>JGI24539J26755_10000053_pt1 | contig 45342 bp, 38 predicted proteins | sample NorSeaMetagenome_2_FD_26755 | JGI IMG/M metagenome (IMG submission 26755) | reverse complement strand
GAAGATAATACTTCATTAAATAAAATANATTCTATTAATAATGCAGAAGCTGATCAAATAAACATCTTAGAATCTACAATATACCATCACAACTTATCTATTGGAAAACCTTCTGAAGCATCTGGTGAAATTGCTTTTGACTCATTAAAAAATGCATGTATTTACCTAGAAAATAAAGAAATAGATGTGCTAGTAACAGCTCCAATAGATAAATATCAAATAAGAAAAAAAATACCTGATTTTATTGGTCATACTGAATATTTAGAAAGTAAATTTTCCGGGTCATCTCTAATGATGATGGTTAGCAAGGCTATGAAAATCGCATTTGTAACTGGTCATATCTCTTTGTTAAATGTACCTAAAAATATAAATGAAAAAAAAATTATTGATCAAACAATAAGATTAAAGAACTCACTAAAATCAGATTTTAACATACAAAATCCAAAAATAGCTATACTTGGATTGAATCCACATGCAGGCGAGAATGGCATGCTTGGAGATGAAGAAAAAAGCATTATCTCACCAGCAATAAAAAAATTAAATGAGAAACATAATGTTTTATCTTTTGGACCATTTCCTGCTGATAGTTTTTTTTCAGAAAATAATTTAAACTCTTTTGATGGGGTTCTAGCAATGTATCATGATCAAGGATTAATTCCATTTAAAACACTGTCATTTTCAGAAGGAGTAAATTTTACGGCAGGTTTAAATATCATTAGAACATCACCCGTTCACGGTGTTGCGTATGATATAGGAGGTAAGAAACTAGCTAATGAGAACTCTTTTAAATCAGCAGTCGTTTCAGCATGTAGAATATTCGAAAATAGATCAACTAATAATAATCAATATTAAACAATATCTAAGTTAATCAAGTTACTATAGTAAATAGTAATAAATTTATATATTTGCACCCCTTAAAAATTTAGTATAATGGATTCCTATACGATTCAATTAACTGGAGTTAAAGATGGTAGTCACAGTAATTCATTTGAAATTAAGGATAAGTTCTTTGAAACATTTGCTCAATCTGAAATAAGTAAAGCTGACATAATAGCTGATACTATACTAAATAAAGATGGTAATCAACTATCACTAAATATCAAAATCACTGGAGTGATTAAAAATATTGCTTGTGATATTTGCGCTGAAGAAATTACAGTACCATTATCCTCTAGTCTTACACTAATCATCAAAGAAGAAGAACATAATGAAAATATAGCTGATGATGTAATTTATATAGCGTCACAAGAAAATGAAGTTTGTATAAAAAATTATCTATTTGAAATGGTAGTTTTAGCAGTACCAAAAAAACGAAGGCACAAACTTAATTCTATAGAAAAAGGTGAATGTAACAAAGAAATGGTAAATTTGATAAATAAATATACTGACAAAACTGAAAAATCGTCTGACCCAAGATGGGAGGCATTAAAAGATATAAAATTAAAATAGCATAATTAAATGGCACATCCTAAACGAAAAATATCAAAAACAAGAAGAGACAAAAGACGTACACACTATAAAGCTTCTCCAGCTACCATGTACAACTGTTCTAATTGTGGAAATGCAGTAGCATATCACAGAGTATGTGAAGAATGTGGAACTTATAGAGGAAAACAAGCTATAGAAAAACAAGTTTCAGCATAGTTGCTTATTTTTTATTATTACTTTTAGCCAATAAAAAACATAACTCCTAAATGAGAATTGGCGTAGATATTATGGGGGGAGATTTTGCTCCAGAAAAAACTATTGAGGGAGCAATTCTTGCTACAAAAGAACTTTCAAAAGAAACTCAACTTGTTTTTTTTGGTCAACAAAAAAAAATTGAAGAGTCTCTAATAAAACAAAATACATCCAATCTTAATTTTGAAATAATTAACTGTAATGAGATTATTTCTATGGGAGAACATGCTATTAAAGCATTCAAAAACAAATCAGACTCTAGTATTACTAAAGGATTTAAGTATCTTACCAATGGTGATATAGACGGTTTTGCTAGCGCTGGAAATACTGGAGCTATGTTTGTTGGAGGGTATTATTCTGTTAANACAATTGGCGGGATTCTTAGGCCCTGTATCTGTTCGATCTTACCTAAAATCAATGGTGGAGTTACAGTTCTTTTAGATGTTGGAGCAAATGCAGATTGCAAAGCTGATGTTCTTTATCAATTTGGATTACTTGGCTCGCTATACGCCAAATATGTTTGTGGAATAGCAGAACCTAATGTTAGTCTATTAAATCTTGGTGAAGAAAAATCTAAAGGGAATATGTTAACTCAAGCTGCATTTGAAATGATGTTTGAAACAAAAGACTATAATTTTATTGGAAATATCGAAAGTAGAGATATATTTGATTCAGAAACTGATGTAATTGTATGTGATGGGTTTACGGGAAATGTAGTACTAAAGCAAGCAGAGGCAATATATAAAATTGCTAAAGCAAGAAATATTGAAGATGAATATCTTAATAAATTTAATTATGAAATTTATGGTGGAACACCAATTTTAGGACTAAATAAAACTGTAATTATAGGTCATGGAATTTCTAATGAAATTGCAATAAAGAATATGATAATCCACACAAAAGATGTAATTGAAGCTGATTTAAGTGTGAAAATTAAAAAAAATCTAAATTAAATGAGTAAAATTAATGCTGCTATCACAGGTATACAGGGTTATGTCCCAGAATATATACTTACTAATAAAGAGTTAGAGAAACTTGTTGACACAAATGATGAATGGATAGTTTCTAGAACAGGAATTAAAGAACGAAGAATTCTTAAAGGGGAAAATAAAGGGAGTTCAGATTTAGGCGCTGAAGCAATAAAATTGCTTTTAAAGAAAACTAATACCTCGGTTAATGATATTGATTTAATAATTTGTTGCACAGCGACACCTGATATGATGTTTCCTTCAACGGCATGTATAATTTCAGATAAAATCGGTGCAAATAACATATGTGCTTTTGATATTATGGCTGCATGTTCGGGATTTCTATATGCTGTAACAACTGCATCAAAATTTATAGAAAGTGGTACGTATAAAAAAGTTATAGTTGTAGGAGCTGATAAAATGTCTTCTATAGTAGATTATACACAAAGAAATACTTGTGTTCTTTTTGGAGATGGTGCGGGAGCTGTCCTACTTGAACCTAACTTTGAGGGATTAGGTGTTCAAGATACTATTCTTCGTAGTGATGGAAGTGGTAGAGAATTCTTAAAATTAAAGTCTGGCGGATCTCTTAGTCCTGCTTCGCATGAAACAGTAGACGCAAGAGAACACTACATATTTCAGGACGGACAACCTGTCTTTAAAGCAGCAGTAAAAAGTATGGCTGATGTTTCGGAAGAAATAATGGAAAAAAATAATTTAAACGCTGATGATATTGCCTGGCTAGTACCTCATCAAGCTAATAAAAGAATTATTGATGCTACGTCAAGAAGAATGGGTGTTGGAGATGACAAAGTCATGCTTAACATAGAAAAGTACGGTAACACTACTTCAGCCACCATTCCATTATGTCTTTGGGAATGGGAAAGTAGATTAAAAAAAGGTGATAACTTAATATTAGCTGCTTTTGGAGGAGGATTTACCTGGGGATCAATTTATCTAAAATGGGCCTACGATTCAAAGAAATAATTACTTTTGTATAATCAAACAATATAAATCATGGATTTAAACGACATTCAAGAACTGATAAAGTTTGTAGCCAAATCAGGTGCTACTGAAGTTGATTTAGAAATAGATAATATAAAAATATCTATTAAATCACCAGCAAAAAAAAGAAGAGGTACCCAAGATGAAGCACCAATGGTGATTCATCAAGACCTAACTCAAGTACCAGCTGCAATTACTACTTTACCACCAACAATAGTTAACACTGCTAATACCGAAAAGAATGAGATTGTTGAAGAAAAAACAGATCATCTTTTAACTGTAAAATCATCTATGATAGGTACTTTTTACAGAGGATCATCTCCTGAAACCCCACCATTTGTAAGTGTTGGTGATGAAATAAATATAGGNGATACTATTTGTATAATTGAGGCTATGAAACTTTTTAATGAGATTGAAAGTGAAGTNTCTGGNAAAATAGTGAAGATNCTAGTTGATGATTCCACTCCTATTGAATTTGATCAGCCACTTTTTTTGGTTGACCCATCATAAAAAAATTAAACCATCTTAACTATGTTCAGTAAAATTCTTATTGCTAATAGAGGTGAAATCGCTTTACGTATAATTAGAACATGTAAAGAGATGAATATTAAAACTGTTGCAGTATATTCTACAGCTGATAAAGAGAGTTTACATGTAAGATTTGCTGATGAAGCAGTCTGCATAGGGCCTCCCTCTAGTTCGGAGTCTTATCTCAATATTCCAAATATAATTGCTGCCGCTGAAATCACAAATTCTGATGCTATTCATCCTGGATATGGATTCTTAGCTGAGAATGCTAACTTTTCTAAAATATGTGGTGAAAATGATATTAAATTTATCGGNGCATCTCCAGCTATGATTAATGGGATGGGGGATAAAGCATCAGCAAAAGAAACAATGAAAAAAGCTGGTGTACCAACAATTCCTGGATCTAAAGGGATAATAAAAGACTTTGAAGAGTGTAAAAAATTAGCACTTAAAATTGGATACCCTGTAATGCTTAAGGCCACAGCTGGTGGTGGTGGAAAAGGAATGAGGTTAGTGTGGAAAGAAGAAAACTTAGAAGACTCTTGGGATAGTGCTCGTAAAGAATCAAAAGCTGCTTTTGGTAATGACGGTATGTATATGGANAAATTTATTGAGGACCCTAGACATATAGAGATACAAATTATCGGTGATAAAACTGGTAAGGCATGTCATCTTTCTGAAAGAGACTGTTCAATCCAAAGAAGACACCAGAAACTAGCAGAAGAGACTCCTTCTCCATTTATGACTCCCAAACTTAGAGAAGAAATGGGAAATGCAGCAATCAAAGCTGCTGAAGCTGTAAAATACGAAGGAGTTGGGACTGTTGAGTTCCTGGTAGACAAATACCGAAAATTTTTCTTTATGGAGATGAATACAAGAATTCAAGTTGAACACCCTATTACTGAAGAGGTTGTAGACTTTGATCTTATTAAAGAACANATAAAAGTAGCTTCAGGAATAAAAATTAGTGGACAAAATTATTTACCTCAACTACACGCAATAGAATGTAGAATAAATGCAGAAGATCCTTCAAAAGATTTTAGACCATGTCCTGGCCTAATCACAAACTTCCATGCTCCTGGAGGTCATGGAATTAGAATAGATACACACGTTTATTCAAACTATATGATTCCTCCTTTTTATGATTCAATGATTGCTAAAGTAATTACAGTTGCTCAAACAAGAGAAGAAGCTATCTCAAAAATGAAAAGAGCTTTAGACGAGTTTGTAATAGAAGGTATAAAAACTACAATACCTTTTCATCANAAACTAATGCTAAGCAAAGCTTTTATAGAAGGAAAATATACTACAAAGTTCATGGATGATTTTAAGATGTAGCATCTCAAATGCTAAAAAATATTATAGAATGCTGTGCCAATTCAGTGAATTCTGCATTAATTGGAATCAAGGCAGGTGCAAATAGAATTGAATTATGCACTAATCTTGAGAAAGGGGGTACAACTCCTGAATATGAGGATATTAAAAGATTAAGAAAATTAACGGATGTTAAAGTCCACATCTTAATACTACCTAAAGAAAATCACTTTATTTATAGCAACAAAGAGTTTCAGCAAATACTCTCTGACATCAAATTTTGCAAAAAAAATGGTTGTGATGGTGTCGTTATTGGAGCTCTAAATAAAGATCTAAGCATTAATATTATTCAAACAAAGGAAATGGTTGAAGCGGCAAAGCCAATGAAAGTTACATTTCATAGAGCATTTGATCTTGCATATGATTTAGAGAATAGTCTTGAAGATATTATTTCTTGTAGATGTGACTATATACTTACTTCTGGACAAAAACAATCAGTAGATCAGGGACTTGAAAATTTAAAACAATTAATTAAATTAGCAAATAATAGAATAAAGATACTTTCAGGTGGAGGTGTAAACAGTATGAATATTAAAAAACTATACGGTATTGGAATTCGGGAATTTCACCTATCAGGTATTAAAAAAAATAAATTTGATATCCCAGAAACTGATTTTTATAATATTTATAATGCAGTAAATAAACTTATAAAACTTGAAAATTAAAATATCCATATTCTTAATCTTGATATTATATGGTTGTAAAAATCATAAAAATGAAGTTTTAGAAATTAAAAATTGGGATTTTGAATATAATGGAAAGTGGCTTCAAGCAGGTGTTCCTGGAAATAACTTCTCAGACCTTCTCACTTATGATATCATTCCTGATCCTTTTTATGGAACCAACGAGGATTCTGTGCAATGGGTTTCAGATAAAGCTTGGACATATAAAAGTGAATTTAAGTTAAGTAATAATTTCCTAGCGAAAAATCAACATGAAATTATATTCAATGGTCTTGATACATATTCAAAAGTATATTTAAATGACTCTTTAATTCTTAATTCTAATAATATGTTTAGAAGTTGGAGTATTCCTTTAAAAAATATATTAGAAGAAAATAACACTTTAATTATAAACTTTCTTCCAACAGCAATACATGAAAATAAGAAAGAACAATCTTTAGGCTATAAATTACCTGGAGGCGGAAAAGTACACACAAGAAAAGCCGGTTTTCATTACGGATGGGATTGGGGGCCAAAATTAAGTGTCGCTGGAATTTGGAAATCAGTTGAGCTTAAAGGCTATAGCAAAAGCTATATAAAAGAGATTTATATTGAACAAGTAGAAATTCTTGACTCTATTGCTAATCTTAAAATTAATTTAGAACTAGAAGTTCTTAATTCAGGACAATATTCATTGTTGATAAATGATAAAGATCATAAGATTAAGCTTAAAAAAGGAAAGCAAAAAATATCACTAGACTATGATATCTTAAACCCTACTCTATGGTGGCCACATGGATATGGAAAACAACACTTATACAAAATAGAGACTAAACTAATTGAGAACCAAAATATTATAAGTAAAAAAACAAATAAGATTGGAATAAGAAAGACTGAACTTATAACATCTAAAGATTCTTTGGGAAGCAAATTCTATTTTAAGATAAANAACCAAGCTATATTTATGAAGGGAGCAAATTATATACCTCAAGATAATCTTCAAAATAGAGTTTCTAAAAAGAAATATATAAAGCTTTTAAATCAAGCAATAGAAGCGAATATGAATATGATAAGAGTTTGGGGGGGAGGTATTTATGAGGAAGAAATATTCTATAATCTCTGTGATTCACTTGGCATCTTAGTTTGGCAAGATTTTATGTTTGCTTGTGCTATGTATCCAAGTGATAGTCTTTTTTTAGAAAACATAAGAGAAGAAGCTATTGACAACGTTAAAAGATTAAGGAATCATTCATCAATTATTTTATGGTGTGGCAATAATGAGATTGCTGAAGCATGGCAGAACTGGGGGTGGCAAAATTCATTTTCTCGAAATGAAAAAAAAGATATTGAGAAAGGCTACAAAAATATTTTCTCAACTATTTTACCAGAGGTGATATATCAATATACAAATTTACCCTATTGGGAGAGCTCTCCTAAATTAGGAAGAGGAAATAACAAACATTATCTTGAAGGAGATGTGCATTATTGGGGGGTCTGGCATGACTCACAACCGTTTTCTACATTTGAAAAAAATGTACCTAGATTTATGAGTGAATTTGGATTTCAATCATTTCCTGAACTGTCAACAATAAATAAGTTTAGTACAAAAAAGGACTGGAACTTAAACTCAGATGTGATGCTATCTCATCAAAAACATCCAAGAGGAAATACTTTAATTCAGGAGTATATGAATCGAGAGTATAACCAACCTCAAGATTTTAAAAAATTTATATATGCCAGTCAAATATTACAAGCTGAAGGTATGAGAATTGGATTAGAAGCACATAGAAGAAGTCAGCCATATTGCATGGGGACATTATACTGGCAACTTAACGATTGCTGGCCAGTAGCATCATGGTCTAGTATTGATTACTATGGGAATTGGAAAGCTCTACATTATGTAGTAAAAGATGTTTTCTCTCCGATTGCTATTTCAGGAACTAGTAATAAAAAAAATAATTATAGCTTCTGGATAATGTCTGATCAAAATCAATCAATAACAGATACATTGATTATCAACAGCTATAGTATTGATGGTGAAAAAACAAACAAGACGGTTAAACATAAAATAACTTTAAATAATTTTGGAAGTAAATTAATAACAGACAGTTATTTAAATAAAAATAGTACTGAATTTATAATTGCAGAGCTAAAAGATTTAAAAATTCAATCAAAAACAATTTTCACATCAAAAGTTAAAAATATAGTTTTTAATGAGCCCGAGTTTCAAGTTTCCTGGCAAGATAATCTAATTAAAATCAGTACAAAAAAAGCAGCTTTTCAAGTGTATCTAAAATTAGATGGTGTAAAATTTGAAACTAATTTTATTACATTACTTCCAAATAAAGAGTATTCAATTAGATATAGTGGGACAGCACAGAATAAAGAAAATTTATTAATTTGGTCTCTTTACGATTTAAATAAATAAACATGTCAAATAGAAGAAGTTTTATTAAAAAAACATCTGCTGGTGCGTTAGGAACACTTATAGGTACAACTGCATCTTCTAATACTTTCAATAAAAAAAATAAAAACTCAATGAGTGGCATTCCAATTATAATTTCAACCTGGAAACATGGATTTTCTGCAAATGAAAAAGCATATGAACTTATTAAAAATGATTCAACATCCATAGATGCAGTTGAGGCAGGTGTTATGATTACTGAAGCAGATCCTGAGTGTACGAGTGTTGGTTTTGGAGGGTGGCCAGATCGAGATGGAAATGTCACTTTAGATGCTTGTATTATGGATCATGAAGGAAATTGTGGCTCTGTATGTTTTCTACAAAANATCAAACACCCAATCTCTGTTGCTAGAAAAGTAATGGACAATACTCCTCATGTTATGTTGTCAGGTGAGGGAGCATTACAATTTGCTCTTAAAAATGGATTTCATAAAGAAGATCTACTAACTGACAAGGCAAGAGCTAAGTGGCTAGAATGGCTAAAAGATTCAAAATACAAGCCAATTATAAATGTGGAAAATCATGACACAATAGGCTTGTTAGCTATTGATAAAAAAGGAGATATTTCAGGTGCTTGNACCACATCAGGCCTTGCATGGAAAATGCACGGAAGAGTTGGTGATTCACCAATTATTGGTGCAGGAATGTTTGTTGATAATGAAATTGGCGGATGCTGTGCTACTGGAGTAGGAGAAGCAGTGATGAAAACTCTTGGGTCTTTCCTAATCGTAGAGCTCATGAGACAAGGAGCAAGTCCACAAGAAGCGTGTGAAGAGGGAATATCTAGAATTATAAAAAATCAAAATTATAAGGATATGCAGATAGGTTATTTAGCAATAAATAAAAAAGGAGAACATGGGTCTTATGCTGTTCAGCCTGGATTTGATTATGCGCTGCATCAAAATGGAGTTAACAAAATGATAGACGCTGCNTCATTTATTAAATGACAAAATATTTATTCATACTAATTTTTGTTTTAAGCTCATGCTTTCAAAAAAAACAAGACATTAATATAAATACCATCATTCCTAAACCACAGCATTCTATTCAAAAGAATGGTTTTTTCAACCTTGGTNTTTATACGAATATAAAATATGATAGTCTGTTTAGTAATGAGGCTAAATTTTTAAAAAATGCCCTTCAAATTAAATCTAAAGGTGCCAAAAATTCAATAATATTAAAATATAACAAGAACCTGCTACAAGAAGAATATCTATTAAATATTTCAGAAGAAAAAATTATTATTGAATCATCAACTGGAGCGGGACAAATACATGCAATTCAAAGTTTAATTCAACTCATACCAGTTCAATATAATAAGAATACATTAAACATACCTATCAAATGTATTGAAATTCATGACTTTCCTAGATTTAAATGGAGAGGAATGCTGTTAGACTGTTGTAGGCATTTTATGGACAAAGAATTTATAAAAAAATATATAGATTTACTATCTTATCATAAAATGAATATACTTCACTGGCATCTAACAGAAGACCAAGGATGGAGAATAGCTATTGATAAATATCCTAATCTAACTAAAACTGGTGCTTGGAGAAAAGAAAAAGACGGGTCAATTTATGGGGGCTTCTATTCAAAAAAAGATATTAAAGAAATTGTTGAATATGCAAAAAAAAGGCATATAGAAATCATTCCAGAAATTGAGCTTCCCTGGACATTGTGTCGCTGCAATTGCATCATATCCATACCTTTCTTGTAGTGGAGATTCTATAAGTGTTGAGAATGATTGGGGAGTATTCAAAGATATTTATTGTGCCGGAAATGATAGTGTCTTTACATTTTTAGAAAATGTATTAAGTGAAGTTATTGATCTTTTTCCATCAGAATATATACATATTGGAGGTGATGAAGCTCCTAAATACAGATGGAAAGAATGTGTTAAATGTCAAAAGAGAATAAATGATGAAGACCTTAAAGATGAGCATGAGTTGCAATCGTATTTTATTAAAAGAATAGAGAAATTTCTAAATTCAAAAGGTAAAAAAATAATTGGATGGGATGAGATTATTGAAGGAGGAATAGCTCCATCAGCGACAATACAATCTTGGAGAGGTACAAATGGTGCTATATTAGCTGCTAAAGCACAACATAACGCAATAATGTCTCCAACATCACACTGCTATTTTGATTATAGTCTTGATGCTATCAACCTAAAGAAGGTATACTCATTTGAACCAATTCCAAAAGAGCTTGACGGGATTGATAGTAATTATATAATTGGCGGTGAATGTAATATGTGGACTGAATATACTCCTCAAGAAAAAATTGATTCAAAAGTCTTTCCAAGAATACTAGCTATGAGTGAAGTTTTATGGAGTTCAAAAGAAAAAAATTATATAAATTTTCATAAAAGAGTTCAAAATCATTATCCAAAACTAGATGCATTAAATGTTGATTATGGATATGAAAAAACACCAATAAAATATAATGTTGAATTAAAAAATAATGAATTCACTATCAATATTGAAAAAGGCAGGGGTGATATGCAATTGGAATACACATTAGATAATAAATTATGGAAAAAATATGAAAAGCCTTTTATAATAAGAGAAAGTCTAATAATTAAAACAAAAGAAGTAAATTCTAAACGAAAAAATACTGCAATAAAAGAATTAGAACTAAATCATCATAAAGGATTAGGTAAAAAAGTCAATTATAAAAATCCGTATAATGCAAGTTATATAGGTTCAGGCACAAATACATTAACAAATGGCATATTAGGAAGTGACAATGATTTTAGAGATGGGCAATGGCAAGGCTTTTTTGGCACAGATGTTGAAATAGTTTTAGACCTAGAAAAGGAAATTGAGTTTTCAGAAATAAAAACTTCTTTCTTTCAATATAACTTATCGTGGATTGTAATACCAAAAGAGGTTGAGATACTTGTTTCTAATAATGGCAAAGATTTCACTAAACATGATAAAAAATATTTTGACACAAATCCAATGCAAGAAGATAAGTTTAAAAAGGATTTTAGATTTAATAAAAAAAATAATGCTAGATTTATTAAATTAATTGCAAAAAACTTTGGAAAATTACCTAAAACCCATCCTGCGGCTGGATCAGACAGCTGGATATTTATTGATGAATTAATAATAAAATGAAAAAACTAAACTTAATAATTGCACTAACTATTATAGCTTGTTCATGTAATGATATTAAGCAGAATTCAGATTATGTAAATACTTTTATAGGAACAGGAGGTCACGGACACACTTACCCTGGAGCATCACTTCCTTTTGGTATGATGCAACTAAGTCCAGATACTAGACTAGAAGGTTGGGACGGCTGTGGAGGTTATCATTTTTCAGATTCAATTATTTATGGTTTTTCTCATACTCATTTAAGTGGAACTGGCATTTCAGATTATGGAGATGTACTTTTAATGCCTACCAGAGGAGAAATCCAACTTACTAATGGGGTGAAAAAATCGCTTACATCAAAAAAAACAATTAATCAGTTAGGTTATGGATCTAAATTTTCTCACTCCAACGAAACATCTAGTCCAGGATATTACCAAGTTTTTTTAGAGGATTATAATATTAATGTTGAGCTCACAACGAGTATCAGAAGTGGGATCCATAAGTACACTTTTAATTCAAAAGATTCGGCAAATCTTATTTTAGACCTAAAGCATCGAGATAAACTATTAAACTATAAAATTAATATTATAGATAGTTTAACAATCTCAGGATTTAGATATTCAAGTGAGTGGGCAAGAGAGCAAAGAATTCATTTTATAATAAAACTTTCTCACCCTTTTAAAAAGTACATTCTTAATGATGAAGAAAATATTTTAGGACTTAGTTTTGGGAAAATAGAAGAAGCTTTAATTACAAAAGTTGCGATCTCTTCGGTTGATAGTTTAGGGGCATTAGAAAATCTTAAAGAAATAAAAGACTTAAATTTCAATCAGTGTTTAAATAATGCTGAAAAAACCTGGGAGAATCAACTAAAAAAAATAGACATAAATACAAAATCAGAAAAGAAAAAAGAGATATTTTATTCAGCTCTTTATCATTCATTTCTTGCGCCAAATACTTATAACGATATTAATGGCAACTATAATGGCATGGATTTAAAAAAACATAATTCTTCAGATAAACATTATACTGTATTTTCTTTATGGGATACATTTCGAGCGACTCATCCTCTTTTTACAATTTTAGAAACCAAAAGAACAAATGAGTTTATAAGAACTCTTTTACGACAATATAAAGATGGCGGTAAGCTNCCTATTTGGGAACTAGCTGCAAATTACACAGACTGCATGATTGGCTACCATGCAATTCCTGTTATTGTAGATGCCTATATGAAAGGAATTAGAGATTATGATGTTAAGCTAGCACTAGAGGCGATGATAAAATCTGCAGAGAGTAATACTCATGGGTTAAAAGCCTATAAAGAAAATGGATATATTAAGGCAAGTGATGAACCTGAATCAGTATCAAAAAATTTAGAATATGCTTATGATGATTGGTGTATTGCAATTATGGCAGATTCTCTTGGAGAAAAAGAGATTGCACAAAAATTCTACGAAAGAGCACAATACTATAAAAATTTATATGATCCAAACACGGGTTTTTTTAGAGGGAAAAATGAATATTCATGGTTTGGACCATTTAAACCAGAAGAAGTGAATTTTAACTATACTGAAGCAAATGCATGGCAATATTCTCTTTTTGTTCCTCAAGATATTTCTGGACATATTCGTTTAAAAGGGGGTAAAGAATTATANGAGAAACATCTAGATGNAATGTTTGAATCTAGTAGTATAACTTCAGGTAGGCATCAGCCAGATGTTACTGGTTTAATTGGTCAATATGCTCATGGTAATGAGCCTAGTCACCATATGGCATATTTATATAACTATATAGGTAAGCCTTCAAAAACTCAGAAATATGCAGCGAAAATCATGAATGAACAATATTCTAATCTTCCAGATGGATTATCTGGGAATGAAGATTGTGGTCAGATGTCATCTTGGTATGTTTTAAGTAGTTTAGGGTTTTACTCAGTAACTCCAGGGCTTGATTACTATACAATTGGAACACCAATGTTTGACAATGCTATTATTAATCTGGAAAATGGTAATGCTTTTGANATAAATACTATAAACCTTAGTGAAAATAACATATACATACAGTCTGCTATATTAAATGGAAAAGAATTTAGTTCAAGCTATTTAACTCATCAAACTATTTTAGATGGTGGGAAAATAACATTTGTAATGGGAAGCAAAGCAAGTAATTGGGGTGAGAGTAAAATACCTATTTCTAAAATTGAGAAAAATATTATTGTACCAGTCCCATTCTTTATTGCTAAAAGNCAAACCTTTGCTGAAAAAATTTCTATTTCTATCTCTACAGTTGATAGTTCTAAAATATTCTTCTCTACAAATGAATCTGTGTTTAAAGAATATACTAATCCCATTTTAATACAAAAAGACGCTTTAATTACCGCTTATGCTACAAAAAATAACAAAAAAAGCAAAAAAGTATCTAGTAAGTACTTTAAAATTGATAATAGTACAAGCATAACAATTAATAGTAAATACGCTAATCAATATGCAGCCTCAGGTGATAAAACTCTTATTGATCAATTAAGAGGAGGGTCAAATTACCGCACAGGAAATTGGCAAGGCTATAGAGAAGATCTAAAACTTGTAGTTGATCTAAATAAAATTAAACCAATTAAATCTATATCTTTGGGATGTCATCAAGATGTACGATCATGGATTTTTTACCCCAAAAAGGTTAAATACTGGACATCTTTAGATGGTGAAAAATATAATTATTTAGGTGAAATAAAAAACAATTTCCCTGACAGTATAGAAGGAAGTTTTCACGAGGAATTTCTATTAAAGTTTAAAAAAATTAATACAAGATATATAAAAATAACAGCAGANAATTATGGCATATGTCCAGAATGGCATTTAGGTGCTGGAGGAAAGACATGGTTATTTGTTGATGAATTAACTATTAAATAAAAAAATGAGCGAAAATAAAAATTATAAACAAGCACTTCTTACTTTAGTTACCGTATTCTTTTTTTGGGGATTTATAGCTGCAAGTAATGGGGTTTTTATTCCTTTTTGCAAGACATATTTTAGTCTTGATCAATTTCAAAGTCAACTAATAGATTTTGCATTTTACGGAGCATATTACATTGGTGCTTTATTTNTATTTATATTCTCAAGTATTAGAAATACTGATATTTTAAACTCATGGGGNTTTAAAAGTAGTATTGTGAAGGGATTACTTCTATCAGCACTTGGCGCTTGTGCAATGGTGGTTGCTGTCAATGGAGCTTCACCAGGAGATTCTTCTGCATTTACATATATACTTGGAGCACTTTTTATTGTTGGATTAGGGTTTTCATTACAACAGACTGCAGCAAACCCATTTGCTATTTCATTAGGAGATCCTGAAAAAGGCTCTCATCGATTAAATCTAGCAGGAGGTGTTAATTCATTTGGAACAGCTATTGGACCTATAGTTGTTTCCCTAGCTCTTTTTGGTACAGCGGCAAGTGCTAATATTGACTTGGCTGCAGAAATAGCTAATCAAAGCATTACCCTTACAGTTGTTCAGTATCTCTATATAGCAGTTGGAATACTTTTTCTAGCTGCTGCAGGATTGTTTTATTTTTCAAAAAAACTTCCTGATGGAAAGCAAGATGCTAGTTTTTTAGGTGCATCTAAAGCTATGAGTGCACTTATCATAATAACAATATTATTAATTTTAATTTTCTATCAAGTCTTTAATCAGTATGTTGGGTTAGGTGAGGGAGAATCTTTAAGTGATGAATCCGATTCTTTAATTCTTAATTTATCATTATTTGGATTAGCTGTTGTAGTTGGAGGATTACTAATTTCAAATTTACTAGCAAGAAGAAAACCTGAGGGCTGGGGAGCGATGCAATATCCACAACTAGTGTTAGGAATGCTAGCGATTTTTACTTATGTGGGTGTAGAAGTCTCCATACAAAGTAACCTAGGTGAGTTATTAAAAACTACTGCTTTTGGAGCGCTCAATGACACTCAAATTGCTCCTTATATTTCAATGTATTGGGGTGGATTAATGATTGGAAGATGGACTGGTGCTATTAGTGTGTTTAATCCATCAAATTCAATAAAAAAATGGTTATATATTATAGTGCCATATGTAGCATTTGGTGTAGTATTATCTGTTAACGCAATTTCAGGATTTGAAGTAAAACATTTATTTGCATTTGCTATATGTGTGGCAATTCAGATTGGAGGGTTCTTTATAGGTAAAGACAAACCAGCGCTCACACTAAAAACATTTGGTCTTCTTGGTGTATTGGCTATGTTACTAGGACTATTTACTACTGGAACTGTAGCAATATTTGCATTTTTAAGTGGTGGATTATTTTGTTCAATAATGTGGCCTTCAATATTTGCACTAAGTATTAAAGGTCTTGGAAAATTCACATCTCAAGGTTCAGCATTTCTAGTTATGATGATTCTTGGTGGTGCTATTATCCCGCCAATTCAAGGAAAACTAGCTGATATGATTGGCATACATGAATCTTATTGGGTTACAGTATTTTGTTTCCTTTATCTAATGTATTTTGCTCAAAAAGTAGAAAGAATATTTAAAAAAGTATAATCAATTAATGCATAACAATATTTAGAAATATTATGAATTTATTTAATCATAATAGTTTTTTGAGCCTTACCTAGCGGAGTTACCACATTAACAGAGTACAGGCCAATCTTAAGTTTTGACACATTAACTTTTACTATTTTTTGATTATTTATCTCTTCGCTTACAATAATCCTTCCTAAATAATCTGTTATTTGATATGAAGATATTGTAGTAGCATCTACAAATAGGTTCAAGTGATCTTTACTCGGATTTGGATAAGTTATAAACCCTCTATTTAACAACTCTTGGGTTGATGATGGTATACAAGCAGATGGATCATAAGACATATTTGAAAAATCAACAAAACAAACATAATTAATACTGTCAATAAAAGGATTTCTATTATTTTGAATAGAGTAAATAAAGTCATTTCTTGCAATCTCCCAATTATCTGGGGGATCTTGAAAATGCCAGTTTTTTAAAATCATTTGATCTTGATTACTTGGAAGAGCCCAACTATTTCCGTTAATTGATGTATAACAAATTGCTTGATACATAATAGCTCTTGCTGCATCTCCTTTATGTTCGTCTCTAGGTTCAAAAACTACTTGTCCATTAGAATTTGTTCCAGATTTACACCCTAAAAAAGAAGTTGTCACATTTACAACTTCTCCTAAAGGATTATTACTTCTTAAAATATTAGCAGAGTTTAAATTTGATGGAAATAGGTGATGAAAGTCACTGTATTCTGGTAAGTTTTGNGCTGGATTTGTTGGCATCCAACTATGACAATAGGTATGCTCTCGACTATAGCCAGTTGCAGAAAAATCAAACGGTTCATTATAAATCTTATTTTCACCACTATAAACACAAGTAACTACTCTTCTATCTAATGTTGTGTCTCTAGATTCAAAAAAAGCAATCATTAAATCATCATAATAACTATAATACTGCATTTGATGAGGATTAGTTAGGCCATGTAAATCATTCATAAATGAAGGAGATGAAGTGTTTATATTATTATAGTATGATATAGGCATCATTGAATTAGGTGTAATAATATCGCCAATTAGAGGAGAGATGGTGAGATAATTTCTAAAACTATTTGGGCCATTATAACTAAATACAGCAAAATAATAATCTGTTTCTGCTACAATATTATTTGGAGACATAGTTGTTGTATTACTACTATATACTACTTGAGCATCACCAATAATATCACCTCTTTGATAAACCGACCCATCTAAGGGTAAGGCTGTAATAGGTGAACCTTTCTTTCTTAAAACTAAATAACCATCAACTGAATCTGTAGGATTAAACGAGGCGTTNAAACTATATGTTTTAGTATTTGAAAAAGTCAAATTTGTTGCTTGTTGCAATGGCTCGGAAGCTAAAGCCCCTCCNATTCCATATAAATTAATAATATAATTAGGCTCGTCTAAATCATTACTGGCAATATTTAAAACTGCTAATCTTGTTCCAGCTGCAGAAGGAGTGAAATTTAATATTAAGTTTCCTGAATCAGCTGCTGCTATATTTGTAGGAAATGAAACTATAGAAAAATCAGCTGAGTTTATACCTGAAAGTGTGGCAGAGATAATATTCAATGTATCTATGGTCCCAAGGTTTTCAATTAAAAATATTGTTGTATTTAACATTGATACTGCAGAGTTAATGATATAAGTACTACCAGAAACTAATGGTGAGCTTCCTTGTTTTACATTAATTTCCTGAACAGGTGTAGCTGCTCCAATGTTAATACTTACATCATCTAAGCCAATGTTACCAGATACTTTGTTTGTATATATAAAACGTATAAACCTTGTTGTTGATTGTGGAGTATCTGTAAACATTGTATAACTTGCATTTGGTGGAGAGCTGTGAGTAGTTAAGGTTGTCCAAACAGAACCTAAATCAGATTCTTCAACAGTGAAAGTTCCTCCAGAGAAACCATTACCTGTAAGATAATAAGTTAAATCGCCTGGATTACTATTAACATTAATCATCAAATAATCTCCTGTTCCATCAAATTTCATTGCTGGAGGAGTGTTACCTGAGGCGGTATAAAAATTAGTTCCCGACTCAGTCCATCCACTAGGAAGATTAACCGTTGGAAAACTCCAAGCAGTTGGAAGTATAGCTTGTGAATAGAGAGATATTGTAAAAAAGGTAAGAACCCATATTAATATTATTTTTTTCATTTCTTTTCTTTATTTTTAATTAAAACCTAAATCTTACTGAGATATTCAGTCTTCTTCCCAATCCAAAAAATACGCTAGCTGATTTAGCATCAAAATCATAACTTGGGTTTGTAGCGTATCCATCATTATTATTTGCATCTGATATATACATCTTGTCAAGCAAATTAAGTATACTTAACTTAATGTCTAGATTATATCTTTGAGATAATTTAAACTTGTAACCACAATGCATATCTATAAGCATATAAGAAGGAATCATCCAACTCTCTCTTCCAGCATTCTCACCATTTAGTGTTGCTGCATCAAAATCAGAATAATAGTCTGCAAAATAAGTTCCTCTTAATTTTAGATAAGATTTATAATTAGGTTCATATCTTAAGCTTAAACCGTACTGTGTTTGGGCAGCATCGCCAACATGAACACCATTTGCACTATAAACAAGAGTATCTAAATCAGAATTTCCTAATTCAAATGAAGGTGCATTATTATAATTATCTAAAATAATAGCTTCTCCTCCTGATGTCCATTTCCAATCTCCTAAAGAGAGGAGCCCTTCGATACTTATTTTTTGATTTATTTTATATGAGCAATCTAACTCTATTCCTTTATGTAAAGCATTCATAGGCACAACATCTGAATATCTTATTCCACCAATAGTTTTAGCAATATTTGCTGGTTTATTTTTCCAAATTGTATAATAAGCGTTTAGATTTGCTGAAAAAAAAGTTGACCGGAAAGAGTAGCCTCCCTCAACAGCCTTAACTTTTTCATTTCTAATATACTCCTGCAGAGTGTTACTCTGAGTGTATATATTACTAAATTTTGGAGCTTTTGAAATATACCCAGTATTAAAAAATATATTGTTATGTTCATCTAGATTTAGATTAGCACCAGTCTTAATAGTATATCCTTTTATATATTTCCACTCTGTTGAAGCATATTGTGTTTCTGCAGAATTTATAGTATAGTCTATTCCATCAATAGTTAAAGTGTCTGAGACTATTTCACCAAAATAAGAATAAGTACCTAAAGCATCCTTAATTATAGTATCTGCTAATACTAAATCTTTTTTACGAAAATAATCGATGCGCTGATATGCTGAATTAGAGCCAGATATATTCAAAAAAGCACTTAGCACACCATTACTATACTCAGCCTGAGAGAACAAGCCACTCCACTTAACAATGCCTTCGTTATGATATCCAATTATATCTCCTTCTCTTTTGACTGACGATAATTGTGTAGCATCATCATTTACAACTGTATAATCACCACCAAGCAAATCATAAACCTCACCATAGTGCTGCCCTTTATAATACCTTAAATCTAAACCTCCAGAAAGAGAAACCTCTTCATTTAATCGATAATTTAAAGTTGAAAGACCTCCGTACCAAAAATGATTATTAATTGAACTTTTTAAATAATTTTGGGCTTTATGTTCAGTATCAGAGATTATAGGGTCAAGACTAAATGGCCCTAAATTACTATTATATGCACTTTGCAAATCAACTTGTCCATCAATATCACCTATATTTTCTGTTTTGGTTCCTCCCCCATTACCAATAGATGCATAAACTATATTAGACACGTAAAAATCATCATTAACAGTCCAAAAATCTCTTAAAGAAAATTGTGGCTTATGATAATAATTTTTTCTAGTATTGAGCGTTTCTCTATTGTGAATTGTATCACCATTCACATCTAATGTCCATCTATCTAAATCACCCCAATATTTATTGTATTTAGTTCCTCTATTTACAATGCGATTAGAAAAATCTGAATCATCTCCCAATGAACGAGCAAAAGTCGTATCATAAGTTGCTATATCACTTTTATATGATCTTTGTCCATGTTTCTGTGGTGCTCCCATCGCAGATAAACTAATAATATGCTTACCTATTTCTTTCTGAATTTTAGCGTAATAAAAGAACCCCTCACTCCACGTCTGATCAACAAAGCCATTTCCATTTTTATACGAAGTAGCTAATGTATAGCCCCAACCATTATCTAACATGCCAGAATTATATCCTAATGAAGTTCGTAATTTACCAAATGATCCAATTGATTGTTTAATGGTTCCTCCCTTCTTATTTCCAGTGCCCTTTGTTAAAATATTCATAGTTCCTCCAACTGATGGAATGGCAATTTTTGAGGCCCCCAAACCTCTTTGAACCTGAATATTAGAAGTTACAGCATCTAAACCAAACCAGTTTGACCAATATACCCAACCATTTTCCATGTCATTTACAGGTATACCATCAATCATTACTGCTACATTTCTTTGATTAAAACCTCTAATTGTAATTCTTGCATCACCATCACCTCCTCCAGTTTGTGTTGCATATACTCCAGGAGTTGAGTTGAGTATCATAGGAATATCTTGAGCAGCGAGTTCCTCACTTATTTTTTTCATAGGAATCGTTGAAAAAGCAACTGGAGTCTCTCTATCTATAGCAATATCAGCAACTACCTGAACTTCATTTAGCAGTATTGTTTTTAATTTAAAATCTAATTTTTGTGTCTCCTTGTTAACTAATAAGATTTTACTTATAGCCTTATAGCCTACATAAGAAACCTGTATTTTTCTCTCACCTTTTGGTACTGATAATAAAAAATTACCCTCAATATCAGTAGCAGTACCCATCCCTTTACCATATAACACAGTAGCGCCAATTAAGGGCTCTCCACTTCGGGCATCAGTTACTTTTCCTGTTAAAGTAGTTTGAGCTTTTAGTTGAGTCACACAACATAGAGTTAAAAATAATATAAAATATTTTTTCATATATAATGTAAGCGAATACTAATTATCAATAAATAATAATGATTAAAATTATTGATCTATTTAATAATTATTTTATTTTCTATAACTTCTCCATTACTCAAACTAATTCGTGTAATGTATGTGCCAATTAAAAATTTGACTGTATTAATTTTGTTTGAAGTTGTTGTCAATAATTTTTTTCCCAAAACATTATATATTTCAATATTTTCAATCTTTGCATTTGCTGTTATTGTAATTTCCTCTCCGATATTAGCAGGATTGGGATACATAACATAAGAAGGTTCTTTAATATTATTAAGCCCCACTGAACCATCAATACAATCACATGTGTGAGAGCCTAAATTACTCCAAGTTCCAACAACTAATGAGTCCCATTCTACGCTAGGGTTAAATAAATCAATTCCATTAAGATCTCCTAATAAAACAGTTCTCTTTCTTATTAAAGTGTGTTGAGCTGTCCACCATGAACCCATTTGAAAACCGGAGGCTGCATCATCAGTCCAAGCTCCAGAAGATGGTTGCTCACCAATCCTTCCAATTACATCAATAATACTCGCATCCTTCGATAAAACTATAGCATCATCTCCATTCATATGCATTGGTGATGGGTATGGGCCTGTAGACATATCTCCTAAACTATAAAGAGCCATATCACAATATCCAAATTGACCTGATGTGTCGGTATCTCCATTTGTTAATACAAAAGCATCACCTGATGCTAGCATGCCTGTTAATGAAGTAACTCCTCCACCTGAACTATTGGTAGACCCATTAGAATATCGCTCAACCTTGTAGATGCTTAGGTCAATAGTAACTGAAGTAGGATTATATATTTCTATTGCTTTGTTTTGCCCATAACCCTCAACATATTCTGAGAAAAACAAGTCTGAACAATTTTGTGCTGTCAAAAAAGAAATAGAAAAAAATGAGATAAAAAGTAGTAAATTTTTTTTCATAAGTATATTTTTTATTTAATGCTAATTTACAAAAAGATTAAGAGCTGTTAATAATAATTTTGAGAGTATAAATATGAAAATAATAAATGTTCATAAATTTTGTTATTATATTTGAAGCAAAGTATATAACTATGAAAATTAACTCATTAAAAGAATACAATAATCAAAAAGAAAAATTCACACAAAACCCTGAAAAATTTTGGGAAGAAAAAGCTAATTCATTTGTTTGGAAAAAAAAGTGGTCAGAAGTTTTAGATTGGAATTTTAAAGATGCAAAAATCAAATGGTTTAGTGGTGGAAAACTNAATATAACAGAAAATTGTTTAGANCGACATCTTAAAAAAAGAGGCAATCAAATTGCTATAAAATGGATTGCAAACAATCCTAATGAAAAAAGTATTGATTTAACATATAAAGAGCTTCATAAGCAAGTATGTAAATTTTCTAATGTTTTAAAAAAACACGGCATAAGTAAAGGAGATAGAGTGTGTCTTTATATGCCTATGGTGGTAGAACTATCAATAGCAGTTTTAGCATGTGCTAGAGTTGGAGCAATTCACTCTGTTGTATTTGCTGGTTTTTCAGCAAAATCTTTATCCGACAGAATAAATGATGCTAAGTGCAATACGCTTATAACTGCAGATGGTGGATTCAGGGGGAATAAAATTACTCCTTTGAAAGATATTTCTGATGAGGCTATGCTATCAACACCTTCAATAAAGACTTGTATTGTCTTGAAAAGAACAGAATCAGAAGTTAGTATGAAAAGCAAACGAGATTATTGGTGGCATAATGAGATGGATGGCGCAGATGAATACATAGATGCAGAAATAATGGATGCAGAAGATGAATTATTCATTTTATACACATCTGGATCAACAGGCAAGCCAAAAGGCATAGTGCATTCAACTGCAGGATATATGATTTATAGTCAATATTCTTTTGAAAATGTATTTCAATACAGTGAAGGAGATGTGTATTGGTGTACAGCTGATATTGGCTGGATTACAGGACATTCATATATTGTATATGGACCTCTTCTTTCTGGGGCAACATCTATTATGTTTGAAGGTGTTCCAACATATCCAGATTCGAGTAGGTTTTGGCAAATTGTTGAAGAAAATAAAGTTAATATTTTTTATACTGCACCAACTGCTATTAGAGCACTTGAAGCTAAAGGTTTAGATTTTGTTAAAAAACATGACCTTTCATCACTGAAAGTATTAGGAACTGTTGGAGAGCCTATTAATGAAGATGCTTGGAACTGGTATTCTAAAGAGATTGGAAATGGAAACTGTCCAATTGTAGATACGTGGTGGCAGACAGAGACAGGCGGCATTATGATATCTAATCTTGCTGGTATAACAAAAGAAAAACCAACTTTTGCAACGCTTCCTCTNCCAGGTATTCTNGCATGTATAGTTAATGATAATGGAAANGAGATAATAGCTAATAATACCGAGGGAAAATTATGTGTAAAATACCCTTGGCCATCAATGGCTAGAACAATCTATGGAGATCATAAAAGATTTATAGANACCTACTTTTCTGCTTTTCCAGGATATTACTTTAGTGGAGATGGATGCTATAAAAATGAAGAAGGTATGTTTAGAATAACAGGAAGAGTAGATGATGTNCTTATTGTATCAGGGCATAATTTAGGAACTGCAGAGATAGAAAGNGCAATTGATGAACACAAAAACGTATGTGAAAGCGCTATAGTTGGTTATCCACATNANATAAAAGGAAATGGAATATGTGCTTTTATTATTTGTCATCATACTCCTTCTGATCCATTAAAATTAAATGTCGAAATTAATAAGCTTATAGTTAAACATGTTGGTCCAATTGCTAAGCTTGATAAGATTCAGTATGTAGTAGGATTACCAAAAACTAGATCTGGAAAAATTATGAGAAGAATATTAAGAAAAATTGCTAGTGGAGAAACAAAAAACCTTGGAGATACTAGTACCTTATTAGACCCATCTGTGGTACAAAGTATAATTCAAGGATCTATTAATAGTAATTAAGATTAATTAAATTTGTAAATAATTAAAATCTATGAAAAAGAATCTAGTAATTATTCCAACTTACAATGAGAAGGAGAACATTGAAAAAATAATTCTCAAAGTTTTTTCATTANCAAAGAAATTTGANATCCTTATTGTTGATGATGGCTCTCCAGATGGAACAGCAAGTATTGTGAAAAACATACAATTTAAGTTTCCTGACTCNCTTTATATTGAAGAAAGAACNGGTAAATTAGGCTTAGGNACAGCATACATTCATGGGTTCAAATGGGCCTTAAAAAATAATTATGATTATATTTTTGAAATGGATGCTGATTTTTCACACAACCCAGATGATTTAATTAAATTACTTGATGCATGTTCTTTATCCAATGGAGATGTGTCAATTGGCTCAAGATACATAAATGGAGTTAATATTGTTAATTGGCCTATGAGCAGACTTTTGATGTCATTTTTTGCATCTAAATATGTAAAGATAATAACTGGTATGCCANTACAGGATTCTACTGCTGGTTTTAAATGCTATAAAAAAGNAGTACTGCAAAAAATAAATCTTGATAAGATACAGTTTGTGGGATATGCATTTCAAATTGAAATGAAATTTACTGCTTGGAAGTATGGCTTTAAGATTATAGAAGTACCTGTGATATTTACAGACAGACAAGAGGGTAATTCTAAAATGAGTAGTGGGATATTTTTTGAAGCTTTTATAGGTGTTATTCAGATGAAGATTAAGAGTTATTTTAAAAATTGGAAATAAAGAAGTGAGGCTAATTATAAAAAATGCTACCATTGTCAACGAAGGCAAATCATTTAAATCGGATGTTTTAGTTGAAGACCGCTTAATCAAGAAGATTGCTTTAAATATTAATTTATCTGCCGANAAGACTATTGAAGCCCATGGCCTACATCTTATACCGGGATTGATCGATGATCAAGTTCATTTCAGAGAACCAGGATTAACACATAAAGNAGATATTAGTTCAGAAAGTAAAGCAGCAGTATCTGGTGGTGTAACTTCATTTATGGAAATGCCAAATACAATCCCTCAATCTCTTACACAGAAAATTTTAGAAGAAAAATTTAAGCTTGGAGATGAAAAATCACTAGCAAATTTTACTTTTTTTATGGGTGCTTCAAATAATAACTTAGAAGAGGTACTCAAAACTGACCCAAAAAATGTTGGTGCAATCAAAATCTTTATGGGTTCTTCAACTGGAGATATGCTTGTTGATGATAAAAGTATTTTAGAGGAGATATTTAAAAAATCTTCATGTTTAATTGCGGTACATTGTGAAGATGAAAATATTATTAAACAAAACACACAAAAAGCTATAGAAAAGTATGGTGAAAATATACCGATTGAAATGCATCCAGAAATTAGAAGTGAAGATGCGTGCTATAGCTCATCATCACTAGCAGTTAAATTAGCTAAAAAACACAATAGTAGACTTCATGTTTTTCATTTATCTACAAAAAAAGAAATCTCACTTTTTAGTAATAGCATAAAACTAGAGAGAAAAAGAATAACCTCTGAAGTCTGTATTCACCATCTTTCTTTTAACTCAACGGACTATGCAAAAAAAGGGACTTTTATAAAGTGGAATCCCGCTATTAAACAAAAATCAGATCAAGATGCTTTGTTTGAAGCCATGCTTGATGACACTATTGATGTTATAGCGACAGATCATGCTCCTCATACATATGACGAGAAAAACAANAAATATTTAGAAGCTCCCTCAGGAGGGCCACTTGTTCANCATGCTTTAGGAATTATGCTAAGATTTGTAAAAAATAAAAAAATATCTATTGAAAAGGTTGTAGAGAAAATGTGTCACCACCCTGCTATCTGTTTTAATATTTATAAGAGAGGTTTTATTAAAGAAGATTACTATGCAGATTTAGTGCTAGTAGATCTTAAAAAAGAATATCAAGTAACTAAACAAAATATACTTTCAAAATGCAAATGGTCTCCTTTTGAAGGAGAAACTCTACAAGGTAAAATCACACATACAATTATTAATGGGCATATAGCCTATGAAAATGGTGTTTTTGATGAAACAAAAAAAGGGATGAGATTAGTATTTGAAAGATAAATACTAAAAGATTAATCTTCNTTTGGAGCGCAGCAAGAATGATCTGCTAAACATAAACCTCCATCTTTACAGCCTAAATCTACAACTTCTACTTTGTCTACTTCATTCAAATTAGTAGTATTGTTTGGGTTACTAGTACAGGAAAAAAGTATTACAAAAAATCCTATTAAAAAATAATTTTTCATCTTAATTTATATTTAGTTAGTCTATTTGAAACTAAAAAAGGCACCTAAATTTATAATAGGTGCCTTATTTTAATTAGCTGAAATTAATGAGAATGCCCAGCAGGAGCTTCCTCTGCAACAGTGTCTTCATTAACAACTTCTTGAGCAGCAGCAGCAGCAGCAGCAGGAGCAGCCTCTTCTACAACTACATCAGCAGCAGCCTCTTCAGTACTTGCGCCTCCACTACAAGCGCTAAAAACAAAAAGAAAACCAGCTACTATTAAATACATTAAATTTTTCATTATTTTTATTATTAAGATTAGAAATCAAATATAACTATTTAAAAAGACTATAATATATTTGCTAAATATTTGAATAACAAGTTATCAATAGCTATTTGTGTATTGCTTATCTTTAAATTAATTTTAAAAAATGAAAAAAACTACTTTATTTTTACTGATTTTACTTAACTCATGCTCGAATAATGAAAAAGATAATCTTAAGAATATAATTCCAATAAATAATTTCACCAAAATCATAAAAGAAATCCATTTAATTGAAGCTAATTATGAGTTAACCAAATTTAAAAATAAAGAGCTTGCAAATGAAATTTTACAAAATAATTATGACTCAATATTTAAAATAAATTTGACGGATTATAATGCATTTAAACTATCTCTAAACCACTACTCTTTAAGTGATGACAAACTTCAAATAATCTATGGAGATGCAATTGAAGAGCTTAAAAATGATAACTCAAAATTAGAGTAAGTCTGAATTATAGAACTTACAATATTTCTGTATAGAATCATTAAATGAAATAAAATTATAATCTAATACCTTTTTTATCTTTGAAGATGAATAAGATTTTTTTGACATAGCACTTTCTGCTGTTTCTTTGGTTAAGAGTGGGGAGGTTTGCAGAAAAAAGGATCGAATACTCTCCAATCTCCACGCCAACTCTTTTATTAATGGCGTAACTTTAACACTTGCTCTTTCAACACTAAATTCATCAGCTATAAAGTTAAAAGCATCTCTATACTTAAGATTAGTACCGTTAAGAATAAATCTCTGATTTTTAATATTATTGTGTAAAAAAAGTATAGTGATATTTGCAATATCAATAACATCAACAAATCCAGTGCTACCAGCTGTATAAAATTTTAATCCATTAAAAATTCGTTGAAAAATTTTGGAGCTCCCCTTATTCCAATCTCCAGGACCTAAAATAACTGATGGATTTAGAATTACAACATCTAAGCCTTCATGACACGCTCGCCAGACCTCTTGCTCTGCATAATATTTGCTAATAGAATAATTGCTTTCTTTATTAGTAAATTTAAAATCACACTCTTCATTTATTTCTTGCATGTTAGGANTAATCCCTAATGTAGCTATTGAGCTAATATAAATACACTTTTTAATATCTAAACCTAACGCAACATTCATGANATTAGATGTTCCTTCAATATTAATTTTCTTAAGATCCTCAAGATCAGATTTATTAAAAGAAACTAATGCAGCTGCATGAATTATATAATCGCACGATGACATGCTAGATTCTAAAAATGGGACGTCATTAATGTTACCTGTACACCATTCAATAGTGTTAAACAGATCCTGACGGTTATAATAATTAAAGACTTTTTTACAAATATTCAAAGAACTTGATTGTCTTTTTAGAGCTCTAACAGGAATATTATTCTCACATAACTTTAAAAGTATATGAGAGCCAACTAATCCTGTTCCTCCNGTTAAAAAAATCATAATCACAAAAATACACATAAGACCTGAATGTATTAATTATAATTATATATATATATTGGTTATTTTTGACAAAAAACTACTGATGAATTTTGTACAAGAATTAAAATGGAGAGGCATGATACATGACATTATGCCCGGTACAGAAGAGCAATTTAATAAAGAATTAACATCTGCATATATTGGATTTGACCCAACGGGAGAATCTCTTCACATAGGCAGCCTCGTACAAATAATGATTCTTATTCATCTTCAAAAAACTGGCCATAAACCCTTAGCTCTTGTGGGAGGGGCAACAGGAATGGTGGGAGACCCTTCTGGAAAATCAAAAGAAAGAAATCTACTTGACAAAGAGACATTAGACCATAATTTAGAGTGTATAAAAAATCAGTTAGAGAAATTCTTAGATTTTAATTGTGGTGATAATTCAGCTGAAGTAGTTAATAATTATGAGTGGTTTAAAAATCTGAACTTTCTAAGTTTTATTCGTGATATAGGAAAACATATTTCAATTAATTATATGATTGCTAAAGATTCAGTCAAATCAAGACTTGAAACTGGGATGAGTTTTACAGAATTCACCTATCAACTAGTTCAAGGATACGACTTTTATTGGCTTTGGAAAAATAAAAACTGTAAAGTTCAACTTGGGGGATCTGATCAATGGGGTAATATTGTTACAGGAACAGAGCTTATAAGAAGAAAAGAAAGTGGTGAAGCTTTTGCCGTTACAACACCATTAATTAAAAAAGCAGATGGAGGAAAGTTTGGAAAAACTGAAGAAGGGAATGTATGGTTGGATAAAAACAAAACATCAACATATAAATTCTATCAATTTTGGTTAAATTCTTCTGATGAAGATGCCAAAAAATATATTAAAATTTTCACACTTAAAACTGAAAAAGAGATTGATGGAATAATTAAAGAACATGTTATCTCTCCAAACTTAAGGCTACTGCAGAAGGAATTAGCTAAAGATATAACAATTAGAGTACATGGTCAATTAGATTTAGATATGGCACTAAAAGCCTCTTCTATCTTATTTGGAAAATCAACATCAGAAGATCTTAAAGGTTTAGATGAAAGTACATTATTATCTGTATTCGAAGGGGTACCTCAATTTAATATTAGTAAAAAAGATTTATTGGTAGGCCTACTTGACTTGCTGGCTGAGAAGACATCAATATTTCAGAGTAAAGGTGAGGCGCGAAGAATGATAAAGTCAAATGCTGTTAGCATTAATAAAGAAAAAATATCGGAAGATTTTAAATTATCTGAAAACAGCTTAATTAACACAAAATATATACTTGTGCAAAAAGGAAAGAAAAATTACTTTTTAATTATTGTTAAGTAGTCTGATTTAGAGCTTCATAAAATTCTTTTGCTTTCTGGCTTCCAAAAAGAATTTTCTTTCCATTTTTTAAAATCATTTTGACGCCTTTATTTCCGCTAATATTATAAGCTGACCCATTAACTGTGTGATTAATTCCCCAGCCGCCATAATCTTTCAAAGGTGAATAGGTTATTTGATCATATGTTTCAATTTCATCATGTTTAATTTCATAAACTTTAAGATGAAAAGGATAAAACTGATACTTCAAACTTTCTCTGGAAATCTCAACTCTTAACTCAGTAAAATAAATTAAGAAAAGTGGTAATAACATCATAGAGATAAGCACAAAATTAGTAGTATCTAATTTAAAACCCTCATCAAGAATAAGTATTAAAATTGGAGTAATTGCTGCAAGAAAAAGGATTATCCACAACCATTTTTGGTTAAACTTTTGATTTTCTTTAAATAAGATTATTTTCATTTTAATAAATTTTGTGCCTCAATAATACTTGATGTTGGTAATTGACATACTTTGTCTTCACAGACATAAATAATTGTCTCTCCATTAATAAATTTATTTTGTAAAAGAGGCAAAGAGCTTTGTTTAGTACTGCCTAGTATTATTTTATTAGGGGCATATAATTTGTTAAAATCTAGAGCCGTTTTATTCGCATCATTTCCAACAATAGCAACCTCAAAATAAGGTTGAACAACTTTAATGAATAAGGTTGCATAATTAGCATAACCTGTAGCGTAAGAACTCATTTTAGGTTTTACATTATTAAGCATTGTTATAGCCATTTTTTGATAATTATTATTATCTAGAATAAGTCCTAAATCAAAAAGTGAATTTGCAATTACTGAATTAGATGCCGGAATTACATTATCATTTATTTCCATTTTTCTAGCCACTAACTTAGGGTCTAAATCAGATGTAAAAAAAAACATAGATGATTCTGTATCATAAAAATGGGTGATTGCATATTGCATCATCTTATCAGATAAATTTAACCATTTCTCGTCAAATGTTGCTTCATAAAGTCTAATAAAAGCTGAAATTGTTAATGAATAATCTTCTAAATATCCATTAATAGTAGATTTCCCATTTTTATAAGAGTGCCATAGTTTTCCATCATTATTTAATTGAATATCAGCAATAAAATTTGCATTTTTTAATGCTATGTCTAAATGATTTTTATCTTCAAATGCCATATACGCATCAACATAACCTTTTAGCATAAGTGCATTCCAAGATGTTAATGACTTATCATCTAATCCTGGTCTAATTCTTTTATCTCTAGCTTTCATAAGAGTTTTTTTCCATTCAAATATTTCACCCTCTAAAACATTAATTGATATATTATGTTTTTGTGCTATCTCTAATTTTGAATTATTTCGCAGCAAAATATAATTTCCATGCTCCCATAGTCCACTACTATTAATATTATAATAATCTTTGAAAATATTATAACTATTCTTAATTATAGTTTGCAACTCATCTTCACTCCAAACATAAAACTTCCCCTCCTCTCCTTCACTATCAGCATCTAAAGCTGAATAAAAAGCTCCTGTCTTATCCAGCAATTCTCTTTCTACAAAATCTAAACTCTCAAAAACAATTTCCTTATATATAGGGTTTTTGAATTTTAAATATCCTTGAGCATACAAACTAACTAGCTGACCATTATCATATAACATTTTTTCAAAATGTGGAGCTTTCCAAAATTTATCTACTGAGTAGCGTGAAAAACCACCTCCTATCTGATCATAAATACCTCCAAAAGCCATCTTATTTAAAGTAAGCTCAATATGCTTTAAGACCTCTTTATTGTTAGTGACGTGCGCATATCGAAGTAAAAAATCATAAGCATTTGGCATAGGAAATTTAGGAGCTCTATCACTGCCACCATATATATTGTCAAAATCTTTAACCCAAGGCTTAACCATCTTATCTAAATCATTTAATGAAAAAATCTCTTTTCTAGGGTTTTTTATAATTTTCTCAACATCCTGAATTCCTTTTGAAAGTTTTTCTGCAAACTCTATAACACTTTCTCTATCATTTTCATAAACATTGGCAAGACCAAGGATTTGTTTTTTCCAATCATTTTTTCTAAAGTAGGTTCCTCCCCAAAAAGGCCTTCCATCAGGTAGCGCAATGCAATTTAGTGGCCAGCCACCTCTTTGATTCATGAGTTGAACTGCTGTCATATATATTTGATCTATATCTGGTCGCTCCTCTCTATCGACCTTGATACATATATAGTTTTCATTCATAACTTTAGCCACTTCTTTGTCTTCAAAACTTTCATGCTCCATTACATGACACCAATGACAAGCAGAATAGCCAATACTTATCAGCAACAACTTATCTTCTTTTTTTGCTTTAGCTAAAGTTTCTTCATTCCATGGATACCAATCTACAGGATTATGTGCGTGTTGTAAAAGGTATGGACTTGTTTCGTTAATTAAAGAATTAGTATACATATGTTCTGAATTAAGATTTAGAATCTGATTATTCTGACTATTACAACTTATAGAAAAAATTATTACTACTAAATAAATTAATCTTATAAAAAAAACCATCATTTAATCAATTAGAATTAAACATTTTAGTAAAATTCAAAAAGAAATGAGGAATTGTTTCGATACCTTTTAAGTAATTAAATATACCATAATGTTCATTGGGAGAGTGAATTGCATCACTATCTAGGCCAAAACCTAATAATATTGACTTCACATTTAATTCTTTTTCAAAAAGAGCAACAATAGGAATACTTCCACCTGCCTTAACCGGAACAGGTTTTATTCCAAAAGTTTTTTCCATTGCTTGACTAGCTGCTTTATAAGCTATTATATCTGTAGGAGAAACGTATGGTTCTCCACCATGATGAGGAGTTACTTTAACACTAACGCTTTTAGGAGCTATATTTTTAAAATAATCAGAGAATAATTTAGTTATCTCTTTATCTGATTGATTTGGAACTAACCTCATAGATATTTTAGCAAATGCCTTAGAAGGAATTACTGTTTTTGCTCCCTCTCCAATATAGCCTCCCCAGATACCATTTACATCTAACGTTGGTCTAATACCTGTTCTTTCCATTGTAGTATAACCCTTCTCTCCATGTATGTCAGATAATTCTAGAGCATCTTTATAGTCTTGTAATGAAAAAGGTGCTCTCGCAATTTCTTCTCGCTCTTCTTTTGTAAGTTCAATCACATTATTATAAAATCCAGGAATAGAAATATGGTTATCAGAATCTTTCATAGATGCTATCATTTCACATAATATATTAATAGGATTTGCAACTGCACCACCATAGAGACCAGAATGTAGATCTCTATTAGGGCCCGTAACTTCAACCTCAAGATAACTTAGCCCTTTTAATCCAGTAGTAATAGAAGGGGTATCGTTGGAAAGGATTCCAGTATCTGAAATTAATATTGCATCACATGATAGTTTTTTCTTATTTGTAATAACAAAGGCAGAGAGGTTTTCTGATCCTACTTCCTCCTCTCCTTCAATCATAAATTTAATATTGCAAGGCAAGTTATCAGTATTAATCATTAATTCAAAAGCCTTAACATGCATATAGAACTGTCCTTTATCATCACACGCTCCTCTTGCAAAAATAGCTCCCTCGGGATGAATTTTTGTTTTCCTTATTACTGGATCAAATGGACCGCTTTCCCAAAGCTCTAGTGGATCTGCAGGCTGAACATCGTAATGACCATAAACTAAAACTGTGGGAAGATTAACATCTATTATTTTATCAGCATAAACAATAGGATATCCTGCAGTTGGACATATCTCAATATTTTCTGCTCCGGCATGTTCTAACGATTTAGCAACCGCTTTTGAACAATCTAAAACATCGTCTTTATACGCCGGGTCAGCACTTATTGATGGTATTTTTAACAACTCTATTAATTCATCAACAAATCTATTTTTATTTCCTTCTATATAATCTTTAATTTTTTTCATATTATTTATATTAAACTATTACCTGTCATTTCTTTTGGTTTTTCTATTCCCATTAACTTTAAAATCGTTGGCGCAACATCTGCTAAAATTCCATTGTTAATATTATTGTATTTTGAATTAACAATAAAGCATGGCACAGGATTTAAACTATGAGCAGTATTTGGAGACCCATCATTATTTACAGCAAAATCAGCATTTCCATGATCAGCTATTATCATAATGCTATAACACTTACTCATGGCCTCTTCAACAACTTTTCTTGTGCAGTAATCAACTACTTCAACTGCTTTTTTTATTGCATTGTAATCTCCAGTATGTCCAACCATATCTGCATTAGCAAAATTCAGACAAATAAAGTCAGGGGATATTTTTTTTATCTCAGTAATTGTCTTTAGAGTCAGTTCATGGGCACTCATTTCTGGTTGTAAGTCATACGTTACAACTTTTGGAGAATCAATCATCAACCTTCTTTCACCAATAAATTTACTCTCCCTTCCTCCTGAGAAAAAATAAGTTACATGAGGGGTTTTTTCTGTTTCTGCGATTCTAGTTTGAGTAAGTTCATTATTTTGCAGGATCTCACCAAGCGTACTTTTAAGATTTTTTTTATCAAATATTACATTAACTCCTTTAAAAGATTTATCGTAATTCGTCATTGTAGTATAATGAATATCTAATTTACGCATATCAAATTTATCATGATCTCTTTGCGATAATACTGATGTAATTTCCCTACACCTGTCTGTTCTAAAATTAAAACAAATCACTCCATCTCCATTCTTTATTTTAGCAATAGGGTTATTGTTTTTATCTACACATACTGTAGGCAAAATAAATTCATCTGTTATATTTTTATCATAATAGCTTTGAATCTTGTCAATGATATCTTCAGATTTTTCTCCAATACTATTTACCATAGCATCATAAGATTTTTTAATTCTACTCCATCTTTTATCTCTATCCATAGCATAATACCTTCCTGAAATGGTAGCTATTTTTGCACCATTTAAATTCTTCTCTAATTGTTGAATGAATTTTTTAGCAGATCGCGGGTTACAATCTCTTCCATCTGTAAATATATGTACGTAAACATTTTTGACTTGTTTTTTATTAGCCAATTCACATAACTTATATAGATGGTTCTGGTGAGAATGGATTCCTCCATCTGAAACTAAACCAATCAAGTGAAGTGAAGATTTATTTTGATTTACATATTCAAAAGATTCGTTTAAACTTTTGTTAAAAGAAATAGATTCATCTTTACAAGCATTATTAATTTTAACTAGATCTTGATCAACAATTCTTCCTGCTCCAATATTTAAATGGCCAACTTCTGAATTACCCATTTGGCCATCTGGAAGCCCAACTTTTTCTCCGTCAGTTAAAAGTTCTGAATGAGGACATGTTTTATATAAAGAGTTTATAAAAGGAGTATTTGCATTGTAAATAACATCAGATTTTGATTTATCACCATGACCCCAGCCATCTAAAATAATAAGTAATGTTTTACTGATTTTCATCTAAAACAAAGATAGAGAAAACTAATAGAATCCTGGATCATAAATTTCGTCAAAAAAACGAGCACGCATGTTCTTGTGTATAGCATTATCTTTGCCTAATCTTTCAGGATGAAATTGCACAGCAATCATAAAAGGATGTATATACTTATCCATAGCTACAGCTTCAGGTAAGCCGTCATATGATTTAGCAATTACTTTAATCTCCTCTGGAATGTCTTTTAGTCCTTGATGATGCCAGGAATTAACAGAAAATATAGTATCCCTAAATGAAGTGTTTGGATCCTGAGGAAAAATCATAGTTGTATAAGCATGATTGTTAGGTGCAACTACAATATCATGCATAACTTCCCCATTATTTCTATGAGTTACAAGTTCTCCAATTTCGGTGGGAAGATCTCCATACAATGTCCCTCCATAAGCAACATTCATCATTTGCATACCTCTGCAAACACCTATAAATGGAATCTGCTCAGATAAAGANAAATCAAATAATATCTTCTCTATAGTGTCTCTACGAAAATCCATTTTCTCGCAAAGCTGAAGATTAGAACTATCACCGTACATTAACGGATTAATATCCTCACCTCCAGTTAAAACAATACCATCAGCAAGCATTAAAATACTATCTAAATTAGTACAATCATATGCATTAATAATATTTATATAAGGATCTGACAGCCAATTTACATAATTTGCAGATGCTTTAGAAAGTATAATTGTTTTTGTTTGTTTTGAATTTTCACATGAAAAAAAACAAGCACCTAAAATAAGGTATATATATNTTTTCATGTTTATTTAAATAAGTCCTTTAGTAAATCTGTAACTCGAGCATTTGGGTTATTTCTAATATCTTTTTCCTTTTCAGCAATTAAGAGAAAAATACCATCAATAGTTTTTATTGTAATATAATCTAATAAATCAAAATCTACTTTTTTTACAAGAGGGATTCGATTATACTTTTTAATAATAACACCAAACAGCTCATCTACACCTGTTTTTTCTATTTCATTTTTAGTCTTAGGATAAAATGATTGATATAAATTATCATATGAATTTCTTCTCAAATATTCAGTAGCTGAATCATCATCACCATCTAATATTTTAAGTGCATCAGTAAATTGCAAATCATAAACGGCTTCTAATATTATATCTGCAGCTTGTTGCGATACTTGTTCTGCTGTTTTATTAAGTTTCTCTTCAAAATTTACAACTATCTTATTAATTCCTAATTTCTTGCAAGCCTTTTTCACTTTAATAATCTCTTTAGGAAATGTAATTTTAATTTTTTCATTTTCTAAAAAACCTCCTTCAAGTGAGGCTTCAAGACATGACTTTTGAACTGATATTTTTAAAGCTTCAGTAAGCCCATTGGAAATTTTCTTATCAGAATTAATAAGCTTTTTTGCTGAAGTAGATGCTTTTTTTAAAAGATCTAATTGGGCATGTAAAGGGTTAAAAGAAAACATAAAAAAAATAAAAAAGCAAAAACCTGTACTAAATGTTTTCATGAATTATTTATTTAATAAACCTATCAAGTTCATATTGCACACTTTTAGTAATACCTTTTTTATTTGTTAATATACCTTTTCCATTTTTCTTATCAAATAAAAAACGCCCTTCATACTTATCACCATTCTTATATATAAATGTTCCATAGCCAGAACGCATACCATTAATGAAAGAGCCACTATAAAGATCTCCGTTAAAAAAAGAATACGTTCCTTGACCGTGCATTTTTCCATTTAAAAAATAGCCAACATATTTATCTCCTTCAACCCAAGATCGGTCATCTGTATCTCCATTTTTCCAGACATATGTACCGAATCCATTGTAACAGTCTCCCTTTTCACAACCACTAAATGAATAAAATGGCATTAGTAAGCAGATTAAAAGTTTAAAGCGCATAAATTAATTTTAAACCAAAGCTAATTATAATATGTGGTTTATTAATTAATGATAATTAAAAAATTATTTTGGTAAAAAAACAGTGTTTTGTTGTAAAAATTTGCTTTTTAGTAACAAAAAATAGCATTATTATGATAATTTAAGCATTTTTAACATAACCTCTTCACTTTGCCAAATATCTTTAATATTAGGAATTGACATTATTTGAGACATTAATTCCTCTTGTTTCATTCCAATTTTCCAGGCGTCAGAATAAGAAATATTAGAAAATGAGACCATACTATACAAAGGCATCCATTTATCAGGGTATGTTTGCGCAAATTTTTGTTCAATCTTTTTCTGTAATAAAAACTTAGGGTCTGCAGTTTTATCACGCATAACAATAAAATTATGTAATGACAAATCCTGAACTCCATCGCCATTGGGTTTTCTAATGTTAGAATACTCACTCAAACCTTTAAACATATTATCTTCATAATCTCCAATTAACTCATCTAAAACTCGACAATCTTCAAAACTTGCATTCATTCCTTGACCATAAAAAGGGACTGTAGCATGCGCAGAATCACCGATAAGAACACAATAATCTTTAATGTGCCAAGGGAAACATTTAAAAATACCTAAAGATGATGTAGGGTTAGTAAAAAACTGATCTACTAAATCTGGAATTAATATTGTAAAATCTTTAAATACAGTATTGAAAAATCGCAAAACATCTTTTGACTTGGTTAATTCACTAAAAGAATCCTTACCTTCAAAAGGAGAAAAAAGAGTACAAGTGTAACTTCCATCTAAATTCGGTAAAGCAATTAACATGAAATTTCCCCTCGGCCAAATATGAAGAGCATTCTTTTCTATTTTATGCGTTCCATCAGTATTAGCAGGAATCAATAATTCTTTATAGCCATGCTCTATATAATGTTGTGAATACTGAAAGCGATCTTGCCTCATCATTTTACTTCTTACTGCAGAAAAAGCACCATCAGCACCAACAATCAAATCACAATTTAAATGTATTTTATTTTTTGTAATCGTATTATCAAANGATAAAGAAGACTTGTTAGTACTAACATCTATACATTGATGATTAAAGAAAAGNTTAGCCCCACCCTTTTCAGCTAAATTCATTAATAAAACATTCAACTCACCTCTAGGTACAGAGTATATTGCCTGATCTTTATTACCGTAATATTGATCAGTTAAATTCCCTTCAACATCATGCATCACTCTTTTTGGCATTGGAATTGCAATCTTTTCAACATATTCTTCTATCCCCACCTTTCTAATAGCTGTCCAGCCCCTCTCTGATAATGCGAGGTTTATTGACCTGCCAGCTTGAACAACCGTATCTCTCATATCAGATCTTCTTTCATAAATAGATACGCTATAACCTCTCTTTAGCATAAAAAGTGCACAAAGCGAGCCTGCTAATCCGGCCCCAACTATTACTATATCTTTTTTCATATTATAATATTTCTGCTAAAATTTCATAAAAACTATAAACATCAGAATAACTATTGTACAGAGGAACAGGAGCGATACGAATTACGTCAGGCTCTCTCCAATCAGCAATCACACCATTATCAGTAAGCTTATCAAATAATGCTTTATTGCCATTTTTTACTCTTATTGAAATCTGACATCCTCTTTCTTNTGGTGTAATAATACTTATCCGGTCGGACTCAATGTTTTCAAGTAAATAAACAAGGTATGATGTAAGTTTCTTAGATTTTTCTACAAGAGCNTCCATACCAACTTCATCAAATATTGATAAAGAAGCACGAATAGCGGCTAAAGATAAGATTGGAGGATTACTAAGCTGCCATCCTTCAGCAGTTTGGATTGGAATGAATGTTTCTGGCATTTTAAATCGACTTACTTTATCATGCCCCCACCATCCTGCAAACCTATTTAAATTACTTTTATGATATCTCTCATTTATAAAAACACCTCCAACTGACCCAGGACCAGAGTTTAAATATTTATACGAACACCAAACTGCAAAATCAACATTCCATTCATTAAGAGATAAAGATATATTACCAACAGCATGTGCTAAATCAAAACCAACTTTAATTCCCTTATTATGACCCAATTTTGTTATCTCTTTCATATCAAATACTTGTCCAGTATAATAATTTACTCCGCCTAAAATAATTAAAGCTATCTCCTCTCCATCATTATTAATTATTTCTTCTATGTCTTTAGTTCTAATAAAAGATTCTTTTTTTCTAGGTTTTAATCTAATAATAGCTTTTTTAGGATTGATATTATGATGTTTAAGATGTGATTCTATAGCATATATATCTGATGGAAATGCATCCGCTTCCATAAGAACCTTAAAACGTTTTTTGGTAGGTTGATAAAAAGAAACCATCATTAAATGAAGATTAACAGAAAGAGTATTCATCGCGACTACTTCTGAGGACTTTGCTCCTAAAATTTTTGAATAGCTATCTGACAAAAACTCATGATATGGTAACCAAGGATTGCTAGCATGAAAATGACCTTCAACTCCAAGGTTTTTCCAATCCTCTAACTCTTGTTGTATGAATTCAGTTGTATTTTTACTTTGTAACCCCAAGGAATTACCACACAAATAAATATGTTTTTCTCCATTTTTCTTAAGTGGAAAATGAAACTTTTCTTGATAACTTTGTAATTTATCTTTTGCATCTAAATTGATTGCAAAATCTTTAGATATATTATAATTCATTTAGCTTAAAAATAATTGGACGACTAGGTGATGCATCGGATACAAATGGGGCAATTTGAAGATTAAGCATATAAAAACCATCCTCTATAGTATTATCTACAAAAATCATTTCAGTAATTGTACAATCTTTATAATTACCATTGTAACTCTTGTTTTTTGTATCCCAAAATATGTTATGAGAAGATAAATTCCCCTCATCAAATAAACGGTCAACTGAGGGTGTGTCTATTAATAAATGTTTAACACCTCTACTTCTGATATAAGTCATAGCGTCATTACTAATAAAAGAAGGAGTTCTCTTCATATAATCTTGTGACTTTTTAATATCTGAATTAGGAGTCGTCCTAATTACCAAGCCCTTTAGTAGATGATCAGGAATATCTCTGAGCAAATCTAACAAATCATCTTTAGTAACTACTAAGTCAGAATTAGTTAAGTTTGGAATATAAGCATCGCTAGATAATTTTGGAGAAACCGTAACTAATGTACTAGCAATAAAAACATCTTTTAATGATGAAAGTATAGACACTCTTTCATTAGTGATATGACCAATACACTCAGTATGAGTACCATTACAGTGAGGGGTTATGATATAAGTTTCAAAATTACACGGCCCNCCTTTTCTTCGATCACCAATAAATTCATTATCTTGATAAGCTACAGAAGATGCTTTTGCAACTCCATATGTATTAGGTTGTTGGCCATTAAAAATAAGTGGTATTGATATATCTAATGATTTTGAAAAATCAAAATTATACTTTTTGGAATTAATTAGGACATCAGCATTCATTAAAGAAAATCTGTTTTTTTCATATTAAGAAAATCTAATGCATTACTGGAAAGCAACTTTTCTTTCACATTATTAGGATATGGTCTTTCATGAATTAATTTACCTGGCTCAAGTTCTCCAAGTGGAAAGGGATAGTCTGTTCCTAAAGCAACTTTATCCTCGCCAACTAATTCTATAATATACTCTAACATCTTATCATCATGAACTAAACTATCAAGCCAAAACTTCCCAAGGTAATCTTTAGGATTAACATTATTATCTACAGCAACAAGGTCTGGTCTTACATTAAATCCATGCTCAATTCTACCAATTGTTGAAGGAAAAGCCCTCCATGTGCAAAAGCAACTCGTAGTTTTGGATATTTATGAAATACACCACTAAATATCATAGAACATATTGCTAGCGAGGTTTCCATTGGCATACCCACCAGCCAAGGAAGCCAATATTTATCCATTTTTTCCTTTGCCATCCACCACCAAGGATGAACAAAAATGGCCATATCTAGACTCTCGCAAGCCTCGTAAATAGGAAATAACGAATTGTCATCTAAATTAAGATCGTTGATATGAGAGCCAATTTGGATACCCTTGAAACCTAAACTCTTTATTCTTTCAAGCTCTTTAATAGCTAAATCAGCATCCTGCATAGGAAGGTTACCTAATGCTACAAATCTTTTTGGATTTTTATTAACTGATTGAATGAGATTGTCATTAATAAACTTAGAAATCTCTAAACCATCTTTAGGTTTGGTCCAATAAGAAAACATAACAGGAACAGTAGATAATACTTGGACATCAACATTATGATGATTACAATCTTGAATTCTTGCCTCAGGTTTCCAGCAATTTTCATCAATTTCTCTAAAAAACTGATCGTTCATCATCATGCGAGCACAACAAGGCTTATGATGTTCTAAGCTAATAAATTCACCATAGCCAAACTTTTTATTAAAATTAGGGATATCCTTAGGAAGGATATGCGTGTGAATATCAATTGTAAAAATCTTTTTCATTTTTTAAACAAACCTCTTATCAGCACTCATTACTGCATTACATTTTTCACAAGTTCGTAATTCTTCAGAACTATAAAAGTCTTTAAATCTAGGTTGAAAATCTTTTTCAACATTAGTGAGTTTAAATTTTACACTATGTATAGAATGATTACAGCTTTCACAAAACCACATTAAACCATCAAGCTCATTAGCCTTTCTTTTTGCTTCAAATACAAGACCTATTGATCCTGCTGATCTTTTAGGNGAATGCGGAACCTGAGCCGGTAGAAGGAAAATTTCTCCTTCTTTCACTGGAATATCTACAGCTTTACCATTTTCTTGTATTCCAACTACAATGTCTCCTTTAATTTGATAATAAAATTCTTCTGTTTCATTNTAGTGGTAATCCTTTCTAATATTTGGACCACCNACAACCATAATAATAAAATCTTCAGACTCTGTATAGACACATTTGTTACCTACAGGAGGTTTTAAAAATTCTTTATTATCATCAATCCATTTTTTAAAGTTAAAAGGTCTTCTTATTTTATTCATAATTATTTATTTAAATAGTTGATATAATTTTTAATTCAATTGCAATGGGTGTTGGTAGGGCTTTTATCTCTATCGTTGTTCTACAAGGCTGATTATCCTTAAAATATTCTGCATAAATTTTATTATATGTGCTAAAATCATCTTTCATATTAGTTAAAAAAACTTGAACATCAACAATATTATCCCAAGAAGATCCAGCATCTTCAAGTATGTAACGAACATTTTTAAACACTGAATGACATTGCTTTTCAATATCATAACTTTTAATTTTACCATTTACATCCAATTCTACACCTGGAATTTCTTTTTGATTAGCTGCCCTAGGTCCAACTCCAGAAAGAAACAACAGACTGCCTACTTTTCTAGCGTGAGGATAAAGTCCAACTGCCTGAGGGGCTCTTTTACTATTAAATTTCTCTCCGTTCATATATTATATTTTAAGACATACATTTTTTGATTCAGTAAAGAACTCAAGTGATTTAAACCCTCCCTCTCGACCAACTCCTGATTGCTTCATTCCCCCAAAGGGAATTCTTAAATCACGCAATAACCAAGTATTAATCCAAACAATTCCTGATTTAATTGCTGCTGCCACTCTATGGCCTTTACTAATGTTTTCTGTAAAAATACTTGCGGAAAGGCCATATTTAGTAGAATTAGCCATCATGATAACTTCTTCTTCATTACTAAAGGGAATAATTGTTAAAACAGGACCAAAAATCTCTTCTTGATTAATACTACAATCATAAGAAAGACCTTCAATAACTGTAGGCTCAATATAATATCCCTTAGCTAAATCTTCAGCAAGATACTTNCGATTTCCCCCNATAAGCACCTTCCCTCCAAGTTTTTTTGCCTCTTCAATTCTAGATAATATTTTATTCATATGGCTCTCAGAAACAACCGCTCCTAAATTAGAATCTGTTGCTTTTGGGTCGCCAACTATAAGATTAGAGACTTTCATCAATAAAGATTCTTTAAATTTAGAATAGATACTTTCCTCAATAAACAAGCGAGATCCACAAAGACAAATCTGACCCTGATTTGAAAAACCTGCTTTAACAGCCATATCAATAGCCTTATCAAAATTAGCATCTGCAAATACAATATTTGGGTTTTTACCTCCAAGCTCTAGCGATATCTTTTTGAACATTGGAGCAGTCACTTTAGCAATATGCTGCCCTGTTATTGTGCCTCCTGTAAATGACACAATAGGAGTGTCAACATGAGTAGTCAGACAATCTCCAATGCTAGACCCTAATCCATGTACTATATTTAAAACTCCTTTAGGAAGTCCAGCTTCGATGCATATTTTACTAAGTAAAAAAGCAGTCATCGGAGTTATTTCCGAAGGCTTAGCAACTACAGTGTTTCCAGCGGCCAAAGCAGGAGCAATCTTCCATGTCAATAAATAAAGGGGTAGGTTCCATGGTGAAATACATGCGGCAACTCCTACAGGCTCTCTCAAAGTGTAATTTAAAGCCCTACCATCCATATCGTGAACTTCTGAAGAAAAATGTAGAATTGCAGTTGCAAAAAACCTAAAATTCTCAGGAGCTCTAGGGATATCTACAGCTCTAGCTAATGATTCTGGTTTTCCATTATCCAAACTTTCAGCTATAATTAAATCCTCAGCATGCTCTTCAAGCTTGTCTGCTAGTCTCATTAAAATATCAGATCTATATTTCTTAGTTGTTTTACTCCATGTTTTAAATGCTTCTTTTGCTGCAGAAACAGCATTATTAATATCATTACTATTACTATCGGGAATTAAAGAATAAACCTTGCCTGTAGAGGGATTATAGTTGTTTAAATATTTTTTAGAATCTGGCGCAACTAAATTACCGTCAATATAATTATAAATACTTTCCATCAATTATAAACTTGCAGTTCTTCCACCATCTACAGGAAGATTAATTCCATTAATATAACTTGCTAAGTAAGAGCTTAAAAAAACCACCGCACTAGCAACCTCACTAGCCTCCCCAAACCTATTTGCAGGAACAGAATTTTTCATTACTAATTCTACTTCACTAATTGATTTCCCCTGAACCTCTGCTTTTTTAAGTATTAAAGATTTTAAACGATTTGTATTTGTAAATCCAGGCAATACATTATTAACCGTAATTCCATAAGAGCCTAATTCTAAAGATAAGGTCTTTGCCCAATTAGCAACTGCTGCTCTAATTGTATTTGAAACACCCAATCCTTGTATGGGAGCTTTTACTGATGTTGAAATAATATTAATTATCCTTCCAAAATTATTATCTTTCATATTATCAACTACTTTTTTGACTAGTATCTGGTTATTAATCAAGTGCATTTTAAAAGCTTTTTCAAAATCTATAGATTTAGCGTTTGTAATTGGCCCAGCAGCAGGACCACCTGTATTATTAACTAAAATATCATAAGTAGATGTTAAAGTATTAATCTTATTTTCAAAATTTTCATCGCTAAAATCAACACATAAGTAATCATGTTTTTGACCTGAATTTGTGTCTAAAGAATTTACTACTTCATTTAACACATGTTCATTTCTAGCAATTAGCGTTACATTTACTCCTTGTATAGCAAGCTCTTTAGCTGTGGCTAAACCAATTCCTTGAGTGCTTCCGCAAACAATAGCATTTTTATTTTTTAATCCTAAATTCATTTCTTTTTATTGCTAAAATTATAACCTAACTCACTTTTAATATGCTCTGGTAATTCAGGTAAATAAACACGTGATATCATAAGTGTAGAAATATTTGAAATATCTTCAAACAGTCTATGCTGATCAACTGTTTGTTTTAAATAACCTTGACCTGAAGAACCTCCTGTTCCTATTTTTTGCCCTAACATTTTTTCAACCATCTGCACGTGTCTAAAGCGCCATAAAGATATTTTATGATCCATTTCTACTAGCTGCCTTAAGAATTTATAAGGAAGGTGCAGTATGGGTTGTTCTCTATAAAGATTAATTAAAAGCGCAGACATTGTAGCTTTATACGATAAATTTGTAGCTCCATCTTTTATTGATTTAAGATGATTCTCTTCATTAAAAATATTATTATAATATTTTTTGTTTTCATCAATCATCTTTATTCTTAGTTGCTTATCACTATTATTAAGACTTGTAGAATTGTTAATCTCAGTAGCTTCATTTTTCATCATATCCCAAACTGCCTGCTTATATTTTTTTATGAAATTAAAATCTTTCATGTTTAAAAAAGGAATTCTCTCAAGCCATTTCTCTA
>JGI24539J26755_10000052_pt1 | contig 45469 bp, 40 predicted proteins | sample NorSeaMetagenome_2_FD_26755 | JGI IMG/M metagenome (IMG submission 26755) | reverse complement strand
AAATGACGTGTTGGCGTAAAAGCAAACGCTAACCCATTCACTTCTCCATCTTCCCACCAATTAAATTCATGAATTTTAGATGCCGGAACATCCCAAGATTTAAAATGTGCACCTACTCCAATTGGCACAATAAAATGCCCTACTTTATCCTTAATTAAATCAATCGTTTCTAAATCTAAATGATCATAATGATCATGGGAAATAAAAACAAAATCAATCTGAGGGAGCTCAGCTATCGCCAAAGGCAACTCTTTACTATATCGTTTTCTCGAAAGCCATTTAACTGGCGAGGGAGCTTTGCCAAGCATTGGATCCAATAAAATATTCTTGCCATCCAACTGCAGTAAAAACGCAGAATGCCCAAACCAAATTAACTTCGATTCGTTTTTAGTTTGCTCTAATTTTAAAGAGTCTTGTTTAACCAGCGGTAATTCAACCTGAGGGTCTCTGTTTGGATTTTCCTTTAAATACTCCTTAAACGTTTTAACAAAAACATCCCATGAAAAACCTCGTGTTGTTTCTACAGGATTAAAAAACACAGCCTCTTTGTAGTGCCCAGTTTTTNTATAACGTCGGATGTCCTCATCGGTATGATCTCCACCAAATTCAGCACTTGTATTCATGAATACAAAAACGCCTAGAGCGAATAAACAAAGTAGGATAAACGTCCATTTAAACAATCCTTTAATGAGCTTCCAAACAAACTTCATATTACGTTAATTAAAAATATTTAACGATACTAAATCGGCAATAAAGTCAGATGTACCAAAGAAAAACCTTACAAACCAATTTGGTTTTTTATCCATAATCTCTGCCGAGATTTTCCAAATTTGAGCCATCTTAGAGAATGCAATCGTCAATAAAAGTCCTGTGAATAAGTACAGTAAAATCATAATTTTAATTTCAACCAAAGCTACGTCGATAAATTGAGTCTTAACATGAAAATTGATGAACGGTTATAATTTGGTAGCAAGCCCAAATTGACCATAACCATCATAAGCGTAAAGTCCATAATCAAAACTCGTCACCTTTTAACTACCTTCTCTTATAATTGGATTTTCTGTCTTTATAGATAAAACTCCAAACATAAAACCACCCCTGGAATAAATCAAATCTAATGTTTGATTGTAATAAGAACCTTGAGTTATTATAAATAGTTGAAAATGAATAAATATATTTTTTTAGATCTGAACAGAATATTCCTGAACATTAATAATAAGCGTTAAGAATGAAATTAACGCAAACTTTTTTCATATCTAAATTAGATAAATAATAAAAAAGCATCCATAAAGGATGCTTTCATAAATATCGAAAAAACAATTTTTATCTTCTTGATTTTTTTCTGAAGTTTCCTCCACCGCCTCCACCTCTATTATTAGGCTTTCTTCGGTTATTATTCCCTCCATTCTTCTTTGTCAATTCAGCTTCCAATTTTTCAACCTCAGCTAAAGGACTTTGCTCAAAACCAGGAATTGATTTTTTAGGAATTTTAAAACCTAATAACTTCTCAATATCTCTGATGTATTCCTCTTCATCATGACTTACTATCGAAATAGCTTCACCACTTGCTCCCGCTCTACCAGTACGTCCAATTCTGTGAACATAATCTTCTGGCACGTTTGGCAATTCAAAGTTCACTACATGAGGTAACAATGGAATATCTAATCCTCTAGCCGCGATATCAGTTGCAACTAAAACACGAATAGAACCATTTTTAAATCCAGCTAAAGCTTTTGTTCTCGCACCCTGACTTTTATCTCCGTGAATTGCAGCTGCAGAAACATCACTTTTCTTTAATTTATCAGAAATTCTGTTGGCTTTATGTTTAGTTCTTGTAAAAACTAAAACCTGCGACCAATCACCTTCTTTAATCAACTTAACAATAACATTTGCTTTATCCGTACGGTTAACCGGGTGTACAATTTGAGTAACCGTTTCAGCAGCCGTATTTTCTGGAGCAGCTTCAACGAAAACTGGACGTTGCATAAACTCGTTTGCTAACTTTTTGATGTCCTTGGAGAAAGTAGCTGAGAATAATAAAGTTTGTCTCTCTCTAGGAATAACCTTTACTATTTTTTTAATATCGTTGATGAACCCCATATCCAACATTCTATCCGCCTCATCCAATACAAAAAACTCAACATCTCTTAGCGACACTTCGTTTTGAGATTTTAAATCCATCAATCTACCGGGAGTCGCAATTAAAACATCAACACCTTCGCGCAAAGTTCTTACTTGAGGGTTTTGATTTACACCACCAAAAATAACAGTTGCTCTAATATCTAAATGCGTACTGTATTCTTTTACGTTTTCATAAATCTGAGCCGCTAATTCACGCGTTGGCGTAAGTATCAATGCTCTAATTTTTCTTTTTCTATCTATTGTACGTTTTGCTAAAATATGAAGCATTGGCAAAGTAAAACCAGCTGTTTTACCAGTTCCTGTTTGCGCTGATGCCAAAACATCATGTCCGTTTAGTATTTCTGGAATNGCCTTTCCCTGAATTGGAGAAGGTTCGGTATAGCCTTTTTTTGCAATAGCCTTTAAGATAGACTCGTTTAATCCTAATGATTTAAATGTCATATAAATTGTGTTTTGAAATGACAATTTAAATGCAAGAATCATTTCACGATTAGGCGCAAAGGTACTCTTAAAAAAGAATTTATAACATATAAAATGTTTTGCGCCCAGATTCCAAAGATCTCGTAGAGAAAAATATTACAAGATTTAATTGATTCAGTAAACCAATCTTTAAAATTTTCAAGAAAACAGGTGAAATATACAACCCACGTATTTGTGAAATTAGAGCACTAAAAAAGCGTTCCAAGTAAACCCTAATTGTCTTCATATAAATTTAACAACTTAGCCAATACTAAACATTTTTAAATTAAATACTCGGCTAATACACATTGTGTTCGCCGGGTATTTGAACCAATAATATTATGAAAAAAAGAACATATATACACACCTTTCTAATAATCACATGTTTTGTTGCAATTTCCTGCAAGGAAAATAAAGATGAGATAGTACCTGAAAACGAAGCTACTCTGTAACGAGGATCCTTAAGTGGTATTGTTACCATCAAAGAAGGGGATTATAGTTTGTTTTTAAGAGACGGAGCAACTTATTCGTGTGTCGTTTTCTCCGAAAGTGCGTGTTGGTACTATACAATTATTAAAGATTCAACTTTACAAATGAATCCTTTCATCGATCATTCTATTAACTAAAACAGGCTTACGATGACCAAACTACACAGCCGCTCAAGTAAACTTTTCTATTGAAGTACCTCCGATATATAATCGCATTTAATTTGTTAACCCTAACATTATCAAAACATCTACTTTTAAAAGTAAATTCGGTTAAATGACTTTAAAAAGTGGTTGCCGAATTATTTGTGATTAAAATATTTCATTTTTCAAGTCAGCAATGCTAAAATTTTCTGCTGCATATATTTTAGGTCTCATTTTTTTTCCTTTTAAAGATCTCTTAATCCCACGTGATTTAACCAGTCCAAAATCCCCATTATTATAAATAATAATCATTGCCATATTTTTATGCGTTTTAATTTCCGGAACATCTAAAGCAAAGGATATTACTGCATTTTTCTTTTGATCACATAAGTAGTAGTTATCGCATTTAACGCCCTTAGCGGGAGGTTTAACATATATGTCTTTCGCAATTAACTCAGCCCTAGCAATTTCTTTTTCAAGACGCTCTTTTGTATCGATATTACACATCCCCAAATTAGGCAACTCAAATTGTCTAAAATAATCTACTCCCCTAGTAAGATCTACCGTAAGTGCTTGGGCATTTATAGAAAGGCTATTCCAACTCGCCATCTTTTCTTCATAATCTACCATTCTTTTCTTATACACCCTTTCATTTTCCTTCAAAGCGATTAACCTTTCTTCATCGTATTTTTCAATCTTCTTTTCGTAGGCTAAAAGTTTCTTTTTATGATTTAAATATTTAGCATCTGCTAACGCATCTATTTGCGCCCATTTCTTAACTCTTAAACCAGTCTGCTTATTTATTTTAGAAATTAACTTATCGATTTCATCTCCCGAATAAGGCGCTTTATTCTCCTTAAGTGGTTTAGCATTAAACTGAACGCTCGATTGATTCCCCTCCAATTTAACAATACAATGATCTTCTTCTTTTACAACCTTAAACATGATTATACTTTCCGACTCGCAAAATTTCTTCACTCTTTGGTAATCCTCTTCAGAATTTAATTTCCAATCAATTTGATGAATTGCATCAACATCATACAATGGCTTTAACCATGTATTAACCTTATCCTCTTTTGATAATTTCCCTGCTAAATAAACCGCAAAATTCTTTTGTCCACTTTCAACCCAAACGCTATAATCTGAATATATTTTTTGGTGACTTCGATAATCTTGATATTCGGGCGCCTTTGGTTCTTTTTTATTATATACAAGCCCAGTGTCCATTGGGATTCTAAAAGGAGGTGCAATCTCACCCACTTCTTCNCCATCTTTCGTATTAATTGTGACAACTGAGTCGATTTTTAAAGGGATTTCCTTCCATTTTTGTTGAACAGTATCTAAATACCAACCTTTGAAATCAACCGAATTTGTTGATCTAAACTCCGCTTTTATTGGCTTTCCTTTTCTTAATCTCAGCTCCTCTTTATTCTCATCAAAAACACGGACCTCAAACATTTTTAAAGACTGAAAATAATCCCAACCCGTTTCATCAGGAAAAGACATCGGAATTCCACTAAACACAAAGTCTATAGGATTATTAAAAGCTCTGTACTTAACCGTTATCGGCCCATCATAAATTACGCCTTTAGCCGTTTCAAAAGCAGCATCAGGAATTCTCAAAACCAAGCCCTTATCAACATTTAGTTTAGCGCTATCTGTTCCAGACAAGTGAAAAGATTTAAATTTATTTTTATATTCAGGAGCAACTTCAGGGATAAACTCATTAATCTCATCATNCAAAACAGTCGCCTCACAATTTCTGTAAATCCTGTTCAATTGTTTCGAAGAAATAGCGTTCCCTCTAACATCTAACTGCTTTAATTTTTTAAACTCTGGTTTCGTAATCCTATAGTGTTCAATTTCATTATTCGAAAGATCAAGAAACCTTAAATTCCTTAAGCCATTCAAAGCTTCAGGTATAGAAGTAAGTCCCACATCATTCAATCGTATAGTATGTAATTGTCCACCTTGATTTTTTAAATAACTAAAATCTACCTTTATCCCTTTTAAGGCTAAACTCTTTAAGTGCTTAAATGGTGTTAAATCTAATTTAAACTTACCTTCCCCTTCAAAACGAAGTTCTCTAAGCTTAGGAAAAGCATGCATAATATAGTCTAGTTTTATCTTAGGTGAACTCACCTCCACAGATAAAATATGCGGAAACTTAATTTTAACCGAATCTGAAATCTCGCAATTAATCAACTTTAAATGCCTTATCAATTTGTTCTTTTGAAGTAACGACGTAATTGATTTCTCACCTTCAATAACAAACAAAAAATCGTCATTTTTAAGGTTGTCGTAAAACGCCTTTTCTTGGTACAAAGGTGAATTAGAAACATTAATACTTTTAAAGTTTAGTTTGTAAAACTCAGCTGGTAATTCAGCAATTGGATTACCACTTAAATTAATAAATACAAGCGATTTTAAAGAATCAATTTTTGATGAAATTTCCTGAATCTGATTCCCACTTAAATCAAGCGCCTCTAAATTTTTAAGAGACCAAACCGAATCTGGAATCGCTGTTAAACCTTGATTTGATAAATCTAACATTCCCTCTAATTTCTGACCAAAAACACAAGTATTTAATCCAATAAGAAGCCAAATAATCAATTTAAAATTTTTCATATTTATAATTCAAGAACATTAAAAATAAACTATTCAATGGGTGTAAAATTGGGGATTTTCATAAAAAACATGAGTTTAAATAAAAATTCAACCAAAAACCTCTTGCAGAAAACGATAATAACCTTTTAAAAAAAACAACTTGATTAATATAGGAACTAAAAACTAGACTTATCTAAGTCTATTCCTAAAAAACTAACCGCACAATATATTTCAGAAAAAGCGCTAAAAAGCCTCCAAGAAAAACTAGGCTAAAATAGATTGGATTGTAAGCAATATTCTTTCCTACAGTACTACAAAACGGATCCTTCAATAATTATCAGTTCTTTAATCTTGTAAACGTAATTGATTAAACACAACAGCACTGCTTATAACGATAGAATATGGCAAAATATTCCATGTGTCATGTTTTTACTATTTTTAAAGTAATGGAAAAAATCAAATTAATTTGGGACTTCAGAAGTGCTGACGCACTTAAAATTGCTGAACATCATGTAAAACACATCAACGAATTTTTAAAAAAGGAATCTCATACAAACGAAGAAACAGGTATTTCACCAATTAGCGAGCTATACTGCACTGCTTTTTTAATTACTACAAAAGATAAAATGGTACTTTTTAGAGACAAGTTAAAACCTCATCGTGGTGAAGTTATTTAACACAAAAAAAGCGAAAATCATTTAATAATGATTTTCGCTAATTATTATTTTTTTGAGGTTATTTTAGCCTATTCCACCTACAACAGAACTAAAATAATCTTGAAAAGAAACACTTTGTTTTAAATCCTTACGCTCCAATAAAGAATAAGCAGCAAGTGCTGTTAGTAAGAACTCTTTCAAAACTGATTTTTCAGAATTAACAGCTGTTAAACCCTCTACTTTTTCTTCTAAACCGGCAACATTATTAATTTCATTTTCAAAATCAGACTGTGTCATTTCATTTAGTAAATCCAAACGCTGTCCACTCTCAAACCAACTCGTGATCAACATGAACTTTTCTTTTAATTCCACAGGAGCTCTTTTATCACTTAAATACTGAATGTTGTTAAAATATTCAGGAGCAATTGATCTGATAGCCTGGTTAATCAAACGACGAGCAACATTGGATGCCCCTTCTTGTTCACCTTCATAAACCATTTCAATCTTTCCTATAATCGCAGGAATGGTAGCCGTTAAATCGCCAATCCTTGCAATCCCTTTTTCATCACCATTAATTAACATTCTTCGTTCCACCGCGCTCAAAACATTTTCGTACGCTGATATTGGTAAACGAGCAGACACACCACTTTTGGCATCAATAAACTCACTTTCTCGCGCTTCAATTGCAACTTGTTCAATCAGTTTTTCAATAACCTCAGGAACAACAATATGTTCTTGCCCTTTTTGTCTTTTAACCTCTTGCTTTGTAATGGTTCTACCAATCANGTTAGAAGTTGGATAATGTGTATAAATCTGACTTTGGATCCGATCTTTCAAAGGCGTAATAATCGAGCCTCTATTCGTATAATCTTCAGGATTCGATGTGAATACAAACTGAACATCCATTGGTATCCTTACCTTATATCCTCTAATTTGCAAATCACCTTCTTGCAATAAATTAAAAAGTGCAACCTGAATTCTTGGTTGTAAATCAGGCAATTCATTAATTACAAAAATCCCTCTATTCGATCGAGGAATAATTCCATAATTAATCACCTCTTCATCCGATAAGCTCAACTTTAAGTTAGCCGCTTTAATGGGATCTATATCTCCTACTAAATCGGCAATATTTACATCAGGCGTTGCCAACTTCTCAGCATACCTTTCAGAACGATGCCACCAGGTAACTGGGGTGTCATCTCCTTTTTCGGCGACTAATTTTTTGGAGGCTGTAGTTAGTGGGAAAAGAGGGTCTTCGTTTAAAGCAGATCCTTTTATAATAGGAACATATTCATCCAAAAGCTGAACGAGTAAACGGGCTATTTTTGTTTTACCCTGACCTCTAAGCCCTAAGAAATTAATACTATGACCTGCTAAAACGGCTCTTTCCAACTCCGGAATTACCGTGTCGTCATAACCAATAATGTTTTTAAAAACCTTTTCTCCCGATTGTAATTTTTGGGATAAATTAGCCCTTAATTCTTCCGTTACCGTTTTAAATTCGTATCCCGAAGCTTTTAATTCTCCTAATGTTTTTATTGAAGTAGTACTCATTCTTGTGGTTTATTTAGATTCCAAATGGAATTTATGATCTTCTTTTTTTATTCTGTTCGTAATCTGAAAAAATGAAATTACCCAATCCTTCTAATCCAGCATAAAATGCTTTTCCTTTATTCGTCTCAGTAAATTTCTCAACAAATTCTTGAAGGTAAGGATCTTGAGCAATCATAAACGTGGTAACCGGTATTTTCATTTTCCGACATTGAGCTGCCAAATTGATTGTTTTTCTTAAAACCTTAGGATCTTGTCCGTTACTATTTTTATAATAAGTTCCATCTGCATTTTTTAAGCACGTTGGTTTACCATCCGTAATCATGAATATTTGCTTATTCCCTGCCTTTCTTTTTCGCAACAAATCCATTGCCAATTCCAAGCCAGCTACAGTATTGGTATGAAACGGCCCAACTTGTAAATACGGTAAATCTTTCACCTGAATTTGCCAAGCATCATTTCCAAAAACAATAACATCTAAATTGTCTTTTGGATATTTGGTTCTAATCAATTCTGCTAAAGCCATCGCAACTTTCTTAGCAGGCGTAATTCGATCTTCGCCGTACAATATCATCGAATGCGAAATATCAATCATTAAAACAGTGCTCATACTGCTTTGGTGTTCGTTTTCAAAAACCACTAAATCTTCATTTTTAAGATTAAAATGATCAATCCCCCCTCTTATTTGTGCATTTTTAATACTCGTTTGAAAATCGATTTGCTGCAAAGAATCTCCGTATTGANATGGGCGCTGATCCGTAGTGTGGTCATCTCCTTTTCCGATTTTTGTTGAGCGATGATTTCCGCCACTGTCCTTTTTTAGTTTCCCAAAAATTTGATCTAATGATCTTTTTCGGATTAATTGCTCAGCTTTCCCTGTAAGCTTTTGACCTTTTCCTTTGGTTGTGTCGCTTAAATAACCGTTTTTTTCTAAATCGCTTCTAAAATCTTCTAGTGTATAATCCGGAGTTGTAATTTTATGTTCTTCATCCACTATTTTCATCCAGCGGAATGTCTCTTCTATATCACCAGAAGTATGCACCATGATCTCTAAAAAAAGCTCCAACAGCTTCTGAAAGGGAGTTCGATCATCATCAGGTGTAATGTATTTTTCGAATCGATGTCCAACCATAGCTTTAAGTTAATGAAATTACGTTGTAATTTCATTAGTTTTTCATTGACAAAACTTTATAAGTCATTAGAGTTAATTTATTAGGTGTTGCTTGAAAGCACGCAAGCGTTATTTCAAGTAAAGATTACTTACTACCCAGTCATTAAACTTATAAATATTTATCCAATCGGAGATGGTTAAGGTTATAACTCTTCTTATTGTCTTATGGCGTTTATCAAAAACGAGTGGCACCTAAATAGGATTTGCTAATTAGTGATCATATGGGATATTTTCGAGTAAAATTGAGCGCCTTTTTTCTCTGATGATGTAAGAATTAGAGAAAAAATAACCAGCGATATTTTAAGCTTATTATTAGAAAAATTTTCAATGATTGCTTCCTTAAAAATAGCAATAATACTAGGCAAGTAAATTCTGCTGGAAACGGGAAAGATAGTTACTGATGTTTTGAGTATTCAATTCATACCTCCTTNGGTCCAAATAGAAACCTCCTGAAAAGAGGAATGAAGGATCCTTACAAACTCATTTGAATGTCGAAATTCTCAGCAACAGCTTGATCGAAAGCGTAAATGTTTTTTGCCTTTTTAATTCTCTTGTAACTTTTATGTGAATTTGTAAAACTCTCTGAAAAGTACTCCCAAAAACCCAACATTTTTAACCGCACTTGATGATCACCATGAAGAACCGAAGCATAATCTTCGTATAACGTATCGTGGAATCTTTTAAATATCTCCCAACGACCTTCAGGATATTCGGTTGTGTCGTCTTTAATCATTTGAGCCAAAAACGGATCTTTCACTAAACCACGACCAATCATCCAATTGTTAATAGCGGGGAATTTTTCCTTTAATGCCCTAAAATCTTCAACGGTATTTAAATCGCCATTATACGTTAACGGTGTTTTACTTATCGAAATACACTCTTTAAAACGATTTAAATCTACACTTGGTTTGTAAAGTTGTTTTGCAAAACGAGCATGAATGATTAATTCGGTTATTGGGTATTTATTCAAAACGGGAATCACCTTTAAAATCTCTTCTGTAGATTCATAGCCCATTCTCATTTTTAAACCCAACTTAATGTCAGATTTAGAAAATATCTCATCCAACAAACGGTCAATTCCTTCAGGATCATTTAACATTCCAGCGCCTAAATTTCGTTTAGCAACCATTGGGTANGGGCAACCCATATTCCAATTAATTTCATCGTATCCTAAACTCTGAACATAATCGGCAACCATTAAAAAGTCATCAGCCGAATTAACCATTAACTGGGGCATAACCTTCATAATCGGGTTATTCTCAATAAGAATATCCTTTTGTTGTGCCTTTTTTATTTCTTTTTGATTGGTAAGCTTAATGTAAGGTGCATAGCACTTATCTACCCCTCCAAAAAATTGAAAAAACGCTTTTCTAAATCTAAAGTCGGTGAAACTTTGAAGTGGGGCAATTGAAATATGATCGGAAACGTGCACTTCGCAAATATCGGATTTATCTTTTCAATTCTATTATTGATTTAGGGGATGTTGTTGCGCTTATTAAGTTTCATCGTCGATGAACGATAATGTGACAATCTTATTCTTGGTATTGTATTACTTGATCAGCTTATACACAACCCAAAAACTTCACTCATGTTGATACTGGGACGGGTGATTTGAGGTCTTGGAATACATTACGTTAATACTTAAAGCTCCAGCAGTCGTACCTCCTTCTGGATGACGTAAAGGACTAGCAGGACTTAAAGNAATATGGGATACGATTATTAGATGAAGGAAAGAGGAAGAGTTAACGCTGCTGGACGAAGTAAAGATGAAAGTAATGCTGAACTATAAACGGAATTTATTGCGATCATTTTTAATTTGAACCTATGTTTCTCAATTAACCCCAAACGTCATCCAGATTGAACGAGGGACGAGTGATTGAAGGATCTTTAATACATTACGTTAATACTTAAAGTTCCAACAGTCGTACCTCCTTCTGGANGACGTAAAGGACTAGCAGGACTTAAAGGAATATGGGATACGATTATTGGACGAAGGAAAGAGCAAGAGTTAACGCTGTTGGACGAAGTAAAGGTGAAAGTAATGATGAACTATAAACGGAATTTATTGCGATCATTTTTAATTCGAACCTATATTTCTCAATTATACTTTTCACTGACACTTGTATTTTTTACATATGTTTTTCACTGGCACCTATAGTTTTAATCAAAAAAAACATTTTCCCGACTCCTCATTAACCCCAAACGTCATCCAGATTGAACGAGGGACGAGTGATTGAAGGATCTTTAATACATTGCGTTAATAACACTTAATAACCAGTCAGCAACAACAATAAAATAAGAAGACCTAACCTCTACTTATTTTACGCCAAAAAATACGCCACCAACTTTCATTAAAATCATTTTTTCCTTGTCAGATCAAAATAAAATCATTTACTTTGAAAAGCAAAGTACTTTTAAAATGAATGAAAACCAGAAGCACATTGAAGATTTACAGCAGATTCGGTCCATTATGGAACGTTCAACACAATTTATTTCATTAAGCGGGCTGAGCGGTATTTCGGCTGGGATTTTCGGATTAATAGGAGCTGCATTAGCTTACCTTAAATTAGCCGGTGAATTCTCTATTTCATCTTCCAATAATAGGCTTTATTCTGGAGACGTTGTGGATGTGATGGATATTAACTTTTTTAACGTCGTACGCATGAACTTAGCATTCGGCCCTACATTGGATTTAGTCATTATAGCTACTGGAACTTTAGGCTTAGCGTTAATATTCGCAACTATTTTCACCGCGCGTAAGGCAAAAAAAGATGGAAACAATCTTTGGTCCCCAACAGCTAAAAAACTACTTGTTAATACAGCAATCCCACTCGTAGTTGGTGGCTTGTTTTGTATCGCCCTTTTAAAGCATGGTTTATTTGGTTTGGTTGCGCCTTGTACTTTAATATTTTACGGATTAGCTTTAATTAATGGTAGTAAATACACCTTACCTGAAATTAGAATTGTAGGCGTTTTAAATATAATTTTGGGATTATTAAACACCATTTATATCGGACAAGGTTTATTCTTTTGGGCGTTAGGATTTGGTGTGATTCACATCATTTATGGCGTGGTAATGTATTTCAAATACGAAAGGAAATAATAGTGAAAGGACTTATAACCAATTTAAACAAAGCGTTTGAAAACCGGATTCGATTGGGAATTATGAGTGTACTCATGGTTAACCCCGAAGTGGATTTTAAAACGATGAAGGAAATGCTGGATGTTTCGGATGGAAACTTAGCGTCTCACACTTCTGCACTTGAAAAAAACGAATATATATTGATTACAAAAAAATTCGTGGGTAAAAAACCAAACACTACTTATACAGTTACCAAACTAGGACGAAAGGCTTTCCAAGATCATCTTTCGGCCCTTGAAATTTTACTAGGAAAAAGCAGCTAAAAAAATTTAACTATGTACTTTGAAATACAAAGTACTTTAAAAATTTAATTATGAAAAAGAAAATAATCAACCTACTTAAACTAACAGCCTTTACTGTTTTAATGGCGAGCATCTTATTGTTATTCAAACAAAATGGCTGGATTACCACTTTGTTTTTATCCACGAGTATTCAGTTTTGTATAGGAACATTAATACTAGGTATTTTTCTTTTGTACCTCAAAAAAACACGATCTGCGACTTACAGTTTAATCGCTGCCGTGTTGTTTAGCATCCAGTTTTTAGGTTACTTTTTTGAGCTCGACCCTAAGATTATTGAGTTTGAAATTCATCAACCTAAACTAAAAATTGCTCAATTTAATGTACTCAACTCAAACAACTCCAAAGCTCTTACAATTAAAGGAATTATTGCCTCCAATGCTGATGTAGTTTCAATTCAAGAAACGGACAAAGCATGGACGGACGAACTAAAAAAATCCCTTAAATCCAATTATCCCTTCACCGTTTACTTCCCGAGCGAACAGTGTTGTTTTGGAATTTCAATGATTAGTAAGCAACCTCTATTAAATGCTGATGTGACCTTTCATGGCGGTGTCCCCAACATCGAAGCTGATCTCTTTTTTGATGGACAACTTACCCACGTTATCTCAAGCCATACTTCTTCTCCAATTTCAAGAAGAAACTTAAAAGCGAGAAATCAACACCTATCAGCACTTAAAAACCATGTAGCAAAATTGGACAGCCCAACAATCGTTATTGGTGATTTCAACACCGTTCCTTGGGACGAAAACATGATCACACTTAAAGAAGATGCGCATTTAATTGATAGTCGTAAATCTTACACTTCAACATTCCCTTCCTACCTCGGTTATGCTGGAATTCCAATTGATTATATATTACATACTGAAGAAATCACTTGTACCAAATTCAACTCCATTCCCATTGAAGGATCAGACCACATGGGGATAATTGGTGAATATGTAATTAACTAACCACACTTATATCATCATCCAAAAATTCACTCCCCAAAAGGGAATGACCAGGATAACTCACGTCAAAATTTGACGAATAATCAACAATTAAAACCTCCAAAATCATGTCAAAAATCAAACAACTAACCCCAAGCCAAATGAAAGCCAACGAATTAATTTTCGGACTCGGCATTGCCCTTTTTTCACTAACTACATTCGTTTATTTCTCTATAAAAGAAATGAAAATAGGGGGTAACAAATTCATTGATAACGAAGCACTTGTTTTCATTAACTACATCATTTCGGTATTCTACTTTATAACCATAGTTGTTAATTCCTTGATTTCAAACGGCTGGCGAATTGCCCGTCTTGATCGGCGACATTTTTCAGCAGCAACTGCTTTACTTTGCATTAGCGCATACACCCTTAATTTACAATTTGATGTATTTGAAGAATTTAGTTTTTGGAGTGAAATTTCCCTATTCTTTATACTTATTCCTTTATTGTTAATTGGGTACTATCCTAAATTTCCTCTAATAGCAAAATGGATGTACAGTTTTGTTGTAGGGTTTGGGATCGTACTCTCACTTTACTTTGTAATTTATTTATTGCCTGCAATCCCAATAGCGTTTATTGCAATAATTATTTTAGGATTTGGAATTCACTTTTTTGCACCTGCCATTTTAGTAGCAACATTTATCACACAGTATATAAAACTTAAACCTACTCGTAATGAGGTGTTCGGCTTATTTATGGGAGTAATTACTCCATTAATTATTTTAATATACTTTTCGGTTAATTGGAATATTGCACGAAATAAAATCGAAGCCCTAAATAGTATTACTACTGAAGCCACCGAGGATTTTCCAAGATGGTATTTATTAAGTCAGCAATTAGAACAAGACTACTTTGTCGATTTGGTTTTACAAGGAAACTTAGCCTTTAGTACGCCCAAAAACACAGATGTTTCTCGATTAATAAATTCTGGTGGTGGAAATACACTTTTAGGCGATCGCTTTAACCACGATCCTTTAATATTCACCTCTGCCCTATTTGGAGGGGAAATTAAACTTAAAAAGTCGATTCGGTTTAAATTACTAGAGTCCTTATATGTATCAAGACATAATACTGTTGAGAAATTATGGACTGGTAAAGATTTAGAAACCAAAAGCATTGAAAATAACGTTCAAATATTCCCTGAACACCGTTTAGCGTACAACGAAAAAACCATCACAATCCATAACGGAAGAAAAAAAAGATGGAGAAAACAACAAGAAGCGTTGTACACTTTCCATCTTCCTGAGGGAGCAGCAATGACTTCACTTTCGCTTTGGGTTGATGGTATTGAACGTCAATCAAGATTAACCACAAAGAAAAAGGCCACAAATGCTTATAATAAAATTGTTGGAGTGGAACGGCGAGACCCTGCAATTGCTCATTGGCGAGAAGGAAACCGGGTTACTGTTACCATTTTCCCGTGCACACCAAAAGAAGATCGGGTTTTTAAAGTAGGAATCACAAGTCCGTTATTTATAAATAATAAAACATTATCCTATAGCGACACTTATTTAGAAGGACCAATTTTAAACAGTGCCGAAGTTGTTTCCAACATCGAAATAATTGGTAATGCTAAAAATATAAATACTCCATATAGTTTTAACACAATTAGCGAAAACGCGTTTCAATATTCAGGTGAGTTCAACAACAACTTAATTATTACTATGGATGCACCTGAATTAAGCAATGAGCCTTTTTGCTTTAATGGCAAATGCTACAAACTAAGTCCAACTAAAACCCAAAATAAGTTTAAAGACTACAGTAATGTTTATTTGGACATCAATAAAGCATGGACTAATGAAGAAGTAAGTGCGGCTATGGAAACTTTTAAGGACAAAAACATTTTTATTTACAATGGTACAATAACACAAATAACTAATCCAAAAGCAACAGAATTAACAACTGTACAGCGTTTTAACTTCAATCATATTCCATTGTATTTAATGGATTCAACCAAAACTTTAATTATCACAAAAAACAGCGGCGTATCTCCGAATTTAAATGATTTGAAAAAAACTGGTTTTGGCGTAAAAACAAATCAATTCATTTCCTCCACTAAAATAATTCCTGATATTTATTCGCTAAACAATTTAAATGACTTTTGGAGCACATTAAACCAACTTCAACTCGTTAACGTGGCTTACGGTAATCTTTCACAACTAGGGGAAATGGCTGCTGAACATCGCTTTCCATCTAAATCAATTGCTGAAAACTTAGTGTATATCGATCAGGCTAAAATGACCATCACACAAGTAGATAGTGGCTTAAATAGTAAATCACCTGATCACTTATTGCGACTCTTTGCTTATAATCAAATCCTTAAAAAAGTGGGGAGAAAATACTACAACAAGGAGCAATATGAAGATGACTTAATCCCAATTGCCAACGAAGCTTTTGTACTAAGTCCAATCTCAAGCATGATTGTTTTAGAAACCGACAAAGATTATGACGACAACGGTATTAAAAAGAACAAAAACAGCTTATCCAACGCTAAAATGAAATCATCAGGTTCCGTTCCCGAACCGCATGAGTGGGTGTTAATTTGTTTAGCGGGAATGACGTTGATTTACGTTTATAAAAAACGAAGAGCTATCGCTTAATTCAACTGTAAAGAAATGGAATGACAACCTCTTCGATTCCGCTGAGACTGACAAAATAAACACTTAACTACAAACCTCACCATTTTGTCAGTCTGAGCGGAGTCGAAGACATTGCATGCTTACCACTATTATTAATATGATCACTTTACTAAATACATCATGAAGAACCAACACAAAAATACAATCAAAAAACCCTTTGTGGTGAGTAATTTAGTCACCTTTACTTTTATAGGAATATCAATACTTTCAGTACGTCCGAAAACATATCACAACTGCCCAAATTAAACCATGCTTAAATTTTTAAAGAAATATCAACCCTTCCTATTAATTGGACTTGCTATACTGCTAGCACTTCCGGTACTTAGTAAATTCTTCCAACTAAACTTCGAAGCAATCATTGGAATCATGTGTTTCCCCTTTGTCCTGTCCTTTAAAAAACAAGCAAAATACCCCATCAAATGGGCGCTAATTTCAATTGCATTCATCATATTATATTGTTTTACAGGAGTAATGACAGCAAATTATTTCGCGTTAGGCTTTCTCATCTTCTTCCTACTCGAAAACACGTTTGGAGGAATTAACTGGCCATCAATTGCACTGCTATTTATCGTCTCTCCCTTTTTTAACTATATCATACAAGTATTTAGTTTTCCCCTCAGGATTCAACTCACCAAATGGGCAGTAGCTGTATTAAAAATAATTCACCCCAAACTAGAAGCACACGGAAATGTGATTCAAAACGGAGAAATATCCTTTAGTGTAGATCCTGAATGCATGGGGTTAAACCTCATCATTTTCTCCCTAGCCGTCGGCCTTGTTTTATTGGTTCATTTCCAAAAATCAACAACAGTTGCGTTAAACTTCTGGAAAACAACGTTATTCATCCTATTGCTTTTATTCCTAACGAACCTGGGTAATTTTTTCAGAATCGTAACCATTACTTTATTTCAATCCAAGCCCGGAACACTCAGTCATGAAGTAATCGGATTGTTTTGTTTGATTGTTTATACTCTAATCCCCATTTACTTTGCAACAAAAATATACTTCGCTAAAAAACAAAAAGGAGACCAAACACCTTTACAACAAAATCCAATATCCAAACAAACCATATTTATATATTTACCTATTATTATATCTGTATTCATCCTCAACTTTACGGGGCCTAAAGGAAATCACTCAAAAGTGGATGATAAATATCAATCCATCCAATTAAAAGGATATGAAAAAAGCGTCGCCAGCACTAACATCATCAAGCTCGAAAACGATTCCGTCTTAATATACATCAAACCACCAGTAGGGTTTTTCGGCGCCGATCACAGTCCGAAAATTTGCTGGAGCGGAAGCGGTTATAAACTAAAAAATCAAAAAGAAACCCAACTGGAACAATACCTTATACAAACATCTGAGCTAATCGATAAAGAAGATAACATACTATATACTGCCTGGTGGTTTGATAACGGAAGCGATAAAACAGGGCTTCAACTCGAATGGCGAACAAAAAGCTTAAACGGTGCCGCTCCTTTCCGATTAATCAACGTAACAACAGCTAACCCGCAACAAACCTTAAAAACAGCTAAAACGTTGCTCTCTAAAAACTTATTTCGATAATATTAATTACTTATTAGCCCAATAAAACGAATACGCATAAAAAACATTGCTGTCATTATTACTATAAATCTGCTTTTAAAAAGTACATTTTGTAATAGTTGTTCGAGTGGGCTAACGCGCTAAATCTTTTCATCTCACAAGCATTTTGATTCACACAGTATTGATGAATTTCAATAATTCTCTACACACCAACAAATGTTGCTAAAAAGAAAGTAATTCGTCATTCAGTTTATATTTGGGACTAGAGTTGGGCTGTAAAATGTATTAAAAGCGGACACAAAATTTGGATTGTTATTTTTAAGCAAGTTGATTCTTAGTATCTTGGTTTCTTTTAGTTGAAATTTATGAAATCAATCAAAGCTCTTTTTCTTTCGCTACTTTTTATTTTAGGACTGTGCATTCAATCAATTGGACAAACCGATTCTATACCCTTTAAAAAAATGGAGATTAAAGGTTTTTTCACAACTTGGAATCAACACAAATATTCTATCGTACAAGCGCCACTTAAAAAGTTGGATGAAATTATTGTATGTTTTGCTTGGCCTGATGAAAAAGGAAATTTGAATGCTTCTGAATTAACCGACATTGATTTCATCGTTAAACGATGCCACGCTAAAGGTGTTAAAGTTTCATTAGCAATCGGTGGCGCTACAAAAAGTGAACCCTTTCCTGTTTTAGCGGCCACGGAAGAAGCACGAACCAACTTTGTAAATCAAACCATTCAATATTGTAAGGAGCATAAAATTGACGGAATAAATATTGACTGGGAACACTGGCCTAATCCTAATAAGGTGAGCGAAAAAGTAAACAAGGATATCGTTGCACTCTTTAAACAATTGTACACCGAAACTCAAAAAGAGAAGATGTGGCTTTCTTTTGATGTTTACGGATCGGATTATTATGGCAAACACTATCCTGCACAACTCATAAAATACGTTGATGAATTGATCATTATGTCATACGATGGAGCTGGAGTTTGGAGCGCAATAGGGCATCACAGCGACATGGCTTTATTTAACAATGGCTACGCTTATTGGTTGAATAAAATCGGGACGGAAAACGCTGAGAAAATAACAATGGCCGTTCCTTTTTATGGAATTCGATTTGATAAAAATCATACGGCTGGAAATTCAGCTACTGCAGCTGCTGTTTTGTATAACGAAACGCTGATGGATTTCCCTCAGGCCTATANAGATGATACACTTGAAACCAAATCTCAAATTGTAATACATAACGGAATTAACACACTTGGTCAAAAAGTGAAAAAAGTNAAAGAGCAAAATAATATTGGAATCGCAATTTGGGAAATTAGCTTCGATCACGGAACGGGTAAAAAATCATTAATTGATTTTATTTACAATGCCGCTAATCCAACTACTGAATCGGTAAAAAACTAATCCATGGACTTTACTGAGTGAGTACTCAAAGGACATCCGTTTTTTGCCCAATGTAAGAATTGCTTTCGTTCGTTACTCGACATTAATCCTCTCATTGGCATTGGGTGTTCTGTATCGTTAATCCGGTCTAACAAGCTGCCCTCCTGTGTTGCTGATTTTACCGAATTATAAGTAGATAAATTTAAATTTGCTTTAGAATATGCACCTCTATGACAACCAAAACAATTATACTTCACCAATTTTTTAATATGACTTTCGTAACTAATTTCCGACCAATCTTCTTCTGATTTTAGAACGGGTGTTACTGCTGTACAACCAATTAAAATCAACCCAGCGAAAATAACGACTACGATTTTCATCCTCAAATATAAGTTTAATGAAGTATTAAGCTTCTCGGTAAAAATACAACAGAATATTCCATCATTACATTTTTATTGTCCTCTAGTGAAGGAGTTGAACTGATTTATATTCCACTACCGCAAGAAATTTTAATTTCTATATCTTTAAATTTGAAAAAAAAATTATGCGTTTTATTTATTACTGTTTATTTTGTCTTTTTATCATTTCTTGTAATACAGACAAGACCATTACCGTTCGGGATAAATTGCAAAAAGAAGATCAAAGTTTCTTTATTGACACATCTTCCGATACAATTATTACAGGAAAAGAAGGGACTAAAGTTTTCATTGAGAAAGGATCTTTTCGAAACGCTTCTGGAGATATAATTGCGGATAGTGTAATCATCACTATGCAGGAATTTTATAAAAACTCCGATATTATTGCATCAAATTTAAACATGCGATCTGGAGATAAACTACTCGAAACAGGTGGTATGATAGAGTTGAGAGCTTACGCTGATGGGGATCAATTAAGTTTAAGAAACGGTAAATCAATGGTTGTTCACTTTCCAAAAAAAGAAGCGAAAAACGATAGTATGCGCTTATTTTATGGACAAGAGTCATATTCTGGTGAAGGTGAAGACGATCTTGTTGCAAACGGTAAGGTAAATTGGGCTTTAGAAGAAAGTAGTATTCCTAAAAAGAAAATAAATATTCAGCCTTGGTATACAAAATATGATGGTGTTGATGAATCGCACTTATACCTATTTAACGGAACTATATGGTATGATACATTACCAAATATTTTTAATTTCAACTCGCAAGAAATCGACTATTTCTTGAATAAGACAGTAAAAGTTCACTACGACGTAAAAAAGAATGGGAACATGATTTACGATAAAATAAACGGAAGTTTAATCTCAAATAAAATGGCAAAAAGATTAGAGAAAGTGGTTCGTAAATTCCCGAAATGTAAGCCGTATACTATTGCCGGAAATCCCATTGAAATGCCAGGATGGTTTCAAATATGGACAGAGATTACGCCTCCGAAATTCATGAATAACCAAGCTTATTTAAAACAAATAGAAAATAAATTCAACAATCCCGATTCAACTACAAGCGCTGTAAGTCTTGCTGAATTACAGTATTACATATTTGATTCCAAACAATTGGGATGGATGAACTGCGATCAGTTTATAAACCCCAATCCTGTAACTACTGATTTTGTTGTACAAGTTCCTAAATCAGAAAACGTATTTGCTAAAATCATTTTCAAAAATTACAAAACAATCATGATTGGAAATGAAGATCCCGAGTTTTTCACATTTGAAGATTTACCGTTAGGTGAACCTGTTTCGGTAATTGTTATTGATCAAGAAGATGAAAAGGTTCTTTTTAAAATTGAAGAAACAGAGATATCGGATGAAATATTTAAAATAATCGATCTCCAAAAAGGAAGTTTAAAAGGACTGAAAAAAGCGCTAGATTACTTAAACTAAAGACGAATTAAACGGGGAAGGAGTCAAACCTAACCATCAATTTTTCAACAACTTAATCGAATTATTCAGAAATCAAAAGTCTTTGAATAAATCCCACAGCTTTTCAAATTCACTTAAGTAGGATTTAACCATTTTTGGATCTTCAGTCACCAATATGTTTTCTTGATTTCTATCCGCCGCACTTTTTGTCCAATTGTAACTTCCTGTTAACAAAACTTCTTTATCAACTAAGCAAAACTTATGGTGCATATGACTAGCCGACTGATCGATTCGTGTTCGAACGCCTGCTTTAGATAGCATTCGAATATCGCTACCCATATCGTTTAACTTATCATTATCCGTGATAATTTTAACAGAAATTCCTTTTTTGTGCGCTTTAACAATCGCGTCAGAAATAACGTTTTCGCTAATTGTAAATACACATATTTTCACACTGTGTTTTGCGTTTCTGATACAAGAAACAATCGCATTTTCACAATCATCTCCTGGACTAAAATAACATCTGTTTTCAGCCGTTTTAACATCCTCTTGTTTTGGTAATAAGCATTTATTAATGCCTTCAATCCAGTTCACCAATTTCACAACATCAGCGGAGTCTGATTGATTTTCAATCAAACCAAACAACTCACTTCTTAACACATTTAATTCATGAGCTGAAGGTTGTTTAACGGATATTAGCTTTTTTAAAGCTTGTTTGTCACTACTCTGTAACTCCTTTGTTTGAAATGAATTCTTAATAAAATTGATAATTTGCTGCATTGGTTTTTATTAGAGCAACTAAAATACAAATTCTTAACAAGAGAAAAGTAACCTGTCTTGTTCCAGAAATCGTCTTTATTAAACGATACCTAAAAGTGGGGATTGATAAACCAAAACGACTTTCTTAAGTTTGGATTATCAACTAAAAAATAAATAATTATGCAAAATTCAAGCGTACATGCCATTGATATTTCAGAAGACACAAAAATGACAAGAATATACTTGGCTTCTCCTTCGATTTTCTTTGAATCGGATGTTCAATCAAGTGAGAAAAATAAAGAAACTTATCCTGAAAAAGAACAGTAAATAATCTCTACAATAAGTAGAATATTAAACGTATTCACGAGTCCACTATTTTACTGTTTACCAACTTTAATGTTCAGAAAGTTCTCCTCTTTAGAGGTTGATGTTTTAATCAAGAAAGGAAATCAGTTTATTGATATTGATTTAGTAGGTTATCCTAGAGATAGGGTCGAAGCGTTTAATTTGGAACAATATAGTATGCTCAACAGGGCTGTGTTTAAAATGTCCTCTCTTCCTTATTCATACTGGAAATTAAACCGAGAAATTATTTTAAGAGAACTAGATAAGCTTTAGCGGTTAAACTAGAAATAAAATCCTTTACCCTTCCATCCCTTTTTTGATGAAAATTCAATTGCCGAGAACGGTAATTTCACAACCATCATCGCATCTAATACGGTTCTTAAAACCTTGTTTTTTGTTTTGATTTTAGTCCAGTCTATATCAAGCGATAAATAGTACTGGCGGTGTCGTTCATATTCTGCGTATCTACCCCCATTTTTAAATTCAGCAAACATATTTTCACCGCTATATCCAACTGCGATATTTACCCAGTTGGGAATTTTTTTGTTTGGAACAATTCTATTTAAATTAGCACTTAACCAATACGTGTGCCCATTGTAATCGTAAAAGAAACTTTGCAATTGATTTTCTCCTAAATAGGATGGGTGCAACTCTGCCATTTCCGACCGCTGATAACTCATTTTTAATTTCACAATTTGATCTCCGTACAATAGCTCTTGCCCTACCAATAAAAGAGACCCGGAAGTATTGGCGATCATATCTCCCCATGAAAAACCCCAACCGCTATATAATCCATCAAAAACTTCGATTGGTGTTTGTAAGAACAAGCCTAATGGTCCTCCATATATTAAGGACTTATTTTTAGATACTCCTGCTTTTCTTAAGCCGTAATACCCAGTATAGCTTTCCTTGTATGCTGTAATTGAATGTCCAAATTTATCTAATTGTAGCCAGCCTTTATTGTCATTATAGTAATGAAAAGGAACACGCTCTTTATCACTATACCATACGTATTGTAAATAACTTAACCCTCCTAAATAAAACACACTTTCGGTAGCTATTAAGTTGTTTACTCGCTGCCATTTAATCGAATCTGGAAACTCTTGTATTTGAGCGTTAGATCTTAGGGAAAGGAGAAATAAAACTAAAAGGAATTTGAGTTTTCGCATAACTAGTAATCAAACAGTCGCTTTGGTAAAAGTTGCTTCTTAAAGCTAGAAATAAAAAACCGCATTAGGATATGCCTAATGCGGTTTTTTTAATGGTAAGTTTACTTATTTTTAAAATACCTTTTCAACCCGAATAAAACTCCGAATCCAATTAAAATCATTGGCCAAATATTGGTTATGATCACCAAAAATGTTTCTAACCCTTTCCAGCCATTTACTGCTGCTTTTTCAAATCGATTCCTTTTTTCCAATTTAGGCTTTTCAATTTGCTGATAAAACTCAACATGTAATGTCGACAGTGAAACCTGATCTTTTAATTTTCTAAGGCGCTTTTCTGCACTTTCGATTTCCTCTCTTATTTGTCCGATTTTAGATTCTATTTTTAAAACATCTTCAATATCTTTTGCTTTAGCAAGGTGTTCAATATATTTTTGCTCAACCATTTTACGAGTTGCTATTCGTGCTTCGGTATCAACATATTGATCGGTAACATCTTTTACTTTTATATTCTTCTCTTGGATGTTGTAATCGCCCGAACAAATCGAATCTAACACCGCTTCAAAAAGAGATCCTGGCATTCTAATTTCAAGGTCATTTCTTACCGACCATTCATTTTTTGTTTGTTGTTCAAACGAGATAAATCCACCCAATTTCCTGACCGCTTTTTTAATTCTAATTTCGGTTTGAACAACGTCTTTAGTTTCAAATTTTATATTCCCCGATCGGATTAATTTCCGATGGGCAAACGCATCCAATTCTTCGTTAAAATCTCTTAACGATGTTTTGCCATAAGTTCCTGATGCATCCCCTCTGGCAACCTCCTCAGCAACCTTCATTTGATTGGGTGCAAAATTGTCTTCATTCATTCCACAAGCGATTAACGAAAATGCCAATCCTACTACTCCAACAGCTTTAATGATGTTTTTTTTCATGATAAATGTTTTTTGATTTTGGTCAAACTTACTAGAGGATGTATTTTTAAAGTAGAAAAACCCTTGAAACTCAATTGTAAAACGTTTTACAATTTAGTAAAACGCTTTATAACAACAACTTGACTAAAGAAGAGCTGCATTTATTCTTAACCCTTAAAAATGCGATTTCGGAGAAAATGAGCCGAAACTTCAGCATGAGTTCTTCGGATATCACCGAATGGAGGGGTGAAGACATTGTAATTTTTCAGGAAGCCTTGCTTCATCAAGTAAAAGGTCAAATAAGTTCTAAGTGGTTTTACACCCACATTAAATCAACCGGAAAATCATTACCAAGAATTGATGTTTTAAACATGCTTTCTCAATTTATGGAGTATGAAAACTGGGCTGATTTTAAGGCTCAATTCAAAACTATTGAGGAACCAAAATCTGAAAAAAAGAAGATTAAATACTCTGTAATTATTCCTGTTTTTTTAATTATTGGATTGTTGCCTTTTTTGATTTCGAATGACGCCGTTTATACGATTTCTGTTATTGATTTTGACACGAATAGTATCCCTGGAAAAGTTATCGAATTTGAACACCTTAAAATAGGAGAGTCAGCACAAAAAATACACACAGATTCACTTGGGAGAATAACGCTTCCAGTGAATAATGCTGTAAATACACTTATTTTAAAATCCGCTTATTACAAACAAGACACCTTGATTAGAATGATTGATGATGAAGGTGGTGAGATTTTTAAAGTAAAAACCGATGATTACGCTTTAATGGTTCATTACTTCTCTAAATCCAAAGTACAAGATTGGAAAAGAAGAAGAAGAATGCTAGCAAGAATATTTCATGATGATGCCGAAATATTTGAGGTTTTTAAAGGTGCTTTTGGGATTGAAAAATACAATAAAGTAGAGTTTATAAATAAATTAACGATGCCACTTACTAGTTTAAAAACACTAGAGGTGATTGACACGGAAAAAAGAGAAGGTAAAATCATTAAAATGAGAGTAACTCAACAATAATGAAAAATTGGATTAATATATTACTAATGTTCGTGCTTTTTAGCTGTGGATCATCGGATTTGGGGGAAACATATAAATATGCACCTATAGAGGTTAAAACTGAAATAAAGCATGAATTTAACGAAGGTGAACTCAATGAGTATTTGGCTGTTAAACTAAAGGATATCCAAGAGCTTCAAGAGGTTTTACATAACCCTGAATTAAATGCTGAAATGAAATCTTATGCGAAGGATATGATTTTAAAAATTATTCCTGAGGATAAGTTATTGCTTGAAGAAAATAAAATCATTGGCTTTAGCAGAGTGAATGTTAAAAGGAATTCTACGAATGGCTTTCTTAGTGAGCATCAAAAAACTATTCCTATTTCCTCGTTTGTAGGCTTAAAAGTACAATCTGATACTATAGAGGTTAAGATTACTTCGAGTACTGTTGGAAATGAGGTGAGCTTGAGTTTTGAGATATTAGATTAAGGTTTTGAGTGCTGTATTTGAAGTGTTTTTGATTTTAGACTCGTGAGGCCTGGGATTCCTTTTCAAGTAAGGGATGACAAAAAAACTATCCTTATAATCATTATCAGCCCAATTCATAACTGAATACGTACTAAACTAAATAACAAGCCAAGCTCTATGCTTGTCATGCCGGACTCGATACCATATCCACAAACATTTCAAATTGCATTCCTTTAATTTCTTCAACTGAATACCAATCCAAAGCAAGATCTTTAAATTCAGGGTTAGCCGATCTTATTAAATCTTCCTTCCAGCTTCTTTTCCAATTCTTTATGTTTTTTTCTCTTTGAATGGCTTGGTGGGCAGCACAATATTTATCGATATAAAGTAAAACAGTGCAATTATTTTGACTTGAAAAACGGGAGCCAACGCTTGCTTTATGTTCGAGTATTCTTCTTTCTATATCATTTGTAAACCCTGTATAATATACTTTTCGGTTTTTGTTTGTGATAATATATACCCAGTAATTTTTCATGAAACAAGGGTAAACTTATTAAAACGTTACGATGGATTAAAGCTTGGAAACTTGGACTTTATTTGGAGTTAAAATAATCTTTGTTTTAAAATCGATTATTTCTGGGGAAATCTGGGGGTACCGGGTCAAGCCCGGCATGACAAAAAAGAAGTAAACACAATCCGCACAACAACTACAACTACAACTACAACTACAACTACTGCTAATGCTACAATAACATCCGTCATTCAGAAGGAGGGACGACTGAGGAAACTTCAAGCAAGTACTTAAAGATCCCGCCCTACGCTCTGGATGACGTAAATTTATTATTACTATTATTGATTCTAGATAAAAGAAGCATCTGAATAAAAAAATAATTCAAAAAAAATATAATTTTGTCCTGTAAAAAATGGTCTATATATTATCATAATAAAAGACAAATCCTACTCAACACTTGCTATACCAAACGCAATTCTATATCATTGAATAAAGTCACAAACTCAACTCAATACTTGGGGTATGTAGAGGGTCCTTGTAAAGCAATTGGTTACAGTAAACTACAAAAGTACACTGCCAATATTTGTCATACCGGACGTGATCCGGTATCCCCAGCTGAACTCCAGTAATTACTTCACCAATAAAGGTTNAATCACTTTCCACACATTTTCAACTACCCTTTTAGTTCCTTCAGCAGTTGGGTGAATTCCATCTGCTTGATTCAAAATAGGATTTCCTGCAATTCCTTCCAACAAGAAAGGAATTAAATGAACTTCATGCGCTTTGGCTAAATTTGGGAAAATAGATTCAAATCCATCTGTATATTCTTTACCTAAATTTGGTGGNATTTGCATTCCTGCTAGTACAATCTCTACATTCGGTATTGTTGCTTTTACAGTATCGATAATATCTTTTAAATTATCGTCGGTCGTTTTCAAGGGAATCCCTCTTAAGCCGTCGTTTGCGCCTAGCTCAAGAATAAAAATATTCACTTTGTTTTTTAAAACCCAATTTAACCTCCCTCTTCCACCTGCTGTAGTTTCTCCACTTAAACCCGCATTTACAACTTCATAATTGTACCCAAAAGAGTCTAATTTATTTTGCAGTAAACTAGGATATGATTCCTCTGATTTTAAGCCATAGCCTTCCGTTAAGCTGTTTCCAAAACACAAAATCACATCTCGTTTCTTTTGCTTTTCAACTTTTGCTACAGTTGATTTTTTGGGGGCTGCTTTTTGAGGGGCTGAACTTTCTTCACAACCGAATAAAGTAAAAAATACGGTACCTAACACTAACTTAACAACCGCTGATGGATTAAAACTTCCGTACTGACTCATATTGACTTAATTTTACGTGATTTCCAATGTGAAATTCAACTTAACAAATATAACGCGTTTAACATGTCTCCAATATTAAACATCAAAAACTTAAGTAAAAGTTTTAAAACCGGCGATCAGGTATTAAAAATTTTAGAGGATATCAATTTCAGCTTAAACGAGCAGGAAACATTTGCTATTGTTGGTCCTTCGGGAAGTGGGAAAACCACTTTATTGGGACTGTGCGCTGGGTTAGATGATACTTCTGGAGGAACTATCGAGTTGTGTGGAGTTGATTTAGGATCGTTAAACGAAGATGAAAGAGCAATTTTGAGAAATCAGAAAGTAGGGTTTATTTTTCAAGATTTTCAATTACTTCCTTCCCTCACTGCACTAGAAAACGTAATTGTTCCTTTGGAATTACAAGGGGATAAAAACGCAAGTGCGGTTGGAAAAGAGTTGTTAGAGAAGGTTGGATTGGGAGCACGGTTAAATCATTATCCTTCTCAATTATCGGGAGGAGAGCAACAACGTGTTGCAATGGCTAGAGCTTTTTCTAACCGACCAACTATTTTGTTTGCAGATGAACCTACTGGAAATTTAGATGAAGAAAGTGGTAAAAACGTAGTGAAATTATTGCTTGATTTAAACAAGGAAGCTGGTACCACTTTGATAATCGTAACACATGATTTAGAGCTTGCAAAACAAACACAACGAATGATTGTGATCAAGGGTGGAAAGATTTTTAAAGAAGAAACCAACGCTTAAGCACGAACGAAAATGAATCAATTAAAATCGAAAACTCAAATAGGTTGGTTGCTTAAAATGGCTTGGCGCGACTGGAGATCTAGTCGGAAAAAACTTTACCTCTTCATCGCTTCTATTGTTTTAGGCATTTCGGCTGTGGTTGCAATCCAATCTTTTGGCAGCAATTTAAAAGTAAAAATCAAAGCGGATTCCAAGAGTTTAATGGGAGCGGATTTTATTATTGATAGCCGACAAGTTCCTACTGAAAAAGTATTGAAAATTGTTGATTCGTTAGGCTACAAAGCTCGTGAAATAAATTTTGCATCCATGGCTTTTTTTCCTAAAAACGAAGGAAGTAAATTAATAAAAGTAAGTGGTTACGAAGGTTTATTCCCTATTTACGGGGAAGTTAAAACGCGGCCTATAACAGCCGCAGAATCATACAAAACAGATAAAGGAGCGTTGGTTGACGCAACTACGATGTTGCAGTTTGATTTACAATTGGGCGACTCTATTAAGGTGGGAGAAGTAACGCTTCCAATTGTGGGAGCCTTAAAATCTGTACCTGGAAAGTCGGCAATTTCAGCATCTATTATGCCTCCGGTTTTTATTCCGTTTGAGTTAATTGGACAAACTGGGTTAATTCAAAAAGGGAGTCGTGTTGAATATCAGTTTTATTTTAAAACCGATGAGCTAACGAATCTAAAGCGATTAGAAAAAGAGCTACTACCTATTTTAGATCTGGAAAGTGCTGATTTAGATACGCACGTTTCAGCAGGTAAACAATTAGGAGATGGTTACAATAACTTTGGTAAATTCTTAAACTTAGTTGCATTTACAGCCTTACTATTGGGTTGCTTAGGAATAGCAAGTGCCACCAATATTTACATCAAAGAAAAAAACAAAGCGATTGCAGTACTTAAATGTATTGGAGTAACTAGAAAGCAAACCTTTTTGATTTATCTGTTTCAAATAATTTTCATCGGGTTTATTGGGAGTTTGTTTGGCACGATATTAGGCGTTGGTTTACAGCAACTTTTTCCGGTTCTCTTGGGTGACTTTTTACCAGTAAATGTATCGTTTGCAGTTATTCCTTCGGTTGTACTTTTAGGCTTAACCATTGGTATAATCATGTCGGTTGTATTCTCCCTTTATCCATTAATTAGCACTTGGTTTGTTACTCCTAATCAGGTTTTAAGAGCGCAAGAAACGGCTGGTAAGAAAAAGAAAATATTAGGATTTATTGTTGGACCAATTGTAGCCTTAACGGTATTTTTGTTCTCGTATTTGTTATTGGGAGAATTACTTTATTCGCTGATTTTTTTAGGAGGAATTGTAGTTGTATTCACGTTAATTCGTTTAATAGCAGGGATTTTCATCAAACTAATCAAGAGTTTATTTCCAAAGAAGTGGAGCTTTCCTGCTCGACAAGGTTTATCTAATTTATTCCGTCCAGGTAATCAAACCATCACCTTAATTTTGTGTATTGGAGTTGGTGTGTTTTTAATTAATACGCTTTATTTGGCAAAGGATGCTTTAATAAGCAGTACCTCTTTTCAAAAAAATGTAGAGACGCCAAACATTTTGTTATTGGATGTACAAAAGGAAGATATCAAAGCAATTAGCAAAACTATTCAATCTTTCAATCAACCCGTTCTGGATCAAATCCCTGTAATTGCGATGAAGGTTCACAGCATTAATGGTGTGAGGGCTACAACACTAAAAGAAGATTCAACAAATGGCATTAAAAATTGGGTGTTGGATGGTCAATTTAGAGCATCTTATCGTGATTCGTTGGTGAAATCCGAAAGCCTTTTAGATGGTGATTGGATTGGTAGGGTTGACGATGTTGAAGTAATTCCAATTTCGATTGACATTGGGTTTAAAAAAGCTGCTAAATTAGAAATAGGTGACCGCATCGAATTTAATATTCAGGGGGTATTAATGGAGACAGAAATTAAGAGCATTCGAAAAATTGAATGGTCTCAAATGAAAATGAACTTCTCCGTAATCTTCCCAGAAGGGGCTTTAAATAATGCGCCTCAAACGAACGTTTTAACTACCCAGGCACCAACGGATGAAATTGCGGCAAAGATGCAACAGAAGCTTGTAATGGCTCATCCAAGTGTGACGGTTATTGATTTAAGATCGGTAATGGGGTTGGTGGAAAATATACTATCGAAAATCGCTTGGGTAATTAACTTTTTAGCCTTGTTTAGTATTTTAACTGGTTTTATTGTTTTAATTGGAGCTGTTCGAACGAGTAAGTTTCAGCGTTTAAAAGAAAATGCGATGCTAAGAACTATTGGAGCTACGAGTAAGCAAATTTTTAAAATGACGGCCGTTGAGTATATTATTCTAGGGATTTTAGGGTCTATACCAGGAACGACGCTTTCGTTTATCGGTGCGCAATTATTGGCTACTTATTCTTTTAAAACGGATTTAATTGTTTCTTGGATTCCGTTGTTTTTAGTACCAGGTTTAGTGGTTGTATTTGTAACGTTTATTGGTTTAGCGAATAATCGAAAAATTATGAAAACCTCTCCAAAAGAGATTTTGAGAAATGGGAGTGTTTAATCGGCTTCGTCTTTCACTTTAGCCGTTTGAATGAGGTGGTATATATTGAATGCTGTTAAAATGATGTTTAAAATCATGACTGGATTACTTTCTATTAAGTACCCGTAAATGGTGAAAAGAACTGCTCCTATTAAATTCCAAATTCTTAAATAGTATATTTTTTTCATGGCGATTGAAACACCTACAGCAACCATCGCTACGTATCCTAATATTTCTACTCCTCCCATAATTTTCACGTTTTGAATCATTTAAGATACTCCGGTTTTAGATTTAGGGTTTCGTGTGGGGTTAAATGGGGTTGGATTGTAATTTGACTTTGAACTTTATTGGGAGTCGTAAAAAACCAGGAGATTGCGAGGAGGTACGACGTGGCAATCTCTAATCTGATCAAGCGGTAAAAGAAGAGTTAGGCATCTCCACACTGTATTCGCTATGACTTAGCAGTTGGTGAGGTAACGGGTCACGCCCAGTATGACAATTTTTATGATGACAGTACAACTTCATCAAAACAAACCTGAAACAAATCTGAAATAAACGAATTACCACCATCCTAGTTAAACCTTTTTAACTTAATAGAGTCTAAGTACTTGTTCGGTTTCGAATAAAGTTCAAATTTTAGCACCTTATTTAAATACTGGTGTATATTGGCTTGCGGTTACCGTGAATGATTCAACAAGTATTCAAAAAATAGTTTTCAATGATGGTTTTTAGGTCTTATAAATTTTTTCTTTTTTCGATATTGATGCTCGGCATTGATTGCATTAAAATAGCAACTGCTCAAAATCACAACATCGTTTTAATCATTGCTGATGATTTAGGGGTTGATGCTCTTAATGGTTTTGGAATGGAGGGAAACCATGCGACAACACGTCACTTGGATAGCTTAATGTTGGCTGGATTGAGGTTTACAAACACCTGGGCTGCTCCTGTTTGCACACCAACTCGAGCGGGAATAATGAGCGGTAAATATGGAAGTAAAACAGGGGTTAAAACTGCTCCTGGAAATTTAGATACCATTCATATTTCTTTAGCGAAAGCTATAAAAGCAATTAACCCTAGCTATAAAACAGCAGTGGTTGGTAAATGGCATATCGCTCATCCTGCGAATGAAATTCATCCAAAATGGCACGATTGGGATCATTACACGGGTGTGATTGCAGCGAAATGGAATGCATACGATGATTGGGAAAAAACGGAAAATGATGTAACTCTGACATCTAACGAATACGCTACTTCTTATTTTACGGATGACGCTTTAAGCTGGGTTAAAAAATCGAATAATCCTTGGTTTTTATGGATGGCACACATTGCTCCACACTCCCCACTTCATGTTCCTCCTTCGCATATGTATGCCGGTGGACAAGTGAACAATAATGCCGGAAAGTACAGAGCAATGATTGAATCGATGGACTATGAAATTGGTCGTTTTATTGATTCGTTAACTGTTGATCAAAAAGCAAATACTACGTTTATTTTCATAGGAGATAACGGAACACCAGCGAATGTTTTACAAGGTTTTCCGGCAGGAAGAGGAAAAAAAACCTTGTATCAAGGTGGTATTCATGTACCGATGTTTGTAACTGGTAAAGGCGTTACTCGAATTGGTGAAGAGGATTCTTCATTAATAAGTGTGATTGATATTTACGCTACTGTTTTAGAGATGCTAGGTGAAGAGCTGCCTGGAGGGATTTACAACAGTTATAGCTTTAACCATTTATTAACAAACCCATCAATTGAATCAAGGAAGTATAATTTTATGGAATTAGACGCGAATAATGGGAACTTTACAGTTGAAGGTTATGCGATTAGAAATAGTAAATACAAACTGATTGAATACAGTGACAACAACGCGGAGTTTTTTGATTTAAAAACGGATTCATTTGAGCTGATTAATCTATTAGAAAATAGTTTATCGGTTACTGAACAGTCGATTTATGATGAACTGAAACTGGAGGCAAACGTACGAATAACAAGTTGGTCTTGTAATGACGGCATTAAAAATGGTGATGAAGAAGCGATTGATTGTGGAGGAACTTATTGTGTTGAATGTTCGCTTGGTGCTGGTGAATTAATGAACACCTCTGGAATACTCGTTTACCCTAATCCAGCAATTAATCAACTAACGATTAAATCAGTGTTGGCTAATTTAGTTTCGGTAAAAGTTACAACAGTTGAAGGTAGTGTACTGAGGAGTTTAAAAGGAAATCAACTTAAAGAAATTCGGATTAATTTAAAAGACATCTCTAAACAGGTATTGTTTTTGGTGGTCAAAACCGCAAATGGTACGCAAACAATTAAGGTGCTAAAAAATTGATAGTGCATGCCCTTAATTTGAAATTTAATACAATTGATGAACACGTTGTTTTAATCAACTCTCGATTAAGTAGATAAAAGAACATAACATTAAGTAGACTTACAGCTACAGGGGTAGTTCTGAAATTCCCTTTTAATCCACGAATGTTACACATGAAAAGCAAATACCGTTAAAAGCTGTTTTNTCACTAAAAGGTCTCTAAATTAAAACGCAAGACANTGACTTACAGTTGATTAATGTAAAAANTTGTAAGTGTCTAGATTAATTTTGAATTTTTAAATAATTAANCAACACTTTACAAAAGTAAAATTTAGTAATTTAATAACTACTAAAAATCATAAACATGAGCTCTAATTTAAAATCTCTTTCGCTTCTATTGGGCTTTTGTATACTTGGTAATTTAAGTATAGCACAATCTACATACGAAGCTGATGATTCAAAAATTCAATACGTAGGCCGAATAGATTTCTCTAACCCAAAAGAGCCTACTTTTATATACCCTTCTGTAAGCATCAAGGCTAAATTTAACGGTACTTCTGTTAGTGCTAAAATTTATGATTANGGAACTGGATCGATAAGTAATACGAACTATTATAAAGTATTAATTGACAACGAAATTGTGACCGAACAACTTAAAATGTTGACGGGCGAAAACACTTATTTATTAGCTGAAAATTTAACCGAAGACGAGCATACGATCGAATTAATTAAAATTACGGAAGGCGCATCAGGAAAAAGTTCATTTAGAGGATTTTTAATTACTGGNAGTTTGGAGGTTTTAGTTGAGGCTGATCCATTACCGAATAAAAAAATCGAATTTATTGGTGATTCATGGACATGTGGATATGGTAATCTATCTCAATATGCAACGGGAAATGCTTCAATGGAACACTCAGGATATGTAGCTCAAAATGAAGATAATTATTATTCATGGGCACCTATTACAGCAAGAGCTATTGGTGCTCAATATCATGTTACCGCGACATCTGGAAGAGGTTTGTATCGAAACAATACCGGAAGTGAAGATAATACGCTACCAAAAAATTACAATAATACATTGGAGGATAATTCATCTGTAATTTATGATCATAATAGTTTTCACCCTGATGTTATTTCTATTCATTTAGGAACAAATGATTTAGCACAGGAGGAAGGGGGTGAGCAATTTAAATTAGACGATGACGCTTTTAAATCAACTTACATCGATTTTATAGATGAACTACTTTTACTTCATCCTTGCGTTAATATTATTATATGTTATGGAAACTCAAAATCAGATTCATGGCCAACCTGGACAAAACAACTAACCCGATTAGAGTCCATTGCAAATGAAGTTTCTTCAAGGTATGACGACGGAAATGTCACGACCTTAAAACTACCCTATACAGCGGANCAATGGACTGGTAACCCTGAAGATGATTGTGGCTATGGTGATGCCTGGCATCCTACTATTTGTTCGCACAAGGCAATGAGTGAAGTTCTAATTACTAAAATAAATTCTATGAATATTACCTGGGGAGAATCGGGATGTATTCCTAATACAACCTTTGATTCAAATTTAAACGATTTAAAGTTTTATCCAAATCCTTCTTTTAACTATTTAAAAATAGCCAACTGGAATGCAAATGATTCATGGATAATTTTTAACCCATTAGGACAAACTCAATTAGAAGGTAAAAGTACTTTTATTGATTTAAGTAAATTAGAAAACGGCCTTTATTTTATAAATGTAGTAATGAATGGGGTGATTACGAAAACTGTTAAATTGGTTAAAAAATAAGTGATTTAAACCATTTTACAATTGATATTTAAGCTATAAACGTAGCGCCCTATACAAGACTCTGAATAAATTGTAAGCGCTCCACAAGTTTGTTTAATTATCTTTTTCATAAAACTAAACCCAATCTATGTAGAGTGCTGATGCACAGTGTTTAAATATTTAAACCGTCATCATTGAGCCGATTAAAACACCGTTAGCTGAAACTTAAATACTTAAATTTTTAGGATCAATTCCCGGAGTTATCGACACTAACTTCTTTTCCTTTTTCACATTTTATTTAAAATAATCTTTTAAATCGAGCGTAGTAGTGAGGTGTATTTTTAAGATTTGTCCCATTGTTGTGCAAACCGAATATACCGTAGTTTTAAAATGCTTATTTAACTCTTCTTTTAATTGTGCGATTTTTTGAGGTGTTGAAATCACTTCCTTCTCCATTATTTCAAACAGGTCTAAAAAGCGATGTTTGGAAGATAAAGCTCTTCTTCTCATTAATGACCGCTCTTCTTGTTGGTATTGATGCACTGTTTTGGGCGTCATCAAATCGATACATATCTTTACAAAAGCATTATTTTCTTTAATAAATTGAGGTAGGTAGAGTACTTTTTTTCCTTCGTAAGATTGTTGATCGAAATCAATGGCTCTTATTCTATATTGCTCATTATCGAAATCTGGCGTGATATCAATAACGTAATTATAGGACCTCATGTCACCTAACAAACGTACAAAACAACGCTCGTTAAATTTCACAAATTCCTTCGCAATTCTAATTTTGTTAATCTTATTTTCATTAAGGTATTCTGTAACAAACTGATCACCTGGGATTCCGGCAATATGTTCTTCTACTAATGTATCTTCGAATACAAAAAAATTAATCATCGAGGGCGATAATAAATGCTCAATTTCTAATCCATAAACCCTTGAAGAATCTATTTTTTTAATGTAAAAATAATCGTGATTATCGTTTAGTTTATTGTTAATCTTTATTCGAAAAGGCTTCGTGTTTCCATACCTACAGCAATCCACTCTATCTACTTTCAAATGTTCACAAACGGACAAGTCTTTACCCATTTTCAAAATCGCATAAACCTCCTTTAAGCCTCGGTCTAATTCTTTTAAAAACCATTGATCATATATAATGGTTTCCCACAAAGAGTCATCTCCGTTTTTATCATACAGTGTAACCGCTCCGGAATATCTATTTAAGTCATCGTATTTAATAGAAACCTCATCATAACGTTTAAATTTTTTTAAATACGCTACGAGCTCATCAGATACCGGATATAACTCCTTTTTTCTACTAATATAATCTGTTTCGTTTTCCATTCTCATCAATTTCGAGTAACGTTTAGAAATATACAGGTTTTGTTGATTAGCGTGCTTCTAATAACTCGTAAGTTTTCTGCAAAATTCAACATCAAATTAAGCGGGTGGTTGTGAGATCGCATATTTGATAAGCTTTAGTTCCTATTAATGTTATAAAAATTAGTGTTTATTCACCTTAAAATCACCTCCCAAGCCTCTATTATTTGTCCTTTACTTAAGAATTGTTTCACCTGTTGAATTTTTTCGGACTCTTTAAGCTTATTTCCATCAGTCCTTATTGGAATAGGAATAGTTTGAACACTCGCTAATTTTGCAATTTCATTCCCTGATAATTCTTTACTTTTTTTTATGAAATCGGGAATCGCATCCCATCCAATTCCTGAGCCTTCATTCCGTTTTTCAATTTCAAAAATAGACTGTTCATCACCTTTTATATAGTAACTTTTTCCTAAACGTCCTATTGGATTAAATAGGTGTGGATCTATTTGAGATGCAGCATTAAAAATCTCATCTTTGAAATGAGCAAGCATGATTTCACAAACGACTAAATTTCCTGCACCACCTTCTTTACCGAACTCCAAAACATCAATTACTTTGCATTCAAAGCTTGCAATAGCTTCTTTTACTCGAGGGGGAACAATTTTTATGGACTCTATTGTTGTAAATCCTGTTTTATCAAATTCATTAATTGAATTGTCATATTCGCCACCAGCTAAAGACATTTGTTCTACGTGCTCGAATCCAACGATGTTAATAACAACTTCCTTCTGTGATTTTGCATTATTTAAGGTGTCCTTTGTTGTATTTGTCCGCATCCTTCTTAAAGGAGAAAAAACTAATATGGGAGGATTTACACTCACCATATTAAAAAAACTAAATGGCGCTAGATTAACCTGTCCTTTTATATCGCATGAACTAACCAAAGCAATCGGCCTTGGTGTAATTACACTGGATAATAACTGATAGAACAACCTATTATCGGTGTTTTCAGGATCTTTTATCATAATTTATTTGCTTTAATAACTCCCCAATTATCCCCAAATCCAATGCGAATATCTCCGCTAACACAGCTCCCTTTTAAACGTACTTCGTCACCGTCTTCTAAAAATAAACGTTGCGCCCCATTCTTTAATATTAACGGCGTTTTCCCACCTTCTGTTATTTCTAATAAACACCCCTTTCCGGTTTTACCAGGTCCACTTATAGTTCCTGAGGCCAATATATCACCAACTCTTAGATTACAGCCATTTACCGTATGGTGGGCAATTTGTTGAGATGGGTTCCAGTATAAATGTTTAAAATTGGTATGGGTTACTTCTACTCCATTCACAAAAGCCAGTAGTTCGATGTCGTAACTAAACGGATCGACTGATTTTAAATAATTTAATGGCTCTACTTGCTCAATTACGTTTGTTTTAAAAGCTTCTAAAGCATCCGTCATAACAATCCAAGGAGACAATGTAGAGGCAAAGTTTTTACCTGTAAATGGGCCCAATGGCTGATATTCCCATTTTTGTAAATCTCTAGCCGACCAATCATTAAATAAAGCATAACCGAATACGTAATCCTGTGCATCGTCACAACTTATAGGATTTCCTAAAGTGTTTTCTCTGCCTATTATCGTCGCCATTTCTAATTCAAAATCTAAAAGACTAGACGGCTGATGTCGCAATTCTGTTTTGTCGTTCGAAAACGATTGTCCGCATGGTCGGGTAATTTCTGTTCCTGAAACCACAATTGAAGAAGATCTGCCGTGATATGCAATTGGCATTGTCAACCAATTTGGCGGAAGCGCATTTTCAGGATTTCGAAATAATTTACCTACATTCTCAGCATGAAATTTACTGCTATAAAAATCTGTATAATCACCTATCCTAATAGGTAGTTTCATTATTACCTCATTTTGAACATGAAAAAAGCGCTTAAACTTACTTTTTAAAATACTAAACTCATCACAAAGCTCTTTTTGTATTAATAACCGTATTTCACTTGTTTTTTCCTTTCCCAAATTAATAAAGTCGTTCAGGTAGCTAGAATAATAAACATCACCTGAATCGATATGATTAAAATAACCTAAATCATACATTGCACCTAAATCCAGAACATACGCTCCTATAGCAACACCAATTGAATCGACATTGTTTTTTGATAAAATACCAAAAGGTAGATTATGGATACTAAAATCCGAATTGTGTGCTATTTTAATCCAGCTTTTTATAACGTTCCTCTTTTAGACTGTTCAAATTCAATTGCTTCAAATAAAGCTTTAAAATTCCCTTTCCCAAAGGAAGTTGCTCCTTTTCGTTGTATTATTTCATAAAAAACCGTTGGTCTAGGTCCTACAGGCTTAGTAAATATTTGCAACAAATATCCTTCTTCATCCCTATCGATTAAAACACCCAATTCTTTTAACACTTGCAACTCTTCGTCAATACTACCTACTCTATCTAATACTGTTTTATAATATGTACTTGGCACATACAAAAACTCAACGCCTCTTTTTTTCAGCTCCCTAACTGTTGAAATAATATCATCAGTTGCTAATGCAATATGTTGAACTCCTCCTCCATTATAAAACTTTATATATTCCTCTATTTGAGATTTGTTTCGCCCTTTAGCCGGCTCATTAATAGGGAATTTCACACGTCCATTTCCATTAGACATTACTTTACTCATTAGAGCTGTATAATCTGTAGATATATCTTTGTCATCAAACGAAACTAATTGGGTAAAGCCCATTACATTAATATAAAATTCAGCCCATATGTTCATCTGTCCCCAATCGACATTCCCAACCATATGATCAACAAACTTAAGTCCTACCGGCTTAGGTTTGTAAGTTGGACTCCAGACTTTAAAACCAGGTAAAAACTCACCCTTATATTTTGTTCTATCAATAAAGTAGTGTTCAGTCTCTCCATATGTTTTTATTCCACTCCTTGCTATTGTTCCGTCTGCATCTTTCAATATTTCAAGATCTAAGGAAATAACCGCGCCCCTTAGCGCCGTTTCCTTTAATGCCAAATCGGCATCAAGCACCGATAAAGCAATTATTTTAACACCATCACCATGTTTATCAATATGTTTACCTACTATACTATTCTCATATAAAGGCGTTGTAAATACAAACGTAATCTTGTCTTGACGAACAACATATGATTCAGTTACTTGATTACCTGTTGATAATCCTGAATACGCCAAGGGTTGGAACCCAAAAGCAGTTTGATAATAATACGCGGCCTGCAGAGAATTACCTACGTAAAACTCTACATAATCAGTTCCTAATAAGGGTAAGAAATCTTTTTTCTCTTCCATAACTAATCCGTTAACCAAGATTTAAAATAATTATCATCCTCAATATCAATGGCGTCTTCTGTTATTTTTAACGGCTTAAATGGGTCAACCATCACTGCCAACTCCTCTGTTCTTTTTTTTCCGATACTCTTCTCCGTTGTTCCAGGATGTGGTCCATGAGGAATTCCCCCTGGATGGAGTGTTATATCTCCACATTCTATACTATCTCTACTCATAAAATCTCCCTCCACATAATACAAAACCTCATCAGAGTCTAAATTACTATGGTTATAAGGCGTAGGAATAGCATCTGGATGATAATCGAACATTCTTGGACAAAAAGAACAAACTACAAAATTGTGTGCTTCAAATAATTGATGAATTGTAGGTGGCTGATGAATACTACCCGTTAGTGGCTCGAAATCATGGATTGAGATAGCAAATGGATAACAATACCCATCCCATCCAACTACATCAAACGGATGATGCGCATAAACAACTTCATGCAAATGATGATTTTTATTAATAATGATTGTAAACTCCCCCTTTGCATCTACAGTTTTAAGTTCCTGCGGCAATCTAATATCTCTTTCACAAACTGGGGAGTTCTCCAAAAACTGACCTTTCTTACTGAGGTAACGTTTTGGAAAAGATATAGAACTCGCTGAATCTATATAGAACACTTTGTTGTTTTCTGATTCAAATTCGATTTGATAAATTATCCCTTTTGGAATAATTAAATAATCACCATCAAAAAAAGGAATATTTCCTAAAAATGTTTTTAATATCCCTTTACCTTCGTGAACGAAAACAAGCTCATCTCCAGTTGCGTTTTTATAGAAATAATCAGGTTTGTTTTTCCCCGAAACACTCATTCCAATGATCAAATCTTGATTAAAAAACAAAGGTGTTTTACTTTTTAAATAATCATTATGAGGTTTAAGATTCTTTCCTTTTAACTTTCGAGAAGTAACGTTTTCTGATACGGCTTCTTTTGGATTCATATTCACGCATTTTCCAATAGCCTTAACTTGAGTTGGAGCGTGTAAATGATAAACAAGGGATGAATCACCCGAAAACCCTTCGTTTCCAAACAACTCTTCATGGTGCAATGATCCGTCTTCTTTTCTGAAGATGGTATGCCTTTTATGTGGTATGTTCCCTAATTTGTGGTACATGCTTTATATTAATTTTTTAATTGCAATACCCAGTGCACGCTCGCTAACATGAGTAGACTTAGTGCTAATTGCATAAATTGCCTCTAGCGCATTGAAAATAGTTTGAGAAACATCTTCGAATATAGCTTTTGAAGATATTTCTACTTTGCTTTGCATTAAATACGCAAATGTTCTAGCCATACCACAGTTGGCTATAAAATCTGGAATAACTGTGATTTGTTGATCAATCCATTCGTGTAAATCACCATAAAGGATCGCTTTATTATCAAATGGAACGTTCGCTCCTGCAGCAATTAAACTACAACCATTATTCATTAACTCTAAAACATTCGACTTAGTTACTAAACGTGATCCTGCACAAGGAATAAAAATATCTGCTGGAGTAGACCAAAACGCTTCTTCTCCTTCTTCAAAATCAACTGCNCTTTCAGAGGTTAGTCTTTTATTTTCTCTGTTATTAAACAAGTTCGTAACCTGTAATTCTTCCAGACCATCATCTACGATTAACACCTTCCATTTATCAATTATTCCTTTAATTTTAACACCTTCTTTTACCAAAAAAAAACCAGCTGCTGCGCCAACATTCCCCCATCCTTGTATTAAAGCAGTTTTGTTGCGAATATCTCCTCCCCAAATTTTATAATAATGAATAATCGATTGGGCTACTCCATATCCAGTAATCATATCCGAAATAGAATACCTCAAATTATAATCAGGAGTGTATGCTGGATTTGCAATAACGGAGGGTACACCTAGCCTTAACTGTCCTATCTTTTTAATTTTATCAGCATCATTTGGATTATAAAATCCATTTACAATACCTTCCTGCGGGTGCCACAAACCATATTTCTCAGTTAATGGNACGACTTCTTTACCCTCATCCACATTCATATCTCCACCCGTTCCATAATACTGCTTAAGTAAAGGNCTAACTACTTTGNACCACCTACTTAAGACCTCTTTTTTTCTACTATCAGTTGGATCAAAATCAATTCCAGATTTTGCGCCTCCAATAACTGGGCCGCTCACCGTAAATTTAACCTCCATTGTCTTTGCTAAAGACCGAACTTCGTTAAGCGTTAAGCCCTTTCGCATTCGAGTCCCTCCGCCGGCAGCACCGCCTCTTAGGGAGTTAATTACAACCCACCCCTTAGCATCGGTTTCAGAATCATTCCATTCAAATACAATTTCAGGTGCTTGATTTTCAAACTCTTTTAATATTTTTTTAATCGAGGTCATAAGCAGTCTACGCTTATTTTCAATGGAAAGTTCAAATTTCATGGTGCAATGCATTTAATGAATATAAAATATACAATGAACCTTTTTAATAGTTTGCTCCGTTATTATATATAGAACTCAATTAATTATTTAAAATGAAAAGCAATACTTATCAGTTGGAAAATTGGAAAAACAACGGAACTAACATCTCCAGAGAGATTGTTTTTAATTCTTTTATGGATGCTATTAAAGCAATGAATCTTATTGCTGTTGAGGCTGAAAAATTAAACCATCATCCAAACTGGAGTAATGTTTACAACACCCTTTCGATCTCTCTGTTTACGCATACTAAAAACGATGTCACAGATTTAGATTACGAGCTCGCTACTCAAATTAACAGGATTGTTCACGAGAAATTTGAGTTATGAAACAAGAGATGGGAAAATACACAAAAGAGGATATTGTAATTTGGACTCATCTTTTCGAAAACCAATACAAAAATCTAGAAAACAAAGTTTGTTGGGAATACATGGATTGTATGAATCAACTCTCATCTGTTTTAAACTCTTTTGAAATTCCTAATTTCGATCGCTTAAACTCAAAACTTAAAACTGCTACTGGATGGACTATTCATGTGGTACCAGGATTAATTGAAGCGGATGTTTTTTTTGATCATTTACGAAATAAACGATTCTGTGCTTCAACCTGGTTAAGATCCAGAAAAGAGTTAAACTACATTGAAGAGCCTGATATGTTTCATGATATTTTTGGACATATTCCACTTTTCATGAATCATGACTATGGGGCTTTCGCGCAAAAAATTGGGGAACTTGCATGCAAATGGAAACAAGATCTCAATAAAATAGAACAACTACAACGTTTATATTGGTTTACTATTGAGTTTGGTGTTATTAGCAGGAATGGAAAAACGAAATCGTATGGCGCTGGAATTATTTCTTCGATAAAAGAAGCAACCATAGTTGATGAAGGAGAAAGTGTCTTTATTCCTTATGATATCCATAAAATAATTCACCAAGAATATGATATTGATACTGTACAACCTCGATATTTTGAAATTACAACCTTCAAACAACTTTATGAATCTTTAAATGAGTTAGAGGTTTTATTCAATAATTCAGCTGCATAAACATTANATCATTGGTATAAAATATCTATCTTACGCGCTGTAAAACCCTTATTATATTAAGATACATTGTCCCATTTATTAAATCCTAAAAATAAGAAAACCCTTCTTTTTGGAGTTTACAGCTTTATCACTATACTTATTAGTGGGCTTTTACTTTCCTTTTTTCAATACAATTCAAAGTTGGATGTGCTTCCAATTCTTACTTCAATTAAAAATCATCCTGAATCACAACGAACTCCTGATACATTTGCTGAGGACCTATCCGAAGACGCCTCCGAATCGGAGCTTATTTACCATGGTGTAGATTCGTTTTCATTCAGATATATTAAATCCACAAAAAAAGAAAAATCATTTACCGGATTTTATTTCCCATTAGAAGACATCGAAATTGATTTTTCAAATTACGATATAATCGAGATTGGTATAAATACTAATTTGGCAAGAAGGATCCCCATCAATTTAAGTGTTCAAAATAAAAAAGAAACACATCAATACATCCGACAATTCATTGAAATAAGAAAAGACCAAACTTTATATAATTTACCTTTAAACACCTTTTTCACACCGTCTTCGTGGTACAATACCAATAAGGTGTCTCAAGCTGAAATCCCTCAGCAGGATCTTTCTTTGGTGGAAGCGATTTCTTTTGAATCTTGTCAGTTATTAGAGGCTGGGATTGAAGATGAATTCACAATTAACCACCTTTACTTAAAAAAAGATTTAACCCTTCTTTACGTTATTATTATTCTAACAACCTTGGTTTTAATTGTAGTTTACAAATTTATATTCGACAACCCATTCAAATTTACTACTCAAGTTGTTCATGTTCCGATTCAACTTACNCAATTTGAAAAAACGGAAAAATTAGGATACAAAATTATTACATTTTTAGGTGAAAATTATTCTAATCCTGATTTTACGCTTTCAGATTTGACGACAGAATTCAGAAAAAACACGAATGAAATCTCTAAAATAATTCGGGAGGAGACTAAGCTTACATTTCCAAAATATTTGAACTATTTAAGAATAGAAGAGGCAAAAAGAATTTTAACCAGCGGGAATTATAAAACAGTATCTGAAGTTGGATATATCGTTGGTTTTAACAGTCCAAGTAACTTCATTCGTGTATTTAAAAGTCAGGTAGATACTTCTCCGAAAAAGTTTGCCGACGATCAAATAGGCAACAAAGAAAAGGAGGAATAAACAACCTCTTACGAAACAAATAAAAAACACTAACTCAACTGTTATAATTAAGGAAAATAGTGCTGTAAGTACGCAAAATTNAACCTTGTCTATTTTGNCTTAATTACACATATTATTTCCATTTCTACCTCATTNCCTACCATGAATGTACCTGTACCTTCTCCCACCTTATAATCCAATCGGTTGATCAAAAATCTCCCTTTAAAAATTTCGTTTTCATAGGTAAATGGAATTTCAACTTTCAACGTAATTCCATGCATTTCAAGCATTCCCTTTACAACATAAACTTCTTCCGATTTTGAAATGGAATTTGATACAAAACAAATTGTAGGGAATTTTGAAGTGTTAAAGAAATCTTCTTNTTTTAAATGAGCATCTCTTTTTTCATTCTCCGTAAACACTGTATTAGCATCTACACATACTTTAAAAGAAGACATTACTAAATTACTGCCATCAAACACAATTTCTCCTGTCATTCCTTTAAAAGTTCCCTCCACAGTATTAAAACCCATGTTGCTTACTTCAAAGTTTACGATAGACTTTTCTGAGTTAATGCTTTGGGCTTTTACTAAACTTAAGCCTATGGCTAAAACTAATGTTATTAAAGCTTTTTTAATCATCTTTTTTGGGTTTAACTGTACATTAAAGATCGACGCCAAAAAACACGCGCACATTGACCTAGGTTATGAAATAATTTTAAATCGTTATTTTTTGTTTAATACTTCGGTTGTAATTATTACTCTAATTTCACTAAGCGCTTCGGATGTATTGCCTAAATAAGAAGCTATCATATATTATGGCACTGAATTAACAATTGAATTGTAGTTTCACAAAATATTCATAGCCTTCGAGTAGTACATCGATTATAAGTTAACATGATCACTCTTTTTTTGTAAAACGGAAGTTCTTTTAATACGTTTTAAAAAGTCGAATTATCATTTATTAACTCTAATTGTAAAAAGATAGATACGCTAAAAGCTATAATTACTGCATTCGTAAATTAAGCTGCGTCTTTCAATCCGTGTTTTTTTAAAACTTGTAATATTGCCTCTTTAGATACCGCACCTACTACCTGTTCTAATAAAACACCATCCTTATAAAAGTGTAAGGTTGGCATTGCTCTAA
>JGI24539J26755_10000050_pt1 | contig 45814 bp, 36 predicted proteins | sample NorSeaMetagenome_2_FD_26755 | JGI IMG/M metagenome (IMG submission 26755) | reverse complement strand
ATGATAACTCATTATTAGCAAAGATTGATAAAGATGGTAATCCTGAGTGGGTAATTGGTTTTGGTGGAGATAATACATCTGGTGGATGTCCTTATCCAATTTATGATGCTGATGATCATTCTTATGATGTAAAAGTTGATGCAGATGGTTTCATATATGTTACAGGATTCTTTTCTGGATATGATGCAGATTTTGATGGTTTTACAATTGTAAATCCAGATTGGGGAACTGATTGTACGCCTATGGGTTATATTGGTAAATTAGATTCAAATGGAACTTGGCTTTGGGTAGATAAATTTGATGGCATTAAAGATGCTCGAGGATCAAGAGATAATAGATTAGCAATAGATAATTTTTCTAACATATATTGTGTCGGAGGATTTGAAAACACTGCTAATTATGGGCCATATTCATTAACCTCAAATGGTGAATGGGATGCTTTTATATTTAAAATGGATAAAGAAGGTAATTGGCTTTGGGCCGATAAGCTTGGTAGTAATAAATCTGATAGAGCNAATAGTATAGCTATAGATNTTTGTAACGATATATATATAACTGGAGAATACAGAAATCCTATGGTATTTTCTGGTGCTAATGCATCTAATGGCAGTGATACATTAAGTCACAAACAAAAGAGAGATGTTTTTGTTGCAAAAATGAATAATCAAGGTCAGTGGAAATGGGCAAAAAGAGCAAGAAGTTCAGGCACTGATAAATCTTATCAAATGTCTGTTGATATTAATAAACAAGTTTTTGTTTGCGGAACAACTGGTGGTACTGCAGGAGATTCAACTAAGTTTTCTGATAATTTAATTGTTCCGCCTCAAATTTCTAATGATACTACAATGTCATCATGGGTTGCGCAAATTGATGGTTCAACAAATACTGGAGATTGGCTTTGGGCTAAATTAGCAGGCTCTAATACTGATGATGATGATAGAGCAAATGATATATGCACTGATAGATTTGGGAATGTATATGCAGTTGGTTTCTTTGAAGATGTTGCTAATTTTGATGGTATACTTTTAGATGCTACAGCTCGTAAAAAAGATATTTTTGTTTGGAAAATGAGTATGACTCCAGGAAGTTTTAGTTATAACAACTCAGTAGACACGGTTTTCTATAGTGAAGTAGTGTATAATCCATTAGATACTGGAGTTTTTATTCAATCTTCTTTTATGGTTGATGGGTGTGACACTTTATTTACTGATTCAATTATTGAGAGAAAATTAGGAGTGAAAGTTATATTTGACATTAATAATATTGGATCTGCTATAGTTTCAATTAATGGGCAAACTCAAAATTTACCTATAGAAAAAGAATATTTATCTGGCGATGTTATAAATATTTCGGCACAAATTGATCCTAATTGGTTATTTGATAATTGGTATGTAATTAATAATAATGTAGTGCTTAATGTGCTAACTACAAGTTTTATAGCTATTAATGGAGATTCATGTGTATTAAAAACAAAACCTAAACCTCCTTTAACAGCTTTTATTAATGGTAATGATACAATCTGTTCAAATACACAAAACAATGCTCAAGTAAATATTTACTTTAGTGAAGCTATCCCACCATATAGTTTTGTTTATAAAATAGATGGTGTTGATCAACCTTTAGTTACAACTTCAGATAACCCTTATACTATAACAACTAAAAAAGAGGGTCTTTATACACTTTCAAGTTTTAATGATGCAATTAGTACAGGGTGGTGCTCTGGATCTGCTTATGTAACAATACAAGAAGCTCCTGAAGCTATCTTTTCAACATCTTCAGATACAATTAGTATATTGTATACTAATGTTCGTTTTATTGATGAATCAAGTGGCGATATTTCTAGTTGGGAATGGGACTTTGGAGATAACACATTTTTTAGTAATGAGCAAAACCCTATTCATAATTATGAAGATTCTATTGGAATAATTGAAGTTAGTTTATTGGTTGTTGATAATATTGGTTGTAAAGACTCAACTTTCAAGCAATTATGGCTAGAAAATGAATTTTGGATTTATCTTCCAAATAGTTTTACCCCTGATGAAAATGGTGTTAATGATTATTTCTGTCTTTACTATAATGGTATTATAATTGAAACTTTTTATTTTAATATCTATAATAGAAGCTCTGACTTAGTTTATACGACAACTGATATTAACGATTTAAAATGTATGTCAAATGATAATGGTTGGGATGGTCTACATTATCAAACTGGTAATAAGCTTCCATTTGGCACATATGTTTATGAAATATATTTTCAAGATTTTGAAGGCTGGAAGCATGGTCAGACCGGAACAATACATTTAATTCGTTGATGCATTTTCTTTTTAATTATACGATGGTATTAAGGTTCTTTAAAGTTTGGAGTTTTNTAATTTTTATTTTTTTATTAATTTCATGTGAATCTGAAAAATCAAATTCAATTTTAGTTTCTGACTCTGGTCAAACTCAAGGAACATATTATCATATAAAGTATATGATTGAAGATGGTGAAAGCTTAAAAAAAAATATTGATAGTCTTTTAATTGTTATTGATAATAGTTTATCAACTTANAATCCAAACTCTTTAATTTCTAGAATCAATAATGGAGAAATAATANCTACAGATTCAATGTTAAGGACTGTTTTTAGAGCTGCAAATGAAGTTTANGAAAATACCAATGGCGCTTTTGATTGCTCTATAACTCCTCTTGTTAATGCTTGGGGTTTTGGATTTTCAAATAAAGAGAAAATGGATACTGCAAGAGTAATTGAGTTATTAAATTTAGTAGATTTTAAGAAAATTAAATTAAGTAATGATACTATTTTAATGAATGAAAATATGATGTTAGATTTTAATTCACTTGCTCAAGGTTATACAGTAGATTTAATTGCTCAGATGTTTGATGGTATAGGCTTAGATAATTACTTAATTGAAGTTGGAGGAGAAATAAAATCTAAGGGAAAGAATCCAGATAATAATTTTTGGACAATTGGTGTTGATAGGCCTAATGAAATTATTAATCCTAAAGATCGATTCCAGTTTATTTTAAATTTATTTAATACCTCTTTAGCTACTTCAGGAAATTATAGAAAATTTTACCAAGAAAATGGTGTTAAGTATTCACATGTAATTAATCCTAAGACAGGCTTTCCATCATTAAATAAGCTTCTTAGTGTTACAGTTATACATGAAAGCTGTATGAAGGCTGATGCGTATGCTACTGCTTTTATGGTAATGGGTTTGAAGAAATCTAAACTGTATTTAGATAATAATACTGATTTAAAAGCCTATATTGTTTATAGAGATACTGATGGAGAATTAAATACTTTTATATCAGAGGATCTTCAGAAAAGGATTCTTAACTAAGATTCATTTGGACATATTTCTTCTGCAGTTTTGCCGCAGTATCCACATGCTTCTCCCTCTTTGTTTAAAAATGGATTTTGACTAGCACATGTTCCAGAGAATTGACCATCTTTTTTTAATATAATCTTAATGCCTATTGCAGCAAAAACAAATGCCATCATTACTATTGTAATTATAAAGATTTTCATCTAACAAATATAGAAAAGAAAAGTAAGTTTCTTTTATTTAGTTTAATCATTTCTTCAGTATTATAATTTATATATGTTTGTTAAAAATGTTAAATTATGAAAAAGAAAGCTGAAGCATTCATTAGATTGGTTGAAATCATGGATCGTTTAAGAGAAGAATGTCCATGGGATAAAAAACAAACAATGGATAGTTTGCGTTATTTAACTATTGAAGAAATGTATGAGTTATCTGATGCCATATTAGAAAAAGATATGGGTGAAATTAAAAAAGAATTAGGTGATTTATTGTTACATATTGTTTTTTACTCAAGAATAGCNTCTGAAAATAATGATTTTGATATAGCTGATGTTTTAAATGGTATTTCAGATAAATTAATATATCGCCATCCTCATATATATGGCGATGTAAAAGTTAAGGATGAGAAAGAGGTTAAGAAAAATTGGGAAAAACTAAAATTAAAAGAAGGTAAAAAATCTGTTTTAGAGGGAGTTCCAAAATCACTTCCTGCAATTGTTAAGGCTTTTAGGATCCAAGAAAAAGTTAGAGGTGTGGGTTTTGATTGGGATAATAAGACTCAGGTATGGCAAAAGGTTCAAGAAGAAATTGAGGAACTTAAACATGAAGAGACTGAAAATAATCATGATAGAATTGAATCAGAATTTGGTGATGTTCTTTTTGCATTAGTAAATTATTCAAGGTTTATAGATGTTAACCCAGAAGATGCATTAGAGAGGACAAACAAAAGGTTTATAAAAAGGTTTAAGCTAATGGAAGATAAAATTAAAACAGATGGTTATGAACTTTCCGATATGTCTTTTGATGAAATGGACAAGTATTGGGAATGGGCTAAAAAGAAATATAATATTATTTAGATTAAAAAAAAATATTTTGATCAATACAACTAAAATATAAAGCATAACTAATAATAAATTCACTTCATTATATTTGTAAATAATAAGTCAATTAAACCTAAACTATAATATGAATCGATTTTTTATTTTTTTAGTTATTACATTTTTTTTCACTTCTTGTGAAAAAGAACCTGGAGAAGGAGGAACTTCATCTGTTATAGGTTCCGTATATAAGCTTTCTACATACACTAATGCATTAACTCAAGAGATTGATACTATTTTTTATCAACTAGATTCAGGTGAAGATATTTATATTATTTACTCAGATAATGAATCTGATTTTTATGACGATAAGATTGAAAGTAATTGGAATGGTCAGTATAGATTTGATTTTTTAAGAAAAGGAGATTATACACTTTTTGTTTATGCTGATAGTGTTGATGCTTTAAATATAAGTTACGACTATCCAATCTTTAAGCATATTTCAATTGAAGCAAATAATGCATCATATACATTGTCAGATTTTGTAATTAATAAATGAATACTGTAACAAAATATACATCTAGTTTCTCTCCAATCTCATTGAAAAATATGGATGGAGTCAAGTTAATGAATAGGACTGACACTAAATTTGCCTTTAGTGTAAATAGATTACAAGAGATTTTTGAAAAAATATTGTCTTATTATGATGTTTTAGAGATTGATGATAAAAGAATTCATTCTTACAAATCATTATATTTTGACACCATTGATAGAAAATTCTATAATGATCATCATAATCAAAGAGTAAATAGACATAAAATTAGATTTAGAGAATATGTAGATTCTGGATTAATATATCTTGAGGTTAAATGCAAAACTAATAAAGGTAAAACTGTTAAAAAACGCTTGAAAGTAGATAAGATATCTAAAAGTTTAACACTTGAGCAGCAGCAGTATGTAAATAATGTAATTGGATATCCTTTAGAAGTTCTGCCAATTCAATGGATTAATTTTAGTAGGATAACACTTGTTCACAAAGTACAAAAAGAGAGATTAACCCTAGATGTTAACTTAGATTACTCTAATACTACATCCACTGGAGATTTAAGAAAAATTATTATTGCTGAGGTTAAACAAGAAAGAATGAGTAGAGCTTCAGATTTTATTAGAACAGCAAAAGAGATGGGTATTTTTCCAATGAGAATAAGTAAATATTGTTTTTCCTCTATGTCTCTTGATAAAACACTAAAAAAAAATAGATTTAAAGAAAAACAAATTTTTATTAATAAAATAATACAAGAATAAATGTCACTATTACTAATTTTAATGGATAGCCTAGAATTTCTAGGAACACCGCTTTTTGATTCTAAAGATTTCTTCAAATTACTTGTTAAAACAGCATTTAACCTATCAATTATCTTAATCATAGTTCGATATATATACTATCCAGTTACTAAAAATAAGGATTATCTTTTCACTTATTTCTTAATAAGTTTAACGGTTTTTTTACTTTGTGTATTATTAGATAGTGTAAAACTTGAATTAGGTTTTGCATTAGGTCTTTTTGCAATTTTTGGAATAATAAGATATCGAACTGATCCGATTCCAATTAAAGAGATGACTTATTTGTTTTTAGTTATTGGTATATCTGTTGTTAATGCACTAGCAAATAAAAAAATTAGCTATTCAGAATTAGTTTTTGCAAATTTTATGATTGTTGGAGTCACTCTGGGACTTGAAAGAGTATGGCTTTTAAAGCATGAAAGTCGTAAGAATATTATTTATGAAAAAATTAATCTTATTAAACCTGAAAATCATTCAGAACTTATTTTAGATTTAAAAGATAGAACTGGTATTAATGTTGTTAGAGTAGAGATTAGGAAGATAGATTTCTTAAAAGATATTGCGTATTTGCGTATTTTCTATTATGAAAATGATAAAAAATAGCCTAATATTTTTTGTATTATTATTTAGTTTTTCATCATTTGCTCAAGAGAATGATTTTCAATTATGGAACTCGGTATCAGTAAAGAAAAAAATTAATAAGAAGCATAGTCTAGATTTAAAATATGGTCTTCGATTTAGAGAAAATGGATCTATAGTTGCTAAAAACTTTNTTGATNTAAGAACAAGATATAAGCTTCATAAAAAATGGAGTGTAGCTTTAGGATATCGTAATATTAATGAATGGTCTAAGTATTCACAACTAGNTAAAAAGAATAGGTTTTATTTTGATTCTTATTATTCAAAGAAGATCAAAAGATATTATTTTGATCTTAGGAGTAGANTTGTATTTCAAGGAAAAGTCTCATATAACGAGATTATTAGACAAAGGGTTCGGCTATCATATAATCTTCGTAAGACAAAATTAGAACCTTCTTTTTCAGTAGAGTCCTTTTCTAGTTTTGATAATTTTATCGATAAGTTAAGATACTCATTGCTCTTATCTTATCCTATTAATAAAAAAACAGATTTTAACTTAGGTTATAAAATACAACAAGAATTTAATGTAGTTGATCCAGTAACTCTTTTAATTTTTGAAATTAAATTAATTTATAAGATATAAAATGATTGAAAAGAAAATAAATACTACTTTCTTGATTGCTGATTTTGATGAAATGTCTGAAGAAGAAAAAATCTTAATTAATAATGCTAAGAAAAGTTTAAAATCTGCTTATTCTCCATATTCTGGTTTTTCAGTTGGAGCAAGCATTTTGTTAAATAATGGTAAAACAGTTGAGGGTAGTAATCAGGAAAACATTGCCTATCCATCTGGATTGTGTGCTGAACGTGTTGCTCTTTTTTATGTAGGTTCTCAATATCCAAATGGTATAATAAAAACTATTGCTATATCAGCTTTTTCACAATCATTTACAATAGAAGATTACATAAGCCCTTGTGGAGCATGTAGGCAGGTTATGGCTGAATATGAAGAAAAGCAAAAAAGTAAAATTAAGGTTTTGTTGCATTCGCCAAATGGAAAAGTTTTAATTTCAGAATCTGTCGAAGACTTACTTCCTTTTATCTTTAAGAGTCCTTTTTTGAAAAAATATTAATTATTACACATGCACGTTCTTTCTACCCCAATTGAATATTTAAAAGGAGTTGGCCCTATAAGAGCTGAACTGTTTAAGAAAGAACTTAGAATCTTTTCATACGAAGATTTATTAATGCACTTTCCATTTAGGTATATTGATAAAAGTAATATTCATCTTATTAGCGATATTAATGAGGATATGCCTTATATTCAATTTAAAGGAAAAATTATTAAGCTTGAAGAAAAAGGATTAAGAAAATCAAAAAGATTAATTGCTCATCTTAGAGATTCAAGTGGTGATATTGAATTAATATGGTTCAAATCTGTAAAGTGGATAAAATCTAGTATTAATTTAGATAAAGAATATCTTGTTTTTGGCAAGCCTACTTTTTATTCTGGAAAAGCTAGTTTAGTTCACCCTGAATTAGATGTTTTAGATGATGAATCTATAGACTCAAGAGGTTTACATGGAGTGTACTCAACTACAGAAAAGCTTATTAACAAGGGATTAAATAGTAGGGCAATTTCTAGATTAATAAAAAACCTTATTCCTCATCTTGAAAATAATATTGATGAAAGTTTATCACAAGAGATATTAGATAAATATAAACTTCCCAATAAAAAGGAGGCTTTAACGAATATTCATTTATCCAAAGATTTAAAAGAACTTGAAAGATCTCAGAAAAGATTAAAATTTGAAGAGTTATTTTTTCTCCAATTGCATCTTGTCAAAATAAAGATGATTAGAAATAATAAATATATTGGGTATTCACTTTCTCAATTAGGAGATAATTTTCATAATTATTATAAGAATCATTTAAAGTTTGAACTTACAAATGCTCAAAAGCGTGTTATAAAAGAAATTAGGATAGATGTAAAGAACAACAAACAAATGAATAGACTATTACAAGGTGATGTTGGAAGTGGTAAAACAATTGTTGCTCTTTTAAGTATGTTAATGGCTATTGATAATGGTTTTCAAGCTTGTATAATGGCACCAACTGAAATTTTAGCACAACAGCATTTTACTACAATTTCTAAGGAACTTGCAGAAATGGATATTAATGTGAATATTTTAACTGGCTCCAAAAAAACAAAAGCAAGAAGAGAATTATTAGAAGAACTTGAAAATGGAAAAATTCAATTACTAATAGGAACACATGCTCTTTTAGAGGATAAAGTCAAGTTCCATAATTTAGGTTTTGTTGTAATTGATGAGCAGCATAGATTTGGTGTTGCTCAAAGAGCTAAACTTTGGAAAAAAAATAAATTCCCTCCTCATGTTTTAGTGATGACAGCTACTCCTATTCCTCGTACATTATCAATGACTTTATATGGTGATTTAGATGTTTCTGTTATTGATGAATTGCCACCTGGAAGAAAGGTGATTAAAACTTTATGGAGATCTGATAGCTCTCGCTTAAAGATTCTAAGATTTATGAGAGAACAAATAAAAGTTGGTAGACAGATTTATGTTGTATTTCCATTAATTGATGAGAGTGCTAAATTGGATTACAAAAACTTAATAGAAGGTTATGATTCAATTGTAAGAGAGTTTCCATTGCCNGAATTTCAAGTAAGTGTAGTTCATGGTCAGATGAAATCAGAAGATAAAGAGTATGAGATGAATCGCTTTGTAGAGGGANTTACAGATATTATGGTAGCAACCACAGTAATTGAAGTTGGTGTTAATGTTCCAAATGCTTCTGCAATGATTATTGAAAGTTCTGAAAGGTTTGGTTTGTCACAACTCCATCAACTAAGAGGAAGGGTAGGAAGAGGTTCTAATCAATCTTATTGTATACTCATGAGTGGTAATAAGCTTAGTAATGATGCTAAAACTCGTTTAAAAACTCTTGTAGATACAAATGATGGATTTGAAATTGCTGAAGTTGATTTAAAGTTAAGAGGTCCCGGAGATATGATGGGGACTAAACAAAGTGGAATCTTAGATTTTAAAATTGCAGATATCATTAAGGATAATAAAATTCTTCTTTATGCTAGAAAGGAGGTTGATCAATTATTACTTGATGATTTTGAATTGTCCAAATCAGAAAATATAAATATAGCAAGATTTTATAGGCCGTATGCAAGAGAAAGAATGGGGTGGAGTAGGATTAGTTAAAAAATAAAGGGTAAGCTATTTGTATCGCACCGCTACAACCTAATACCCTTGCTGCATTCCTGCCCTGGGGGAGTTAATAGGGAGCTGGTCGTACAAGACTTACCCTTCGGNGACAAAATTAATATAATCTATCTTACAGCAAAATTTTTCTTAGTATGTATTTTTTATATTTGTAAAAAAATAAATTTTATGGATACAAGAAAATTTGCAATGAACTATGGTGCATATTTAGGTTTAGCATTAGTNATGATATCGGTAATAGTTTATTTTCTAGGATTAGAAGAACAAAAATCTATTATTCCTTCACTTATAAATAACTTTCTTATAATTGGTTCAATTTCATATTCTGTTATAATATTTAGAGATAATTTTAATAATGGATTAATTTCATATAGCGATAGTCTCAGGTTAGGAACGTCTGTTGTTTTTTTTGCATCTGTAATATTAGCTTTTTATACATATATTTTTGTAACTTTTATAAATCCTGAATATTTAAAAAATATTATAAATTTAGCAGAACAAGAGATATTAAATTCAAATCCTGAAATTTCTGATGATGATTTAGATTTGGCTTTATCTATGACACAAAAAATGCTTCAACCCCAGTGGATGGCTACTCTTTCAATTATAGGTGGGACTTTTATGGGTTTCTTTTATTCATTAATAATCTCCTTTTTTGTAAAAAAAGAAGATCCTAATTTAATTATGTGATTATGGATATTTCAATTGTTATTCCTTTATTAAATGAATCAGAGTCACTTCCTGAACTTTGTTTATGGATAGATAAGGTTATGCTTAAAAATAATTATGCTTACGAGGTTCTTTTAATAGATGATGGGAGTAAGGATAGTTCTTGGCAAGTTATTGAAGAAATTGTTTCTAAAAATAAGTCAATTAAAGGAATAAAATTTAGAAGAAACTACGGTAAATCAGCTGCTTTAAATGTAGGTTTTAAAAAAGCTAAGGGTGATGTTGTAATAACTATGGATGCTGACCTTCAAGATAGTCCTGATGAAATACCAGCATTATTTGATAAGATAATTAAAGAAAATTTTGATTTAGTTTCTGGTTGGAAACAAAAAAGATATGATCCGCTAACAAAGACGATCCCTACTAAACTTTTTAATTGGGCTGCAAGAAGAGCCTCTGGAATTTATCTTCATGATTTTAATTGTGGTTTAAAGTCATATAAAAATACGGTTATTAAAAGTGTAGAAGTTCATGGGGAGATGCATCGATATATTCCAGTTCTTGCTAAATGGGCTGGTTTTGCTAATATTACCGAGCAAGTTGTAGAACATCAGAGTAGGAAGTACGGTGAAACAAAATTTGGTTTAGAGCGTTTTGTTAATGGTTTTCTAGACCTCTTAACGATTACTTTCGTAACTAGATTTGGTAAGAAACCAATGCACTTTTTTGGTATAGTAGGTACAATAATGTTTATGATTGGATTTGGTATTTTTGGATATATAGTTGTAGAAAAGTTATATGCAATTTTTAATAGTGTATCTGCTAAAAACATAGCTGACATGTCCGTCTTTTATATTGCACTTACTTCTATGGTTATTGGAGTTCAGCTCTTTTTAGCTGGATTTATTTCTGAAATGATTTCAAGAAATGCAAATGACAGAAATAATTACCAAATAGAAAAAGAGGTTTAAGTTTTGTCATCTAAAAAAGTTATTATTATAGGTCCTGCTCATCCTTATAGAGGAGGGATATCAAATTTTAATAATTCTTTAGCTCAAGCGTATAATGATAAAGGCGATGATGTGCAGGTTTTCTCTTTTTCTTTACAGTACCCTTCTTTTTTATTTCCTGGAAAAACACAATATGAAAATTCAGATCCACCTAGAAATATAAATATTAAAAGTGTAATTAACTCTATTAATCCTTTTAATTGGTTTTCTGTATCTAAACAAATCAACAAAGAAAATCCTGATTATGTTATTATTAGATACTGGCTTCCTTTTATGGGTCCATGTCTTGGTACAATCGCAAGGTTACTTAATTCTAATATTAAAATACTAGCTATTACTGATAATATTATTCCTCATGAAAAGAGGTTCGGAGATTTTTTATTAACTAAGTATTTTATAAAAGGGTGTGATGCATTTTTAACTCTATCAGCATCAGTTTTAGAAGATCTTTTGAAATTCACTAGCTCTACTAAGAAGATTTTTATACCGCACCCTATATACGATACATTTGGAAATAAAATTGACAAGAATATAGCCTTACAAAATCTTAATTTAAATAGTAAAGATAAGCATCTTCTATTCTTTGGTTTTGTTAGAAAATATAAAGGCTTAGACCTTATGTTAGAGGCAATGGCTGATGTTAGAGTAAAAGAATTAGGTGTTAAATTAATTGTAGCTGGAGAATTTTATGATGATATAAATGAATATCTAAATTTAATTGATGAGTTAGGAATAAAAGATAATATTATCTTAAAAAGTGACTTTATAGCGGAGGCAGATGTGAAAAATTATTTTTGTGCATCTGACATGATAACTCAAACCTATCGAACTGCTACACAAAGTGGAGTTACTCAGATTGCTTATCATTTTGAAAGACCTATGTTAGTGACAAATGTTGGAGGATTAGCAGAAATAGTACCTGATAACAAGGTCGGTTATGTAACATCTAAAAACCCATCTGATATAGCAGGTGCTATTGTTGATTTCTATAATAATAATAAAGAGCAGGAATTTACAAAGAATACTATTTCTGAAAAAAAGAGATTTACTTGGGAAAGTTTAATAGATGGTATTGAGAGTTTAATACTTAAGTAGATTAAAAATTCTTTTCTTGTTATATTTGTAAAAAAAATCATGAAGTATATTTTTTCTTTCTTTTTCATCTTTTCAATTACTATTAATGCTCAATCTATTAATGAAATAGATATTAATGGTAACAAGCAAGGGGTATGGAAAAAAACTTATGATAATGGCAGCTTAAGATATACNGGTAGTTTTAAGGATAATAATGCTATAGGTATTTTTTATTATTATTATAAAACTGGAGAATTAAAATTAGAAAAAGAGTTTTTTCATAATGGTACTGCTGCAGCAACTTATATTTATTCTAAAAATGGTAATCTTAAAGCTTCTGGGCTATATGTTAACGAATTAAAAGACAGTACTTGGAATTATTTTAATAATGATAGTATTCTTATTCTTTCTGAAGTTTATTCTAATGGAAAGTTAGATGGAGCTGTTAAGACTTACTATGACGAAGGAGCTCTTTATGAATTTAAGAATTATACAAATGATATTTTAAATGGATTTTGGAAACAGTTTTTTATAAATGGAAATCTAAAGTTACAAGGATTATATGAAAATGGAAAACGAGATGGTCAGCAGATTTATTATTTTCCTGATGGTAAAGTTTATTCATCTGGATTGTATAAAGATGATTCAAAGTTTGGCGAATGGATTTATTATAAAAATGAAGGATNAAAAGATACAATTATAAATTANAATGAGTAAAGGAAAGGTTTTAATGGCAATGAGTGGAGGTATTGATAGTACTATGGCCTCATTGTTACTTCATGAAGAGGGTTATGAGGTAATTGGTATAACTATGAAAACATGGGATTATGCCTCTGCAGGTGGTTCAAAAAAGGAGACTGGATGTTGTAGCTTAGATTCAATTAATGATGCTAGGCAGTTAGCAGTTGATTGTGGTTTTCCTCATACTATTCTTGATATTAGAGAAGAGTTTGGAGATTATATTATTGATAATTTTGTAGATGAGTATATTGCAGGAAGAACCCCAAATCCCTGCGTATTATGTAATACTCATATAAAGTGGGAAGCNTTATTAAAAAGAGCAGATATGCTTGGTTGTGAGTTTATTGCTACTGGTCACTATGCNCANGTTCGTAAATTAGATGATAGATATGTTGTTTCGAAAGGNCTTGATGAAAGTAAAGATCAATCATACGTATTATGGGGAGTGACTCAAGAATGTTTGCAAAGAACAATTTTTCCAATGGGAAATTTTCATAAAAAAGATATAAAACAAATGGCTATTGATAGAGGATATCATCAGTTAGCTGCAAAAAATGAAAGTTATGAGATATGTTTTATCCCTGATAACGATTACCGNGGATTTTTAAAAAGAAGGGTAGAAGGCTTGGAAGAAAAAGTTAAAGATGGAAATTTTGTTTCTGTTTCAGGTGAAGTTGTAGGTCAACATGATGGTTATCCTTTCTATACAATTGGGCAAAGAAAAATAGGAGTTTCTTTAGGTAATGAGCCTACATATGTTGTTGGAATTAATGAAATAGACAATATTGTAGTTGTTGGAACAAAAGAGGATTTAAAGAAACAAGAAATGTATGTTCGTAATATTAATTATGTCAAATACTCAAAATTAATNGATGGAGTTCAATTATTAGTTAAGGTTAGGTATAAACATAATGGAGAGATGGCGACTATTACTAATGAAGGTGATGACTTAAAGGTGCTTTTTCATAATAAAGTTGAGGGTATAGCACCTGGTCAGTCTGCTGCTTTTTATGATGGTAATGATCTTGTAGCTGGAGGGTTTATTATGAAAAGATAAATTTGGATTCACACAAAATATCATATAAAGATACNGGTTTATTTAGTCAGCTAATAATTGATTATTTAGATCAAAAAAAAGATTTGGAGCAATACATTTCTTATTTTCCTAATGAAGAAAATTTTCTTAAGCAAATTAAAAGTAAATCAGATAATGATATTGATCGTGTATTACTTCAGAATATAGTTAAAGAACAAAATAGTTTCTTAGAACTCTCTGAAATCTGTAATGCAAATATAGAAGCATTAAAATCTAAAAATACTTTTTCTGTAACTACTGGGCATCAACTTTGTCTTTTTACGGGGCCTTTATATTTTATATATAAGATTGCTAGCACTATAAATCTTGTTAATAGATTAAAAAATAATTATCCAAAATATAATTTTGTACCAGTATTCTGGTTAGCAAGTGAAGATCATGATTTTGAAGAAATTAATTCAATTAACCTCTTTAATAAGCCAGTTAAATGGGATTCAAGTCAAAATGGCGCTGTTGGAAGAATGAAATTGGATGGAATTAGCTTAACTATTGCTGAAATTCAAAAAATACTTGGATCTAGTNATAATGCTAAAAAACTTATTGATATTTTTCNGAAATCATATAATGAAGATAATAATCTCTCACAAGCAACTCGAATATTAATTAATGAATTATTTGGAAAATATGGATTATTAATAATTGATGGTGATGATATTTTGTTAAAACAAAAAATATCTGAAATTATTGACCATGATATTAATCATAGTAGATTTTATAATATCATTAAAAAATCTAATGAGAAAATTTCAGTTAAATATCATTCTCAGGCTTATGTTCGTCCAATTAATTTTTTTAGATTATCTGAAAAAGATAGGGTTAGAGTAACTGAAAAAGAGGATTTTGAAACTATAAATAAAAATCCAGAAATATTTAGTCCAAATGTTTTAATGAGGCCTATTTATCAAGAAATGATTTTGCCAAATATAGCATATGTCGGTGGTGGTTCAGAGCTTTCTTATTGGTTTCAGCTATATGATACATTTAAAGATCTTTCACTGCCTATGCCCATATTAGTCATGAGAAATTCTGTTGTTTTATTGGATTCAAAAAAACAAAATAAGATTAAAAAGTTGTCATTAGATACATTAGATTTTTTTGAAGATATTAATCTAATAAATAAAAAATATATTCTTAAAAATTCTGATAAAATTAATCTTAATGAAGAATTAATGCGAATGAAAGAAGTCTTTCAATCTATTAATCAGAAAATTGAAGATCCAAGTTTAATATCAAGTCTTAATGCAATTGAGAAAAAGAATAATAATATGATAGCTGATTTTGAAAATAAGGTTATTAAGAATTTAAAGTCTAAAAATGAGATTCAGATTAATCAGATATTAAAGATTAAGAATGACTTTTTTCCAAATAAAAAATTACAAGAACGTCATGATAGTTTTATTCCACAATATGTAAAATATGGGGATAACTTTATAAAAAATATAATTTTTCATTTAAATCCACTAGACACTAATTTTGTAATTTTAAATTTAGAAAACTAAACTACTTATGAAGCATGAAAGAGTTATAATATTAGATTTTGGATCTCAGTATACACAATTAATTGCTAGACGCGTTAGAGAGTTAAATATTTATTCTGAGATACATCCATTTAATAAGATTCCAGATATAGATAGTAATGTTAAAGCAGTAATTTTATCTGGATCTCCTTTTTCAGTTAGAGAAGATGATGCCCCTACACCAAATTTAGAAAATATAAAAGGTCGTATTCCTATATTAGCTATTTGTTATGGCGCACAATTTCTAGCATATAATAATGGTGGAGTTGTTCTTCCATCTAAAATTCGAGAATACGGAAGAGCAAACCTATCTTATATTAACTCCTCTTCTACACTCTTTAACAATATATCATTAAACTCACAAGTTTGGATGAGTCATGGTGATACCATCACAGATTTGCCAAAAGATTTTAATGTGCTTTCCTCAACAAATGAAGTTGAAATTGCCGCTTATGATGTTGATAACGAAAAAACATATGGACTGCAGTTTCATCCTGAAGTATATCATTCAAAAGATGGTCAAAAATTGATTAGTAATTTTTTAATTAATATCTGTGAGTGTAATCAGGATTGGACACCTGATTCTTTTGTAGATAGTACGATAAAAAAATTAAAATTAGAAATTGGAAGTGATAAAGTAGTTCTAGGATTATCTGGCGGAGTTGATTCTACTGTTTCAGCCGTTTTACTGGATAAAGCTATTGGTAAAAACTTATTTTGTGTTTTTGTTGATAATGGCTTACTACGTAAAGATGAATTTGAACAGGTTTTAGATCAATATAATGATATGGGACTTAATGTCAGAGGTATTGATGCCAAGCAAGATTTTTATAATGTTCTTAGTGGTATTTCTGACCCTGAGAAGAAAAGAAAAGCAATAGGCTCAAAATTTATTGATGTTTTTGATCAACAGGCTAATTTAATTGATAACGTTAAGTGGTTAGCTCAAGGAACAATCTATCCAGATGTGATAGAATCTATCTCTGTTTCTGGGGGACCTTCAGCTACTATTAAATCTCATCATAATGTTGGTGGTTTGCCAGATTTTATGAAACTTAAAATAGTGGAACCTTTAAAAACATTATTTAAAGATGAGGTGCGAAGAATTGGAGCTGCCCTTTCAATAGATGCAGAGTTATTAGCTCGTCATCCTTTTCCTGGCCCTGGATTAGCCATAAGGATACTTGGTGATATTACAAAAGATAAAGTTAGAATATTACAAGAGGTAGATTATATTTTTATTTCATCTTTAAAATCACATAATCTATATAATAAAGTTTGGCAAGCAGGAGCTATTTTTCTTCCAGTTCAATCTGTTGGTGTAATGGGTGATGAAAGAACATACGAGAACGTTGTTGCTTTAAGAGCGGTGGAGTCAACTGATGGTATGACTGCAGATTGGGTACATCTCCCTTATGATTTTCTTGCTAAGGTTTCCAATGAAATTATCAATAAAGTTCATGGAGTAAACAGAGTGGTATATGATATTAGTTCAAAGCCTCCAGCAACAATAGAATGGGAATAGATAAAATAGGATGTTGTTTATTATTTATATTCTTGAGTATATCTGTATGCTCACAAAATAGTAATGACACTATTTTTATAAATAATGATTACTACATAAAACATATTGTAAAGATTAATGAATCTATTTCAGATATAGCTAATTATTATAATATATCTGTAAATAAAATCATAGAAACTAATGAAACTAATTTACAACTATACTATAAGCAAGTTTTATATATTCCTCTAAAAATTAGTAAAAAACCCTTATTTAATTTATTCAAAAAAGATAAAAAAATAGACATAGCTTTATTACTTCCTTTTTACAAAAATTTAAATGATACTTTAGTTGCATCATTTGAGGAAGTGGAGGATGCTGAAAAAGTAATACTCTCAAAATCTGCAATGGCTTTAGATTTTATGCAAGGAGTTCATTTAGCACTTGATTCTCTTAAGAGCTTAGGAATAAATATTAATCTTATTGTTTTAGACACTCAGAATGATTCCGCTAAAACTACCGAGATTATTAAATCTAAAATGTTAGATACTGTAGAAGTAATACTTGGCCCTATATATTCTAGAAATATGCAGTTAGTTAGTGATCAATATGGTAATGATAAAAATAAATTAATTATTTCTCCATTATCTAAATCTAGTGAGTTTTTAAAAGGAAGTCCTTCTAGTCTTCAAATTAACACTCCATTTAAAATTCAAAGTCAAATTATTTCAAGATTTATTGAAGAAAAATANAAATCTATTAATGTAATGATATGTTATGATGAGAGAGAGAAAGGTTTAGCTAAATATATTGAAAGAAGATTGTCTAAAAAACTTAAAAATATTATTAAAATGGAAATGGTTTTTACTCATATTGATAGTATAAGAGATCAGTTTTTGGATTCTCAAATTATTATTCTTCCATCATATAATAGAGCTTTTATAAGTAAAATGTTAGCTAGTTTAGGCGGGATTGATTCAAGCTTTATCGTTTTTGGCTTGTCAAATATTAAAAATTATGATCATCTTGATGTCGAAAATTTAATGCAACTTGATGTTCATTTTCCAGATCCATATTATTTTAACAAGCATAGTATTAAAGATAGCCTTTTCTTATATAATTTTGAAGAAAAATTTCTTTCTTCTCCTAATAGATTTTCTTTAGTTGCCTATAATATTATGATGCATTTTTGTAATCAAAACACTTTATATAGTTTTGAAAAATATAATCAAAATAGCGGTAAAGTAAATATTAACGCTCCTTTAGTTAGATATTCTGATTATTTTTTAGAAAAAGTAGAGCGTTAATTATGGTTTAATATAAACCTCTTGCTTATTAGTTGAAATTAATATTCCGAGTCCATTATTGACATTTGAAAAAACAGGGGTTACTTCACCACCAAATATATCTAGTCCTCCATTTTCTCTTTGGTCAGATAACGAATTATAATATTTATAGGAATCATCACTAAATGTTGAAAAAATAAATTTTATAGTATCACAATCCTTATATTCAAAATCTTCTGTAAAAACATCTATTGATATATTTTTTTGTTGGCCATTAAAAAGAGCATCATTAAAAACTGCCCTATTAGCTTGAAATCTATATCCTCCCTCCAAAACATCAAAACTGTTTGATGGAAAAGATGGATCGTTAGAATTCATTTCTATTCTTCCACCCCAACCATATAATTCAAAATACCCATATTCATCCTCAAATACTTTACTGCAAGCAACTTTAAGTTCAAGAGCATAATAATTTTCAATATTAGCATTGTCATCAAAACTAAATTGGAAATTTAATTTATCATTATATGAAGTAGAGTCAATAACAAAATTATAGATTAAGATGTCNTCTGGTATATAAGTTGTAGCAGTTAGGTCATTAAAATTAGGGTGCTTGACTTCTATTCTATAGCTTTTATTTTCTTTAGGAATATAATTAGAAACATAGTAATTCATATCAAGAAATGTAGAGCTATTCCAGTTTCCATCATTAACATACATTTCATAAGTATTATCTGTATCTAAAGTAAGCGTTTCTATTTCAATATTATTTTCAAATAATATAACATTAGCATTATTTACCATAGATGGAGTGCTATTATCAAAAGCCCCAACTGAGCTTGAAATTAATACTTGTATATTGGTGTCTGTATCTAACCTGCCATTTAATACTAAAACTGGTTCATGTGCAGGGATTTCAAGATCAATTACGGTTTCCATGTCACATGATAGAAAACACATAATTGCTATTAATAAAAGTAAATTTAAATTTTTCATAATTAAAACTGTATTCTGTAAGAAATTGAAGGGATTATTGGGAATAATGATACCTGTTTTGCAACTCTATTTCCTAACTCATATGTAAGGTATGCAAAAAATGGATTTTTTCTACTGTAAGCATTGTATGCTCCAAAAGACAGTATTCTAGTTGATTTTTTCTTTTTAATAGTCTTATTAAAACCAAGATCTAAGCGATGGTATGCATCAAGCCTAGTGGAATTTCTTGGACCATATGACTCTACAATATCAACAAAATCATTATTGTTATTTGGTGTTCCTAAGTATATTGCTTGAGGAAATGTAATAGCATTTCCAGTTCCATAAATCCATGTAATTCCAGCATCCCATTTTTCATTAAATTTATGAGATAAAACTAGCGAAAAATCATGTCTTCTATCAAATTTATATGGATACCATTCTCCAAAATTAATATTATCAAACTTTCTATTAGTCCAAGAAAGAGTATAGCCAATCCATCCTGTAGTTCTACCTTTTTTCTTCTGAAGGAATAATTCTGCACCATAAGATTCTCCTTTACCTCCTGTTTCTACAGAATTTTCCCAAGATTCAGTACTAGATAAGTTAGAATACCCAGCTTTATATGTAATCAAGTTACCCATAGTTTTGTAATATCCTTCTAAGCTAAGCTCATATTCACCATTGGCAATTTCAGTAGAAATATTTCCAGCAAATTGTTTTGAGGTTTGAGAAGGCACGTTGTCAGTGGCTGGCACCCATATATCACTAGGAAAACCAATAGAAGAATTAGANAGTAAATGAATATTTTGTGTCATCTCAGCATAAGACCCTTTTATTGACCATCTATCATTAAGAAGGTATCTTACTGATGCTCTTGGTTGAAATGATATTTCATTTTGGAATAGAGAGTTTAATCTATTAGTATTATAATAGCCTAAATGTATCCCAAGATTTGCTTTTAACCGATTGTTTATTTTAAAATTATCTTCAACATAAAAATAAAGTTCATCTGCATTTGTGTTTCCAGAAAAATTTAATGTAGTATCTAATGAAAAATTCTGTGTNGGATCAGGAAATATTTCATTAATTGATAAGTTTGTTTCACCAGGGAAAAAATTATGGTTTGTATAAGAAGTTCCAAATTTTATCTCATGATTAGGATTGGGTATAAAATCAAAATCAATTCTAGCTCCTAAGTCTTCTATGCCAGAAAGATATCCAAAATTAATATCATAAATTTCAGTACCATCATTAGAATNATATGTTGAGTTTACACCAAAGTCAGTATTAAAGGAATAGCGACTATAAGTAAATGTTGTATTACTAAAAAGTTTATCAGAAAATAAGTGATTCCATCTAAGAGTTGAGGTGAGATTGCCATATCCTAATCCAAAATTTAAGGAACTTTGTTCATTGTCAAAATTTTCTACAAAATCAACACCTAACTTATCTTTGCCAGTGTAAGCGCTTAAATACAATCTNTCTTTTTTTGAAATTTTATGATTTATTTTAGCATTTAAATCATAAAAATATAGTTTTAAATCTGTTGTGTTTGGAAGAAAAGGAGCAACAATTAGATCTATGTATGTTCTTCTTGCTGAAATTATAAAAGAAGTTTTATCTTTTATTATGGGACCTTCTAAAGTAAATTTTGAAGATATTAAACCAATTGATAGATCCCCTTTGAATTCTTTAAGATTTCCTTCTTTCATATCAATTTGTAGTACAGAGGATAATCTTCCTCCAAATCTAGCTGGAAATCCTCCTTTTGTTAACCTAACTGATTTAATAGCATCAGCATTAAAAACAGAAAATATTCCACCAAGATGTGATGCATTATATACAGGAACACCATCAGTAGTATTAAGTTCTGATCAGGACCACCTCCTCTAACATAAAACCCTGATGTTCCTTCACTAGATTGAACTCCTGGGAGAAGTTGTATTGCTTTAATAATATCAACCTCTCCTAATAGGGCAGGAATAGTTCTAATTTGTTCAATAGGAACCTCAATAACAGATGATTGTGTTTGTTTATAATATTTGCTTTACCTTGAACTTGAATTTCTCCAACAGAAAACGATGAAATTTGAAATGCAATATCTTTTTCCAGATTTTTATTTAAGGAGATGTTATAGATTTGGGNCTCATATCCAATATATGAAAATGAAATTTCATAATTTCCTTTGGGTAGTGTAAGACTATAAAAGCCGTAGGTGTTTGAGACGACACCTTGTTTCAGATCCTTGCAAAATATGTTAACTCCAATTATGTTTTCGCCATTATTTTGATCAGAAACAAACCCGCTAATAGTGTATTTATCATCAGCATAAGTAAAAGATGATAAGAAAAAGCATAAGTAAACTAGTGTTTTTTTTCTCATAGTATTAAAAACGTATTTTAAATAGGCTTATTATCTTAGATCTATAATTTCAATTTCTGGATATTCTTCAGATTTAAATTTAAATAGATTATCATCTAGATTATTATCTACACTAAATTTAGTGATCAAATAAGTAAAAGAACCTCCATTTTTATCAAACAAAATAATATTGTGCAACTGAATTTTTTCAGAATTAATTTGCAGTTGTATTTTTTGAAATGCATTACTTTCTATTGGAAATAAATCTATTATGTGTAGTGTGATATCTCCTTCGTTTTTTAGTTCTACATAGCTGTTTTTATANCCTTCTTCATATATTGTAAATAGTTTATTTGGACTTATCATATCGTCAAGAGAATCATATTCCATAATTTGCAGTTCATTAGATTCTTTTAAATATATCCACTGTGTGGTATCATCACTAATAATAATTTGTTGATTGAGTTCTAATCTGAATTTATTACTATTTATCTTAATATTTCCTTTTTGATTTTCACTAATCCCCTGTGTTGTATTTTCAAACTTAAAATCAAAATCTACATCAATGTTTTTATACGCTTTAGTATTTGTACTAAGTTGTTGTAATATTTCATTTGATTTTTCATCTTGAGCATAAGAATTAATACTAAGTATTAATAGTATAAAAATTAGTGTCCTATTCATTGTTGTTTAATGTTTTTAATAAATCTTCCAGTTCTAATAAGTCTCTTACTAAGACTTGTCGTGCTTTACTGCCTTCAAATGGACCAACAATTCCTGCTGCTTCAAGTTGGTCAATTATTCTTCCTGCTCTATTATATCCTAATCTTAATTTCCTTTGAATTAATGATGTTGAGCCAGATTGAGATTGTACTACTGTTCTAGCTGCTTCATCAAACAAAGCATCTTTATCATTTAAATCAGCTGTTGTTGCTACACTTTCAGCTTCNCCTTCATATTCAGGAAGTAAATGAGCCTGAGGATAAGCTCTTTGTGATCCAATAAATTCACATATTTTTTCTACTTCTGGAGTATCAATAAATGCACATTGTAATCGAATTAATTCATTGCCTGTTGAAATTAACATATCACCCATTCCAATTAATTGTTCTGCACCTTTAGAATCCATAATTGTTCTGGAATCTGTTGTTGAAGTTACTCTAAATGCAACTCTTGCTGGAAAATTTGCTTTAATTAAGCCAGTGATTACATTTACTGAAGGTCTTTGTGTTGCAATTATTAAATGAATTCCAATTGCCCTAGCTAATTGGGCTAATCTCGCTATTGGAGTTTCTATTTCTTTTCCTGCTGTCATAATAAGATCTGCAAACTCATCTATTACTAAGACAATATATGGTAAATATCTATGTCCATCATTTGGATTTAATCTTCTTGAAATAAACTTCTTATTATATTCTATAATATTTCTACAATTAGCATTTTTACATAACTCATATCTTTCATCCATTTCAATACATAATGAGTTTACGGTATTTACCACCTTTTTAGTGTCAGTAATAATTGCATCTTCTTGGTCTGGAAGTTTAGCTAGATAATGCCTTTCAATTTTATTAAATAAGGTAAGCTCTACTTTTTTAGGATCTATTAAAACAAANTTTACTTGAGATGGATGTTTCTTATATAATAATGATGCTAAGACTGCATTTAGACCCACTGATTTCCCTTGCCCAGTAGCACCAGCCATTAATAGATGTGGCATTTTAGCTAGATCAGCTACATATGTTTCATTAGAAATTGTTTTTCCAAATGCAATTGGAAGAGCCATTGTGTTATTTTGGAATTTATCAGATGATAAAACCTCTAGCATGGAAACTATATTTTTTGTTTTATTTGGCACTTCTATACCAATTGTTCCTTTACCGGGCATAGGAGCAATAATTCTAATTCCTTCTGCAGCAAGACTTAAAGATATGTCATCTTCAAGGTTTTTAATTTTAGATATTCTTACTCCAGCTTCAGGAACAATTTCATAAAGTGTAATTGTGGGACCTACTGTAGCACTTATTGAGGTTATTCCGATTTTATAATGTCCTAATGTTTCAACAATTTTATTTTTTTTCTCTTCTAAATCAGCTTTATCAATTTTAATATCAGTGCCACCATATTTATTTAAAAGATCCATTCCAGGCATTTTATATGCTGATAATTCTAAAGTTGGATCGTAATCTCCTAATTCTTTTAATTTTTTATTGATTTCTTTTTCAGATAATGTTTCTTCATTTTCGGTTTGATTAATCTCAATGGCTATTTCATCTTTTTCTTCTGATTTCTCTGTTTTTTCTTTTTCTTGCAGATCAATATCAACTGATGTTTCTTGAACTTCTTTATGAATTGGAATTTCTTCTTCTTCTTCTTCTTCTTCTTCTTTAAGAATGTTTATTGTTTTTTCTTGTTGTTTTTTTTCTAGTTTTAACTTGATTTTATCTAGAAGAATTTTAAAAATATTGAAATTAATATCAAAGTTTAATGGAATGTAGATTAATATAATAGTAATTAATAATAATGTTGTGCCAATGCTTCCAAGGGCACTTAAAATTAAATCTTGTGTATAAATCCCTAAACCTCCTGATAAAAGTGTGTTGTCAAAAAAATGAAATATAAAAACAGGAATAAATATTAAAGCTAGTAAAGTATGAAAAAGATTATTGGATATAGAGAATCTTTTTAATCCAAAGACCTTTAAACTAAGAAGTAAAATAAATGTAACAATAAGATATGCGGAGATTCCAAAAAGTCTATAGATAAGTGTATGAGATAAAAAAGCCCCGAGACCACCTAGCGAGTTTTTAACATCTTTATTTGTTATAATATCGGAAAAACTACTGTTTAGCACAATACTGTTATCAGATTTCCATTCTATGAAAAACGATGTGAATGCTATTATTAAATAAATAGAAAGTAGTAATAAAAAGCCACCAAAAATTATTTGATTATTTCTATTTATAAAAGGAGCTTTTAATTTTGTTAAAAATTTATTTATGCTAGATTTTAAGTTTAGTTTTTTCTTCATTTTATATGATAATTCAAAAATACAAATACAAATAATTATGATACTGTTTATTAACTATAATTTTACCATTAAATTGTTAATAATTATGAAGTTTAAGCTAAGACCTTTATTAACTTTGCAACACATATGAATCGACTAAATATAAATAATGAAATGGGCATGCTTAAAACAGTTGTTTTAGGGATAGCTGACGATTTTGGTGGACCTCCCAATGAAAGCGAATGTTATGATCCTAAGTCCAAAGAACATGTTATAAAAGGAACATTTCCTATTGAAAAGGATTTGCGTAATGAACTAAAACAATTTTACAATATTCTTATAAAATATAATGTTGAGGTACTTAGACCTAATAGTATTGAAAAGTTAAATCAAATCTTTGCACGTGATATTGCTTTTGTAATTGATGATAAAATAATTATATCTAATACTATTGAAGATAGAAAAAGAGAAGTAAATGGTATTAACTATATCCTTAAATCTATTCACTCAGAAAGTATTTTAAAATTAAGTGATAATTGTAGAATTGAAGGTGGTGATGTTATTGTACATGATGATTATATATTTATTGGATACTCTAATGAAGAGGATTTTAAGAAATTTAAAGTTTCTAGAACAAATTTACACGCTGTGAATAATATTAGTGATTTTTTTTCTAGTAAGAAAGTTGTAGCTTTTGAATTAAATAAATCTGATTTAAATGCTAAAGAAAATGCTCTTCATTTAGATTGTTGTTTTCAGCCTATAGGTAAAAATATGGCAATTATATATGAAGGAGGATTTAAAAATAGTAACGATATTGTTTTTTTAAATAATCTATTTGGTAAAGAAAATTTAATTAATATTAGTAAAGATGAGATGTATAATATGAATTCTAACATTTTTTCAATTTCTGATAATGTTATTGTGTCTGAGAAAAGTTTTGATCGTTTGAATTCCATTCTAAGAAAAAAAGGATTTAAAGTTGAAATGATTGATTTTTCTGAAATAGCAAAAATGGAAGGCTTGCTAAGATGTTCTACATTACCGCTTAATAGATTATGAAACAAATTACTAATAATATAATGATGATTGAGCCGGTATTATTTAATTATAATTCTGAAACAGCTATTAATAATCATTATCAAATCTCTCTTAAGGGTATAACTAATAATGAGATTCAGAAAAAAGCATTACAAGAATTTAAGAATTTTGTAAAAATATTAAAATCAAAATCTATTAATGTTGTTGTTTTTAAAGATACTAAATCCCCTAAGACTCCAGACTCAATTTTTCCAAATAATTGGGTCTCATTTCATGATAATGGAGATGTTTATCTATATCCAATGTTTGCAAAAAATCGAAGACTTGAAAGAAGAAAGGATATACTTGAATCTTTAAATCAATTTTTTGATATTTCAAGTGTTAATAGTTTGACCCATTATGAAAATGATGAATTATTTTTGGAGGGAACTGGTAGTATGATATTAGATAGGCAGTATAATATTTGTTATGCTGCAAGATCTATTAGAACTCAGGAGTCAATTGTTTTAGATTTTTGCAAGAAATTAAATTATGTACCTATTCTATTTAACGCCCTTCAAGATGTTAATGATAATAGGCTTCCAATCTATCATACAAATGTTATGATGTGTATAGCTACAGACTATGCTGTTGTATGTTTAGATTCAATTGATGATATTAATGAAAGAAATAGTGTAGTCAACTCATTAAATAGAACAAATAAAGAAATTATTGAGATTTCNGAGTCACAAGCTAATCAATTTGCTGGAAATATGCTGCAGCTTATGGGGGATAAATTATATTTAGTAATGTCAAAGTCAGCATTTAATTGNTTAANTAACAANCAAATAAATAGTATTGAAAAGTATAATGAGATTTTATCTGTTGATTTAGATATTATTGAACAATGTGGTGGNGGAAGTGCAAGATGCATGATAGCAGAAATATTTTTACCTTTGAAGAAATGATAGAGAAATTATTAAAAAAAGATATTGTTCTAGCTTTAGAAAAACTTTATAAGATTAAAGACTATGATCTGCAATTTCAAAAAACTCGTAAAGAGTTTGATGGAGATATAACATTAGTTATATTTCCTTTTACTAAGTTTTCTAAAAAGAGCCCTCAAGAAACGGGTAATGAAATTGGCGAAATTCTTAACTTATCAGATTTCATTTATAGTTTTAATGTTGTTAAAGGCTTTTTAAATTTAGTTATAAATGATGATGTTTGGCTTGCTCTACTCTCAGATGCATTNCAAGATAATTCATTTGGATTTATTAATGCAAATAAAGATGATCCAACTTATTTGGTAGAATATTGTTCTCCTAATACTAATAAGCCTCTTCATTTAGGACATATACGAAATAATTTATTAGGATTTTCTTTAGCTGAAATTTTAAAAGCATCAGGCAAAAATGTCCAAAAAGTTCAAATTATTAATGATAGAGGGATTCATATCTGTAAGTCAATGGTAGCCTGGCAAGAATTTGGTAATAATGAAACTCCAGAAACTAACAATTTTAAAGGGGATCATTTGGTTGGTAAATATTATGTGCAATTTGATAAAGAGTATAAGTCAGAGATTGCCGAAATGATTAAAAATGGCACTTCTAAGAAAGAAGCTGAAAAATTATCTCCTATTTTTATAAAGGCTCAAGACATGTTATTAAAGTGGGAGGCGAAAGACCCAGATGTTATAGCATTATGGAAAAAGATGAATAGTTGGGTGTACAATGGTTTTGCTCAAACACATAAAAGATTAGGAGTAAATTTTGATAAAAATTATTTCGAGAGTGAAACATACTTATTAGGTAAAGAAGTTGTTAAATCTGGATTAGATAGTGGTGTTTTTTTTAAGAAACCTGATGGTTCAGTATGGATAGATTTGTCTGATGAAGGTTTAGATGAGAAAATTATTCTTAGATCTGATGGGACATCAGTTTATATGACACAAGATATTGGAACTGCTATTAAAAGACATGAAGATTTTAATTTTTCACACATGACTTACACTGTTGGCAATGAACAAGATTATCATTTTAAAGTTTTGTTTTTGATTTTAGAAAAATTAGGATATTCATGGTCTAAAAATTGTTTTCATTTATCATATGGAATGGTTGATCTTCCAAGTGGAAAAATGAAATCTCGAGAAGGGACTGTTGTAGATGCTGATGATATTATGGAACAGATGTTTCAAAATGCAAAGAATATTGCTGCTGATTTAGGTAAGCTTGACCAGCTAAGTGAAAATGAGGCTCAAGAGCTATATGAAACAGTAGGGATGGGTGCTTTAAAGTATTTTATGTTAAAAGTTGATCCTAAAAAAAGAATGCTTTTTGATCCAAAAGAAAGTATAGATTTTAATGGTAATACAGGTCCTTTTATACAATATGCCTATGCAAGAATAAACTCAATTTTACGTAAAAATAAATCTATTATTACTATAGAAAAAAATGTAGAAATCTCAGATAAAGAAAAAGAGTTAATTAAGTTAATATTAGAATTTCCAAAATTAATCCAAGAATCTGCAAATTCCTATAGTCCTGCATTAGTAGCTAATTATATTTTTGAAATTGTTAAAGAATTTAATAGTTATTATCAATCAACATCTATACTTAATGCAGAGTCAGAATCATTAATTAGTTTTAGAGTTACATTATCTAAAAAAATTGCGGAAATTATTAAATCAGGAATGTTATTATTAGGTATAAAGGTTCCTCAAAGAATGTAATTTATATCACTTCTTACTTTAAGACTAAAATATTATTGAATATATATGTATAATTTAAAAAAAGTATACATTTGCTAATATCATGACTAAAGAAAGAATTCATCAAATAATTTTTGAAGCTGATACCCCTAGAGGTAAAGCTTTTGATATTTGTTTATTAGTTGCAATTTTATTATCTGTCTTTATAGTAATGCTGGAAAGTGTTGATTCGATTAAGCAAGAATATGGAAAACTATTGCTTGCTTTAGAATGGATCTTTACTATATTATTTACAATCGAATATTTTGTCAGAATTTATTCAATTAATAACTCTCGTAGATATATCTTTTCGACTATGGGTATTATTGACTTATTAGCAGTATTACCTACATATTTGATATTTATTTTTCCTCAGATACATGCTTTAACTGTTATAAGATCGATACGTTTAATAAGAATATTTAGAGTATTTAAATTATCTAGATATATAAGGGGTGCTCATACTATGCAAATTGGTTTAAGATCTGCTATACCTAAAATAATTGTATTTCTTTTATCCGTTCTTTTACTTTTAGTCATTTTAGGAACTATAATGTATATTGTTGAAGGCTTGGGAGCTCATAACCCTGGCTTCCAAGACATTCCTAATGCTGTGTATTGGTCTATCATTACTCTTACTACAGTAGGTTATGGAAATGTTGTTCCGATTACCGTTGTTGGAAAGATCATTGCATCAATTATTATGCTTCTTGGGTATGGTATTATTGCTGTGCCAACTGGAATTGTTACTGCTGGTATTATTAAAACAAAATCTAAAGTTAGTACACAAGCATGCATCAATTGTTCAAAGGAAGGACATGATAATGACTCTGTATTTTGCAAGTATTGTGGTTCGAAAATTCATAATTAACTTGTGATTATTTTTTAAATTTTTAGAATCTAAACTCTGCAAGTGAAAAATTTTTTAGTTTATAGATCATCTGCAGGTTCGGGTAAGACATACGCCTTAGCTGTTAATTATATTTCTTTAGCGCTAAGTAGATGCCCATCCGAAAGGGATTATTATAGGAAAATATTAGCTATTACTTTTACTAATAAAGCAGCTAAAGAAATGAAGGAGAGGGTTCTTCATTATTTATATACATTATCTCAATATGAAGATGTAGATAATATTCTATCTGTAATAAGTAAACAAACTAATTTATGTAATAAAGAGATATATGTTTACTCGAAAGAGGTTTATACACATATTATTCATCATTATTCTGATCTAGGGATTCAAACAATAGATAAATTCACATATAAAATCATCAAAACATTTTCATCTGACTTAGGTTTGTCAAGTGATTTTGATTTAGAATTAGAAAGTTATAAAATTATTCAGCCGGTTGTTGCATTATTAATTAGTAAAATTTCTGAAGATAATGTTGAGCTTTCAGATGTGCTAATTGATTTCTCATTACAAAAAATTGATGATGGTAATAGTAATAATATTCAAAATGATTTAGAAGATTTTTGTTCGCATCTTTTTAAAGAAAATTTTGATGATTTATTAATTAATAATTCTTTTTCAATTAGTGAATACGTTAAGATAAAAGATAAATTATTAGTTAATAGAAATAATTGTCACAAAAAAATATTAGCATTAAGAAAAGATACATCTAATTATTTTTCAAAAAATAACTTATTAGAGAGTCATTTCAATCGTGGTACTTTCTATAATCTATTTTCTAAAAAGCTATTAAGTAAAAAATATTCTGATTGGATTCCGTCCCCAACATTAATTAAAAATGTCGATGAAGATAATTGGTACAAAAAAGATCTTGAACAAGCATCTAAAGTTAATCTAGATTTTTGCAAGAATGACTTAAAGAATTTCTTTTATAATTTATTAACGCTTTTAAAAGACTATACAACTCTTGATGCAGTTCTTAAAAAGATTTATCCATCTTTAATTATTAATGAATTAGTTAAAGAGATTAAAGATTATAAAAAAGAATATAATGTTGAACATATTTCTTCATTTAATAAAACAATTCATAGACTTGTAACTGAGCAATCTTCTTCTTTTATCTTTGAGAGATTAGGTGAGCGCTACAGTCATTTTTTAATTGACGAATTTCAAGATACTTCTTTACTGCAGTGGCAAAATTTATTGCCATTAATAACTGATTCTTTAGATTTTGGAAAATCTGTTGTTGTTGGTGATGGCAAACAATCTATCTATAGATGGCGATCAGGAGAGGTTGAACAGTTTTTGAATTTACCTGAGATATTTAAAGGTGATAATCTTGCTAATGTAAATGATTGGCAATCTAAATTAGAAACTCACTATAATGTCAAAAACTTACAAGAAAATTTTAGAAGTAAAAAACAAATAATAAATTTTAATAATAGTTTTTTTAGTAAAATCAAACAGATATTGCCTGCACATCTTAAAGGTATTTATGATCATCATCATCAAAATTCAAATTATGCTAAAGATGGAGGTTATGTTTATATAGATGTATTTGATGGAAAAGATTATAAAAAAGATATTTTGTCTTCAATGGTCATTGAAATTAAAAGGTTGAATGAAGAAAATAATTTCCAATTTAAAGATATTGCTATACTATGTAATACACATCAAAATATAATTGAGGTTGCTGAATATTTAACTTTATCATCTATTCCTATTGTTTCTAATGAAGGGTTGTTGATTTCAAGATCTGAAAAAGTAAAGGCTATTGTGTCATTTGTTAAATATCTTTATAACATTGAAGACAACATTGCAAAAGCCTCTGTTATTACTTATTTATATTCTAATGACTTATTTGATGATAAACTTCATGATTTAAACTTGAGAATTCATGACAACAACGAGTTTGTGTTATTGCTTAATAAAATCAATTTATTTTTTAATATTGATTCTTTATTGCAACTTTCTTTATATGAAATGATAGTTGAAATTATTAATTCTTTGAAAATAAAACGAGATATTTATGTTGATTTTTTCACTGATTTAGTACTTATATATTCTCAAAAAAACATTAACAGCTTATCAGAATTTATTGTTTGGTGGGAGCAAGTTCAAGATAAAAAATCTATAACAATTTCTGAAGATACAAATGCTGTCAAATTAATGACTATTCATAAGTCTAAGGGTTTAGCATTTAATATTGTAATGATTCCTTTTAATTGGGAGTCTAGCGCTAAAAAAGAAATGTGGGTTGAGAATAATAACTTTAATTCAGAAAATTTGAAATACTCTTTAATTAGCCAAAATAAGAATTTAAGTTTCTCACATTATAAATCGCAATATGAAATTGAGAAATCATTATCATTATTAGATAATATTAATAAACTCTATGTAGCATCAACACGAGCAAAAGATGCGTTGTATATATATTCAAAATCTATTAGTAAAACTTCAAAAAATAATTCTAGCTTAAATTTTTTATTATCACAATTCTGTAAAGTTTTCCCTTTCTCTTTAGGAGATCGCTTTGAGTATCATGAAAATAAAGAAATTAATCAAAAGATCTTTGATAAAAAAAATATTAAAGTTCGAGATTGGCGTGAAATTATATCATTAAAAAATTCTTCTATAGATTTTTGGGATACTGAAAATAATGACCTTAAAAAGGATTGGGGTAAATTATTGCACTATGCCTTATCTAAAATCTATTATAAACACCAGAAACATGATGTTATTAACTCTTTATATGATAATGCTAAATGTTCTAATAATGAAAAAAAGAAACTTTTTTTAGAAATTGATGCACTTTTTTCTGATAAAAAAGTAGATTATTTCTTTTCTGATAAATGGGAAATAAAAACTGAAAAAGAGATTCTTATGCCAGATGGAAAAACATATATTCCAGATCGATTACTGATTAATGATAATGAGACGATTATAGTTGATTATAAAACAGGTGAAAGTGATAATAGTCATAATCAACAAATATTGACTTATTCAAATGCACTTTCTCTTATGGGCTATAAAAATATTTCGAACTATTTAATATATACAAGTGCAAAAAATAAAGTTGTAAAAGTATGAAGCCATTTCTAGAAAAAATAGCTGATCGTTTAATGTTAAAATTTCCAAATAATATGGATGAAATTGCTATAGTTCTTCCAAGTAAAAGATCTGTTGTTTTTCTCAAGTATTATTTGTCCAAAAAAATAACTAAGCCTGTATTTTTGCCTAAGTTTTTTTCTATTGAAGAATTTATAGAAGATATCTCTGAATTAAAAGTTATTGATAATATTTCATTGCAATTTTATCTTTATCAGAGTTATTTATTGAGTTCTATAAAAAAGCATGATTCATTTAATGATTTTTTAAATTGGAGTTCTATGCTATTATATGACTTTAATGATATTGACACAAATATTGTTGATGCTAAATCCTTATATGGTAATTTAAAAAATGTTAAAGAGCTTGAAAATTGGAATATTGACAATTGGAGTTTTTCAGAACAACCTATTACGAATGTTCAAGAGAGTTATATGGACTTTTTTGAATCTCTTTTTTCTGTTTATCAGATTTTTAAAGAAGATTTACTAGATAAAAAAATAGGTTATCAAGGCTTAGCTAACAGAGTGGCTGCAGAAAAAATAAGTACGATAGAGCTTCCTTGGGAAAAAGTTTGGTTTGTTGGACTTAATGCTTTAACCTCCTCTGAACATGTAATTATAGATAATTTAAAACAAAGAGATATTGCTAGAGTTTTTTGGGATGCTGATGAATACTATTTTAAAAATAATGATCATGAAGCAGGATTGTTTTTAAAACAGCAACAAACTAAATGGTCAGAAATTGATTTTGATGGTGTTGGTGATTACTTCTCTATTTCTAAGGATAAATTTAATATTGTTGCTTGTCCTCAAAACATAGCTCAAGCTCAAGTAATGTCCCAAGCCTTATCTCAAATCAAAAAAAGTGATCTTAATAATAGTAATACTGCGATAATTCTTGCTGATGAAAACTTACTTTATCCAGTTTTAAATCATATTCCAGATTCAGTTGAAAAACTAAATGTTACAATGGGTAGTCCTCTTAAAAACACACCTTTTTTTGCATTTATAAATGCCTTTCTTTTAATGAAGTTAAGTTTATTAAAATATAAAAAAAACAAATTTTACTTTAAAGATTTGTTTTTATTTATAGATGACCCGTATTTTAAAAAAATAGTTGCTCCTAATAATATTAGAGATCTTAAAAAATATATATATTCTAATAATATTGTATTTATTTCTTCTGAAGAAATTAATGATTTCTTAGATAAGAAAATACATATTCTTTTTAGTCTTACTAATAATTTTGATAATACAATTAAACAGTTAAAGTACTTGATATCTCTTTTAAGAGTTTCTTTAGTTAATAGTAAAGCCACAATTGATTCTGAAATTTTGAATGTTTTTTATAATAGTATATGTATGCTTGAAAAATTATTTTCTGACTTTACCTATGAGGTTGATTTGCGCACTCTCATTACAATTATCAAGCAATTAGTTTCTAAAGAAATCATCCCATTTAAGGGAGAGCCCCTAGAGGGAGTACAGCTTATGGGTATTTTAGAAAGTCGGACTTTAGATTTTAAAAATATTATAATGTTAGGTGTTAATGAAGGCTTTTTGCCAAAGAGTAAGGCTTCTAATTCATTTATTCCATTTGACTTGAAAAAGTATTTTAAAATACCTACACATAATGAAAGAGATGCAGTTTTTTCATATCATTTTTATAGAATTCTTCAAAGAGCTAATAATATAACTTTAACATATAGCACGAAAATTGATGATTTCAGCGTTGGAGAAAAAAGTAGATTTATAACACAATTATTATCTGAATATAAAAGTAGTGAAATTAATGAGTTAACTTATAATGACAGTGATTTCACTATTCCTTCGCCCTCAAATTGTATTATTCCAAATAAAGGTTTAGAAAAAGAAATGCATAATTGGGCAAATAATGGTGTTTCTCCCTCTGCATTAAATAAGTATAATAAATGTAGTTTAGATTTCTATTATCATTATTTAGCTAAGATTAGAGAAACAGTCATTGTTGATGAATTTGCAGATAATAGTTTAATGGGTAGTGCGATTCATCACGCCTTAGATAAAAATTACCCAGTCGGTAATTTATATTTAGCAAATTTTCATGAAAAAAATCTCAGTATTTTTCATTTAGTTATCAATTCTTTACATAAATACTATAGTGATAAGCTTTCAGAAAATAATTTTTATGAAGGCAAAAACTATCTTTCTATTAAAGTAGCACAAAAATTAACTACTAATTTTTTAAGATATGAAAAATCAATTTTAGAACAAAAGAGTTCTTCAATAGAGATATTATATAAAGAACAGGAAATGTCACATGATTTGAAAGTTGGAGATTTTAATTTTAGATTAAAAGGCATTGTAGATAGAGTAGATAAATATAATGGAACACTGCGTATTATTGATTATAAATCTGGCAAAGCTGTNACATCTAAAGATTTAAATTTTCANAAATGGGATGATATAATTGATGATCCCAAAAAAGATAAATTATTTCAAGTTCTGATGTATGCTTATTTATTTTTAAAAGCCAATCCACAATATTTAAATACAGATGTTGTTGCAGGAATATTTTCTTTTAGAAATTTAGATAATGGATTGATACATGCAAACCATAAAAGTAATTTATTTTTTAATAATGACACTTTGAATAATTTTGAACAGCAATTAATCCGTCTTCTAAAAAGAATTATAGAAAAAGATTTTTCTGCAAATAAAGATCCTAAAATTTGTGAATTTTGTAGCCATACAATGATTTCAAATTAATAGCCATAATAAATACTGATTTTCATTACAATTCATAAATCGTTATTAATACTAGAAAATTTATTTAGATGAGCTATAAAAAGTTTTATATTTGTTGTAAATAATACCTTCCAATGCGAATAACATCATATATCCTAATTCTATTGTTATGTTTCTCCACCACTGTTTATTCTAATGATATTAAAATTTCAGAAGAGAGTAATAGTGTTAAAGTTATTGATAAATCTTCTTTAAAATTTAAACTAATTACTAGAGTTAATAAGATTAGTACTAATGTTATAAAAACAAAAGTTGGAGACTTTGTGAAATTATCTATTCCTTCATATACATCAAATTCAATAGACGGAAATCCTGAGTTGCCTAGCTTAAATAAATTGATAAGTGTCCCTAAAGGCGCTAAAGTAGTTACTAAGATTATCAATAAAATAGTTAAGACAGTACATCTAGAAGACTATGGTATAGAGATGCCATTATTTCCAAATCAACCTTCAATCTCAAAAGGAGATAATCCTGAGAATATAGATTTTATCTTTAACAAAGATAGTTATAGCCAAAATAGTTTTTCCCAATCTAATATTGTTAGTATAGAACTATTAGGCTTCATGCGTGATATTGAATTAGCAAGGATATCAGTATCCCCAATATCATATAATCCTATAACTAATGAGTTAAAGATTATTACCAATTTAGAAATTGAAGTTTCTTTTATTGATATTGATTTCGCAGCTGATAAACTTTCAAAACAAAAATATTATTCTGCTGATTTTGATCATCTTTATAAGAAATGTTTAAACTACTTACCCTCAAATNCAAAAGATGTTATAACAACATATCCTGTTAAGTATGTTATAGTGTCAGATCCTGTTTTTCAAACTGCCCTTCAGCCATTAATTGATTGGAAAACTAAAAAAGGTTTTTCTGTAATTGAAGCCTATACTAATGATCCTAATGTAGGAACATCCACAACTTCGATTAAATCATATTTGCAAAATATGTATGATAGCGCAACTATTAATAATCCAGCACCAACTTATCTATTAATTGTAGGAGATGATACTCAGGTCCCTAGCTTTGTTGGAGCTCAACATGTCTCAGATATGTATTATTGTGAATTTGACGGTAATGGTGATTTTTACCCTGAAATGTATTTTGGTAGATTTTCAGCTAATACAGTTTCTGAAGTAGAAATTCAAGTTGCAAAAACTTTGACACATGAAAAATATTTATTTTCTGATCCATCTTTTTTAAATAATGTTGTGTTAGTTGCAGGAGTAGATGCCTCATATGCTCCTACATATGGAAATGGTCAAATTAATTATGCAACAGATAATTATTTTAATATAGCACATAATCTTACTATACATAACTATTTATATGGATCAGGAACTCCAATTACATCTGATATGTCACAAGCCTCAGCATCTATAATTAGTAATGTAAGCGAAGGTGTGGGGCTAGCAAATTATAGTGCTCATTGTGGTCCATCTGGCTGGTCTGATCCAAGTTTTAACTCTAGTGATGTTGCAGGACTTCAAAATATTGATGAATACGGCTTAATAATAAGTAATTGCTGTACTCCAAATAAATTTGACGAACCTGTTTGTTTTGGAGAGGCTTTGCTTAGGGCAGATAATAAAGGTGCTCTGGGACATATTGGAGCAAGTAATAATACTTATTGGGATGAAGATTATTGGTGGTCAGTTGGAAGTACATCAAATATTACAGCTAATCCAACATATTCAGGTACAGGATTGGGAGCTTATGATTGTTTAATGCATGAAAATGGAGAGCAAGAAGAAGATTGGTTTATAACGCAATCTCAAATAATTCATGCAGGTAATCTAGCCGTTACTGAAGCTGGTGGTGCTGAGCAATATTATTGGGAAATTTATCATTTGATGGGTGATCCCTCTTTAATGCCATATATAGGAATTCCAACTAGTTTATCTGTATCTCATAATTCTGTTTTACCAATTGGATCAACATCTTTGACTGTAAATTCTGAAGAAAATTCATACGTTGCATTATCAATGAATGGGATTCTTCTAGATGCTCAACTTTGTGATGCTTCTGGAGTTGTCAATTTAGTTTTCAATCCAATATCTAATGTTGGTTCTATGGATATTATTGTAACAAAACAATTTAAACAACCATATCTTAATACTATACAGGCAATATCTCCAAATGGTCCTTATGTTATTTCAACAAATAATTATTTATCTGATATAAATGGTAATAATAACTCTTTGGCTGATTACAATGAGTTAGTTAATTTATCAGTTGACTTATTTAATTTAGGAGGTGGCAACGCCCAAAATTTAAATTTAGTTCTTTCAACAACTGATCAATATATTACCATTATTGATTCTTTAGATAATATTAATCTTATTAATTCTAATCAGTCTTCAAGTTCAACTACACCATTTAGTTTTCAAGTTACAGATTATGTTCCTGATCAACACATTGCATTATGTCTTTTAACTATCTCTGATAATCTAGGTAATGTATGGACTTCAAATATTAATATCACATTAAATTCACCTATTTTATCACATTTAAGTATTAGTATAAATGATGCATTTCTAGGAAATGGTAATGGAAAGTTAGATGCTGGAGAAAATCTTGAACTGGTAATTGAAGTAAATAATATTGGTCATGCTGATGCATACAGCCTAGTAGGTACACTTTCAAGCTTAAGTAGTTATATAACTATTAACAACTCTAGTTTTTCTTTGGTAAATCTTAATATAAATCAAATACAGAATTTAATTTTTAATATTTCTGTTGATCAAAATGCCCCTACAGGTACTAGTGTAGTTTTTCCATTTAATATTACAGATCAGATTTATTCTTATCAAACAGACTTCTCTGAAAATATTGGTGTAATTGATGAAGATTACGAAACAGGAGATTTTTCAAATTATTCATGGATTCAAGGAGTTTTTCCATGGATTGTTGATGATGTTGAATTGTATGAAGGTGTATATAGCTCGAGGTCAGCAGTTGCACTTCCAGATAATGAGGAATCTGAACTTTCAATTATTGTGAATGTACTTGATAGTGGTGATATCTCATTTTATAAATTTGTTTCATCTGAATTAGATTTTGATTTTTTAAAATTTAAGATTAATGGAACTAAAGTTGGGGAGTGGTCTGGAATAGATTCAGTTTGGAGTTTTGTTTCATTTCCTGTTAATACTGGATTTAATACATTTAAATGGGAATATGATAAGGATGCTTCTTGGAATGATGGTCAAGATGGAGCTTGGATTGATTATATTGTATTTCCACCAATTTATATTAATCAAACTTCTATTACTGAAACTAATTTAGATATTAATATTTTCCCAAATCCTTCTAAAGGGATTTTTAATATTGTTATTAATGATGATAAAAAACATATTATTGAAATTTCTGATTTAAACGGTAAGAAAATTAATGTTATCAAGGGATCTACCCAAGCTAAACAGTTCGATATGAGGCAATATCCAGCTGGAACATATATGATTAAAATTTTACCTGAAAATATTATTTATCAAATGGTAAAACAGTAGTGTCAAAAATCCTTGCTATAGATTATGGGAGCAAAAGGGTAGGAGTTGCTATAACAGATTCTCTTAAAATTATTGCTACCGGTTTGTCAACAGTTTCAACAATTAACATTTATTCTTTTCTTGAAGAAATTATTAAGAAAGAGAAAATTTCACATATTGTTATAGGGCTTCCAAAAAATTTAGATAATTCGAATACAGATAGTACTTATGAAATTAGTGTTTTCATTAATAAATTAAAGCAACTATACGCAAATATAGTTGTTGATAGTATTGATGAAAGATTTACATCATTAATGGCTAAGAAAACAATTCTTTCATCTGGAGTTAATAAAAAAAGAAGAAGAGATAAAGCTTTAGTAGATCAGGTGAGTGCTACTATAATTTTACAGAGTTATTTACAGAAACTTAGTCATTAATTTTTCTTTTAAGAATTGCCCAGTATACGATTTTTTTTCATTTATAATATTCTCTGGAATTCCATTAAATAATACCTTACCACCTTTATCGCCTCCTTCTGGCCCAAGATCAATTATCCAATCTGCACATTTTATAACATCTAAATTGTGCTCTATGCATATAATAGAGTGTCCTTTGTCAATTAATGAATAAAATGAATGGAGAAGTTTTTTAATGTCATTAAAATGAAGTCCTGTTGTTGGTTCATCAAATATGAATAATATTTTATTTTGAGTATTTCCTTTAGATAAAAAGGATGCGATTTTTGTTCTTTGAGCCTCGCCACCACTTAATGTATTTGATGACTGTCCTAGCTTAATATACCCAAGGCCAACATTTTTTAATGGTTGAATTTTATCAGCTATTATCTTTTTATCATTTGCAATAAAAAAATCAATTGCTTGATCTACTGACATGTCAAGAACATCAGAAATGTTTTTTTTAAAAAATTCAACTTCTAGTATTTCTTGCTTAAATCTTTTACCATCACATTTATCACATTTTAGATGAACATCTGCCATAAATTGCATTTCTACGGTTATCTCACCTTCCCCCTTACACTCATCACACCTTCCCCCATCAACATTAAATGAAAACATTCCTGTTTTATATTTTCTAGATTTTGATAAAGATTGATTTGCAAATAATGCCCTTATCTCATCATAAGCTTTTATATAAGTAATGGGATTGGATCTTGAAGATTTTCCAAGAGGATTCTGATTTATAAATTCAAGTTTTTTAATATTATCAACGGTAATTTTTATGTCTTTATAATTATTTTCATCTTTTTCATAATCACCTATTTTATTATTAACAGCAGGTTTTAAGACTTCTTTTATCAGTGAAGATTTTCCTGATCCACTTACTCCCGTTATTAGTGTTAAACAATTTAGCGGAAATTTCACATCAATATTATTAAGGTTGTTTTTAGTTACTCCCGATAATTGAATAAATTCAGACCATTTTCTTCTTTTTAATGGTATTTCAATTTTTAATTGATGAGTTAAAAATTGAGTAGTCAAACTTTTTTTTGCTTTAAATAAATTTTTAATATTACCATTATAAATTACCTCTCCACCATTAATACCAGCCTCTGGTCCTATATCAATGATATAATCAGCATTCATCATGATTTCTTCATCATGCTCAACTACAATAACTGTATTACCAATATCTCTTAGATTTTTTAATATTTTTATTAGTTTTTTTGTATCTTTTGGATGAAGACCTATACTAGGTTCATCTAAAATATACATAGCTCCAACAAGTGAACTTCCCAATGAAGTTGCTAAATTAATTCTTTGTGATTCTCCACCTGAAAGTGTTTTTGATTTTCTATTTAAGGTTAAATATTCTAAGCCAACGTCATTTAAGTATGTTAAACGGTTTGTTAATTCTTCTAAAATTCTTTCGGCAATAGCTTTTTCATTTTTTGTTATTTTTAGATCTATAATAAAACTTAAGGCCTCTTTAATATAAAGTTGACTAATATCACTTATATTTTTACCACCTATTTTTATATAATTTGTTTCTTTTCTTAATCTTGAACCATTGCATTCATCACATTTAGTTTTACCTCTATATCTTGCAATAAGTACTCTAGCTTGAATCTTATATTTATTTGATTCTAGCATGTCAAAGAATTGGTTAATACCTTTGCATTTTTCTTTACCATTCCATAAAATATTTTTTTCGGCTTTGGATAAGTTATTATATGGTCTATGAACGGGAAAATTATATTTAGCTGAGTTTTTAATAAACTTGTCTTTCCATCGTGATAGTTTTATTCCAGACCAAGGAGATACAACTCCTTCATATAATGAAAGGCTTTCATCTTTAATAACTTTTCCTTTATCAATTCCTAAAATACTACCATATCCTCCACATTTATCACAAGCTCCGTATGGATTGTTAAAAGAAAATAATGCTGGTGTTGGTTCAAGAAACTTGATACCATCTAACTCAAATTTATTTGAGAATTCTTTATTATTATTCTTGATGCTAATCGTGCAATATCCATCCCCTTCAAATAATGCAGTTTCGATAGAATCAGTAATTCTGTTCTTATCAATATTCTCTTCTATATAAATTCTGTCAATTACTGTATATATAATTTCTTTATTAAGTTTTTTAGAGAGAATATCTTTGATTTTGAGTAACTTGTTATTTATCATTACTCTTGAAAATCCATTTTTTGTTAGTCTTTCTAATAAATCAATATTTTTCTCATCTGAATATTTTGATTTAGCTAATATATATGCTGTTTCATCATTTTTTTGTTCTAAAATATAATTATAAATATCTTTTTTTTGGTCAATAGTTACTGCTTTATTAGATATAGGAGAATATGTTATTCCAATTCTTGCAAATAATAATTTTAGGTAATCATAGATCTCTGTACTTGTGCCAACTGTTGATCTTGGGTTTTTGGTAATTGTTTTTTGTTCAATAGCTATTGCAGGACAAATACCTATTATTTCATCCACATCAGGTTTTTGAATTTTACCTAGAAATTGTCTTGCATAAGATGATAAACTTTCAATATATCTTCTTTGACCTTCAGCGAAAAGTGTGTTAAACGCTAATGTTGATTTTCCAGATCCTGAAACACCAGAAATGACTGTTATTTTATTTTTCTTAATCGATAATGAAATATTCTTTAAATTATGCTGTCTTGCACCTTTTATATGAATATTTTCTCTTGAATTTTGTTTTTTTATACCCATCTTTTCTGATTGAATTTTGCAAAAATAAACAATATGATTTGTATAATTTCTAAACTTTATCTATATTTGTACTTTAATTATCTGTTTAACTCTAAACCAAAGCTTATAGCATACACATCTACTTAAATTTTTTATTCACTAAAACAAAGTAGTATGTTATTAAGTAACCTTTCAGACCAAGAATTAGTAAAAAAATATATTAACGGAGATAATTTCTCTTTTGAAATCTTATTAAATAGACATAAAAATCGTGTTTTTGCATTTATTATGTCTAAGATTAAAAATAAAGATATTAGCGAAGATGTATTTCAGGATACATATGTTAAGGTTGTTAATTCATTACAGAAAGGAAAATATAATGAGGAAGGAAAGTTTCTTCCTTGGGTTATGAGAATTGCACATAACTTAGTAATAGATCATTTTAGAAAGCAAAAGAAAATGCATATGATTAGATCTAATAGTGATTTTGACATTTTTGATGTTATTAAGGATAATGAAATTAATATTGATGAGAAATTAATTAAGGATCAGGTCTATTATGATTTAAAATCATTAATTGAACTTTTACCTGCTGATCAAATGGAGGTTTTGAAAATGAGATATTTTGAAGAATTAAGCTTTAAAAAAATTGCTCAAAAAATTGATGTTTCAATTAATACTGCCCTAGGGAGAATGCGTTATGCATTAATTAATTTGAGAGCACTTAGTAAAAAGCATCATATTGATCTACATATTAAATCTTAGTTTCATATAATATTTAATTATTATTTACGTTAAAGTGTAATACTTAAAATAAATACATATGGGTAAAAACTTTACTAAGAGTGATAAAAAACAAAAAATTCATATAAAAAAATCTTTTACTGAGAGTTACTCTACAATAACTCCTTCATTAAAATCAATTGAATTCATTTTATCTTATTCAAAAACAACTAAATCTGTTTCAAAAAATAATTTTATTTTATCACTAAACTAGTGATGCCATTAAATTATCTTTTGATAATTACATTTATTGTTTTTTTTTAAATCCTTTATTATTGTTAATAATTAGCACTGCTATTTCTTGATGTTTGTTGTATAATTTTAGTAATTTGTATAAAAAATATTTATGAGTGAAAAAGATAAAGCTGCAAAACTTAAAGTCCTAGAGCTTACTTTAGGAAAGTTAGAAAAATCTTACGGTAAAGGTGTTGTAATGAAGCTAGGTGATAAGATTGTTGAAGATATTGAAGTAATTCCTTCTGGATCAATGGGTCTAGATTTGGCATTAGGCGTTGGAGGTTACCCTAGAGGGAGAGTTATTGAGATTTATGGTCCAGAATCTTCTGGAAAGACAACATTAACTATTCATGCAATTGCTGAAGTTCAAAAACAAGGTGGTATTGCTGCTTTTATTGATGCTGAGCATGCTTTTGATTCCGCTTATGCCGCAGNATTAGGAGTTGATACAGATAATTTATTAATCTCTCAGCCAGATAATGGAGAGCAAGCTTTAGAAATTGCAGATCATTTAATAAGCTCCGGTGCAGTAGATTTAGTTGTTATCGATTCTGTTGCTGCCTTAACTCCAAAATCTGAAATTGAAGGGGAGATGGGTGATTCTAAAATGGGTCTCCACGCTAGACTTATGTCTCAAGCACTAAGAAAGTTAACAGCTACAATTAGTAAAACTGGATGTACNTGTATTTTTATAAATCAGATTAGAATGAAGATTGGAGTGATGTTTGGTAATCCCGAAACTACTACAGGTGGAAATGCTCTGAAGTTTTATTCATCTATTAGATTAGACATAAGAAGAATTGGTGCAATTAAAAATGGAGAAGATATAACGGGCAATAGAACAAGAGTAAAAGTTGTTAAAAATAAAGTTGCTCCTCCATTNAAAAAAGTAGAATTTGATATTATGTTTGGTAAAGGTATATCTCGTTCAGGAGAAGTTTTAGATAAAGCTGTAGACTTAGATGTTGTTAATAAGAGTGGCTCTTGGTTTAGTTATAATGACACTAAACTTGGTCAGGGAAGAGATGCTGTTAAACAAATGATATCTGATAATCCGGAATTGTGTTTAGAGATTGAAGAGAAAATAAAAGAACTTTCTGTTTAAAAAGTTTTTATGAGGATCTATTTATTATNTTTTTTTGTATTTTTTTTTTCATGTAATTCTATTGATAAAAATGATAGGGTTAAAAAATCAGAGATAANTCTACTTTCAGAGAAAATAAACAAAAACCCTTCTAATACTGATGCGTTATTAAAAAGAGCAATTTATAATTTAGATAAAAATAAATATGAATCTGCTCTTTTTGACTTAAAACAATGCTTATTACTTGACTCATTAAATAGTGAATTTAATTTTTTAGCTGCCCAGTCATATTTTGAAATTTCAAAGTATGATAAGAATAAATCTGATTATGGAAAGCTTGCTNTAAAATGTATTAAAAACTCTGTAAGTAGTGATGCAAATAATTATTTAGCTCTTTCTTTGTATGGAGAAATTAATATTGCCTATGCAAAATATAAGGAAGCAATAGATCTTTTTAATCAATCACTTAACATAGAATATAATCAATTTAATGTTCATCATTTAATGGGTTATGCATTTAAACAGTTAAATCAATTAGATATTGCCATAAATTGTTTTCAAAATAGTATCAGCGTTAATCCAAGTGATATTCAATCATATATAGAAATTGGTCTTATATATCAGCTTAGAAATGATACTTTGGCTGAAGTTTATTATAATAATGTTTTAGATATTGATTCATCAGATGTTATAACTCTTTATAATCTTGCTTTATACTATCAAGATAATCAGCGCTATAACAAATCTCTTGAGACATATAATAAATTACTTGAGTTTGATGCTTTTAATTCAAATACTCACTTTAATATTGGCTTTATACATATGGAATTGAAATTATTTAATATTGCAGTAAATAATTTTGCTGATGCAATTTATTCTAATTCAGTATTTTATCAAGCTTATTATGCAAGAGGAGTTTGTTTTGAGACTCTTGGAAATATTGCCCAGGCTGAAGTTGATTATAATAGAGCTATTGAAATTAATGCAGATTATGCTTATGCTATAGATGCATTAGCAATTTTAAAAAATAATAATATAAAATATAAATAATTATGAGTATTCAAGAATTAATTAGTGAAGATATTAAGAATGCAATGCTTGCTCGTGAATCAGATAAATTATCTGCACTTAGAGCTGTTAAGTCTGCAATTATACTTGAAGCTACTAAAGATGGAAGTAGTAAAGTTTCTGATGAGATTGCTTTAAAGATTATTAATAAACTTGTCAAACAAAGAAGAGATTCGGCACAAATTTATAATGAGCAAAATAGAGCTGATTTAGAAAAAGATGAATTAGAACAATTAAAACATCTTGAGGTATATCTTCCTCAACAGCTTTCTAAAGAAGAAGTTTTAGTAATTATAAATAAAATTATCTCTAATTTAGATGCTTCTAAAATATCAGATATGGGCAAGGTTATGGCAGTTGCAACTAAAGAATTAAGTGGTAAGGCCGATGGTAAGTTAATTGCCAGCTTTGTTCGAGAAAGGTTACAGTAGTTATTACCAGCTAATTTCCCAATCTTTAAAATCAGCAGCTAAACAATCAATCTTGTAGTCTTTTCTTCCACCTACTATCTCCTGAATTTTATTTTTAGCAGTATTTCTTATCCCGTTTAATCCATGGGTAAGTTCTAAATTGTTACCATCTTTAATTCC
>JGI24539J26755_10000046_pt1 | contig 46596 bp, 38 predicted proteins | sample NorSeaMetagenome_2_FD_26755 | JGI IMG/M metagenome (IMG submission 26755) | reverse complement strand
GGCCTTTTGACAAAGTTAAAAAACCTTCTGAAAAGAACAATTTTTAAAGCAATTAAGGGTTTAAATAAATCACAAGCTATGCTAAGATTAATAATAATAATAATTCTATTTCCTGCGTTTTGCTTCTCTCAGGATGCAGGAATTGGCTATTGGAAAGACTACATGTCTTACACTAAAGCAACAAAAGTAGAGGTTGGTATTAATAGAACTTATTGTGTAACAGAAGGTGCTCTTTACTATTTTGATCATGAGGATCAAAGCATAAACAGAATGTCCAAAATTTCAGGCCTTTCAGATGTTGGTATAGATAATATTAAATTTAATATAGCTACTAGTCAACTGATAATTGTTTATGCAAATTGTAATATTGATATTGTAGAAAATGGAAATATTATTAATATCTCAGATATTAAAAGGAAAGAAATTCCTGGTGTTAAACAAATAAACAACATCTATTTTGATTCTAATAAAGCATATTTTTCGTGCTCTTTTGGTCTAGTAGTATTAGACCTTACTAAAAAAGAAATTAAAGACACATATAAAATAGGTTTAGACGCTAACTATGTCGCAATAAATCAAATAACAATTAACTATGATACAATATATTGCGCAACATCAGAGGGAGTTTATTTTGCATACAAAGACAATCTTTTCTTGTCAGATTATAATCAATGGACTAAGGATCTAAAATTTGAAGAAACTAATAATGTTAATAGTACATTTAAATATATAATAACATTTCAGAATAAATTAATAATTGCAAAGAGTAGTAATTATGATAGTTTATTTGTTAGACTTAATTCTTGGGAAAAATATCTTAACAAAGGTTTTAAAAATATAACATTAAGTGTAAACTCTAAATTTTTAGCTATCTCAGACAGTTCTAAAATATATACTATTACAGAGAACGAATTAATTACAGAAATAGATTTATTTTTTAGTGTCAATGACTGTGCTTACGCGGAAAACAATGATCTGTGGATAGCAGATGAAAATATGGGGCTTATATACTTATCTGAAAATTCACCAGCAGAAATATTATCCACCATTGCTGTTAATAGTCCAAGATCTAACAAAACATTTAATTTATACCATAACAAAAACCTATATGTTAATCACGGCGGACATATAAATTTCAGTTCCAACCAACTAAATAATGAAGGCTCTTCAGTAATGGACGAATATAACAGTTGGGAAAACTATAATTTTTATGACCTTAACAGAGCAAGAGACATAGTGAGTGTTGTTAAAAATGGAGATCTTGAATATTACGCATCATGGTATAATGGAATTTCTGTAATGGAAAAAGGTATACATAAAACAAAATATGGCTATAATAATACCGGAGGAATTTTAGATACAACCTACTACTCCAATAACAGAATTCAAATATCAGATTTAAAAATTGATAATAGTAACAACTTATGGGGGCTAAATTCTCAAGTTGACAAACCTCTATTTGTTAAAACGTCTAATGAAAATTGGTACTCTTTTTCAATGAATCAAAATATTGAAGGGTTATATTTTGATAAATTATTAATAGATAACAGTAATCAAAAATGGGGAATTATATATAACAAAGGATTGTTTGTTTATAATGATAACAATACAATTTCGAATGAAAATGATGACCAATATAAAATCTTAAATACTTCATTGGGCAACGGAAATCTACCATCGATGAACGTTAAGTCTATAATAAAAGATTTAGATGGCGAAATTTGGGTTGGAACCGATGCTGGAATTACAGTTTTTTATTACCCAAGTTTAGTTTTTAGTGGATATAATTTTGATGCTCAACAAATTTTAATTCAAGAAGGAGAGTATGGGCAGTATCTGCTAAGTAGTGAAACAATAAACAGCATGGTTGTTGATGGAGCAAATAGAAAATGGGTAGGAACAAAGAATTCTGGTCTCTATCTTCTTTCAGAAGACGGATTAAATGAAGTGAAACATTTCACAAAAGATAATAGTCCTTTATTTTCGGATAATATTATAAGCCTAGCAATAAATCACGAAAATGGAGAGGTATTTATAGGTACAGAAAAAGGATTGTTATCTTATAGATCTGATGCAACTGAAGGGGCTTCAAATCAAGGTCCTACTCTTGTATTCCCAAACCCTGTAAGAGAAGACTATAATGGTAATATAGCAATAAGTAATTTATATAAAGACGCATATGTTAAAATCACTGACATAAGTGGAAATTTAGTTTTTGAAACTATTGCGCTGGGTGGACAAGCAAATTGGGACGGCACCAACATAGATAATACTAAAGTGGGTACGGGAATCTATCTAGTATTTTCCTCCAATGAATTTGGACAAGAAAAAATGGTAAGTAAAATATTATTTATTAAATAAATGAATTATAGCTGTCGAGCGATATCATTACTTAATCATAAATATGGTGAAGAATCAATAATTGCTAAAATATTTACAGAAGAATATGGCTTAGTTTCATACTCAGTAAAAAGAGGTAGGTCTAAAAAATCCAAAAACAAAATCTCCCTACTTCAACACATGAGCCTAATTAATATTAGTGCTCAAAAAAATCAAAAAAATGAAATACAATTCCTAAAGGAAATTAGTGTTTCCCATTCATTAATAAATAGTTATCTGCATATTAACAAGCAGCTGCTAAGGATGTTTATGGCGGAAGTATTAGAGAAAATTCTAGTTTCCAATGAACAAGACAAAAGACTATTTGAATTTATTTGGAATGAAATAATAAGTCTTAATAATTTAGAAAATGTACCATCTAATTATGCCTTAAACTACCTATTAGCTCTAACTTATCAACTTGGCTTTTACCCATCTAAAGAAAACATTCAATTTAATTTCTTTGATATTGAAAAAGCTTCTTTTGTGGAAGCAGAAGAAAATGAGGAAATGATTATAAAAGGAGAAAATCTAATGTACTTTAAAAGTTTACTTGTAGATAATAAAAACAAAATACCATATAAAAACAGAAAGGAATTATTAAAAATAATTTTAAAATACTATAAGTCTCATTATTACAATTTAGATAACATGAAGAGCTTTGATGTAATAGATGAGATGCGTTAAAATGAGAAAAATAATAATTCTATTAATACTTTCAACTAACCTAATAATGAGTAAAGATGTAGTTGTTGCCGATTTAGCAAGTAGAAAAGCAATTGCAGGAGTAAGCTTTTCATGTAAGGAATACGGAACTACATCAAATAAATTTGGAATAGTGAATCTAAAAGTTCTAGATGAGTGTGATTCAATAAAAATTAAACACATCAGCTTTATAGAAATTAATATTTTCAATAAAGAATTTAATAATGACACAATATTCTTGGCTAAGAAAAGCTATGTATTACCAGAAATTAATCTTAAAAACAACAAAGAGAGTTTTGTAGTTTTTAGTAAATTAAGAAAATTAGATAGGATAAAAATCCAAGAAAATTTAAATACAAATATTTCAGAAATCTTAAAGAAAACAATTGGAATAACAATACAGGAAAGTCAAAGTGGAGGTGGAAGTCCTAATTTTCGAGGAATGGAAGCGAATAGATTATTAGTTATTAATGACGGTATTCCCTTAAATAATGCTATTTATAGAAATGGGCATATTCAAAGCTCATCAACAATAAATCCATTTTTTGTAGAGAATATTAGTATTGTTACTGGACCAGCCGCTGTAGTATATGGAGATGGTGCTATGGGAGGAGCAATGATAATTAATACTATTTCATTAAAAACAAAAAACGAGAATATCCTAAAGCAACAATTTGAAAGCTCTAGTAATAGTGTTAGTATAAATTACCTAGGTTTTAGTTCATTTAAAAAAATAAGCTCTGCTACTGGTATTTCTATAAACTCTTACGGAAATTTAAATATGGGAAGCAAAAGAAATCATGGCTATCTTGATTGGGGAAATGAATCGATAATTGTTAGTGGTGTAGAACAAGAAAAAACATCTTTTGATAAATATGATTTTATTCAAAAAATAAATTTTGATATTAACTCAGAAAGTTCTTTAGGCTTAAACACACAATTTTCAACAACATCAAGAATAAATAGATTTGACAAGCTAAATGATTTGGAAAATGAAAATGCAAAATATAGGTATTGGTATTACGGACCACAGCTAAGAATTGCTCAGAATATTAAATATACAAATAAGAAAAAACTATTTTTTTCTGATTTGTTCCTTGTACAACTGGCTTGGCAGAAATTAAATGAATCTCGACATCATCAAAAGGAAAATGAAAATCTAAAATCAAATAGACAAGAAAGAGTATTAATCAAAGATTTAAATATTGACTTTCAAAAAAGAATTAAAAAATTAAATATTCATTATGGTTTTTCTATTAGAGATCAAAAAGTTACATCACAAGCAAACCTTAGCGACAGTATTGGCAACCTAACATACAATACCACAAGATATCCTGATGGGGGAAGTAAGGTGTTAGACGTCTCTTTATTTAGTCAGGCACACTATTTATTTAGTGATCAATTAGAATTTTACTTAGGAAGTCGTTTAAATAATAATTATCTAAAATCTGTATTTAATGACACCATTACATATATGCTTCCTTTTAATGAGATAATTCTAGAGAATCAAGGTATTGTGTACAGCGCTGGAATGAAATTAATGTTTGATAAGCATGTAAGTTTAAATTCGTCAATTTTTAGTGGATTTAGAAATCCTAACGTAGATGATGTGGGTAAAATATTTTCTAAGAACGATGGTTTGGTTGTTATCCCAAGTAATAAATTATCGCTAGAAAAAACATTGAATTTTGAAATAGGTTTCTTTGTAAATTATAATAAGCTAAAACTAAACGCTCAATATTATCAAACTAAAATAACAGATGCCATACAAAGAAATAATAGCTCTATAAATGGAAATGACTCTTTATTCTATGATGGCGCAATGATGCAAATCCAAACTAACCAAAATATATCATCAGCCAAAATAAGTGGTCTTAATATTTTTTCAGAAATTATTATAAATAAGCAATTTAAATTTGAAAGTATTATTAATGTATGCAAAGGAAAAGATTATCTTGATAATCCACTTGCTCATATACCCCCAACAACAATTAGTGCTAATTTAAAGTATGCTATAGACCAAGATATACTTTCAATAGGATGGGAATATAATTCTCAGAAAAATGCTAATGAATATGATGAGGCAGGAATAGACAATTTAGATGAGGCTACTGAAGATGGAATTCCTAGTTGGCAAACTTTTAATTTAATGTATAAAAAAAATCTTGATAATAGAACAACTTTCAATTTTGGAATTAAAAATATATTAGATCAACATTACAAAACTTTCGGCTCAGGAATAAGTGGAAGTGGACGAAATTTTATTGTATCTTTAACAACAAAATTTTAAATCCATTATGAGACTTATTCTAATAATCACAATTCTATCAATATCATCAATTTCTGCACAAATCTGGGAGGATCAATTGTTAGAAAACAACCCAAATGCTGGATATCAAGATAAATTTGAGGCTTTTAATAATTATAAATCTCAAAATAAATATACAAAAGGAAATGGCTACAATCCTTATGCGAGAAATATTGATTTTGTTCTTGAAAGAGTGTCTGAAAATAAAGAATTTCCTTTTGACCAACTTTATAAAGAGTGGAAAAAAGAAAAAGAAAAACATGGTGATTTCAAGTCAAATACATCTTCAAACTGGACTGCTCTTGGTCCTATTAATACACCAATTATTCTTTCTAATGGGAAAAAAAGAGGAAATGGTAGAGTTAACTGCATAGCTTTTGACCCAATAGATCAAAATATAATATGGGTTGGGTCTCCAGGAGGTGGCTTATGGAAGAGTGTCGATGGTGGCTCAAATTGGACAACATCTACCGATGATTTGCCAGTGATTGGCGTTTCTTCAATTGCAATAAACCCTAACAATTCACAAGAAATGTATATTGCAACTGGTGATGCTCATGCTGATGACACATATAGCATTGGACTAATGAAATCTAATGATTATGGCGTTAGCTGGAATACAACATCAATAAGCTATAATATAACTTCTCAGAGTAAAATTAATAAGGTTATTATTAACCCTAGCTTTACTGATAGTATTTATGTTGTTACAGATAACCATATACTAATTAGTGGAGACGGAGCTAACTCTTTTAACCAGGCAACGGATATAAATGGAGATATATTGGTAGGTAGATTTAGAGATATTGAGTTCCACCCATCAAATCCATCAATTATATATGCAGTAAAACAAACATTTGGAGGGTCTAAAGTAATAAGGTCTGTTAATGGAGGGGCAACATGGATTTGGAATAATAACGGAATAACTGCAGGAAGTAGGTCTCGCCCATTATTAGCTGTTACTCCTGCTAATCCTGATGTTGTTTATGTATTGTTTTCTGCGAATGATTATAGCTATCACGGACTATATAAATCTATTGATCAAGGATCAACATGGAATCTTCAATCCGATAGTCCAAATATTCTAGGTCGATCTACAAATGGAAATAGCACTGGAGGACAATCGTGGTACGACTTAAGCCTTGGAGTATCCACTGAAGATGAAAATCTAATTTACATCGGAGGAATTAATCTATGGAAAACAACAGATGGTGGAATATCATGGGATATAGAGGCAAGTAGCGGAAACAGTAATAATTACTCTTACATGCACGTTGACCAACATGCTGTAGAGTTTAATCCATTAAACAATATAGCATACGCAGGAAATGATGGTGGTTTTTATAAGTATATGGATGCTTTAAATACATGGGTAGATATTAGTGATGGATTAGAAATATCGCAATTTTATAAGCTAGGACTATCTGAAACAAATACAACAAGAGTTGTAGCTGGAGCACAAGATAATGGAACAGAAATGCTAACCTCTGGAGTTTGGGATGCAATTAGGGGGTCAGACGGAATGGAGTGTGCAATTGACCCATACGACGAGGATGTTATTTATTCTACTTCTCAATATGGAGGTTTAAGAAAGACATATAACGGAGGAAATAATTGGGACAATATTAAGCCTGTTAATTATGAAGGATCTTGGGTAACTCCTTGGAAAATTCATCCTACTAATAATAATCTAATTGTAGCTGGATATGATGAAGTATACTCTTCCCAAACTGGAGGAGGTGTTTGGGACTCTCTAACATATAATGTTAGTAATGGATCAGCATTGCAAACAATTGCATTAGCTCCAACAGACCAAGACTATATATATGCAGCTTCATATACAAGAATCAAAGTAACAAAAGATGGTGGGAATACATGGCTTGATATCAAGCAAGGCCTACCAAACTTTAATATTTCCGATATTACAGTTTCAAATGATGATGCAGAAAGACTGTGGGTGACTTTCTCAGAGTATAATGCAAACAAAAAAGTCTATGAATCACAAGATGGAGGAAATAGCTGGACTAATATTTCCGGAACTAATCTTCCGAACTTACCTGTAAATTGTATAATTCATCAAAAACTTGCTAAAGATGATCTGTATATTGGAACAGATGTTGGTGTTTATCATAAAGACAATACTATGACAGAATGGATGCCATACATGAGCGGACTACCAAATGTAGTGGTAAAAGAATTAGAAATTCAATATGGAATAGGTAAGATAAGAGCTGCAACATTTGGAAGAGGTATTTGGGAAAGTGATGTAAACTCAACAACAGCTTCTTCTGATAATATTTTATCAAGAGGAATCAAAATATATCCAAATCCAAGTAGCGATAAAATAAATATTAAAGGTTTTGAAAATAAAACATTTAAACTTAAAATATTTAATACAACTGGGCAAATAGTTCTAAGAAGTGAAAACAACAATACCATAAGTGTTAAAAACCTTGACAAAGGGTGCTATATATTAGAGTTGCAAGATCATATGGGAAATTCTGTAGTAGAGAAGCTTATTATAAAATAGATTCAACTTCTTTTATAAATTTTCTCTTAGGGGTATTAGGAGAAAAGACGAGAGCTATCATAATGTATGTTCCTGTATTATTTCTAATAATTCTACTAAGAAGTGGTCCTCCCATAAAACCATTTTTTAATCTCCATAATCCTCTAAAAAAATTATCTTCAAAAACTAGAGGATATCGAGCTTCAATTTCAACATAAGATCCTTCTTGAGGTCCTTTTAAATATTTAAAAAGCTTCTTATTTATAATTAAATGAGGGTTTAAAACATCTAACGAGTCAACTTGGAAAAACATAAGATGCTTAATAACTTCTTTATTCGCAGGGTTATAAGAAAGCCAGAGAGAATTAATACTGTCTAGAACAATTTCGTAATCTTTTGGAATAAGAGCATCAATTAAAAAATTTGTTTTAAGAATACTACTGGCATCAGCATTGAATGATTTCAAGAGTTGTTTTCTAGAAGATTGATATAAAAAACTTTCAATAGAAGAAAAAATACTATTTAAATCTTTGATAATCGAAGATGTATCAGAAAAAGATAGGTTAAAGACAAGTTGATTAGAAGCCCATTTATTATTTGACTTTGATGAAATATTTTTATTAACTAGTATAATATTTCTATGTGTCTTTAGCAGTCTATTAAATTCAGAATTATTTATTTGAAGAAGCTTAAATTTAGTTTCGTATGAACTTACACCTATTAGTTCCTTTTCAAAAACACTTCGAAATAAATTAGAGTATGATTCTTCCCAAAGATTATCATCAATAACAATAATGATTTCATTTGAAGACCCTATTGAAGAGGGAAGAGTTTGAGGGCTATCAGAGCAAGAAATAAAAATAAACATTAATATATAAAAGCAGATTCTCATATCAAGATATTGGGATTAAAATTTTCGCGCCTGGCTTTAAAATGTCAGATTTTAAATTATTGACAATCTTGATTTTGTAAACACTAAGACCTTTATGTTTTTTTGCAATATCCCAAAGGGTGTCACCCTTCTGAACTATGTACTCAAAATGTTTATTCGAAACACTTTTTTTCTTAATATCTATATTGTCACTAACATATAAAACTAATTTATCTCCGATATTTAATTTGGAGGACTTAAGTTTATTCCATGATTTAATTTGAAATACTTTAACATTAAACTTTCGGGCAATTTTCCCTAAATAGTCGCCAGGCTCAATACGATAAGTTAAACGTTTTTCATCTACTAAGATTTCTTTATTATCAACAGATGTTATAAAGTTATAGAAAGTTTTTTTATTAAGATAATAGTCATTAGCTGCAAATTCGGGCAAAACTATATAAGAATTAACTGGAATAATTTTATTTTTAAAAGATGGATTTAAAAATATCAAGTCTGTTTCTTTAATGCATAAAAGATCAGATAAAACATTAAAATTAACTTGCTGTGAAATATAGATTGTATCAGAAATAAGATCATCAAAGATTGTAGATTCAGGCACTATATTATGCTTACTATAATTCTCCATTAAGTATGTAATAGCCATAAATTTAGGTACATAGCCTCGAGTTTCTTTTCTTAAATAAGGTCTTAAAGACCAATAATCATTTTGACTTGTGGAATAAATTTTACGTTGAAGATAACCTGGTCCAGCATTATATGCTGCTAAAACAAGATTCCAATCCCCAAAAGTATCATATAATTTAGTGAAATATTCACATGCTGCAATAGTAGATTTTAAAGGGTCAAGCCTATCGTCAATATAAGAAGTAACATTTAGGCCATACTGTTTACCAGTAGGGTACATAAACTGCCATAAACCTCTTGCTCCAGACTTAGACTTAGCTCTTGGATTAAGTGCTGATTCTACAATTGCTAAGTATTTTAGCTCAAAAGGTAAATTATACTTATCAAGCTGAGATTCAAAAATTGAAAAATAAAATTTTGAATATGACAACATTCGAGAAATCAGAATTGGACTTGCTAAATATTTATCTATAGCATCCTTAACATGTGAGTTATAAATAAAATTGATTTCTGAATTAGAATTTAAGACATCAAATGAATATGCAAAACTTAAAAGCGAATCATTAGTAGGCAGTGATGTTTCAGAGATAGAGTCTTTAAAATTAGCTTGATAACTAGATGAATACAAATATGTTTGAATAATAAAAAACTGAAATATAATAAGAAATAATACTTTTTTAAACATAAATACAAAACTGGGTAATAACAAGATAAAAAAAACAAAAAAACATATTGATTATTAACTAGTGAATGTTGATTGAAAAAAAGGAAACACTATAATGTTAAAAACGTTTCCAAAATAGAATAGTATATATATCTTTGCACAATGAAAACGCTAGTATCATGCGAGGCTGAATCTAAAATAATTGAAGACACTCATTCTCTTATTAATAAACACGGTGTTAAAGTTTTAAGTATGGATGAGATAGCAAGACTCTTATCTATTTCTAAAAAAACATTATATAAATATTTCCAAAATAAAAAAGAACTGGTATTAAAATGTTTTAAACACAGGCATAACCAAATGCTTAAGGATATATCAATACTTGAAAATAAACATGAAAATATAATTGATCTGTTTTTTGCAATGGATGATCATATTATTAACACCTCTAAGAGTATTAGAAAAAATCCTCAAATGATAGAAAATTTGAAGAAATATCATCCTGAATCATTCAAATTTATGAATAATCTTAGAAAATTGGCAATAGTGTCTGCGGTAAGCAGAATTGTACTAAAAGGTATTGAACAAGGATTACTAAGAAAAGAAATTAATGTTGAAATTGTAACAGAACTAATTGTTTCAAATATTTATACAATTACTGATACAAAAATATTTCCAAGAAACCAATACAAGTTTGAACACCTAGTTAAAGAAAAAAGAGAATTGCATCTGAGAGGATTAGCAACAAAGAGAGGGGTAAATTATTTTGAAAAAAATCAAAAAATCGAAAATGACAGAAAATAAAAGAAAAATAATAAGAACTTTATTAATTGTATCAGTAGCATTTGTAGTAATCAAGATTATTATGAGCTTTAAATTAGATAACAGTATCAATAAATTATCTAAAGCAACAAAGCTGGTAAATGCTAAGACCGTTATATTGTCTAATAATAAAATAAAAGTTCCTGTTTATGGCAAACTAAAATCTGTAGATGAAATTGATATAGTAAGTGAAGTCTCTGGTATTTTTATGGGGAAATCATTTAAGTCAGGAATTAAATTTGAGATAGGAGATACTCTGGGCTACGTCAAATTTTCTGAAATAGAAAATAACCTAAATAGTCAAAAAAGTAATTTACTAAATCAGGTTGCTCTGCTAGTTTCTGAAATAAAATTTGATTATCCCGAATCATATAACGTTTGGTTAAATTTCTTAAATAAAATAGAATTTAATAAAGTATTGCCAAAATTGCCAATAATTAAGGATTCTAAGTTTAGGAATTATCTTTCAGGACAAAATTTTTATCAAGCATATTTTACAACAAAAGCAACTGAAGAAAGACTAAGTAAGCACATAATAATTAGTCCTTTCAATGGTGTACTAAATAGTGTGAGCGTAAAGTCTGGAACAAATATTATGGTTGGTCAAAAAATCGGAAAATTAGAGAATCCAAAAAAATTAGAATTTGAATCTAGTACAAATATTAAAAACACTTTAATGCTAAAGAAAAACCAAATAGTTAAAATAAAATCAGATGAAATAGAGGGGATTTGGGAGGGGAAGGTAAGTCGAATTAATACAAGCATTGATCCTTCATCACAAAATATGAGTGTATTTATCAATCTTTCAGGCGAAAATTTATTTAGCGGAATGTATGTTTATGGTAATATTTATTCAGGCAACAATAATGAATCATACGTAATAAACAGAAGCCTACTTAATGAAGATAAAGTTTTTTTGATAGAGGGAGATAAGCTAATAGCCAGAACTATTGAGATTATTCAAATTAATGAAGAAGACGTAATTGTTAAAGGATTAAAAAATGGAGACCAATTATTAGCAGAACCAATAAAAGGATCATTTTCGGGGATGACAGTTAGAGTAAATACAAAAAAATGAAAGCACTAATTACCTATTTTATAAAATATCCAATAGCTGCAAATATTATTATGCTTCTTATAATTGTATTTGGCTCTATGGGCTTGTTTAATCTTAGGAAAACATTTTTTCCAGAAAGAACAGCAAAAATGATTTCTGTTCAAGCAATATACCCAGGTGCTTCACCACTTGAAATTGAACAAATGGTTACCTTAAAAATTGAAGATAATCTTGATGGTATTACAGGTATAAAACGTATCACATCCAAATCACTTGAAAATACAAGTAGAGTTACAATTGAAATAGAGAATAATGCAAATAATCAATATGTATTACAGGACGTTAAAAATGCAGTAGATAGAATAAGCTCTTTTCCACAACAAATGGAGTCTCCTTCAATCTTTTTAATGGAAGACCTAAACCCCTCAATATCATTTGCAATAAATGGAAATGTAAGTTTACGACAATTAAAAGGAGTCGCAGAAAAAATTGAAGATGACCTTAAGGCTTTAGATGGGATATCTAAAGTCAAAATTTCAGGATATCCAATCGAAGAAATAGAAATTAGTGTTAGAGAGAATGATTTGAAAAAATTTAATATTTCTTTTGATGAAATAGCTTTTTCAATTAAAAATGAAAATATAGACATCACCGGAGGAACAATAAAAACAAGTAAAGAAAATTATAAAATCCGCAGTAACAATAAGAAATATCAAGATAAAGAAATTGGGGAAATTGTTGTCAAAAAATTAAATGATCGCATTATTAAAATAAAAGATATCGCCAATGTCAAAAGAGTTTGGCAGGATGTTTCAAACAGAAAATACTTTAACAATGTAAAGGGGGTAGTGATAAATGTGTTTAATACAAATAACGAGGACATTAGCATAGTTGCAAGCAAGACAAAAGCATATATTGAAAATTTTAATCTAATTAATAATGATATAAGAGCAGATGTGATTCAGGATAGTTCAATAATTATCGAGCAGAGAATTGCTCTTCTTAATAAGAATGGGATAATTGGTTTTATTTTAGTATTAATAATATTAACCCTATTTCTTCATCCAAGCCTTGCTGGATGGGTAGCAATTGCAATACCAATATCATTTGCAGGAATGTTTATTCTTGCTTCTTTTTATGGAATCACATTAAATGTAATATCATTATTTGGAATGATAATTGTAATAGGAATATTAGTAGATGATGGAATTGTTATTGCCGAAAATATATATCAAAGATATGAAAAAGGTGAGGATCCATACAACGCTGCTATTAATGGAACATTAGAAGTGCTTCCTGCTGTTTTCTCAGCAATTCTTACAACAATTGTTGCATTTTCACTTTTCTTTATGCTGGATGGAATGCTTGGGGACTTTTTCCCAGAGATGGGTTTTGTTGTAATCGGAACTTTAATCTTTTCACTAATTGAGGGTGCTTTTATACTGCCGACACATATCGCGCATTCAAAGGCATTAAAAGGCAAACAACCAAATAAAATAATAAAAAAAATTATTAGTAAATCAACTAGTTTTTTAGAAAACATTAGAATACGCTACTATACTCCATTGCTAAGTTTTACATTAAAAAATCCATTTACAATTATATTATCATCAGTGTGTTTACTTGCAATCACAATTAGCGCGATGAGTGCAGGCTTAATTAAGTCAACAGTTTTTCCAAATATTGAGGGAGACAATATTATTATAAATTTAAAATTTGAAGCTGGTACAAGCGAAGAAAAAACAGTAAAGTGGATTAATTATATCGANGATAAAATAATTGAAACAAACAAAGAAATTAGCGAAAAATATAATGAGGGTAAATCTTTATTTATAGCCATAGAAAAAACTATTGGAAATACGCAAGCAAGTGATGATTGGGCAGAACCAACTGCCCAAGGCTCTGAAAAAGCTGCTTTAAATATAATATTACTTCCATCTGAGGAAAGAAGTATCGGAACATCAGAAATAACAAATTTCTTAAAAAACAATGTTGGTGAAATTCCAAGCGTAGAATCATTATCATTTGATGTCAGTGGACCATTTGGAAAAGCAATAAGTATTGCTCTTTATTCAGAAGATAGTGATGAGCTCAATAATGCTATAGAAATTTTAAAAGAGCAAATGAATCAACTTGGAACAATGAAAAACATTCAAAGTAGTGATCAAAAAGGTCTTAAAGAAATTGAACTTAAATTAAAGAATAAAGCATTTCAAATGGGGCTATCAACAAATGAAATAATGAATGAAATTAGGAAAGGGTTTTATGGTCTAGAATCACAGAAACTTCAGATTGGAACTGATGAAGTGAAAGTATGGATTAGATACTCTAAAGAAGATAGAAATTCAATAAGAGATCTTGAGCAAATGCGGATTAAGTTATTAAATAAAGACTATTTAGTTAAAGATCTGACCGAGATTACAATAAAAAGAGGACTAGTAAGTATCGATCACTTATATGGAAAAAGGTCTATACAAATAAATGCAGATCTACTAAACCCTAAAACAGATAATCCAATTACAATTACTTCATCAATAGAAGAATTTATAAATACTGAAATTAAAACAAATTACCCTTCAATAAATCATTCAATAGAGGGTCAAATAAGATCACAGGAAGAGACAGGTAATTCTTTAAAAACTTCAGGGCCAATAGTGCTAATATTAATGCTAACAATAATATTATTTACATTTAGAAGCTTTTTACAAACATTTGCAGTTTTCACTCTTATTCCCTTTGGTTTTATTGGAGTAGGCTGGGGTCATTTTATTCATGATTTTCAGCTTTCTATGTTTTCATATTTTGGAATGATAGCATTAATTGGGATTCTAGTAAATGATTCGCTAGTGTTCATAAGCAAGTTTAACACTAACCTTAAGTCAGGTGAAAAATTTGATAAAGCACTAACCATAACTGGTATGTCAAGGTTTAGACCAATACTATTAACATCAGTCACAACAATTGTAGGATTAGCACCTTTAATTTTTGAGAAACAACTACAGGCTCAATTTTTAATACCAATGGCAATTGCAATAGCTTATGGATTAATTATGGCAACTCTTTTAACACTTGTATTCCTACCGGCTTTGCTAAAAATTATAAATAAAATTCGGTTTATCAAAGAATGGGTTTTTAGCGGGGAAAAACTTAATAGTGAGGATAGAGAACCAGCAATTAAAGAAATGATTTATGAAAAAATGTAATAAGATAATGAAGATAATGACAATTTTCTTCGTTTTTACAAGTCTAGTCTCATACGCTCAGACAACACTAACAATAGAAGAGGTTTTTACAATAGCTCTAGAAAAAAATATTGATATTAAAATTAAAAAAAATGAAAGAGAAATAGCAAAAAACTCATCTAGTTTAGGACAAGCAAAACTATTTCCAAGCATAAACATTATAGCAGGTGCAGGAGTAAATGAAGGGGAATCGAATATAGATTTTGCTACAAATGAGTTTCCAAGCGTAAATAGTACAGAATCAGAATCTTCATCTTTAAATGCGGGTATTGAAATAAAATATAATCTTTTTAATGGACTATCTTCTTTCTATACTTATAAAAAATTAAACAAGGAAAATGATATTAAGTCTATTGAACTACAAATTCAAATTGAGCAAATACTAATAAAATCAGCTAAATATTATTATGATATTTCATTTTTACAGAGACAGCTAGAAATAAACCAAAAAATAATAGATATCTCATTAGAAAGATATAAAAAAGTAGTTGAGAGAAATAAATATGGTTCATCGTCGAAGTTAGATCTTCTGAGTGCCGAAATAGATTTAAATAATGATAGTACTAAATATATAAATGTAAAATTTGAATTAAATCAATCTAAACAATCATTAAAAAAATTACTAAATAGCAATAACTTTTTAGATTTTAAAGTAGAAAATATAAGCCTAAACAAGAAGGTTATAAATTTCGAAACTCTAAAGGAAAAAGCAAAACTTAATAATCAAAATATACTATTGCAAAAATGTATAACAGAAGTAATGGAAGCTGATAAAAAAATTGTCAGCTCAAACTATTTCCCTAAAATATCTTTGATGGCTAATTACGGATATAATTTAAATAAGAGTAATACAAGCTTAATTAGCAATCAAAATGATATTGGTTTGGGAGCAGTAATTAACTTTTACTGGAATATTTTTGATGGTTTCACAAAAAGCAAAATGCTTAAAAATGCCAAAATTCAAATAGAATCAAATAAATTATTATTAGAGAAAATAGAATTAGAAATCTATTCAGAACTTAAACAAACATTTGATCAATATATATCAAACATAAATATTAGTAATCTTGAAAAAAGAAATAAAAAATCTGCAGAAAATTTTTTTACACGAGCAAAAGAACAATATAAGCAAGGGATAATGAGTAATAATGATTTTAGGAAGGCTCAAATGGAACTGGAGCAATCACAAAATAAATTAAATCAGAGTATGTATTTGACAAAATTAGCTGAACTTAATCTTTATAGAATCTCCGGTAGCATATTATATTAATATTAATATGCTTTTTTTATGATAGAATTTAAAGATGTCTTACCTTTGAAAAAGAAATGCTAGAAGAAAACAAAAAATATAATCAAGGAACATTCCTTAAAAAAATTAACTCCCCATCAGACTTAAGGAAAATTAAGATCAATGATCTTAGTAAATTAAGTGCTGAATTAAGGAAGTTTATTATAGAAATTGTTTCTGAAAAAGGCGGACACTTTGGCGCAAGCCTTGGAGTAGTTGAATTAACTATTGCAATACACTATGTGTTTAACACACCTAAAGATCAATTGGTCTGGGATGTTGGCCACCAAGCTTATGGTCACAAGATTTTAACAGGAAGAAAAGATAATTTTCATACCAATAGAACATACAAAGGTCTAAGCGGTTTTCCCAAGAGAAGTGAAAGCGTTTACGATACATTTGGTGTTGGGCATTCGTCAACCTCTATCTCGGCAGCGCTAGGAATGTCATTAGGAGCAAGTGATCCCGAACAACAGCATATTGCTGTAATTGGAGATGGAGCAATGACTGCAGGCTTAGCATTTGAGGGACTGAATCATGCAGGCGTTGAAGATACGAACTTGATAGTTATTTTAAACGATAATTGCATGTCAATTGACCCAGCTGTTGGAGCTCTGAAAGAATATTTAACAGATATTTCTACATCAAAAACATATAACAAAGCTCGAAATAAAATTTGGAAAATACTTGGTAAAATAAGTAAGTTTGGAAGTAGTGCACAGACAGTTGCAAAAAAAATAGAAGGAGCTGTTAAATCTACGATCTTAGGTGAAAGTAATTACTTTGAGTCATTAAATTTCAGATATTTTGGACCAATTGACGGGCATAATACTGAACATTTAGTAAGAGTGCTAAGAGATTTAAAAGAAATCCCGGGCCCAAAGATATTACACTGCATAACAGAAAAAGGAAAAGGATATGAATTTTCTGAAAAAGGAGATGCCACAAAATGGCATGCCCCTGGAATTTTCAATAAAGACACTGGCGAGTTTGCAAAAATTCAAAAAAAAGCTTCCCCACCTAAATATCAAGATGTTTTTGGAGACACTATTATAGAGTTAGCAAATAAAAATAAAAAAATTGTAGCTGTTACTCCTGCAATGCTAAGCGGAAGCTCTCTTAATAAAATGATGAAAGAATTTCCTAAAAGGACATATGACGTAGGTATAGCAGAACAACACGCGGTGACCTTCTCTGCTGGCTTAGCCACGCAAGGGATAGTTCCTTTTTGCAATATCTACTCAACATTTCTACAAAGAGCTTATGATCAGGTAATTCATGATGTAGCAATTCAAAATCTACATGTAATTTTTTGCTTAGATCGAGGTGGATTAGTTGGTGCTGACGGAGCAACTCATCACGGTGTATTTGATATGGCATATTTAAGATGTGTACCAAACCTTATTGTTTCAGCGCCAATGAATGAACACAACTTAAGGGATCTAATGTATACAGCACAAAAAACAAATACAGGACCATTTGCAATCAGATACCCTAGAGGGAAAGGAGTTACAATAGATTGGAAAAATCAGATGAAAGAAATAAAAATTGGTGAAGCTGAAATGATAAATGATGGTACTGAAATTGCAATACTATCTATAGGAAATCCTGGTAATTTTGTAATGGAAGCACAAGAGCAATTTAAAAAAATGGGTATCAGTGTAGCACATTGGAATATGATATTTATAAAACCTCTCGATGAAAAAGTATTAAATGATATCTTTAAAAGATTTGATAAAGTAATTACTATTGAAGATGGCTGCTTGCAAGGTGGATTTGGGAGTGCTATTATTGAATTTATGAGCGATAAAGGTTATAACTCAAAAGTAAAAAGATTAGGTATTCCAGATAATTTTATTAACCATGGCTCTCAAAATGATTTATATAAGGATTGTGGTATTGATATCAACTCAGTGATTAAGGCAGTAAAAGAATTAGCTGGTAGCGAATCTATGTCTCAAACAGGCTAAAGAAAATATTTTATGCTAGAAAAATCAATAAAAAACATAATTGACAATCCACAACTAAATAAGGAATTAAACATAAATGGTTGGGTTCGCACTAAGAGAGGGAGTAAAAATGTAGCATTTATTACTTTGAACGATGGGTCTACAATAAAAAATATTCAGGTAGTAGCTGAATCGAAAGATTTTAAAGAAAATATTTTAAAAAATATAAATACAGGTGTCTCATTGCGAGTAAAAGGAATACTGCAAAGCTCACAGGGATCTGGTCAAAACCTAGAAATTTTAGCTACAGAAATAATAATATTAGGAGAATCATCTGCTGAAGAATACCCATTACAACCTAAAAAACATAGTTTAGAATTCTTAAGAGAAAAAGCTCATCTAAGATTTAGAACAAATACATTTTCTGCTGTTTTTAGAATTCGGCATACGCTAACTTTTGCAGTACATAAATTCTTTAATGATAGAGGTTATTTTAATATCCATACTCCAATAATAACCGGAGCTGATGCAGAAGGGGCAGGAGAAATGTTTAAAGTTAGTGCACTAAACCTAAAAGATTTACCACTAGATGACGAAAAAGAAATAGATTATTCAAGAGACTTTTTTGGAAAACAGACAAACCTAACAGTCTCAGGACAATTAGAGGCTGAACTTGCTGCTCTTGGTCTGGGAAAAGTGTACACATTTGGGCCAACATTCAGAGCTGAAAAATCTAATACATCAAGACATCTTTCAGAGTTTTGGATGATTGAACCAGAAATAGCGTTTGCAGATTTATCAGAAAACATGGATGTTGCTGAAAATTTTTTAAAGTTTTGCATACAATATACATTAGAAAATTGTGAAGACGATATTAAGTTTTTAGATGAACGATTTACTAAAGAAGAAAGCCTATTGAAAAAAGAGGAGAGATCTGAAATGGGCTTAATAGAGAGACTTAAATTTATAACAGAGAATAACTTTGAGCGATTAACATACACTGAAGCTATCGAAATACTAAAAAATAGTAAACCTAATAAGAAAAAGAAATTTGAATATCTTATTGATGGATTTGGAGCTGACTTACAATCAGAGCATGAAAGATATTTAGTTGAGAAAAAATTCAAAAAACCAGTTATTATAACTGATTACCCAAAAGAAATAAAAGCATTCTACATGAGAATGAATGAAGACAATAAGACTGTTCGAGCGATGGACATCTTATTTCCGCAGATAGGAGAAATTGTAGGAGGCTCACAAAGAGAGGAGCGGTATGATTATCTGACTAAAAGAATGAAAGAAATGGATGTAGATCAAAAAGAGCTTTGGTGGTATCTGGAAACAAGGAAATTTGGAAGTTGTGTGCATAGTGGTTTTGGGCTTGGGTTTGAAAGACTAATAATGTATGTAACAGGCATGAAAAATATCAGAGATGTAATACCTTTTCCAAGAACACCACAAAATGCTGATTTTTAAAAATGCAAGAACTTAAGCAGAATTTAAAACTTAAAGCTCAGCTTAGCCCTAGGCAAATTCAATTATTAAATTTATTACAAACCCCTATTGTCTTAATTGACAAGAAAATAGAAGAAGAGCTAGAAGAGAACCCAGCCCTTGAAGAAGAATTAGATAATGAAGAAAATTATGAGCAACGAGCCTTGTATAAAGACAAAGAGCCTCATAATGACTATCTTAAAAATATTTCTTCAGAAAATAATAAAACAATTTACACCTTTTTAAAAGATCAAATATTAGGATTAAACATTACAGAATCTCAAAAAGAAGTAATTGAATTCACAATAGATAGTATAGATGAAGATGGTCTTATAAAAAGAAATATTCAAGCAATCAAAGATGACTTTTTTATTATAAACGAAAGAAAAGTCAGAGAAGATGAAATTGTAAGTGCCATAAAGATTATTAAAAGCCTTGAACCTACTGGAATTGGATCTAAATCTATTAAGGAAAGTCTGATTGTTCAAATAAAAAAAGGAGATGCTAAAAATAAAAATCTTATTATTGAAATTATCGAAAATAATTTTGATGAGTTAAAGAAGAATAATTTTGAAAAAATTAAAAAAGAAAACAAGATTAGTGATGAAACTTTAAAGCTTGTTTATGATGAGATAGAAAAACTTAGGCCATATCCAAGTAGTGGATTTAGCAAAAACAATACCGAAACAAACTTTGTAATCCCTGACTTCTTTGTTTATGAAAAGAATGATGATTTAGTGGTTACTGTAAATAATAATTATCGCAAAAAATTAGGAGTAAATTCTTTTTATAAGAATTTATATAATGAAACTAAAGACCAAGAAACTAAAAAATTCTTAAAACAAAAAATAGAAAAGGCGCAATGGTTTAAAGAAGCAATAAAACAAAGAGAAATAACATTATTAGGTGTTATGAAAAACATAGCTAAAATTCAGGAAAAATATTTTGTTTCGGGAGATGAAAAAAAATTAAAGCCAATGAAATTAGCAGATATAGCTGGCTTAATTAATGTTGATATATCTACGGTTTCAAGGGTTACAAATAGTAAGTACGTCGAGACCACATTTGGCGTCTTTCTATTAAAAGAACTTTTTTCTGAAGCTTTCACAAAAGAAAGTGGAGAAAAAATCTCTACTAAAGAGATAAAAATTACATTAGAAGAAATTATTAATTCTGAAGATAAAACGAATCCATATATTGATGAATTATTATGTGAATTATTAGAGAAAAATGGATATTCGATAGCCAGAAGAACTGTTTCAAAATATCGAGAATCCCTCTCCATACCTACCGCGAGATTAAGGAAAAAGATATTATGAAACTATCAAGATTTTTTTCAATAATTCTACATCCGATTTTTATTCCCTTTTTAACGCTATATATTAGTATTCTCAAATTGCCAAATATCTTAATTTTAAATTATCAGATTAAGATAATTTTTTTAATTGCATTTTTGTTTACAATTTTTTTCCCTCTAATAAATATCTTCTTTTTTATTCTTCTTAAAAAAGTTAAAACACTTGAGCTTGAACTTTTGTCTGAAAGATTACTTGTGCTTTGCTGTACTATTATTTGGTTTGTTATAGGTTTTTTTCTGTTAAAGGATATACTTTTTTATTCCCCAATCCTTAAGCGGATATATTTAGGGTCAATTTTTATCATGAGTTTAGCAATGATCGTAAGTAAAAAATGGAAAATCAGTTTGCACATGATTGGAATTAGCGGTGCATGTGGAACTTTTATATCGTTAGGCTTACTATATGGGGGGTTTCAAGACCTAATAATAACATCTATACTTCTGTCAGGAGTTCTCGGTTATTCCAGACTGAAAGAGAATGCCCATAGTCCACAGCAGATTTATGCAGGATTTATTATGGGTATTTGCACAATGTTATTTACAATTTTTTATTTGTAAGATTTCATATTTAAAATAGTAACTTTTCTAGATAAAATTGCTTCAATACTTAAAATTGATTTTTTTATATCTTCAGGATCGTCACTAACACTTAAGAAACTTTCTGATTCACCAAGAGGTAGTTCATTAATTATTAATTTAGAGTCTGAGATATACTTACTTAAACTTAAGTCTGAATACTCATTTATAAAATTAAGAATTGATTTAATTCTTAAAGAAGAAAGTTTCCTATTATAGCTATCAGAAGCTAAAGGACTTGCATAACCCTGAATAGTAAGTTCTACGATAAAACCTTTAGATAAATCAAACAAAGTATTTTCAAGCATAGAAATTAATCCTTTATAGCCTTTCTTGAGAGTTGATTCAAAGAAAAAATCTATAATTGAATCATTTTGATTGTAATAATATGATTCTCGATTTTTGAAATAATCAACATAAAACTTCTTGTATGAAAAGATCAAGTCATTATTGGAATCGAAAAATCTGGGGTTTGGAGAATTATTATCAAAGTAAATTTCAAACGGAACAAATCCTGCATTATCAGATAAGTCTTGAATTGTATCTTGGATATCAATAATTTCATTTTCAAATTCAACAGAGTAGATATTATTACAGCAAAATGATGATGAATCGGTAATTCTATTAGAAGAAAAAAAGGCATTTTTATCATTAAATAATGAAAAATACATTTCATCGTATTCCGAATTAATTGAGCTCATGTTTATCGATGTTTCCCATCTGTTTAAAGAGCCTATAGAAGAATAAACATCAAAACCACCGAGTCCTGTATCTTTATTAGAAGAACTAAAATATAGAGTATTAGAAAGTGGTAAGTAAAAAGGAGTTATTTCATCCGCTATTGTATTAATTTTTGGACCTGCATTTATTGGAAAGCTAAAATTACCAGCAGAATCAATAATAGAAAACCAAACATCAAGCCCTCCATACCCCCCATTACGATCAGAGACAAAATACAATACGCGATTTTCTTTAAATTTATAAAAGAATGGTTGTGTGTTATGATCACCACTAAATGCCTCTGAATTAAGCTGAGAAAGACTAAATTCTTTATTATCTAGAGTAAAATAAATATCACAGCTACTAAAATCTTCAAAACATTTAGTATAAAAAATGAAACTTTGTTGAAGATCTAATGAAATGTTAGAAATATTAGAATTATCAGAAGAACTTAAATACTCGATACCTTTAAGCCAATTATTTGTTTTCTTAATAGAATAATATGTTTTGGATCTAAACTTTTGTTTTTCTTTATAAACATCAGTGTATATAGCAGTGGTATCATTAATAAGAATAAAATTTAGCTGAGAATTGCAATTATTAACAGCACCATTTAGAAAAGTAATATTTGTTTGGCCAAAGCTGTTAAGATTAGTCAAAAGAAAAAAGAAAAAAATTATATATAGCTTGGACATACTTGTTTATTTTTATTTAAAGTTTTTTTTCTACTATTGATTTTATAATGAAAAGAAATCTCAAATGCTCCATAATTATTGCTAGCCACGGCTAAGGAGGAGGTGTTAATATCATAAGAAATATTGCATGAATATTGATTAAAATCTGCTCCTAATATTATTATAAAAGCATCTTTATCTCTAATAAAAAAGCCAGTATTAATTTTAGTAATAGAGTTATCATTAGACTCAAAATTATAAATAGAATTTATACCATATAAGATTTCATGAGTAGATAAAATTTGAGAAAAGAAAAAGGAAGGAATAAACTCTAATCTTGTGTTGGGGCTATGGTTATAAGATAAAGAAATTGTTTTTCTAAAGCTAGATTTTATTTTTTGGCTCTCAAAAAAAGAGATATTAGGCCTATTAATATGATCAATAGAGCCACTGAGTGAAAGACTGGAGGTTGAGCTTATAAAGCGATTATAGAGCATGCCACATGAAAGGTCTGCATATACAGTGCTGTAATTGAGAAAACTCTCAAAGTCTAAAAGAACTAAATTATCTGAGTTAAAACTTCGTTCTTTAATATAAAGCCTTAAACCTAGCAATAGAGAATTTTTTTTATCACTAAGCATTACTCTAGAAATACCACTACCAAAACCTATTGTCTTAAAATTAGAATCTCCAGATAAATCATTAATAATATCAAAACTGAAATTATTATCTTTTAAAAAGTTTTTAATATTAATAGAAAAATAATTAGATCTAAAAGGAGTAGACACTGAACTCCATTGCGACCTGCTATGAAAAGAAAATTTATATTTTTCAGANTGATTTCCTATAGAAGCTGGATTAATAAAAGATTTAGAATGATAGATCTGTGAAAAATGAATGTCTTGAGCATTCGAACAAAATGATATAAAAACTCCAATTATGAAAATTAAATTTTTCACTTTATTAGTGTAATATTTCCTTTCTTAAATATATTAATTTCGCCAGCACAGGTAATTTCTAAAAAATAATCGAAAACTTGGGGGTATAATAATTTACCATCATAAAAACCATTCCATTTTTCATTAATATCATCAGCTTGAAAAACAAGTTGACCCAATCGATTAAATATTTGTAGATTAAAATCTAATATATCTATACCCTGATTTAATAAATAATAGTAATCATTAAAACCGTCATTATTTGGGGTAAAAGCAGTTGGAATAATCAGACTATCTTCATTACAAGAAATAGACCTTACCTGAATATATATTGAATCTTTAACAATACAAGAGTTGTTATAAACTTGAAAACTAAACCAACTAGATTCAATTGGAGAGATACAATTTTGAGAATTGATCGTTCCATCAAACCATAAAATAGAGTCTTGAGTTTCAATCATTAGACATGAAGTCTGTCCAAGAAAAACATTAGTATCTGGAGCAATTATTGAATATAGTATTGAAGTATTAACACCAGAAATTTCAACTGAGTCTTTCAGTATGCATCCATTAGAATTTATAACCTCTACGCAAAACCAAGAAGAAGGCTGTAGGCTAGCTAATACTTGCACTGAAGATGAATCCTGGCTAAATGATAAAATACTATCTGAAAGCCATACATATGAAATAATAGGACTATTTAAAACCAAATTAGTGACATCAATAGTTATTGTATCATTTAAACAATAATAGGCATCAGAAAGAAAACTAATCCCTATGTCATCAGAAAGAATATTTATACTATCAATAGAAATACATCCATTTTTTTCAGTTTTAAAAAAATATGTTCCAGGAGATGTTGCGCTATAAATTAAAGAGGTAGAGAGAGTGTCTTCAAAAAGACTACTGTTAGACCACAAAACATAGCTTACGAGAGAGTCTATGTATTCTAATAAAACAATAGAATCTTGGCAATATGAAGTGTCCTCAAACAAACTAAAATTTACTTGATCAATAATAATTTCTTGAAATAGTGTATCAATACAATTTGAGCTAGAAATTATCAAGCTATATGTGATATTATTAGTAATACTAGAAATAGGATTGGGAATATCAGTTGCACTAAGACCACTTGAAGGTTGCCATTGATAAGTTATGGTTGAGTCGTTAGATGGCGGAATACCAATTTGAATATTAGTATTATAACATTTATTCAAATTTGGTAAACTAGTAGAACTGTTAGATAATATAAATATATTATATGAAATTGTATCTGCAAAATTGCATGCATCATTAGCATATGCGATTAAAGTAATGATATGCTGGCCATAATTCAAAAAGGAATGAGATGGATTAACAGATGTTGAATTTGTTCCATCACCAAAATCCCATAAAAATGATGTTGATCCAATATTTTGTGTTGAATTAATGAAGTTAATATTTAAGTCACAGGAAAGTGTTGGCGCTATAAAATCAGCAATTATAATATTTTGATCAAAATCAAACTTGAAAACACCATTATTACATAAACCACTATTATTGGTGGAAGAAACAGCACCAGGATTTGGGTAAATAGGAAAGTCGTTATTGTTGTTGCAACCAGCACAGACAGCCTGATAGACAACGCCGTGTTCATCAAATCTACTTGTACCACCGTCCACATGTTCACTACTTACTCCTCCGCCAAAAAAAGTACCATAAATTAAACTATCCAAGTCTTCGTTAAACACACATAAATAAAAATCATTCCCATCTGTTTGACTTTGAAATGCATTATTAGTAACATCTAAATTTAAGGTAGATAAAGGACCTCCTAGAGATGACCCCCATCCAGATAAATAAATATTATTACACTTATCAATCAGAAAGGCTGAAGGAGATATATCTGGAGTTCCTTTTCCTGAACCAAAAACAGTTGACATAANAAGAGTTGATAATGATGTATCAAAAACCGCAATAAATTGTCCACCAGAATTGTTAAAATATATTGAATTAAAAACTAAAGAGTCTGAAATAGATTTTGTTTGTCCTGTAATATAAATTTTATCATTATTAGATATTTCAATAAAATAAGATTGGTCATAAAAAATAGAACCAAAATATGTTCCATTTAAAACTTTTTTTCCATCAGATGAAATACTAACAATAAAGGCATCAGGATTTATTGTGTCAGTAAGAAAAGGTTTAAAGGCATTAATATTAGAAAAAAAATTGTTTGAGCAAGTACCCCCAGAAACGTACAAATTATCCTTAGAGTCTAAAGCTAAAGAGTATATACCATCATCTTTATCTCCTCCTAGAAAAGAACTCCAAATAATAGTTTGCAAATTATTATCCATTTTAATAATACAACCATCTTGAGCTGAAGATAATGAGCCTTGAAAGACATTATTTGTAACAGGGAAATCAGGTGAACTTGTAGAAGTAGCAATATAAATATTGCCTTGTAAATCTATATCAATCTCGCCTCTAAATTCATCTGCATAATTATACTTTAAGGAAGAAGATAAGTTTAAGCCATCATTCTTTGAGCCGCCAATATAAGTTGAAGATAGAAGCTGACCTCCATCACTACTTAACTTGGAAACAAAAATATCAGAACCATTAGGAAATGTGGCTGATAATCCTGAGGGAAAAAAGGGATCTCCTCCAGAAAAAAAACTACTAAAGGATTGACTTGTTGTGGGGAAATTATCAGAACCTGTAGTTCCTAAAATAAATAATTCTTTATTAGAGTTAACAACTAAACTGTGTGGGAATTCACTTTGATTACCTCCCAGATATGTGGAGTAAATTCGATATGTCCCACTGGAATCATATTTAGTTATTGAAACATCTACAGCTCCACCATCAAAACTCACCTGATAGGCACCCAAAGTTGTTGGATAGCCAATACCAAAAGAAATTCCTGCAGAATAAAGACAACCTAAATTATCATATGTTGCTGAAAACCCAAAGTTATTAGAATTAGATCCTGAGTAAGTTGAAAAAATAATAGTAGGATCTATAATAATTTTTTCAGAACCTACATAACCATTGGGAAAAGCAAAGGAAACATGATTATTTTTTAAGACATAATTACATTTAACTTCAACAGTGTCACTGTTAAAAACTTGATATGCATATGGGGCTAACTCAGTAATAGAGTTGAATGAATTTTGAATAATTAAATTACCATTACTTAATCGAATGTTTTCATGTCCTTTATACTTAATTTTAATCTTTTCGTAATCAGCTTGAGGCTGTATAATAATATCATATTTTAATTGATTATTTCTTGAATATAGAATTAAATCAATATTATTATAAATGCCTTTTTGAAAAACTTTACTAAAAAAATGAGCATTTTCTAAATATTTATCTCCAACATAATAATTCTCATAATAATTATTCTTCTGTAAAAGAGATACTCTAGCGGAAGGACTAGAATTTAAAAACTCCATTGAATACGCATGAGTATTGATTACATTATCACTATTTTTATTTGAATGGATTTCGGTAATTTTTTTTTGATCAAAAAAAGCAAAAGTTAACTTTGCTTTTTCAATAAATAAGACCCCACCGTCAACATTTGACTTAGCAAAAACATTTTTTGGTAATTGCCCAATATTTTCTGTAAATCTTGCCTGTCCATATGAAAATGTACAGCAAAGAATAAAACTCAAAAAGTAAAAACTAAATTTTATGCTATATTTTTTTAGCATATAGAAACTAATAATTATCCGTCATTAAAATTTTATATAGACTATCCTTAGTAAGCATAAAATCTTTTCTATTCTCATCTGTGATTGGATCTCCGGGAGGAAGTTTTTGCCTGTAAGGATCAACCTGTTTTCCATTTTTCCAAAACCTGTAGCAGACATGTGGTCCAGTGGCTAGACCAGTACTGCCCACATAGCCAATAATTTCTCCTTGTTTAACAAATTTACCCTTTCTAATGCCTGGCTTTATTCTTGACATATGTAAATACTGGGTAGTGTATTTATTATTATGCTTAATTTTAACATAATTCCCATTATTCTTGGTGAAACTTGCCTTAGTAACCGTTCCATTAGCTGTAGACCAAATAGGAGTGCCAGTTGCGGCAGCGTAATCTGTACCAAAATGACCTTTCCACTGACCAGTTACGGGGTGCTTTCTTTTACGACTATATCTTGAAGAAATTCTTTTATAGTCAACAGGTGCCATTAAAAATGCTTTTCTTAAAGTATTTCCATCTTCATCAAAATAATCACCATAGTTTGTGTTTTTTTTAAAATAAAAAGAATAAAAATTATTTCCCTTATGCGTAAATTCAGCAGCTAGGATATCTCCTATACCTATATAATCTCCCTCAACATATTTATCTTCATAATAGACTCTAAAGGAATCACCTTTTTGTACTTTAAAAAAATCAATTGTCCATGCGTAAATTGTTGATATTTCATTTACTAATCTAGGGCTTAAGTTAAGCTCATCCATAGTAAGCCATAAAGAAGATGATATAGTACCATATGCAACTCTTCTTTTAATAGTAATTTCTTTCTCACCTCTGTAAACATCAATATTTTTTGTTATATCAAAGACTATATATGAAGATACACTTTCTTCATAAATTAAATATTGAGCTATTTCATTAGAATCTTTAGAGCACAGTACAGTATACTTATTATCTGGGGCAGCTTTTCTAAAATCAAAAATATTTTTTGACTTTTGAACAATTTTATTAATTACAGGGTGATCTATATGGTGTAAATAAAAAATTTCACCAAGAGTCTGACCTGAATTAACAACACCTCTATGAACAATAAAAGAATCAAGACAAATTCCATATTCAAAAACTGGATCATTTGCTTCAACAACAATAACTGTATTGGAAGAATTATCACTCTTAAAATTAAAGATAATGAGAAGTAAAACAATTAACACAATGCTAATTCTAAAGAGATTTTTCATAGTGCAAGTTAATTTATTTAATTCTGAAATTTTATTTTACAAGTATCAATTATTGACAAACAATTTTTGATTTTTCATATGATGTTAAAATTGCTTTAATAGTTCCTGCCCAAATTTCAACTTCAACCTTTACTAACGCTCTACTTTCATCATTACTTATCCATATCCTCATACTTTCTTCATCCTCAAATACTCTGCCATTTTGAAGTGATGGTTGAAAAACTAAACAGTTAATAACCCCAAATTCAGTCTTCACTTTTTCTTCAAATAAATAGTTAATTTTTAAATTAAATATTTCATCATCCATGAAAATAGGAATTGAAAAAGATTTATTCTTTGAAATTAAACTTGTATTAAATGTCCGTGCAAAAAAAAGTGCAGAAAGCATATCTTGAGTGGAATCAATAATAGGGAAAAAATTATTCATTGATTCCACTTGCATTAGCTGGTGATCAAAAAAATATTTCTGATTTAGCTTAAATTTACCTTCAGAAACATTTCTATTAAACACCACTGGAACTAAGTCCTTGCAGCTAAAAAGTGTTGAATATTCGTCGCGAACTTTAAAAAATAAATCAAAAAAAGGATGAGTTTTTCCTTTACCAATCATAATTAACCTATCCTTAGAAAAACTAATTGTATCTTTTTTAACAATAAAGTACCCGAGCCGGACTTTATAAACTCAAAAAAAATATTATACTCAAACTTCTCACCAACTTTAAAAGGTAGTTCGGTAGATTGAGAAAAAACAGATTGATAAATAATAAAGGAAAAAACTATTAAAACAAATCGCATAAAATTATTCTAGAAATTTGAAGAACAAAACTCTAATAAATCATTCTCCTTAAAATGATTTGACATGAGCTGTAATCCAAAGGGCATTTTTAATGAAGAATCTTTAATGGGAATTGAAATCGCTGGATTTCCTGCTAAATTTGCATGAACTGTAAAAATATCTTCTAAGTACATTTGTGTAGGGTCTGAATATTTTTTGCCAATATCAAATGCAGTATGGGGTGTTGTTGGAGAAATAATGAAGTCATGTTCCTTAAAGATACTATTTGTTTTATCTTGTATAATCCTTCTTATTTTTTGAGCTTTAGTAAAATAGGCCTCGTGATAACCTGCGCTAAGCACGAAAGTTCCAAGCATTATTCTTCTTTGTACCTCTTTACCAAAACCCATAGACCTACTCTTGATATATGTAGATTCTAGATCATTGTTATGGTCTGAACGATATCCAAAACGAATACCATCATAGCGAGATAAATTAGATGATGCTTCTGCTGTAGAAATCACATAATATGTTGGAACTAAATATTCTAAATATGGGAATGAGATAGCCTCTACATTATGGCCTAGAGATTTTAATTCTTTTATTTTATTTAAAATATATGATTTAATTATTGGATCTAATCCGGGATTTTCTATGTGCTCTTTAATGTAAGCAATAGATTTTTTTCCATTACCAGAAGAAGACAAATCTTTGGAATGTATTTCCCTAGAGGAGCTGGTACTATCGTATGGGTCTCTACCAGAAATAACTTCTAATAATAGCTTGGCATCAAAAATATTATTTGTAATTGGACCAATCTGATCAAAAGAAGATGCATAAGCAATTAGACCATACCTTGATACTCTGGAGTAAGTTGGTTTTAAACCATAAACACCACAAAATGCTGCGGGCTGTCTTATTGACCCTCCCGTATCACTACCTAGTGCAGACATGCACAGGCCCGCTGATACAGCTGCTGCAGAACCTCCAGAAGAACCTCCAGCAACCTTATTATTATCTAAGGGGTTTTTAACCGTATCATAAATTGTATTTTCATTACCACTTCCCATCGCAAATTCATCACAATTAACCCTACCTATAATTATGGCATCTTGATCTAATAATCTATCAACGACTGTAGCATTGTATGAGGAGATATAGCCTTTTAAAATTTTTGAAGATGCAGTAACTTCGTGACCTTTAAAACAAATGTTATCTTTTAAGGCGATAACCATTCCTGCTAATTTACCGGCATTACCATTAGCAATTTTTTTATCAATTTCCTTAGCGCGAGCTAAAGCTTCTTTATCAAATATTTCAATAAATATATTTAAAGATGCAGAATCTTTAATTTTTGTGAGATAATGTTTTGTAGCGCTGTAACACGTAACTTTCTTTTGCTGAAGAGCTTTAGAAAAAACTTCAAATGATCGATATAAACTCAATGTAAAATGTTATTTTTCTGAAGAATCTTCACTTTCATTTTTACCTTTCTTGAACTCGTTAATTCCTTTACCCAAACCTTTCATGAGTTCAGGGATTTTTTTACCACCAAAGAGTAATAATACAACAAGAGCAATAAGGAGCCATTCAGTTCCTCCCATTGTAAATAATAATATTGATAATTCCATAATTTTTTAAATTATTAGTTTAGACAAAAGTAGGTATTTTGATTTTAATCAGCCTTATATAACCATAAAGAAGGGTCTTGTTTATCGTAGCCCTTCCAAATTTCAAAATGCAATTCAGCATCACTAAGCAAATCATCATTAGACATTTTACCAATAACTTCTTTAGAAAATATCTTATCTCCAATTTTAACATTTACTTCTGCTAAACCTGAGTAAACAGAAAAATATTCTCCGTGATTAATAAGCACAGCTTTTCCCTCTCCTTTAATAAGAAAAATTCTTGAAATAGCTCCTTTAAAAACACTTCTTACAACAACTCCCTTTTTGGTCGCAATATTTATTCCGTTGTTAAATGTTTCTACTCCTTTAAAAACATTATGCTTTTGAGAACCATATTTAGTTACAATAATACCCTGGTCTAATGGCCATGGTAACTTTCCTTTATTTGAACTAAATTCATTTGATAATATAAGAGCTTCTGGAGTTAAAGAAAACTTATTATCACCATTTATTTTTTCTGCCTTCTCACGCGCAAGCCTTATTTCTTCTTTAATGATTTCTTTTATCTTATCATCTAATTCTTTTGCTCTTAGCTGTTGCTGCTTTATTTTAGATTTAAACATAGTTTCTGATTTAGATAAATTAGAAACTAATAAATTCTTTTCAATTTTTGTTTTTGTAAAGTCGTCTATTTTTACTTTTTTAGAGTTAATTAAGTCAACACTTAATTTTTTATCAGCCTCCAATTGAATTATTTGAATTGCTAGATTGGCATTTTCTGCAGCCAAGCTATCTTGAGTAATATTTATTTTTGTAAAATGTTTAATTCTAGATTGAGAATATTGCTTCAAATAAAGAACTCTCTTGTATGCTTGATTAAATGTTGATGAAGAAACAATAAATATTAGATTGTTTTTACTTGAGCGGTTCTTTTGTAAAGAATAAAGCATGGAGGCGTATTCATCCTTTAACTTTATTATATCTTCCTCAATTCTTTTTATCTCAGAAACACTAAAATTTATTTTTTTTTGAGCTATTACAATCTGCTTCTTTAGCAGATTAACCTCCATATTCATTATCTTCAATAGCTTGTCTTCATTGTTAATTTTTGAATCTAGAACTTTTAAATATTTTAGTGAATTTTTCTTATTAGCTTTTGTTTTTTCTAGAAGATTAACAGTAAAAGAAATTTCTTTCTCAACAATGTTCTTTTGCTCTTTGAGCTGTTGCTTATTTTGTGAAAAACTTAAAAAAGAGAAAAAACTTAGAAAGAAAAGTAAGATTATGTTAAGGTTTCTTTTCATAATTTTTTGGAATAATAAATGAAAATTCTTGTGGCTTATTTAAGGATATTTTATTGTATGACAAGGATATATTGTACTCCTCCTCTAATTTCAAACTTAGATTAATTTTTTTTGGATAAATATAGCCATCAACTAAATTATGATTTATGTAGTTAATCTTTAAAGAGTCTTTGTTAGAAGATATTAATGAGTATTCATTAACTAAAAAGCTAAATGGATCAATAACATATTTAGAAGATTCAGAAAAAATAATATGTCTTCCGCTTGAAAGTTTATAATTAATATCGTCATTAAAAATAGTAGATGAGGAAATTATTTTATTAACTAAATCAAAGTACGAGTCTGAAATAAAGTATTTATTTAAATAAGAATGATCTGCCTGAAAATAACTAGATTTTTTTCGATCTAAATAATAAATTGAATCTTGTGTAATAACTCCGCGAAATAGCTCTCCAATTATAGGTAATGAAACTGACACCCAAATTATACTGTCTTTTTTAATCTTAATATTTGTATTAAGAGTTATTTTTTGATTTTCCGATTTAATATTGATTTTTCCCTTAATAGATGTCCATGAAGGAGACGGAGTGTTTTTATTAATATTTTCTACTAACTCGCTTAAATTTAGTTGTTCAGATGAAGAGTTAACAATATTTTTTTTATTTAATCCGCAAGAGAAAAAACAAATCATAGATAATAATATTAAAACCTTATTCATCAATTTTGTTTTTTAAAATTTTTATTTCTAATGACTCTGAGCTACTGTCTAGTTTAAGTGCTTTCTTCCATTGCTCTATAGCAAGTTCCATAAAATTTAATTCATATAAAATATCACCATAATGCTCAACAATAACAGAACTTTCATTTCCATTATTAGACATGGATTTTTCAATCCAATTTCTTGCTTCAACAAAATCACCTAAACAATATAAAATCCAGGCATAAGTATCTTCATAAGTTCCATTATTTGGCTCTAAGGTATTGCATTTATATGACATTTTTTTTGCTATCTCTAGTCTTTCATTTCTTAAAGAGAGATAATAACTATAGTTGTTTAAAACAAGAATATTATCCGGATAATCTAGTAAAATCATTTCAAAAATTGAGTCAGATTGGGAATGCATTTGCAATAAATGATATGTTTCTGCTAACGAAGTATGAAATTCTAATTTTAAGGCTTTATTATCAATAACAAATTCTAAGCCGCTATTCAAGTTTTCTAAAGCTATTTTAAGGTTATCTTTTCTTAAATTAGAGATAGCATAAAAATAATAATATAGAGGTTCAATAGGATAATAGGAAAGTGCTTGAAAGCTTAAATTTAATAAGCTATCAAAATTATTTTCTTGGATTTCCAAAAATAGTAACTGTGTCCAAACTTCTTTAAAATTCTTATCAATTTCTAATGTTTTTTTATAAAACTTTTTGGCAATATTTTTTTGCCCATCTGAGAATAATAGATCTGCGTGAATTGCATAAACTTGCGCTTGTAAAGGATGTGCTTCAATTATTAATAATGATAATTCAAATGCTTGAGATTTTAGTGTATCATTAGTTTGAATAAGCGGAAAGTAAGAAGCTATTATAGAAATTTTTGTTTCCAAACTAACATTAGAGCTTTTAAAAGCAAGCTTTAATTCCTTATACGAATTGAAATTATCATTTTGATCCCTATAAAAATTAGCTAATGTTAGATGAACTTGACCGTTTTCTGGACTAATTATTGATATTTTTTTAAAAATACTAAACGCTTTTTCTCTATCGTTGTTTAACAAATAGGATTCAGCTAAAATTTCAAGAATCTCGATATCATTAGGAAATTTTTCAGATAATAATACAATCTCTTTTGTAGCCAAACGTAGGTTCTTCATTTGCATGTATAGCTTTTGCTTTTGCATAGAAGTTATTTTATCAATTCCTTTTAGCTTTTCAAGCTTATTATAAACGCCTATTGCTTTATTATAACTTTTGCTGTATATATATGTATCTGCTAATTGAAAAAAATTAACTTCGTTCAGTGGTTCTAGCTCAATTAAATTGAGCAACTGCTCTGATGCTAATTTGTAATCTGGTATCTGAATAAGAACATCTATATAATTTCTGAGATACCATTTGTTTTCTGGTGAAATTTCTACAGATTTTTGGGAATATGCAAGTGCTTCATTAAAGCTACTAAGAAAAAGAGATAATAATGATGCTTGATAGAAAGATTCGGCTTTATTTGGCCTCATCTTAATACACCTTTGAAAAATTTTTAAAGATTCTTCATAGTTCTGNAATGACTTTTGTTTAATTCCATTAAAAAATATAGTATTAAACANTATATCTTTATCCCCTTTATCGAAATTATTTAATGAGCTTNTTTCCTTACTATTATTCTTTTTTTCAGGATAAAAACTTTTCCATTGCCCAAAGCTATAATTACTAANTAGTATAAAGAAAATTATTAGTCTTAACATTTACTTTTGCTCACAAAAATCACCTAAACTTAATTCAACATCACAGTCTTTTCCTTCNTATGAAACATAATTCCCTATCATAGAGTTTTGAGTTTTTGTATTAGAAATATGAGAGGATTCTTGAATAATAGAATTTTTAATTGTGCTATTCTTAACCAAAGTATTATTTCCAATGGAAACATGAGGCCCAATTGTAGAGTTGATAATCTCAACTCCATCACCGATATAGCATGGAGGGATAATATTACAATCTACTAATTTAGCTTTCTTACTAATAAGATTATTATTCTTATTAAATTCTAAAACTCTAGAGTTTGTGTAAATAGTAGCATCCTTATTACCACAATCTAACCACTCATTTACTTGTCCAACAGAAAACTTTAAACCTTTATTTTTCATGTTTTCAAGAGCATTTGTAAGCTGATACTCTCCTTTATCTTTAATATTGTTATCGATCAAAAACTGCAGCTCAGTGGAAAGATTCTCTCCAGAGTTAAAATAGTATATTCCAATAATAGCCAGATCTGAAACAAACTTAACAGGCTTTTCAACGAAGTCAGTAATAATATTGTTCTCCATTTTCACAACACCAAAAGCTGAAGGATCGTCTATTTGACTAACCCAAATTATGCCATCATGACTTTTATCTATCTTAAAATCTGCACTAAATAAGGTGTCAGCAAATGCGACAACAACATTGCCTTGAAGACAGGATTTTGCACATAAAATTGCATGAGCAGTTCCAAGAGGCTTGTCTTGAAAAAAAATACTTCCTTTAGCCCCTAAATTGTTGGCAATAAGAACTAATTCGTCTTCTACTTCACTACCAAAGTCGCCAATAATAAAAGCAATTTCATCAACTTTTTCGTCACATACAGAGACAATGTCTTCAACAAGTCTTTGAACTATTGATTTTCCAGCAAACTTTAAAAGTGGCTTGGGAGTAGTTAATGTATGAGGTCTTAATCTTGAGCCTCTTCCTGCCATTGGAACTATAATTTTCATAATTTTTATTTTAATTAGTACCTGTGCTACCAAAACCTCCTCCACCTCTAAAAGAATGACCCAGGCTCTTAACCTCAACTAAATTTACTTTAGTGTATGGGGCAATAATTATTTGTGCAATTCTATCACCATTAGAAATAGTGAAGTCATCTTCAGAATGATTTATTAATATGACTCCAACTTCTCCTCGATAATCTGAATCGATAGTGCCAGGCGAATTTAAAACAACAACTCCTTTTTTGATAGAAAGGCCACTTCTAGATCTAACTTGGGCTTCAAAACCTTCAGGAATTTCTAAATATAAACCTGTTTTAATAATTGCTCTAGATTTTTTTTCAAGAACAAAAGGATTCTCTAAAAATGCTCTAATATCCATTCCAGAGGAATAAAGTGTAGCATATTCAGGAAGAGAATTATTAGATTTATTAATGATATTAACTTTCATGTTAAAGTAAAATTAAGATTGCTAAATTAACGATTTTTTAGGTTGTTCCATTAAATAGACGACAATCAAAAATATGAGTAAATATAAGCAGTGGATATAAGTTCCAAGAGAATCAAAATATACGAGTGAAAATATAAATATCATCAAACTAAAATAGAAAAGGATTCTTTTTAAATCATATGGAATAGGAAAATATTTTCTTAAAAAAACATAAGATATTAATGACATTACAAAATAGCAGCAAAGTGTTGTAAGAGCGCATGCAATGAAACCGTAATAAGGAATTAAAAAATAATTAAGAGTAATGGTAATTAATGCTCCAAAAATTGATATGTAAGCACCAAAAATAGTTTTGTCCGTTAGCTTATACCAAATTGATAAATTATAATATATTCCTAAAAAGAAATTAGCTAATAATAAAATACTAACAACATAGAAACCCCGCGGGTCATGATAATTTTGACCTAAAAACCCAATAAAAAAATCATAAAAGGTTGTGACAACTAAAAAAACAAATGCAGTAACTATGATAAAATACTTCATAACATCTGCATAAACCTGCTTAGAAGAATTGTTTTTATTTTGGAAAAAAAATGGTTCAGCAGCAAATCTAAAGGTCTGTATAAACAATATCATTAAAATTGAAAGTTTATAAAAAGCACCATATAAACCAACTTCAAATAAAGAATTTACCTCTACTGGCAACATATTTTTCAACAAAATTCTATCAATTGTTTCATTTGTCATTCCTGCTAAACCTGCTAACAATAGTGGAGAGGAGTAAAAAATCATTTTTTTCCATAACTTAAAATCAAAATCCCATGAAATATTAAATATTTCAGATGTTAGAAGTAAAAAAGAGACCAAAGAAGAGATAAGGTTTGCAACGAAAGATATAACCAACACCAAAATCAGGAAATAGATAAATGAAAGTTCTGAATAAAATAACATTTTATTATTTATCAGTTGAGGTAATAATAGAATAAAAAATAAATTAAGGCTAATATTTAAAAATATTCCTACAATCTTAATAGTAGCAAATTTCTTTGCTTTATTTAAAAATCTGAGCTTTGCAAAAATAATTGACGATAAAACATCAAGTGCTAAAATGAAAATAAAAAAAACAATATAATTAGTGTGGCTAGCATAGCCAATGATCTCAGACAAATTAGCTCTATAAATAAAACTTAAGACAATAAAAATTATTGATGAAATCAATAAGGATATAAAAGCAGTACTAAAAACTTTTGAAAGATTATTATGTTTATCAATAAATCTAAAAAAAGCTGTTTCAAAACCATATGTTAAAAAAACAATTAAAAAGGCAACATAAGCGTATAACTCGGTTACAACACCATATTCCTCTGGCAAGAAATATCTTGTATATAAAGGAACAAGTAAATAATTTAGAAGTCTACCTACTACACTACTAATACCATAAATAGCTGTTTGTTCAAGTAGTTTTTTTAATGGGTTCAATTAAAATTTGGTTTTCTTTTTTCGATAAATGCATTTACGCCTTCATTAAAATCTAATGAGTCAAAACATTTACTAAACATTTGTATTTCAGATTTATAACCGTCAATATCGTATTTATAACCATCATTAATTGATTTTATTGCATTTTTCAAAGCAAAAGGGGAATTTCTTTTTATTTTTTCTGCAATTTTAATAGAATTATTTAACAACTCATCTTGAGAGCAAACATTATTAATTAATCCTATTTCCATTGCCTTATTAGCATCAACCATTTGAGTAGTTAAAATCATTTCCATAGCTCTGCCTTTTCCAATTAAATGAGCAAGCCTTTGTGTACCACCATAGCCCGGTATTACACCAAGGGAAACCTCTGGCAAACCCATTTTGGCATTTGATGAGGCTATACGAATGTGGCAAGCTAAAGCGAGCTCTAATCCCCCTCCAAGAGCAAATCCGTTTATTGCTGCAATAGCGGGCTTAGAAAGATTTTCTATTAAATTAAACAACGTATGCCCATTTTCTGCCATTTCAGCTGCCTGAACTGAATTGTATTCAGAGAATTCTTTAATATCAGCACCGGCTATAAACGCTTTACTTTCAGAGCCAGTAAAAATGACACACTTAATATTATTATCTGACTCTACTTCTGTAACAGCTGTAAGTAACTCTTGTATAGTTTTAATGTTTAAAGCATTTAACTGCTTAGGCCTGTTGATTGTAATAAATGATATATTTTCTTTAGTCTCAAGTAAAATATTTTCAAATTCCATAAATAAGTTTTTTATACAAATATATAAGAATACTAATTACCAAATAATTAAGATAAAAAATTAAAAAATAAGAGGTAAACAATTACAAATATTATCCGCTTAGAGCTTCTGCACCACCAACAATCTCAAGGATTTCAGCAGTAATTGCAGCTTGACGAGCCTTGTTATATGTAAGAGTAAGATCTTTTTTAAGATCTCCAGCATTATCTGTAGCTTTATGCATTGCTGTCATTCTTGCTCCATGTTCTGAGGCGTGAGAATCTAAAACGGCTTTGAAAAGCTGAGTTTTAAGAGACTTTGGGATAAGTTCGAGAACAATATCTTCTTTTTCAGGCTCAAAAATATAGTCTCCAACAGATGCTTCAGAGTTTTCATTATTTTCAACTGGCAAAAAATTCTCTGTCATAACATTTTGTGTTGCTGCATTTTTAAATTGATTATAAACTATCACCACCTTATCAAACTTCTCATCTACAAACATATTCATTACGTTAAGAGCAATTTTGGAAATAGATTCATAATTTAAATTTGAAAAGACTTCATCATGAGAGGAGATAACATTAAAATTATTTTTTCTAAAAAAATCTGATGATTTTTTTCCAATTGACAAAATACTAGAATCATAGTCCTTATAATCATTTTCACATAAGGATTTTGAAGCTTTAATTACATTGGCATTAAATCCACCACACAAACCTCTATTCGATGTTATTGGAATAATTAAAACTTTTTTAAGCTTTCTTTTAATAGAAAACCCTCCTTGCTCACTGGATTCAAGACTCGAAGACAGGTTAGCTAGTAGTTCTGTTAACTTGTTAGCATAAGGTCTCATTTGAGTTATGGCATTCTGTGCTCTCTTTAACTTTGCTGCAGAAACCATTTTCATTGCAGATGTAATTTGCATTGTAGAACCAATGGAGACAATACGAGATTTTATTTCTTTTAAATTAGCCATAAATTATTTTTTATAAAGCATACTTTGAAGACAGATCTTCAGCAACAGTTTCTAAGGTTGAAGTAATTTTTTCATCTAATTTACCAGCAGCTAAAGAATCAAGAATGTTTTGGTGTTTATTATGAAGGAATGAAATATATTCTACTTCAAATTCTTTAATCTTATTTACTGGGACTTTCATTAATAATCCTTTAGTTCCACAATAAATAATTGCAGCCTGCTCTTCAACCCTTAGTGGTGAATATTGCCCCTGCTTNAGNATNTCAACATTTCGCTTTCCTTTTTCAATAACCGCGTTAGTAGCAGCATCTAAATCAGAACCNAACTTAGCAAAAGCTTCTAGTTCTCTGTATTGAGCCTGGTCAAGTTTTAAAGTTCCAGANATTTTTTTCATGGATTTAATTTGAGCGGACCCTCCTACTCGTGATACAGATATTCCAACATTAATAGCTGGTCTAACTCCTGACAAAAACAAATTAGACTCTAAAAATATTTGACCATCAGTAATTGAAATAACATTTGTAGGGATATATGCAGAAACATCACCCGCTTGAGTTTCAATAATAGGTAAAGCTGTTAATGAACCTCCACCCTTAACCTTTCCTTTTAAAGACTCTGGTAAATCATTCATCTGTGCTGCAATTTTATCGTCATTAATTACTTTTGCAGCTCTTTCTAATAATCTTGAATGTAGATAAAACACATCTCCTGGGTAAGCCTCTCTTCCTGGTGGTCTTCTAAGAAGTAAGGAAACCTCTCTATATGCAACCGCTTGTTTTGATAAATCATCAAATACAATTAAGGCAGGTCTTCCGGTATCTCTAAAGTACTCTCCAATTGCAGCTCCAACAAGCGGAGCGTAAAATTGTAAAGGGGCAGGATCTGCAGCATTAGCAGATACAATAATGGTATAATCTAAAGCTCCTGCATCATCTAAAGTTTTTGCTAAAGCCGCAACAGTAGAAGATTTTTGTCCAATAGCAACATAAATACAAAAAACAGGCTCTCCTTTATCATAAAATTCTTTTTGATTAATTATTGTGTCTATAACAACTGCAGTTTTACCAGTTTGTCTGTCTCCAATAACTAATTCTCTTTGACCTCTTCCAATAGGAATCATTGCATCAACTGCCTTAATACCAGTTTGTAAGGGCTCATTAACAGGCTGACGATATATTACACCTGGTGCTTTTCTCTCAACAGGCATTTCAAATGTCTCACCAGTAATAGGACCTTTACCATCAATTGGCACTCCAACACCATCCAGAACTCTTCCAAGCATTCCTTCTCCAACATTTACAGAAGCAATTCTGTTAGTTCTTTTAACAGTATCACCTTCTTTCAATCCTTTAGAAGGCCTAAAAGTACTGCACCGACATTATCTTCTTCAAGATTTAAAACTATTGCCTGAACACCGTTTTCAAATTCAATAAGCTCTCCTGATTGTGCGTTTGTAAGTCCATAAACACGGGCAATACCATCACCAACTTGTAGAATTGTACCAACCTCTTCAAGTTCTGATTCTGACTTAAATCCTGATAATTGTTGTCTTAAAATTGCTGAAACTTCAGCTGGTTTTACATCTGCCATAATATTTTATTTTAATAATCCTGTATGTACAGGTTTTTGTTAAAAGTTTGTTTTAATAATTTGATTTTAGAGGAAACACTTGTATCTAATTGTTTGTCTCCCATTTTAATAATTGCTCCTCCAACAATGCTTGCGTCAACTTTTTCTACTAATTCAATATTTTCTTTTCCCTGCTTCTTAATAAAACTAAGAACCTCTTTTCTTAGAACATCATCAATTTTAACAGCTGTTGTTAAAACTACTGGTGTTATATTTTTTTCTACATTGTAGAGGTTTAAAAAATCATTTGCTATATCTTTCAAAAGAGACTCTCTTTTCTTTTTTGTAACAAGTTCAATAAAAGACATACTTAAATCAGAAATGTTCTTATTGAGAATTTTATTTAAAACACTTAATTTCAAATCGACTTTGATAATTGGGCTTTTTAGTAACATCAAGAAGTCTTTAGAGTCTGAACAAAGTTCTCTTAAAAAGCGCATATCAGAACAGACCTCTTCTAATTTATTAAGCTCATTAGAAAGAGTCAGTAGTGATTTAGCATACCTTATAGTAACTTTAGGGTTTCTCATTTAATTTAAATTTTTTCTTTTAGAGCCTGGCTAACTAAATCTTTTTGAGCATCTACATTTGACAACTCTGACCCAAGAACTTTTTCAGCCATTTCAATAGATATTGCAGCAACTTGATTTTTTAGCTCAGTCAAAGCCTTCATTTTCTCATTAGAAATTTGTTCCTTAGCTGATGTAATGATTTTATCTGCTTCTTTAGATGCCGTGTCTTTAGCATGTGAAATAATTTCATTTTTCATGTCTCGAGCTTCCTTTAAAAGAGCGTCTCTATCAATTTTAGCTTGAGCAATTATCTGTTCATTATTAGATGTTAGACTTGCAATTTCGTCTCTAGCTTTTTCAGCAGCTAAAAGTGAATTACTAATACTTTCATTTCTTTGATCAACAGCGGAAAGAATTGGTTTCCATGCAAATTTCTTTAATACTAAAACAAGTAGTATAAAGATTATGCATGTCCAAAACATTAATCCAATTGCTGGTGTGACAAGTGACATTGGGTCCATATAATTGTTTTTTTTTAAATCTTCTGTAGCCAACCGCTACAGAAGATTTTAAATAATAATAAGTTAAACTAAGTGTGCTTACCCTTGTAAAAGAGCAACCACAACACCAAATAATGCAACACCTTCAATTAAGGCTGCTGCAATAATCATGTTTGTTTGTATCATTCCTGAATGTTCAGGTTGTCTAGCCATTGATTCTAGAGCTGCTGCTCCAATTTTACCAATTCCTATTCCAGCGCCTACTGCAGAGAGTCCTGCTCCAATTGCTGCTATTCCTGTAATTTCCATTTTTAATAATTTAAGTTAATAATAATTTTAATGAGCTTCTGTTGTTGCTAATCCAATAAATAAAGAGGTTAAAAGTGTAAAAATATACGCTTGTAAAAAAGCTACTAAAATCTCAATAAAATACATGAATAAAACAAATAAAACAGAAACTGGAGAAAGCCCAAAAGCTCCAGCTGTACCTAATCCACTCTGAGCCATAAAAATTAGAGAGATTAAACTCAAAATAATTATATGGCCTGCAGAAATATTTGCAAAAAGTCTGATCATTAATGCAAAAGGTTTTGTAAAAACTCCAACAAGTTCAATAGGAATCATTATCGGCATAAGAGCCAATGGAACTCCTGGGGGCTTAAAAATATGGCCCCAATATGATTTATTTGCTGAAAAGTTAGTTACTATAAGAGTTATAAAAGAAAGAACTAATGTTACTGCAATATTTCCAGTAACATTAGCAGCACCAGGTAAAAGACCAAGTAAATTATTTACTAAAATGAAGAAAAATAATGTTAAAAGGTAAGGTAAGAATTTCTTGTAATTCTGACCAAGATTTGGTTTTACTATATCATCTCTAACAAACAAAACAAGAGGTTCAATAAAAGAGAGTATTCCAGATGGAGCACCAGGATTATTTTTTGATTTATTTGCAGAAATAATAAACAAAAACAACATAACAATTAACGCCAAAAACATTGATGCTACATTTTTTGTTATTGATAGATCTAAAATGGAGAGATGATTTTTTTCATGAATATGACCATGCGAATCCATAGAATAAACTCTATCTCCTTTAACAACGTCTGTGTGACCATGATTAAAAGCGCTAGACATAAAGACATCCAAGTTTCCTTCTGTTATTAAAATAACAGGCAATGGAATCGTTACTGAAGCGTCTCCCTCTCCAAGTAAGTGCCACTCATGAGAATCAGAAATATGATGCATAATTGCAGGAACAGGATTATAAAGTTCTGAATCGTCTTTAGAGGTGGTGTCTTCAGAAAATGAAATGTTTGGGAAGAACAAGATTATTAAAAAAGAAACTAGTAATCGTAAACTAAAATTGTTCATGTAATTTTTCTGTTTTTATAAATCTTGGCAAAAGTAAATAAATATTTTATTTCTAAGATAGAAAAAAGACAAAAAACACCTAAAAATCTTTAGGCAATCTTTCTTAAAAAAACAATATCGTAAACTAAGTAAGAAAAATATATAAAGAAAAAATTTAATATATGATTTAATTGTTCAACATTATCGCTTAGAAGAAAGAACCAAATGAAAAGAAGGAAACAAATAAATTTAATAAGAGAAAAGGCTAAAAAATATGAGAATATTTTATTTTTATTTGCAAGTATTTGCTTTACAACTGAATCAAAAATTATACTAATTATGAAGATAAAAAGATGAGAAATAACTATTCTAAAAATTGAAAGATTCAAAGCAAAAACAAAAGAACACAATATGTTTAAACAAACTAAAATTATAAAAAAAATCAATCTAAAAGAGATCATTTCTTTTTAAGAAATCCTTTTAGAAAATAATANAGAGATGAAAAAATTGCNGTNAGAGATAATATTGCTGTAAAAATGGGGNTAAGAGTGTTAAAATATTTGTCTAAAAANGAGCCTGAAAAAGCTCCAATAGTTATAACTACACCCATTTGTATAGCCATTGATGAAAACCTAACGTATGTTTTAAGCTGACTTTTCTTGTTTTTCTGANAGACCGACATTTTTTATGTCTTTAATTACAGCCCCCATACTACAAGAACCTGTGAAGCTTGCGCCTGGCTCAATAGCCAACTTATTTGTTATTATATCCCCATTTAGCTTTGCAGAAGCCTTTAGCGTAAGTAACTGGCTTACAGTAATTTTAGCCTTTAACGTACCAGCTATATCTGCATCTCTACAAACAACATCACCTTCAATTACACCATCTTGACCTAAAACAACCTTACCTTCAGTCTTAACGGAGCCATTTAATGCGCCGTCTACTCTAATATCTCCTTTAGAAGTAATGTCTCCTGAAATAACAGTTCCAGCGCCAATCATGTTAACAGCACTTGAGTGTTCACTTTTATTCATATTTTCATTATTATTTTTAAACATTTTATTTGTAATTTGTTAATGTAAATTTATAAAAAATAAAACAATTATTTTAAATAATTTTTGTTAAAAAAAGTGTTATAGCCCTTAACGTCTTTATTTTTATAAAACTCTGAGAAATTCTCTATTGCGATAGCCATAATTTTATAATCATATTTAGCAAGTTCTTTTATAACATTGCTACTATTATTAATAGAATTATAATAACTAATAGTAATAGTCTTGTTTTCAAATGATTTAATGGTTACCAAATGCTGGTCTTTTCCCAAAAGCATTGCACTTATTTCATAAATATCATTGGGATAGTTTTTAGAATGAAAGTCTGATATAATAGTTTTTAAATAATTAACATCAGTTCCATCTCTTGGCATTACAATTACAATTGAATGTCTGCTATCGTCATATTGTAAATAAGATGAATTAAGCTCGGCCTTAGCATTTGCCTGATTCATTAAATCAGGATCTTCTAAAACTTTTAAAATTTCATCAATCTCAACAGATATTTTGTTTTTGGGATAGTCTTCTTTTATAGCCTGGGCAGCTTGCAAGAAAGTTAGAGTGTCTGATTTTTTTAAAAAACTGAGAGCTCGCAAAAATTTATATTTAATAGCAAAATCATTATTAGAAATATTAATAGTTTCTGATAATACATTGTCAAATTCTTCATTTTTAAAATATGATAAAACCATGTCAAACCTATTTTCCTCAACAATAGCTACTGCACTAATTTTTTCTAAATATGTTGAGTCATAAAGTAATTTAGAGTATAATGAGTTAGGAAATTCATTTGTTAATTGTGCTTTAAACTTCTGTGCTTGAGATGTTTTTTCTTTTTCATTTAAATTTTGAAACAAGGAGTATAAAGTCATAGCTAAATAATTACTATCTGAGCTATTACTGGAAAGAACCTTTTCTAACATTTCATTTGCCTTGTCGTAACAATTAAGATTTTCTTTAAAAATTAGTGCGGCTTGAAAACACGAATTGACAATTTTTTTATTTGAATTCGTAAAATCTTCTAAATTGGTGGGGATTTGACTTAAGTAAAACTGCGGGTCTTTAGTGTTAAATGATTGATTTTTAGAATCAGGATTTTGAGTTGAATCAGACTCAAATGATCCTTCAGAGTTTTTATTTGACCTCCGCCAATTATCCTCTAATTTTCTTTTTCCCCAATTTTTTCTAAATTCTGAAAGACCAAAACTTAAAGTTGCTGGATTATAAAAATACCACTTACCTCCTGAAGTGTTATTACCAAACTGCTCATTTCTGCCACCTCTACCGTTATTGTTCATCATGTTTTGCTGGCGACCAGCTTCTTGCTCAAGTCTCTCTTTTTCTTTTTCAAGCTCATTATTAATAATCTCAGCAATAACTAATTCTAATTGATCTTTGGGGAGCAGGCCAAGTGCTTGAAGACTGTCTTCAAGCTGTACAGTGTTCAAATAAAAAATTAAATCTGTTAAAATATTTTTTCTTTCAATTATTTTTGGATAAAACTCATAACCCTCATTCAAGAAATATGCGGTACTATCATAATATATTTTAGATTGTAAAAAATCTTTTTGAACAAAGGCTATTTCAGATA
>JGI24539J26755_10000045_pt1 | contig 46650 bp, 42 predicted proteins | sample NorSeaMetagenome_2_FD_26755 | JGI IMG/M metagenome (IMG submission 26755) | reverse complement strand
TAAGGAATATACAAAAGAATTGCACCACCTTGACTTACATATTGTAATCCTTCAGTCCAGCCCGGAATAACTCTATTTAAAGGAAAGTTTGCTGGAGAGTTTCTTTTGTAAGAACTATCAAATATTTTTCCGTTAATTAATTTACCTTCATAATGTACTGACACTTCATCGGAAGCTATTGGTTTACTACCATCACCTTTACGAATGATTTTATACATTAACCCTGAAGCTGTTTTAACAACACTATCGTTTAATGACATTTCAGCCATAAATCTTTCTCCTTCAGATTTATTTTCATCATACTTGCCTAAATCTTCTAAACGCTTTTTTTCTCTTATTTGATTCGTCAAGTCTCGCATAATCTGATCAAGTTCAGATCTAGTTAGTCTTGCTGTGTCTTGATTAAAAACATCATCAAAGGCAATTTCAACTTGATTAAAATCAATACTGTCGATACCATTAGTTTCCATGTCATTTGCTAAAGTAAAAGCTAATGCATAACTAGTTTTTTCATGTGCACTAAGTGTTTTAATAGCAACCGAGTCAGTCTCCGTTACTTTTTTTTCACATTTAGCTTCACATTTAGCAGCACACTTAGATTTGCAAGTCGATTTACAAGAGATTGCTGTAAATCCTAAAACAGCAATCAGTGATAAATAGATGTATTTCATAGTTTAGTTTTTTGATTGGCGAAGATAGTTAATTACGAATTATATATACTCTATATTAGTAAAATAAGCGGCTTGTCCGATCCTAACATTGTGTTTATTTAAAACATTCCATATTATTGCATTTTTGATTCGGAAACGCTTTCCTTTNGAAGATANTCTAATTCCTTCATATTCATCATAAAACCCTTTTATCATTGCTGTTTTAAGCACCTCTTCCCTCCTGGTTCTTAAATCAATTTCGGCTGTTTTTCTTGATGGTGTTTTTATGAAATCATCCCAATTTAATTCCCATAAATCTAATGCAAATTGATTGCCATAATTTAATATAGGATCTTCTTCTCCATTGTGTGACACCAAAACGAATGCGCCTTCCTCAATCAGCTTTAAGTCTTTAGCAGGGTCTCCTGTTCTTACAATTATTTGTTTTTGAACAAGCTTTTCAAATGAATCTAATAATATTTTTACGTGTCCTATTTTATCCATATTATCTAAGCTAACATTGTTTTGTTTGTACAAAAACCTCAAAATTAAAGTAAACATAAGTGTTGTTTGTATTTTACACACTATTAATTTTCATAAACCGTTTGTATTAGCATATGCAATATTTATTGTCAATACTCTTGCTGTTTTCTATTCAATTTTCTTTCGCTAAGAAGAAAAATATAGTGTTTGAATTTGAACCTCAAATAAAAAAGTTGGTTTCTCTATCAGATAGCTTGTTTTACGCCAATACAATAATGGGTAAAATCAATGCGAATAATGAGTTTAAACAAGTGTTAAGATCAATATTAAAAGACTCAACTAGTATTCAATATGATTTCTCCCGTGTAAAGTGTTTGTCGGTATTAAATGATCCAAGAGGTAAATTTCGTTTATATACATGGACATTAAAAACAGACAATGCTGATTACGACTATTTTGGGTTTACTCAATATCAGCGTAAAAGAAAGAAAAGCATTTTAGGAGCTGTGAAAATTGAAAATTTCGTTTACGAATTAACCAATAAGTCAAATGAAATTGGGGACAACGAATATGCGAAATTGGATTCTTCTAACTGGTATGGTTGTGTATATTACAAAATAGTCCCTGCTCCAAAATCTCGAGATCATACTTATATATTAATTGGGTGGGATGGTTTTGGTTACCGTTCAACGAAGAAGATCATTGAAACTTTTAAATTCAATTCTAAAGGTGAAATCTCATTCGGATATAAAATAATTAGATACAATGAAGGTAGAGTTGGAAAAGTTAAAGTCGTTTCAAAAGCTCGATTGATATTTGAATATAATGGTCAGGTATCTGTAACTGTAAATTTTAATAATAATTTGGAAATGATTGTGTTTGATCACCTTTCCCCTGCCAACCCTGCACTTGCTAGTTTAAAGTTTACTTATGCACCTGATTTCACCTATGATGCCTTGAAATATGAAAAGAAAAAATGGATACATAGAAGTGATATTGATGTTAGAAATCGTGAGGAAGTTAAAGCTGTAAAATGGAAACCAAAGGATATTAAAGGAAGAACAGCGGAAACCTTAATTCCTGAGCGATAAAATCAAATAATCTAAAATTATCATCGAATAATAATTGACAGGTACTCTATAAGTAGTACCTGTTTATCTTTATATAAACTCTGAAATTTAAATCATGAAAAAAATTGTAATTCCTTTTCTGTCGTTTCTTATGCTGGCTTCTTGTGATTCTGAACCAATACAAAATTCTGGAGAACCAAATTTAATCACACCAATTAATGATGAAAATTCGCCGGTTTTAAATAAGGCTGAAAAAAACTTGAACGCATTTAACGATAACTTAACTGCATTTATCGAGTGTAAATCGGGCAGCTCATCTCCTAGTAGCTGTAAAGAATATATAGCAAAATCAATATCTGAATATTATGGAATCTCTGATCTTATGGAAGCAGGTAACTATATAGATTATGATAAAATACCCGATAAGATTGTTGAATTGGATAGTTGGGAGAAAATAGGTGACTTCACAGAAAAAAATATTCAAACAGCATTAAACATGCTTAATAAATTTGAAAAGCCTGTTTTGATTTTTAATGAGAATGATTCTTATGTTCATGTCGTTGCTCTAAAACCAAACGGTTCTCTGATCAAATCTAAAAAATGGGATGATATTTCTGTACCGTCCTGTATAAGTTACTTTCCTACTAGAGCAAGTAAATCCTTTACCAATAAAGGAATAAATTATGCTTTTGGATCTTCGGATGGACTTGTTATTTGGACTAAAAAATAATTGGTTTTTTCATTTCCGACAGCTAATTATTTTTGAAACAGCAATAAACACTGTAGTTATTAACAAAAAAGGAGTTTTTTGCTCCTTTTTTTTATGCCTTACAGTAAAAAAATGTACTTTTTTTTCAGTTACTTGATTGTTAACACATTATATAATCAATACACATTAGGACATAGTTAAGTTATTGATATATAGCAATTTACAAAGAGTAGTTAAAGTGAGGTGATTAACAATTAGACGTTAAACAGACTTAAACTCAATGTCCATAGTAGTTTGAAAGCACTTAATAACAAGGTAATTGTTAATTACTTTTTTTGTAAAGCCTATGTATAGCTAAGCTTTTAAGCTAATTTCAAGTTACGAATTAAGTATTAAACATTTATAACACAAATTACCATGGGTAAATCAGAAATTGTAGACGCAATCGTTGCTAACGTAGAAGGATTAACAAAAAAACAAGCTGGTGATGCTTTTGATGCAGTTGTTACAGCAATTGGATCAGGAATTAACGGTGAAGGTAGAGTTGCTCTTCCTGGATTCGGATCATTCACAAAGTCTAACAGACCAGCTAGAGATGGAAGAAACCCATCAACAGGTGAAAAAATTACTATCGCAGCTAAAAACGTTGTTAAGTTTAAAGCAGGTAAAGCATTAAACGATTCTATCAACTAGGATAGAAATTTTTTAAAAAAAAATAAAGAGGTTGTCATTTTATGGCAGCCTCTTTTTTGTTTAAGAACAGTTTGCATTGATCAAATACTTACTTTTTAAGAAAAAAGTAAGTTCTTTAATGAATTTAACTTTTTTTGAAAAGTTAGGAGTTTATTCGGAAAATTTAAAATATTAAAAGACCACCAAGTTAGAATCAATATTCAAAATCAAAAACAATTCAACATTTTGTTATGCTAAAGCAATTTAAATTAAATCAATAGTTGGTAAGCGTATTTTAATGAATGATTCTTAAGACTATACGCTACTTTATAATCGTGTAAAAGGTTTGTTTTTATCTACTGAAAAATTATTAAACTTTAAGCATCGGTTTAGATCGGATTTAATAATTTATTAGTTCAGAACAATATTTAACTATCTGATTATAAATAAAATATAAATATAGATGGTTTTGTATTTATTTTTTAAAAGTATACGACTACACTGCTTTTTGTCATTTCAATTTCAAAACAAGTAATTGTCAGTTAAATTCCTGTCTAAAGCCTTAACTTCTTCAATCTATACAAGGGAAAACAGTATCTTTGCACAAAATTAATGGTATGTCGTTTAAGTTAAATACGATTGAGGAAGCTATCGAAGATGTTAAAAACGGTAAAATAATTATCGTAGTTGATGATGAGGATAGAGAGAATGAAGGTGATTTCCTCTGTGCAGCTCGTTCCGTAACACCTGAAATTATTAATTTCATGGCAACTCATGGTCGTGGGTTAATATGTGCGCCACTGGTAGAAGAAAAATGTGATGAATTAGGCTTGGAATTAATGGTTCCAAAAAACTCAGCAGCTTACGAAACTCCTTTTACTGTTTCTGTTGATTTAAATGGACATGGTTGCACTACTGGGATTTCGGCGGTAGATCGATCAAAAACGATTCAAGCTTTAATTGATCCTAGTATTGGTCCAGAAGAATTAGGAAAGCCTGGTCATATTTTTCCTTTAAGAGCAAAAAAATCTGGTGTTTTAAGAAGAGCTGGTCATACCGAAGCAGCAATCGATTTTGCAAGATTAGCTGGTTTTGAACCTGCAGGAGTTATTGTTGAAATAATGAATGAGGATGGAACAATGGCAAGACTCCCTGACTTAATTAAGATTTCTGAAAAATTCAAATTAAAGATTGTTTCAATTGAAGATTTAATCTCTTACAGGTTAAAACATGAATCTTCTATAGAAAGACAAATAGATGTTAAAATGCCTACTAGATCAGGAGAATTTGATTTAGTAGCCTTTACTCAAAAAACCGACGGTAAAGAGCATATTGCGCTTACAAAAGGAACTTGGGAGGAAAATGAGGCTGTTTTAGTAAGAGTTCATAGCTCTTGTGTTACTGGTGATATTTTTGGAAGTTGTAGATGTGATTGCGGGCCTCAACTTGAAAAATCGATGGAAATGATCGAGAAGGAAGGAAAAGGTGTTGTTTTATATATGAATCAAGAAGGAAGAGGAATTGGTTTAATAAACAAACTAAAGGCCTATAAACTTCAAGAGGAAGGGTTCGATACTGTCGAAGCTAATATCGAACTTGGATTTCAAGGGGATGAACGTGATTACGGTGTTGGTGCTCAAATCTTAAGAAACTTGGGTGTTAGAAAAATGAGATTATTAAGTAATAACCCGAAAAAAAGAGCTGGTTTAGTTGGTTACGGATTAGAGATTGTTGAAAATATTGCTATCGAGATTGAATCAAATGAGCATAACGAGTTTTATTTAGAAACTAAAAAAGTAAAAATGGGTCACGAACTAAAACAGTTTCCTAAAGCTTAACTCAATACTCTACTCACTTGTCTGATTTTGATTTAAATACCTGTTTTACCAATTTTAAAACTGATGTTTCAGGTATTAATTTACCAAACAAGTTTACATTTCCCTTTTACTATCAACCTCACGAGCTTGCTGTTTTGGCAGCTAAGGAGCTACAAATATTGATTCAAGAAAAAACGTGGAATCACAATTTTGACACGAATTTACCTAAGCAAAAAGCTGTTGGTAAAATGTTTGGTGTTTTGGTTGTTAAAAACACCAAAGGAGAACTTGGATACTTATCTGCTTTTTCCGGTAAAATGGGAAATCAAGTAGCTTTAAACGGCTTTGTCCCTCCTATCTTTAATCGATTAGAAACAGACGGTTATTATTTGATAGGTGAAGAAGAATTAAACCAAGTAAACAGAACAGTTTGGGCGCTTGAAAAGAATAATGTTTTTAAATCATGGAAGGATTTATTAGTTAAAGAAAGGGAATACTCTTCTATTGTTATTTACGCTGAAAAACAATATGTTAAAGAAAATAAAAACCTCCGAAAAGAAATCAGAGACAATCAAGAATTAACCTCTACATTAATACAAGAGTTAGGTCAAGAAAGTATTCATGATCAATTGAGATTTAAAAGAATCAAAAGGTTTTGGAAAGGTAGGTTGGCTTTTATTCAAGCTAAATCTGATGAGTTTCAAAATGAAATTGATCGCTTAAAGAAGCAAAGAAAAGCAATGTCTATTTCGCTTCAAAAAAAGTTATTTAGCGATTATAAATTTCTAGATGCGAATAATGAATTTGAAACACTTTGGAACATCTTTAAAGATACTCCAACCCAAATTCCACCATCAGGTGCTGGAGATTGTTGCGCACCTAAATTATTACAATTTGCTTATCAACAGAAATTTGAACCGATTGCCCTTGCCGAGTTTTGGTGGGGTGTTTCTCCAAATTCTATCATTAGAAAACATAATTACTTTTACCCTGCTTGTCGCGGTAAATGTGAGCCGATACTAGGTCACATGCTTAAAGGTTTAAATGTTGATGTTAATCCAATGCTATCAAACCCCGATACTATTGGAGATATTGAAGAGTTGTTCCAAGATCCCCATATTTTGGTGATTAATAAGCCTGCAGAACTGTTATCAATACCGGGTAAAAATATTAAAGATTCCGTATTAACGCGTTTAGAAATTAAATACTTGAATCAATTTCGACCGCTTCTATTGCACCGGTTGGATATGTCAACCTCTGGAATAATGATTTTCGCAAAGTCAAAAAGAGCGCAAAAACATTTACAAAAGCAATTTTTGAGTCGAACGTTAAAGAAAAGGTACATTGCCTTGTTGGATGGTGAGCTTCAAAATCAAGAAGGTTCAATAGATCTTCCGTTAAGGGTTGATTTAGATAACAGGCCATATCAGATGGTATGTTATGAACACGGGAAGGCTTCGCTTACAGAGTATAAAGTAATCTCTATTAAAGAAGGAAAAACGCTTATTCATTTTCATCCCATAACTGGAAGAACGCATCAATTAAGAGTGCATGCAAGTCATGAATTAGGCTTAAATATTTCTATTGTTGGTGATGACTTGTATGGCAAAAAGTTGAATAGATTACATTTACACGCAGAAAAAATTCAATTTACACATCCTGTTAATCAAGAAGAATTGACGTTTGAAGTACAAGCTGATTTTATTTAATTAGGATTAATTAAATCTCTTAAGATCTCTTTTAATGGCCTAATTTTATGAATATGTTCAATAGCAGGTCCTGCGCACCAAACGGTTTTATAGGTTGCTTTAAATGCTGATTTCCTAATCTTATTCATTCCTCTTAAAGCAACAATAAGTTTAATCCATTTTTTTAAAGTCTTATTCTTGTTCATTAATTTCTCCCACCAAGCAGCTTTGGTTCCAATACTTTGTACATAAGGTGTATTAATAACTGTTAAATGTGAACCTGAGAGCTTAGTAGATAAAACGATATCCTTTTCACCGTAATCTATTAAAGCTTGCTTGTATTCATTTGAAATTGGAGCTTCACTTGCCGCTAAAAATATTGTTCCCACTGAAACCCCACATGCGCCAAGATCAATTGCTTGGTTTACATCCTTTACGTTTGTTACGCCACCCGCAGAAATTATAGGGATTGAAATGTTTTGATTTAATTCTTTAATTAGTTGATCAAGGTCATCTGGTCCGCAATGACCACCTGCTTTGTTGTTTACCGCAATAACGGAATCAGCTCCCATCTCTTCAACTTTTTGCGCATATTTTAAATCCACTACATCACAAAAAACTTTGATGCCTAAAGGCTTGCACGTTTTAATAGTTTCAGCTGGACTTCCTAAAGACGTGATAATATAGTCTACTTTCTCTTCCGCTAGCAATTTAAGTTGACTTAAGTATTTTGGGTTGGATTTATTTACAATTAAATTAATTCCAAAAGGCTTATTTGTTTTAGATTTTATCGACTTTATGGCTTTAATCAGCTCTTCATTCGTTCTGTAATTCAATGCTGGAATTGCAGCTGTAGCACCAGCTTCGCATGCCTCTACCACCATTTCAACGTTGGACACCAAAAACATTGGTGCAACTATAATTGGATGATCTATTCCTAATATTTCATTAAGTAATTTTCGCATAGGTAATTACGTGAACGTGAATTGATGCGTTAAGGTTCGTTATTCAAAACTTAATATGGACTGTTTAATAATTCCAACACATTGCTTAATCTGATCTTTAGTGATTATTAAAGGTGGGGCAAATCGTATAATGTCACCATGGGTTGGTTTTGCTAACAATCCGTTCTCTGCCATTTTTAAACAAACATCCCAAGCTTCCTTCCCATTTTTAGGTTGAATAACAATGGCATTTAATAACCCCTTTCCTCTAACGAGTTTAATCATATTGGAATTTATTTTTCTTAATTCAGCTCTTAAAAACAAGCCTAATTCTTCTGCTTTCTCTGCAAGGTTTTCATCTTTAACCACCTTTAAAGCGGCAGTTACTACAGCGCAAGCGATTGGGTTCCCTCCATAGGTGGACCCATGAGTACCTGGTGTAATAACTTCCATGATATGATTATCTGCTAAAACACACGAAACAGGATAAAGACCTCCCGATATCGCTTTTCCTAATATTAATACATCTGGCTTTACATTTTCATGATCACATGCTAAAAGCTTTCCAGTTCTTGCTATTCCGGTTTGAACCTCGTCAGCGATGAACAGAACATTATTTTCTTTACAGATTTTATAAGCCTCCATTAAATAACCTTCATCAGGCAAAAAAACACCAGCTTCTCCTTGAATTGGTTCAACCATAAATGCGGCAACGTTAAAACCTATCAAAGCTGTTTTTAAACATTTCAAATTGTTGTATGGAATCGAATTTATTCCTGGTGTGTATGGACCAAAGTTACCTCTTGCATCAGGATCATTTGAAGCCGATATTATGGTAATTGTTCTCCCATGGAAATTGCCTCCACATACAATAATCTTTGCTTCGTTGCTTGGAATTCCTTTTTTCTCATATCCCCATTTTCTAGCAATTTTCAAAGCGGTCTCAACAGCTTCTGCCCCTGTATTCATAGGGAGCACTTTATCAAAACCAAAGTAATTAGTAATGAATTCGGAAAATTCTACAAATGCTTCACTATGAAATGCTCTTGACGTTAAGCCTAATTTTGAAGATTGATCAATAAGAGCTTTTACTATTTTTGGATGACAGTGTCCTTGGTTAACAGCAGAATAGGCAGAAAGGAAATCGAAATACTTTTTATCGTCAACATCCCAAACAAACACTCCTTCTCCTTTAGTTAGTACAACGGGTAATGGATGATAATTGTGGGCACTATATTTATTTTCTTTTTGAATATGTTGATTTGTAATGTCCATGATCGATAAATTTTATGGTTAATGTAAAATCAATGACTTATTCTGTGATAAATTTAACTCATATTGGAGTAACCCATTTTTAATTTAAAATGAAACTATATACACAATTACTTTCATTACTTATTTTTGTTACAATTGTTGCTTGTCAGGCGCAATTGGACAGCAAGACGAAAGCACCTAAAACTATGGATAAAGAAAACTACAGAGATTTAAACGAAGAGGAAAAAAGGGTGATTCTAAATAAAGGAACTGAATATCCATTTACAGGTGAATATAATAGCTTGAAAGATATTGGAGTATTCCATTGTAAACAATGCAAAACTCCCCTATTTAACTCGGAAGATAAATTTGACAGCGGAAGCGGATGGCCAAGTTTTGATGATGCTATTGAAGGGAATGTAAAGGAAATTCCTGATGCTGATGGGCGAAGAGTTGAGATTGTTTGTAATACCTGCAGTGGACATTTAGGACATGTTTTTAAAGGTGAGTCATTAACTGCTAAGAGTACAAGACATTGTGTTAATTCTATTAGTTTGGAATTTGAACCTAAAGATAATTCTCCTAGAGATACAGCTGTTTTTGCAAGTGGATGTTTTTGGGGAACCGAATATCATTTACAAAAAATGGATGGTGTAATTGATACAAAGTCTGGATACATAGGTGGTCATGTTAAAAATCCAGGATACCGTCAAGTATGCTCTGGTATAACGGGGCATGCTGAGGCAGTAAGAGTTATATTCAATCCTGAGTTAGTTAGTTATGAAACTCTAGCTAAAATATTTTTCGAAACCCATGACCCTTCCCAAGTTGATCGTCAAGGTCCAGATATAGGAAATCAATACAGATCTGAAGTTTTTTACTTCAATGAAGAACAAAAAGAGGTTATTCAAAACTTAATGAAGCAATTAGAATCCAAAGGGATTAATGTGGTTACAGGGTTAACGGAAGCCTCTACATTTTGGGTTGCAGAAGATTATCATCAAGATTATTATACAAAAACAGGTAATCAACCTTACTGCCATATTTACCAAAAAAAGTTTTAAACAGCCGATTTAACTCCATTAATTATTATATATAATATTCAATCGAGCTAAATGATATAATAAATTATTATAAGTTCAATTAGTTATTTTTTCTAACTTTAAAAAATAAATTGAACTCTAATAACTTATTATGAGATACATTTTAACATTTGCTGCACTATTTGTTGGGTTTATTGGATTTGGTCAAAACAGTGATGAGTTTGCTGCAAAAGCAAAGATTGAATTCGAAAATGACAACCTTAAAGAATCGTTAGAACTTTATGGAAAAGCAATTTCAATTGACACTTCCAAAAGTGATTATTATTGCGAAAGAGGTCAAGTTTATGTCCAACTTAATAAGTTTCAGGAAGCGTTATTAGATTTTAGTAAGTCCATTGTTTTGGATAATAAAAACGTTGATGCATTCCATAATAGAGCAATTCTTTATTACAGCTCGCAATATCCAAATTATGCAATATTAGACAATAATGAAGCATTAAAGTATGTTAAGAATGATACATTAAAGTACATATTATTTAATAATAGGGGAAACGCAAAAGCAATGAAGAGAGATTTTCAAGGCGCTTATGAAGATTACTTAAAAGTATTAGAATTTGATTCAACTGATATTGGTGCATTAACAAATATGGGAGCCATATTAGATGATTTAGGCAAGGACCAGGAAGCAATTATGTATTTAGAAAGGGCTATTCGTGTTCAGCCTGACTTTATTGGAGCATATGGAAACTTAGCTTTTAGATATATTAAATTGGGTGATTTTGAAAAAGCTTTAAGTTTAAATAGCAAAGTTATTTCAATGGATCCAGAGTCCGCGTTGGCTTTTAACAATAGAGGTTTTGTTTATTATAAAATGGGAGATTATAAGAAGGCTTTAATAGATATAAATAAGTCTTTAAAAATGTATCCTTCCAATTCTTACGCATTTAAAAACAGAGCACTTATTTACATTGATCAAAAAAAGAAGAAGGCCTCTTGTAACGATATGGCTAAAGCAATCGAATTAGGTTTTACAAAAATGTACGGTACTGAAGTCGAAGATTTACAAAAAGAACATTGTAAATAAATAATTATTTACATCATAAAAAAAGCTCGAAACTATTTAGTTTCGAGCCTTTTTTATGATGTAAAATCTGCATATCTAAAAGTATCTATTCAAAATTGGTTTTAAACTTGGAGCTTATTCAATATTTACTAAAGCTATTTCTAGCCATAAAGTTGTTGTATATTTCACAACAGCACATGCGATGTTAAAGCTTAACATCTAGTCGGAAAAGCTCCCTAAAACAGTGATAGGCTTTGAAATAGAGACTAAATAATATTTCATCTATAGTTCGATGAAAAAAAATCATCGAATTATAAATGGTACAGATTAAAAATCTTAATTAGTATGAATCCTTTTAATATTATGAACACCTTTAATTTCCTTCAATTTATTACTTAAATCCAATAGCTCATTTGTATCCTGAACGAAAAACATAACCTTTCCTTCAAAAACTCCATGATCTGAGTCGAATTTTATTGACTTAATTCGAAGTTTTGATTCACCACTAATTAGTGTTACAATTTTACTTACTAAGCCAAAATCATCTGTTCCTGTAAATCGAACTCCAGTAAGAAACTCGTTTTTAGATTTATCTTCCCAAACAGCTTTAATTGTTCTGTAAGCAAAGTTGGCCTGTAAATGCATGGCATTAGGACAGTTTGTTTTGTGAATTTTTATACCATCAACAACAGTAACAAAACCAAAAACTTCATCCCCTGGTATCGGGTTACAACACGGTGAAATTTTATAATCAAAAATATCCTTATCCTCTCCGAGTACTAGTACGTCTTCCTTCTTAAAAGATTTAGCCGTAACCCCATCTCCTTTTGCTTTTACAACTTGTTTCAGTAATGCCTCTTCAGCGGCTTTTTGGTGTTTATTTCTTTGGGAAATATAATTTTTAATAGCCCCTTTTTCAATTTTATGTTCTGCAATTTTTACAAATAATTCAACAGCGTCAGACGTTCCAAAGTGACTAATTAACTCGGGTAATAGTTCAGGTGAAGCTTCAGGAATACCTTTCATTATTCGATTATACTTTTCCTTACCATCCGTAGCTATTATTTTTCGATCTCTTTTAACACCGTTTTTAATTCCATGTTTTGCCTTAGCTGTGGTAACAATCTTCAACCATTCTTGCTTAGGCACTTGCTTTTTAGAAGTTAAAACCTCTAGCTGTTCACCGCTTTTAATTTTATAATTTAGAGGTACTAATTTATGATTGACTTTTGCTCCAATGCAGGAATCTCCTATCCTACTGTGTATTTCGTAAGCAAAATCTAAAGCTGTTGCTCCAATCGGTAGTTTTATAATTTCTCCAGCTGGCGTAAATACAAAAATCTCATCTGAAAATAAATTTAACTTAACGTCATCGATAAAATCAATTGCCTGATTATGAGGACTCTCTAGCAATTTCCTTATCTTATCAATCCATTCGTCTACTCTATTATCTGAATTAGCGCCTCCTTTAGTTTTGTATTTCCAATGGGCTGCCAAACCTTTTTCAGCAATATCATGCATTTTCTTTGTTCTAATCTGAACTTCAACCCATTTACCTTCTGGTCCCATCACAGTAGTGTGCAGCGATTCGTAACCGTTTGCTTTCGGGTTTGATATCCAATCTCTCAAACGATCAGGTCTAGGAGTATACATGTCTGTAATCAAAGAATAAGCATTCCAGCATTCACTTTTTTCATTTTCGGGAGTGGAATTCAAAATAATTCTAAATGCAAAAATGTCATAAACTTCCTCAAAAGGAATGTTTTGACTTTTCATTTTTTGAGCAATTGAATAAGGAGACTTTGGTCTTCCTGAAACTTCAAAATCATATCCCTTATCCGTAAGAGAATTAATTATTGGTAAACTAAACTTATTAATATAACGGGTTAATTTTCTTTGACCTTCCTTTAATTTATCAATTATTTCATCATATAGTTCGGTTTCTGTGTATTGGAACGCTAAATTCTCTAATTCAGTTTTAATTGCATTTAAACCCAAACGATAAGCAAGAGGAGCATATATAAATAAAGTTTCATAAGAGATTTTAAGTTGTTTATGCCTTGGCATAAACTCCATTGTTCTCATATTGTGAAGTCTGTCTGCTAGTTTAACCAATATTACTCGAACATCTTCTGATAATGAAAGCATCATCTTTCGAAAATTCTCTGCCTGAATTGAGTAATTAGGGTCAGAGTGGTCAATAATCCCGCTAATCTTTGTAAGTCCGTCTATGATTAGGCAAACTTTAGGTCCAAACATGTTGTCGATATCCTCAAGAGTTATCTCTGTGTCTTCAACTGTATCATGTAATAAAGCAGAAACAATTGAAGTTGTTCCTAACCCCATTTCTTCCGCTACAATTTGTGCAACTGCAATTGGGTGATAAATATAAGGTTCACCAGATTTTCGACGCATCTCTTTATGCGCTTCTAAGGCAACGTTAAAAGCTTTCCTAATTTGTTTTTTATCTAAATCATCTCTTGACTTTTTAGCTAAAAGCAATAATTTACGATACCTTTTAAGTATTTCGTTTTTTTCTACCTCTACATCAATTATCATACTAAAAATTAAAGCCGTTTAAATCCAAAAAAATAGACATAATTCTAAACTAACAAACTTATTTAACTATATAAACCCTGCTTTTGTTTCGGAATCAATGAATAAGTTGTAAAATTATAGCCTAGCCTTAATTTTATTATAAATACAATAGGAAAGTAGAGGAATAAAAAAGGACAAAAATTCAAGTTGAAAATTTGTCCTTTTTAAGTACCGAGAGAGGGATTTGAACCCACGACCTCAGGAGTATGAATCCAGCGCTCTAACCAACTGAGCTACCTCGGCAATTAGCCATTTTTCGCAAATGGGAGTGCAAATATATGACTTTCGTTTTAAACTCAAATCGATTATTCGAAAAAAAAAACACCTCTTATGCATTTTTTTAATAATTATGCTAGGTAAATACATTTTTAAATGTTTAAATTGCGTGTATAATTTTTATTATCAATATGACTAAGTTCGAAATAGAATACCCAATAAAATCATCTGTTAAAGTATTATATGATGGATTAACTGATTCATCTAAATTAACAGAATGGTTTTGTGATGAAATTAGATTAATGGATAATGGAAACAGAATGGAATTCTTCTGGGATGGTTCTGGTCAAATAGCAAAAATCGTTGCTAAAAAAGACAATAAATTTATTAGATTTCACTGGGAAGACGAGGATGAGGAAACTTACTTCGAGATGAAGATTCAAATTGATGAAATAACAAATGATGTTGCATTGTTTGTAACAGATTTTGCCGAAGATGATGAGGTTGAAGAGGCTAAAATGCTTTGGGATAATCAAATCAAAGATTTATTTCAAATTTTAGGAGCATAACAGCATCTTTAAATGAAGAAACTACATCGATTAGTTTTTCAAACCTTTCTTGGCCCGTTCATCATAACGCTTGTTATTAGTAATTTTCTCTTACTAATGATTTGGATGGTTAAGTACCTTGAAGATATTATTGGCAAAGGACTTGAGTTTTCTATTATCTTAGAAATGATGGGGCGCGGTGCTCTAAACCAAATCCCTTTCTCTCTTCCACTAGCAATGCTACTGTCGAGCACAATGACTTTTGGTAAGCTTGGTGAAACGGTTGAATTGATAGCGATGAAATCATTGGGAATCTCCTTACAAAAAGCGATGACTCCCCTACTCGCTTTTGCTGTAATGATTACAATTGGAGCATTTTTTTTCACAAACAATTACCTACCCTATTCAAACAAAAAGCTAAAAGCTTTGGTTGGCGACATAAGAGTTTCCAAACCTGAATTATTAATACCTGAAGGCGTATTTTACAATCAACTTAGAGGTTATACAATCAGGATAGGAAAAAAGTATGAAGATAAATCAATAGCCGATGTTTTAATTTTTGATGATAGCAATGCGGGAATGGATGGATTTATTGCTGCAGACTCTGGAAACATGGCGCTATCTTCTTCTGGTAAATTCCTTATTTTAAATTTAATAAACGGAAATACTTATCGTCGTGATCGTGAGAAAGTGAAACCTGGGAAAAAAAAGAAAATTCCGTATGTAAGGAATAAATTTAAAACTAACCAAATATTATTTGATTTATCCGGGTTTGAATTTGAAAAGACGAATCCTTCAGACCGAGGTAAATCTACAAGAAATATGAATATTACTGAGCTATCTGCAGGTATTGACAGTTTAAATAATAAACGTTTAGATAGATTAATCAGTGCTAGAAAGGATTTAGACCATAAATACTTTTTTAGACCAGATACGACCTTTAAATACAAAACTTTGAAAAGAATAAAATACAACAGAGATTCGATAATTTCTTTAATAAAAGATAGTAACAAACTTAAAAACCTTTACAGTTCTGGATTAAATTTATCGCGTAATTCAAAAAATTACATTTCTAGAATTGAAACAACATTAGACAATAATGATAAATTTATTATATCCCACCAAACAGAATGGCATAAAAAATTCTCTATGGCTTTCGCTTGTATTGTTATGTTTTTTATTGGAGCTCCATTTGGCGCAATTGTAAGAAAAGGAGGTTTAGGCCTACCTGTAGTTATTGGAATATTACTTTTTCTATTTTATTATGTAACCTCCACTACAATGGGGAAAATGGCTAAAAAAGGTGATGTAAATCCTGTTTTAGGTATGTGGATAGCGCCTCTAATACTTTCACCTGTTGGGTTATTTTTAACCTATAAAGCAACAACTGACTCCAACCTGTTCAGATGGGAAGCTTATAAAAGGATTTTTAAAAAAATATTTTAAAAAAATAAGTCTTGTCTCAATTTATGAATACTTGTCTTGTTATCATATATTTGTGAATCTTTTTGATGAAATGATAGCCTGAAATTATCGTATGAAAATTCTTCAAATTTGTAATAAACCTCCTTACCCCGCAGTTGATGGCGGAGCTATTGCTATGAATAATACAACGCAAGGGCTTATAAGTAATGGATATGAAGTGAAAGTTCTAGCTATTTCAACAGCTAAACATCCTGTAAACATTGACTCACTACCTGAAGATTATCTTGTTCATACCAAATTTGAAAGTGTTTTTATTGATACAAGCATTAAGTTAAAGAATGCTTTTTTTAATTTATTCTCTAGTAAGTCTTATAATATAGAACGTTTTATAAGCAAAGATTTAACAAAAAAGTTAATTGCCATTTTAGAAAAAGAAAATTTTGATGTCATTATTCTTGAAAGTCTTTTTGTAGCTCCTTATATAGAATCAATAAAAAAAATAAGTAAAGCGAAAATTGTTTTAAGAGCTCATAATGTAGAATATAAGATTTGGGAAAGAATAAGCTTAAACACAAAAAACCCGATAAAGAAATCATATCTAAGCTTATTGGCAAAACGATTAAAAGCTTATGAAATAAAAACATTCAAAGACTTGGACGGAATTGTAGCGATGACAAAAGTTGATGCCGATCAATTCGTTCAACTTGGTTTTAATAAAGGTATCACGTCGGTACCAACTGGATATATTATTAACCAAACTGACTGTGAAAATGTTGAAGTTGAAAAAAATTCAATATTTCATATTGCCTCAATGGATTGGTTGCCAAATGTGGAAGGTATCAATTGGTTTTTAAATAAAGTTTGGAAAACTGTTCATCTTAACGCACCTAACTCTAAACTATATTTAGCAGGAAGAGAAATGCCAAAAGAGTTTTATAATCTAAAATTAGATAATGTTATAACTGTTGGTAAGGTTGAAAGTGCAAAAGAATTTTATCTCTCAAAAAAAATCATGATTGTACCAGTCCTTTCAGGAAGTGGAATGCGGATAAAAATTATAGAGGGAATGGCATTGGGAAAAGTGATTATTTCCACAACAATTGGAGCTGAGGGAATTCAAGTGACAAATAATAAAAATATTCTTATCGCTGATTCTCCAGAAGAATTTTCTGAGGCAATTATAAAATGTACTAGTGACGAAAATTTTTGCAACGAAATTGGTTTAAATGCTCAAAAATTAATTGTAGAAAAATATAGTAATTCGAATTTAAGTAATCAATTGATTTCGTTTTTTAATCTTATTCAAGAAAATTGAGTAAATTAAAAAAAATACTGTTTTTCACCTCTAGAATCCCCTACCCATTAGAAAAAGGAGATAAACTTAGAGCATACTATCAAATAAAGTATTTGAGTAAGGATGCTAAAATTATTCTTTGCTGCGTTTCTCAAGAAGAATTAACAATAAAGGCAGAAAGAGAACTTAAAAAATATGTTGATGAAATATATGTTTACAGAAGCAATAAGGTAAGTACGCTTATTAATATGCTTATCGCTGGCGTTATTGGTTACCCTTTTCAAATTGGTTACTTTTTTAACGCTGGGGCTCATTTCTACTTTAAAAATGTAATACAAAAAGAACAACCTGATCACATATTTGTCCAATTAATACGAATGGCCGAATACGTTTTAAAAACTAAAAACATATCAAAGTCATTAGATTATATGGATACCTTCTCCAAAGGGATAGAGAGAAGAATGGAAAAAGAGAAAGGCTTAAAGCGACTAGCTTATCGATTTGAGTTCAATCGTTTAAAAAAATATGAAGAAAAGGTATTCTCATATTTTGGTAACCATTATATTATTTCAAGTCAAGATCGAGACTCTTTTTCTTTTGAAAAAGCAAAATCAATTTCTATATCACCAAATGGAGTTGACCACAATTTTTTCACCCCTAAAAAGAATATTAACAAGCCTTACGACCTTGTTTTTACGGGTAATATGAGTTATCCTCCGAATGTGAGTGCTGTTATTTATATAGCGAAGGAAATCATGCCATTACTAATTAAAGATTTACCTAATATTCAACTATTAATAGCAGGTGCTACCCCTACTTCTTCAGTTAAAGGATTGGCCAATAAAAACATTACGGTAAGTGGATGGCTTGATGACATAAGAGATGCATACAATGATTCGAAAATATTTTTAGCGCCACTTCAAATAGGTACAGGACTTCAAAATAAGCTATTAGAAGCTATGTCAATGGAGGTACCTTGCATAACTTCTCAGCTTGCTAACAATGCTTTAGGTGCTAAAAGAGAATCTGAAATTTTAATCGGTGAGACTCCTCAAGAATATATAGAATTAATAAAACGACTAATTGAGAATGAAGAATTGAGAAATAACCTCACCAAAAACGCAAAACTATTCGTTGAACAAAATTATAATTGGAGTTCTATCTCAAATTCTTTACTAAAAGACTTTTTCCAATCAAACAAATAAACCCCATTTTCAAATTCTTCTGTAAAAGACTTATTATTGTTGTAATATGAATGAATTTGTTGAAATGTTTCCTCAAAATTCTTGAGTGTACAATTAAACAAATCGAATATATAATTTTAAAAATCAGAATAAACTCTCGTTATACTAATGAATACTTAAATACCATTTTATAGATGGTGCTTAAGTAATTCAAACTTTAATGTCTAAATATGACCCATAAGAATAATTATTAATTATTCTGTTAAGTAGAAGTTCAATGGAGGTTAATGCTAAAAAAGATATTAATTTAGACTTAATTACTTATATAGGTCAATAATAAAAAAACACTCCTTAATAAGCTGAAGTGAAAATAGGTTGTAATTGAAAGCCTTTACCCTGTATCCAATTGTTAAGCTGAATTATTTCTTCTAACTGAAGTAATTTCAATGACTTGGAATATTCTTTTTTCAAAAGTTCTTTATCAAAGCTTACTTTATCTAAAATATATTTGGTGTATTCTAAAAATGACTCTTTCATGTTTTTTTTTATAAAAATGACAAATTATTAGTAGAATCAAAACTTCTTAAATTATTTTAAGAGAATTTAAAAGCAAAACATCTTGATAACAATATTAATAAACTGTTTTTTAGGGTTTTAGTATAAATAACGTATCGTTACACATGTTAATTTTTTTAACATACTTACGACAATCTATATTTGAAGTCTAAGTAACTAAACTCTTTCAATAGTTTAAACCCAAACTGATCATTCCAAAGCCCAAGTGATGGATGTTTAACTCCATTAAAAAAGCTTGTTTTAACAAAAGTATAATGCATCATGTCTTGAAAAACGACTAAATCACCAATTAAAGGTGTTTTATTGAATTTAAATCCACGAACATAATCACCACTCATACAAGTATTCCCACCGAGTGTAATTTCTACACCTTCGTTCAATTCAGTAATGATAGTAGGTTTATAAGGCATTTCTAAACAATCTGGCATATGCGCTGCGAAAGATACATTTAGTATAGCTGTAGTTTCTTCTCCATTTTTCACAATGTCTTCAATTTTCGAAACTAAATATCCCGTATTTAGACCAATTGCTTCCCCAGGCTCCAAATAAACATCGATATTATATTTTTCACGAAAATCTTTAATTGTTTTGCCCAATAATTCCGTGTCATATCCAGGTTTTGTTATGTGATGACCTCCTCCTAAATTAACCCAACTAGCCTGTTGCAATAGATGTCCAAACTTCGCTTCTATCTCCTTTAAAACGTCTTCTAAATCTTTTGCAGATGATTCACAAAGCGTATGGAAATGAAGTCCTGAAATTTGTTTTGGTAAAGTTTTAGGTAAATCTTGTTCTGTAACTCCAAACCTACTTCCCTCTGCACAGGGATTGTATTTNTCAAACGATACCGATGAGAACTGAGGGTTTATTCTGAATGCATATTTAATACTTTCGTCTGACTTATTTTTAAATCTATTAAACTGAGTGATAGAATTAAAACTCATGTGCGAACTAATTTCTTGCACTTCGTTAAATTCTTCTTCTGAATAAGCTACGAAACAACAATGAGCCTTCTTCCCCATTTTTTCATGAATCAATTTTGCTTCATTTAATGAACTCGCTGTTCCGCCAGAAATATAATTGGTCATTTTAGGAAACATCTCCCACATAGAGAATCCTTTTAAAGCGCATAAAATTTTACAACCTGAAACATCTTGAACCTTTTTTAAAGTCAACATATTTTTCACAAATAATTCTTCATCAATAACAAAACAAGGATTTGGTATTTGATCTATACTTTTAAGAAGTTCACTCATATAAACTTAGTCTACGTTTATATTAAAAATAAAACAATAATATCCGTTTTGAAATTGAGTATCTATATTTTGTGTGATTTTTATTAAAATAAATAGAAATGAATTTTCACAACCTAGAAATAAAAAAACCAAATGGGGATTTATTAAAGATGAAAGACTTTAATGGAAAACTTTTGTTGGTTGTTAATACAGCCACTAAATGCGGTTTGTCAACTCAGTTTAAAGGATTAGAGTTACTTCATCAGGCTCACAAGGATAATGGTTTAGTCATCCTCGGAACACCTTGTTCTCAGTTCATGAATCAAGAACCAGAGACGAATTTATCCGTTGAAATGGCTTGTGAAATAAATTTTGGAGTGACCTTTCAACTAACTGAGAAAGTTGAAGTAAATGGTAAAAATCAGCACCCCATTTATCGTTATTTAAAAAATAAAAAGGGAGGTTTTTTTTCACGTAAAATAAAATGGAACTTTACTAAGTTTCTTATTTCACAAGATGGTAAGGTTTTAAAAAGGTACTCTCCTATGACTAAACCCAAAAAAATAGAAATTGACATCCTAAAACATTTAAAAAAGTAAACATTCCTAAATTTAACTCTCATAAAAAATAAAATAGAACATCCAAATCAAGTCTGATAAAAAGGCAGCTCATTTAGACTAATTTTTATATGTTTGAAAAATAATAAATTAATTCGTTACAAATAGTTGTACAAAAGCAGCTAGCCTAGAAAAAAAACATATTGTTTATTTTTCAAAGAGATCTAATTAAAGTAATAAAAACAGGAAAATATTTAGGAGTTGTTTGATTATTTATGAAATGAGAAAATATTAATCAAACCCCAAGTTTCAAATGAAAATTCGAAGCAGAAAATCTACTTAGTTCTAAATCATAAACTTTAAAAGCGGTCAACCTATTTTAAGTATACGCTCACTGCACTCAGCTTAAATATTCTCTCTTAAATAGCGATCTAAAAATCTAGGCTCCAGTAAAGATCCCTTACCAATATAGGGGAAAATCTCACTGTACTTCATTGCCCTATTCATACTAACTCTTCTGTTAATATGTTGTCTTTTAATTTCAGAAGGCTCATATAAACCAGCGGCTGCAGTTAATTCAACAAAAGCCTTTAAAGTTTCATGGTGATAATTCGAAACTCTTTCTGCTTTATTCTTAATAACCAAACCTTTCATTAAACTTTTATCCTGCGTTGCTACACCCACAGGGCAAGTGTTGTTATTACATTGTAAAGCCTGAATACAACCAATCGCTAACATCATTGCCCTTCCACTGTAAATCAAATCAGCTCCCAGCGCAATTGCTCTAGCAATATGAAATCCTGTAATGATCTTTCCAGAAGCAGCAATTTTAATATCTTTTTTTAAATCAAAACCAACTAAAGTGTTACTAACAAAGGCTAATGCATCCCTCAATGGCATTCCCAAAGAATTCGAAAACTCCATAGGTGCAGCTCCGGTTCCTCCTTCACCACCATCAACAACTATAAAATCTGGTTTTATACCGGTTTCAATCATAGCTAAACATAAATCAACAAACTCGCTCTTCTTGCCTACACACAACTTAAAACCAATAGGCTTACCACCTGATAAATGTCTCAATTCCTTAATCCAATGACAAAGCTCAATTGGTGTAGAAAAAGTTGAATGATGCGGTGGTGAATGAATTGCAACACCAGGTTTAACACCTCTTATCTCCGCAATTTCAAGTGTGTTTTTCACTGCTGGTAAAATACCTCCATGTCCAGGTTTAGCACCTTGAGATATTTTAATCTCAATCATTTTAACATTTTCCTTTTGTGCTTTCTTTTTAAATTTTTCAGGAGAAAACCCCCCTTCATCATCTCTACATCCAAAATAACCTGTTCCTATTTGCCAAATAACATCACCTCCTAAATCATGAAAAGGAGTAATACCTCCTTCTCCTGTATTGTGCGCAAACTCATTTTGCTTTGCCCCTAAGTTCATAGCTGAAACCGCATTTTTACTNAAAGAACCGTAACTCATTGCAGCAATATTGAGAATACTTGATAAGTAAGGTTGCTTACAATCTGACCCACCAACTAAAACTCTAGGATGCTCTTGAATATACTTTGTGTGGTGAGAATAAATAGAATGATCCATCCATTCATAACCAACTCTATATACATCCATTTGAGTTCCAAATGGTACTGTGTCATTTACTTTCTTTGCTCTCCTGTAAACCATCGATCTTAGCAATCTATTAAATGGTCGACCTTCAGTATCTGTTTCCACAAAATACTGCATTATTTCAGGTCTAATCTTTTCTAATACATACCTAAAATGTCCTATTAAAGGATAATTCTTTTTAATCGTTTGTTTATTCTGAGTTATATCTGAAATGCCTAAAATTATCAATGGTAACACTAGTATTAAAACCCATAAATAATTTAAAGAAATAGAATATGCCAAAAAACCAATCAAACTCAAAAAAACGGTTGAAATCCCATAAAATATTCTCCTCGCATTCATATTTTAGTGAAGTTTAATTACAGGTTTTACTAAAAATCAATCATTAAAGTTACCTCTGGTCAATAAAATTAAAAATGTTAATTAGTAATTGATAATTGTTAATAATTAGACACTCTAGGACAAGTCTAAAAATGAAGCTTCACATATCTTTGCAGAACTAAATTGCAGAATATGAATTTTATTGTATCAAGTGCTTCTTTACTAAAACAACTTTCTCTTATTAATGGGGTTTTAAACTCTAGTAATACTTTACCAATTTTAGACAATTTTTTGTTTGAAATAAAAGGTTCTCAGTTAAAGGTTTCGGCTTCCGATTTAGAAACGACAATGAGTTCAAGACTTTCTGTTGAATCAAAGGAAGATGGATTAATTGCAATTCCTGCAAAAATGTTAATCGAAATTTTGAAGAATTTAAGTGATCATCCAATTAAATTCTCAGTTGATAAAGGAAACTTCCAAATTGAGATCTCTTCTGATTATGGAAAATACAAATTAAGTGGCCATAGCGGAGAAGAATTTCCAAAAGTACCAGAAATTGAACAATCAAGTTCTTTGAAAATTGCTTCTGAAGTATTATCAAGAGCAATTAATAAAAGTTTATTTGCCGCTGGTAACGATGAACTTCGCCCAGTAATGAGTGGTGTGTTTTGTGAGCTTAATGCAGATAACATTACTTTTGTTGCTACTGATGCACACAAATTAGTAAAGTATCAAAGGCTTGACGCAAAATCAGAAAACTCAACTTCGTTCATACTCCCAAGTAAACCATTGAACTTGTTGAAAAATTGTTTAAATAGCAATCCAGAAACGGAAATTGAATATAACCAAAACAATGCTTTCTTTACAATTGGAGAACTTCATTTGGTATGTAGACTAGTAGAAGGAAAATATCCTAATTACGAAGCTGTTATTCCAAAAGAAAACCCAAACAAATTAACAATTGATAGAGGTTTACTTTTAAACTCTGTTAAAAGGGTTTCTATTTTTGCAAATAAAACAACACACCAAGTAAATTTAAAATTAGCGGGTAGTTCATTAAATATTTCGGCTGAAGATTTAGATTTTGCAAATAAAGCAGATGAAAAACTAACTTGTAGCTACTCTGGAGAAGATATGGAAATCGGTTTTAATTCAAGATTTTTAATCGAAATGCTTAACAACATTGATACTGAAGAAGTAATTATTGAAATGAGTGATCCTAGTAGAGCAGGAATTATTCTTCCATCTGATTCGGAAGGAACAGACGAAAATATTTTGATGTTAGTGATGCCAGTAATGGTTAATTAATCTTTTCAAATTTTACACAACAAAAAAGGCTTCTAATTTATTAGAGGCCTTTTTTGTGATCAGTTTTCAATTACTTAGTGTTGACAAGAAGATCTGTTTTTCGAAAGAATATTCGAAATAAATTCTAATTTTATATTGTGAAGATTATACAAGACATTCCTCCTGTTTTTAAGAATCGCTACTTTTTACTTAGCCTAGGATTTGTGATTTGGATTAGCTTTTTTGATCATTACAATTTCTTCTTTCATGCCGAACTTGTAAAACAAAAAGATGAGCTAAAGCAAGAACTTATTCGTTTAAAAAAAGAAACTGCAAAGAATAAAATTTTTCTTAGAAACTTGAATAATAATGAATTCATGGAAAAGTTTGCGAGAGAACATTACCTGATGAAAAAAAAAGGTGAAGTTATCTTCATGCTAGACTAAACACTTATTTTTCCTTCAAAACCTTAATATCATTACTGAAAAATGTTTTTCCGCTTTTAGTAACAATCACAACTTCAGTAAGCGGTAATTGATTTATTAAATCTACTCCTACTTCCACACCCAAAACTGTTACAGCTGTAGAAAGTACATCCGCTAATGTAGCATTGGGAGCTACAACAGTAACACTTACAATATCATTTTCAACTGGCTTACAGTTTTTCGGATTTACAATATGAGAATACTTCTTACCTTCTGATTTAAAAAATCGATAATAATTTCCACTCGTCACAACCGAAGCATTTGATACTTCAAGGGAGAATAGGATGTCATCAGTATTAATAGGATTAACAATTCCAATAATGCTTGTGCTTATTTTGGATGAAAAAGAAAAAATATCTCCTCCGCAATTTATATGACCTTCCGTTACTCCTTTCAATTTCAACAACGAGGTTATCTTATCTGCCATATAGCCTTTACCAATAGCTCCAAAATCAATTGACATTCCTTTCTTAGTCAGGTATGCTGTTGATGTTATTTTATTAAGTTCAAGGTTTTTGAAATTAACTAATCCTATTACAGAATTAATCAAACTATCAGAAGGAACAATTCCGGTTTTCCAGTACCAAATATTTAAAGCTGGTTTTATTGTAATATCAAACGCTCCTTGAGTAATTTCACTTAATTCCTTACAATAACTCAAAAGAGAAAATAATTCTCTTGAGATTTTGACTGGCTTTTCACCTGCACCTTTATTTATTATAGACACCTCTGAAGAAGCGTCCCAAGAGGAAATTATTTTATTTAATCTATCTACTTCATTCCAACAATTCCTAAATAAAGACGTGTCATGAGATGAAAACTGAATAGTTAACGGACTGCCCATTTTAATTCTGGTCTGCGACAACATAGATTCAAAACGTTCCTTTAACTCATCAATAATTATCGCAGAACTTCTTTTATGATCAATCGATATTGAATTAGTGTTATCTACTATCGTTAGATAAGGAAAAGAACCTGTTTTATTATATAACCCAGCTAAAGAATCTCTTCTTTGTAATTCCTGTTTAAGAATACTTTTTCTTCCTTGTGGAAAATCAAGGATTTCAAAATCAACTTTATACTCTTTGCGAAATTGTATAAAATCTTCAGATTCAATAAATTCTTTCTGAAATTTCATACACGGAATACACCAATCCGAACCGGAAAAATAATACAGTTTTTTTTGAGCCGTTAAACTCAAAGAAATAAATAAAAGAAAACTTACAATCAGCTTCAAACTTAATAATTCTTCAAAGACAACAATACCAAAGTACAAGCTTCTTCAACTTCTATTCCAGCTTTTATTAGTTTAGTTTGAAAATCAGGGTTTTCAGTACCTGGATTAAACAAAACCCGATTGGGGTTTAATGAAATTATTTTATCATAGTATGCATTTTGCCTAACAGCTCCAACATACATGGTTACAGTATGAATATCTTCAAAATCTTCCCATTTATTAATGATCGTTTCTCCAAAAACCTCACCCTTCTTAATTCCAAAAGGAATAATTTGATGCCCTGCTTCAGTTAATTTACGCGCAGCCTTATAAGCGTATCTATCTTCGTTTGGAGTTGCACCAATTATGAGTGTCTTTTTCATAAAATTTAATTATGGTATGTGCATAACTTTATGTGTCTGTAAACTGACATTCCATTTCGGATTGGCCATCACATAATCTACAATTAGAGGCATCATTTGATCCAACTTACTCCATTCCGGTTGTAAAAACAACCTACAATTCGAATTCACTAATTCAGCATGCTCCTCAGCCCACTTAAAATCATTCTTATTATGAATAATTACTTTCAACTCATGTGCTAATGAATATACTTCTGGTTTAGGTGGAATGGTTTTTTTTGGAGATAAACATATCCAATTCCATCTTCCTGAAAATGGATGAGCTCCGCTTGTTTCCAAATATGTTTGATAATGATTTCTGTGCAGAAAATTACACAAGTAATCTAAATTATACATAGTAGGCTCTCCACCTGTTATTACAACATCCTTTGATGGAATATCTTTTAATTTATCTAAAATAGAATCAACTTCTACCAAAGGATGAATACTCGCATCCCAACTTTCTTTTACATCACACCAGTGACATCCTACATCGCAACCACCAATTCGAATAAAATAAGCTGGCTTCCCTGCTTTATCTCCTTCTCCTTGAATCGTATAAAACTCCTCCATAATTGGAAGGTACTTTCCTGAATTCAGTAAAGCTTGCTGCTCTTTTGTTTGATTTTTAACGTTCACAGAAAATTATAAAAGAGATTCAATTATTTGTTCTAAAGAAACACCATCAGCTTCCGCTTTATAGTTTCTCATAACCCTATGTCTTAAAATCGGCATTGCCACAGCTTTTACATCTTCAATATCAGGAGAAAATTTTCCATTTAAAGCAGCATGAGTTTTAGCACCTAAAACTAAATATTGAGAAGCCCTTGGACCAGCACCCCAAGTCAAATAATCTTTACTTATCTGAGTTGAATCTTTTGAGTCTTTTCTTGTTTTCACAGCTAACTTAACGGCATATTCTAATACATTATCAGCAATTGGCATCCTTCTTATTAATTCTTGAAAAGCAAGAATTTCATCAACCGAAAGTATTGGATTTACATCAACCTTAACATTAGAAGTTGTAGCTTTTACAACCTGAATTTCTTCCTCTAATGAAGGATAATCAACCCATAAATTAAACATGAATCGATCTAATTGGGCTTCTGGCAAAGGGTAAGTTCCTTCTTGATCAATTGGGTTTTGTGTTGCCAAAACAAAGAATGGATTTGGTAAAGCATAGCTTTTACCGCTATTGGTCACCTTCTTTTCTTGCATGGCTTCTAACAAAGCTGCTTGAGTTTTGGGAGGAGTTCTGTTTATTTCATCTGCTAAAAGTACGTTTGTAAAAACAGGTCCTTTTACAAATTTAAATTGTCTGTCTTCACNTAGTATTTCAGCCCCTACAATATCACTAGGCATTAAATCAGGCGTAAACTGAATTCGATTAAACCCTAACCCCAACGCTTGAGAAATCGTATTAACTAATAGTGTCTTAGCTAAACCAGGTACCCCCACTAACAAAGAATGTCCGTTGGAGAAAATCGAAATAACGATTCCTCTTACCACCTCTTTTTGTCCTACTATAACTTTACTTATTTCTTGTTCAAGACGCTTAGAGGCTTCTGACAATGCTTTAATTCCTTCTACATCCGATTCAAAATTTACGGCCATATAGCTTTATTTAAAAATTTATTTAGTCTCATTTTTATACCAAACCGATAACTCAGAACAACTCTTGTACTCCTTTGGAAGTTTAATAAAAGTTCCATTCAAATGAGAAGAAATCCACTTCGATAATTCGTCATCTTGCTTTTGATTTAAAGCAGCTGATTTTATTCTATCATAATCAGTTGCAATGTTAGCAGTGTGAAATTCTAATTTATCCATTAAATAAACTATTCTGTATGCTCTTGAATTATCAGGCATTATGAACACTTGAGGTTCAGTAGTTTCACCTTCTTTTAATTGCTGAATAGTGATATAAAGATTTTTATCCATATCCTCTACTTCAAAGTAATCACCACCGGTTTCTGGATTTTGTACAATTCCACCATTTATTTTCGACTGCTCATCATCGCTTAAATCAGAAGCTAACTTATTAAAATTAACATCTGTTTTAATAACCTCTGCTATACTATCAGCTCTGTTTTTTGCCAACACTAAATCTTCATCATAAATTTCAGGCATCTTTAAGATGTGTCTTGCATGAATTAAATTCCCCTTCTTTTCTATCAATTGAATTACATGGTAACCAAAAGGAGACTCAATAACTTCAGAAACCTCACCAGGTTGAAGTCTAAATGCAACAGCACTAAATTCAGGTACTAACTGATTTCTAGCTAAGAATCCTAAATCACCACCTCTTTCACGAGAACCTGGATCGTCAGAATGAATTCTAGCCTGCAAATCAAAATCAGATCCGTTTAAGATTCTATTCCTAACGCCCTCTAATTTATCTTTAACTCTTTTTTTCTCAATCACATTGGCTTTAGCCTTAACAACTAACTGAGCAATTTTATATGATTCAGGAACAACTGGTAATGAGTCGAGTGGTATTTCACTGAAAAATTCTTTTACTTCATTTGGACTAACAGTCACAAATTGGGTGATTCCACCTTTAACTTTACTCGCTAAAATGTTGTCTGCAACGGTTCCTCTAATTTCTTTTTTGAATTGTAGAACAGATTTACCATAAAACTTTGAAAATTCTTTTTCCGAGCCACCAAGTCGCATAAGCATATAGTTCATTCTTCGATCAATAGCATCATCAATTTCTTGATCAGAAACTTCTACACTATCAACTTCTGCCTTATGAACCAATAGTTTTTCAAATAACTTTTCCTTTAAAACATAACATTCAGTAGTAATGTTTGAAGGAGCACCTTGCATTTTTAATTGTTCAACAGATGCTTGAACATCACTTTTAAAAATTGCATTTTTTCCGATTACAGCTTGAACTTCATCCAATAAAATAGGTTTCTCTTGTGCAAATACACTTGAAGTAACAACAGATAAAGCTATTAATAACCCTTTATTTATTTTCAACATATACTTTTATTTCTTTGTTTTTAAGAGCTTTGTTATAAAGCTCCATTTCTTTTTGTTGAATCAACTCTTGTTTACGCTGATTAATGATAATGGCTTTTATTTTATCTTCAACCATTTCAATTGGTACAACACCTTTTTTTAATCTGTTTTCACTAAAATAAATCATCCAAACATCATTTCCATCAGGAGCTTCAGTGTACTTATAATTTCTTAAGAAATGTTCATCATTGTAAAGTTTAAACGGAATAAGATTTTTAAGTTCATCTAACTTTAGCCATAGACTGTCATTAACCTCACAAAAAAAATTTTCTGATTGAACTAGTGAGAAAAACTTCTCTTTTCTAACAGTGTCTTTATACTGCAATAGGTATTTAACCTGATTAAACCTCTTGTGTTTTTTCGGCACTTTAACGTAACGTACGCGAATAATATTCTCTTTTAATTCAAAATTCTTTTGATTTAATTCAAAGTATGATTGAATCTCCTCTTTAGTTACATCAAGGTTTAATGCCGAATCCAACAATTTTGCCTCGTAAGTATATTTAAGTAAAGAAGTTTTATATGAATCAAGTTGTCTACTAAAGTCTTTATCTTTTTCGGATAAAGACTTATCAGCTTCAATTCCAATCACTTTTCCTTTGGCCCAAATTCTAATAAAATCATCGACTTTATCTGTTTTAGATAGCCAATCCTTTCCAAAAACCTTTACTAGCTCATCAACAGTTAAATAATAGTCTCCAACCTCTGCAACGATTATCCCCTTGGGTTTAGCGCTTTCGTCAGTTATTCCACAACTATGAAAAATAATGACCAAAATAAGTACAAAAGGCCATCCAAATTGGACAGCCTTCAAGTGTTTATTTAAGATTTTTTTTATCATTCAGGAATCAATTGATTGTAAACTTGTTCGTTAAACTCAACTTTATACTTAGCATTTAATTCATTCAACCATTCTTTCATTAAGTGATCTTGATACCTGGCAGTAACAAGTCCTTTTATGTAAGGTAATTCTTTACTTTGAACAGGAATCACATTGTTTATTTTCAAAACAATGAACGTTCCATCAGCATTAATCACTTTAGAAATTCCTTTTTTAAATTTCAATCCTTTTAAAACAGGCCTTTCTTTTGCTTCATAAACACCCGCTTCAACTCTGATGTTCAATTTTGATTTTTTATTAAACTCTTCCAATAAGAAAACATCATCTTTACCTTTCTTTAAGTATTTTCTTAACTCCTTGGCAGTAGAATCATTTATACACTTATAAAGAACTCCATCCATTCTTTCATCCCAAGTCCAGTTTGATTTTTTCACTTTATAATAAGCATTTAAACCAGCTGTGTCAGAAACAGATTTATTCCATACTCTTTCACTCGTTAAATCAAACAGGATAATTCCCTCTTCGTACTCTTTTAATAACCTAACGTAGTCCTGATCTTTGTTTGGAAGCTGTGCTTTTTCATGATCTTTTAAAAGATTCTCAATCCAAGAGTCGTAACTGTAATTAACTAACCTTCTATAATCGCCACCTCTTTTCGGAACTAATTTTGATGTAAGTTCTGCTGCAAAATCTTTTTGAGTAAATGTTTTGCCTGCAAAATCAAACATTTTAGTTGTTAATTGATTTTCAGCAGGTGCTTGCCACTTTCCAGAAATGAGTGAGGTGTCACAATGCTTGTAAAACCCATCAATTCCATCTCTATTCTCAACAAAACCATATTCTTTTTTAATTCTATTTATAACAGATAATTTACTTAATTCAGCCCTGTCAGATCTTGCAACTTTCGTCTTCAACTCACTTTCTATATCTTTAAATGAATCGATATCTTTCCTGTCTAATCGTTGAATAATGTGCCATCCATAAATTGTTTTAATCGGCTTTGAGTAAGCCATATTTGAATCTAAAGCAAANGCCGCATTTTCGAATTTAGGCACAAACTTAGATGGTCCAAACCATCCTAATTCACCACCTTTTCTCGCAGTATTTAAGTCCTCAGAAAACTTTTGAGCGAGCGTTCGAAAGCTTTCACCTTTTTGAAGCATAGCATATATTTCATTAATATTTTGTTCAGCATCTTTCTTTTTCGCATCAGGCATTTCAGCTTTAACAACAGTCATAATATGTGCCACTTTTATCTCTCCAACAGCGTCCCTTTTACTATGAACTTTAACGACATGGTAACCAAACCTTGTTCTAAAAACTTCCGCTATATCTCCAGGTTTTGTGTTATATGCAGCAGATTCAAAAGGATAAACCATTTTAAAGGCACCAAAGAAGCCTAAATAACCACCATTTTGTTGAGCACTTGGATCTGTGGAGTACTTTTTAGCCAACGATTTAAAATCTTGACCACTTTCAGCTAACTTTTTAACTTTTAAAGCTTGTTTATAAGCTTTTAAAGTATCGTTAGGTAATGCGTGATAATTTGTCCCAATTAATATATGGCTTGCTTCCACATTAACAATTGAACGCTCGTATGCCTCTTTTACTAAATTCTCAGTAACTGTTTTATCTTTTAAATAAGACTCCGCTAATTGATTTTTATAACCTTTAAATTCTTTTATAAATTTATAAGTAGTATCATATCCTAAAGATTTAGCTTCTTTTACTTTTAATAAAAACTTCGAATATAATTCTCGGTAATTATTAAGTGAGTCTTTAGATGCTATGTCTTCTGGTGTTGCATTTTTGTTAAATACATACCAAAAATCCTCAGCAGTAATTGTATCACCTTCGATACAAACCAACCATTTCTTTGCTAAATCAGCATTTAGCCTTGTAGATTGAGCGTTAGCTACAAATCCAGAAAATGCTAAAGCAACAATAAGTACTTTTTTAAATCTCATAACTTTTTTTTATTATCTACTATAATTTGGAGCCTCTCTAGTAATTGTGACATCATGCGGGTGACTTTCTCTAGCACCAGCAGTAGTTATTCTAATAAACTTAGCTTTTTTCAAAGCATTAATATTTGCAGAGCCTGTGTACCCCATTCCTGATCTTAACCCACCAATAATTTGATACATAACTTCAGACAATGTTCCTTTGTAAGGTACTCTTCCAACAATTCCTTCAGGAACAAGCTTTGTTGAATCCGCAGTTTTACCTTGAAAATAACGATCTTTTGAGCCCGCTTGCATTGCTTCAATTGATCCCATTCCTCTATAAGTCTTAAATTTTCTTCCTTCGAAAATCATTGTATCTCCGGGGGATTCTTCAACCCCCGCAAAAAGCGAACCAGCCATTACAACATCTGCTCCAGCAGCTAAAGCTTTTACAAAATCTCCCGAATATTTAACACCTCCATCAGCAATTAATGAAACTCCAGATCCTTTTAAACCTTCTGCAACATCCATGATTGCCGTTAACTGAGGAACTCCAACGCCTGCAATAATACGAGTAGTACAAATTGAACCGGGTCCAATACCTACTTTTACTGCACTTGCTCCAGCTTCCACCAAAGCCCTTGCTGCATCAGCAGTAACAATATTACCAGCAACTACATCTAAGTTTGGAAAAGCAGACTTTACTTCTTTCAATTTATTAACAATACCTAATGAGTGACCGTGTGCCGAATCCAATACAACAGCATCAACACCAGCTTTTACTAAAGCGCTAACCCTTTCAACACAATCATCTGTAACACCAACTGCAGCAGCACATCTTAATCTTCCTAATTTATCTTTTGCAGCATTAGGTCTTAATCGAACCTTAATAATATCCTTATATGTAATTAAACCTACTAAACCTCCATCTTTATCAACTACAGGAAGTTTTTCAATTTTATATTCTTGCAAGATATCTTCAGCTTTTTTAAAACTTGTATTTTCGTCAGCTACAACCAAGCCATCTGCAGTCATTAATTCAGAAACTAACTTATCTAAGTCTTTCTCAAAACGTAAATCTCTGTTTGTGACAATTCCAATTAGTTTGTTGTTTTCATCAACAACTGGAATTCCTCCAATCTTAAACTCAGCCATTAAGTTTAACGCATCAGCTACAGTGGAGTGCGCTTTTACAGTTATGGGATCTAAAATCATCCCATTTTCTGCCCTTTTTACTTTTCTAACTTCATCAGCTTGTTGCTGAATCGTCATGTTTTTGTGAATAACACCTATTCCTCCTTCTTGAGCCATTGCGATTGCCATTGCAGATCCTGTTACGGTATCCATAGCAGCAGAAATAACTGGAGTTTTTAAGGAAATATTTTTAGTTAATTTTGTAGTAAGATCAATATCTTGTTCAGTAGGTAATATATCAGCATAAGACGGAATTAAGAGTACATCTTCGTAAGTTAAACCTTCTTGAATTTCCATTATTTTATTTCCTTGTGACATCAGCAATAAATTAAATTCGCGCGAATTTACGGATTATCAACCAGTATTCTTAGTTTCCAAGTATTAATTTATTCACAATTCTGTAGTACGTAACTCTTTTATTTCAAAAAAAAATAACGAAACAAAAATAACAATTTTAATTGGCCATTTTTTATTTAAAAAATCATTTAAACACGACACTAAAAAAAACACATTATCTACGTTAATATTGATATTACATGTTAAATAAACAGTTAAGATTATATCTTAATTAATTCTAAATATTATTTCATTTCAAATGAAGCTGTAAAACCGTATTAAGCCAACATGCTTACTCTAACAAGAAAAGATCAATAAATATTATATTAACCATTGGAGCAGTCTAAGGTAAATTAATAAGCATATTTTTTTATTCTTTATTTACAATAATGGATTAATGGTAAATTCGTTATTGTAAATAAAGCTTCTCATAACTTAAAAAACTTAGTCGATAATTTGTAAAACATTTTAAGAAATAGCCAACCATAAAACAAACCACTTATAGCACCTATCGTTATATCTGAAGGATAATGAACACCCAAGTAAACTCTACTATAAGCTACTACTGCTGCCCAAATTAACAAAATCCACTTTGCCCTTTTCACAATTGGAATAAGTAAAGAACCAATAAACATTGCAATTGCAAATGTATTCGCGGCGTGCGCACTATAAAAACCATAACTCCCTCCACAGTGACCTTTAACTAAATGTGGCTTAGGTTGGTGCGCCGATTCAGGCCGACAAGGTCTGTACCTTTCTACTCCATACTTAAATGTTCGTGAAGTTTGATCGGTAGCTGTGATCAATCCAATTAATAAGACAACTATTAAAATTGATTTTTTTCGGTATTTGTAAACAATACCAACTAACAATAAAGCGTAAAAAGGAATCCAAATAAATCGATCACTAATCCAATATTGAATAACATCCATCCAACCCGTATGCAAACCATTTAGGAAGGTGAAAATTTCATGGTCAATATTTAATAGCCAATCAAACAAAAATTAAGCTTCTTTAAATGGATCATAATTTATTTTCGCCCAAAGAACATCCTTTAATTCAGTTAAACCTTGCTGTGCAACTGATGAAATAAACAAAGATGGTATTCCTTCTGGCAGTGTTTCTTTTATTTCTTCGATCAATTCATCATCCAACATATCACTTTTTGATATTGCCAGAATACGTTCTTTTTCTAATAATTCAGGATTGTATTTTCTGATTTCATTTTCTAAAATCTCGTATTCTTTTTTGATATCATCAGAATCTGATGGAACTAAAAACAATAAGATTGAATTTCGCTCAATATGTCTTAAAAAACGAAGACCTAAACCTTTACCTTCCGATGCACCTTCAATAATACCAGGAATATCTGCCATTACAAACGACTGATCTTCTCGATGACTAACAATTCCAAGATTAGGAACTAAAGTTGTAAATGGATAATTTGCAATTTCAGGTTTAGCGGCACTTAAAACAGATAACAATGTTGATTTACCTGCATTTGGAAACCCAACTAAACCAACATCTGCTAATACTTTCAGCTCCAATAAAATCCAAACCTCTAAACCACTAAGTCCTTTCTGAGCATAACGAGGCGTTTGTCGAACAGAGTTTTTAAAATGAGCGTTACCTAAACCACCTTTTCCTCCACGAACAAGAATAATTTCTTGACCATCTTCCATAATTTCACCAAGAACTTCTCCAGTTTCAACATCTTTAGCAATAGTTCCTATAGGAACATGTAAATATTTGTCTTCCCCTTCAGCTCCTGTACTTGTACTTCCACTTCCAGATGCACCATGCGTTGCTTTAACGTGTTTTTGATACTTTAAATTAAGTAATGTCCAGTGTTGAGTATCTCCTCTCAGTATAATATGACCGCCACGTCCACCATCTCCACCATCTGGACCTCCCATTGCGGTAAGTTTATCACGGTATAAATGACTTGACCCTGGTCCACCATTACCTGATTTACAGTTGATCTTTACGTAATCTATAAAATTGCTTCCAGACATAATTTAAATTCTTAATCAAAGACACACTTAATAAAAAACCTCTCTAACTTATGTTAGAGAGGTTATAGTATAATTTCAAGAAGATTTATTTAACCAACTTTAATTCCATCGATAGCATCTGTAAGTTTTCCAAAAATTTCATCCACAGCACCTACACCTTGTATTCCAATTTGTTTTCCTTGCGTAGAGTAAAAATCTACTAAAACGGACGTTTCCTTGTTGTAAACAGCAATTCTATTCTTGATTGTCTCTTCGCTAGCATCATCAGCTCTTCCGCTAATCTTACCTCTTTCTAATAATCTTTTTACCAATTCTTCTTCTGCAACTTCTAAAGAAAGCATTACAGAAACACCAGTTTTTTTATCAGCTAATAATATATCTAAAGCTTCTGCTTGTGCTTGAGTTCTTGGAAAACCGTCAAATATGAACCCGTTTCCTTCTAAATTTTCAGAAATTTTATTTCCAATCATTCCAATTACAACCTCGTCAGGAACTAAATTCCCTGCTTCGATTAATGATTTAGCTTTAACCCCAAGCTCAGTTCCAGCTTTCATTTCACCACGTAAAATATCACCAGTAGACAAGTGAATTAATCCGTACTTTTCTAGTAACTTTTCTGATTGAGTTCCTTTTCCTGCACCAGGAGGGCCAAATAAAACCAAATTCAACATAAACTTTATTCTTTTAAATTTATTCAAATTTAACTCTTTTAAGTTACTTTTCCATCTTTTAAGTTAAATTTGTAACCATGAATAAAGGTTTTACCACTAACGTTAAAATTGGAGTATTGGGAGGAGGTCAACTTGGGCGAATGCTCCAACAAAAGGCTTTATGCCTTGGGCTAGACCTCGCTTTTATTGATCCCGACGAAAATGCACCTTGTAAAGAAGTTAGCGCACGCTTTTTCAAAGGTAACTTAAAAGACTTCGAAACCGTGTATTCTTTTGGAAAAGGAAAAGATGTTGTTACGATAGAAATTGAGCATGTAAACGTTCAAGCTCTAGAAAAACTACAGCAAGAAGGAGTTAAAGTTTTTCCTCAACCAAATATAATTAAGATAATACAAGACAAAGGATTACAAAAAATATTTTACAAAGAAAACAACATACCTACTTCTGACTTTTTTCTTATTGATGAAAAAAGTGAAATTCCTTTATTTGAAGAACATTTCCCATTAATGCAAAAAATGAGAAAGGGTGGTTATGACGGTCAAGGAGTTACTCCGATGCGTTCAAAATTAGATTTTGAGGCAGGGTTTGATACTCCGAGTATTTTAGAGAAAATGGTTGATTTTGAAAAGGAACTTTCTGTTATTGTAGCTCGAAATGAAAAAGGAGAAATTAAATCATTCCCTTGCGTGGAGTGTGAATTTAATCCAGAAGTTAATTTGGTTGAATTTTTATTTTCACCAGCGAATATTTCCGATGAAATCGAAAAAAAGTCTCAAAAAATCGCAAAAGACGTAATAGAAAAACTAGGAATGGTTGGTATATTAGCTGTTGAATTGTTTCTTACTAAAGACGGTGAAATACTTGTAAACGAGGTTGCACCTCGCCCGCACAACAGCGGACATCAAACTATTGAAGGAAATTACGAATCTCAATACGGTCAGTTATTAAGGTGTTTATTAAATCTCCCTCTAGGTGATACTGAAATTAAAAAGCCTTCGGTGATGATTAATTTACTTGGAGAAAAAGGATTTATAGGAAATGCGGTTTATGATGGTATTGAAAAAGTACTTGCACTCCCAGGTGTATATTTACATTTGTATGGAAAAGCTCAAACTAAACCCTTTAGGAAAATGGGGCATGCTACAGTGGTGAGTAATACACTAGAAGAGGCTAAAGTCATTGCTAAAAAAGTTCAAGAAGAATTAAGAATTATTGCATAAAAATTTAAACTATGAGTGTTGCACAAGTTGGAATTATAATGGGAAGTAAAAGTGATCTTCCTGTAATGAAAGAAGCTGCTGAGTTTTTAAATGATTTAGAAATTCCTTTTGAAATTACGGTTGTTTCAGCACATAGAACTGCTGAAAGAATGGTGGAATACGCACAATCTGCTGCAGATAGAGGATTAAAAGTAATCATCGCTGGAGCTGGTGGTGCTGCGCACCTTCCTGGAATGGTTGCGTCTTTAACGCCACTTCCTGTAATTGGTGTACCAGTACATTCAAGTAATTCAATAGATGGATGGGATTCAATCTTATCTATCCTCCAAATGCCAAGTGGTATTCCTGTTGCTACAGTAGCTTTAAACGGCGCAAAAAATGCGGGGATTTTAGCGGCAAGTATAATTGGATCTGCTGACAAAGTAGTTCAAAATAAAATGATAAAATTTAAAGCAGCATTGAAAGATAAAGTACTTGGAAGTATTGATGAAGTTGAAAGTTTAGACTTCTCAATGAACGTAACTAAAAAAGCATAAAACAAACAACGCTTTGTATTTTTAATACAAAGCGTTGTTTTACTTTAAACTTAATTGCAATTATATATACGGTTAAACTCCATATATACCTTTATACTTTTCTTTTGCATATTTCACAAAATGTGCAATATTCAAAGGCTCTCCAGTAAACTTTTCACACAATTGTTCAGCAGTATATAATTTTCCATGCTGATGAATATTCTTTCGCATCAACTTCAAAAAAGCATCAACATTTCCAGATCCTAATTGGAATGGCAATCCTGAAATTTCTTTTTCCGTTTGAGCATAAAACTGAGCTGCATATAAACTTCCTAAAGAGTACGTTGGGAAATATCCTAAGCTTCCATGACTCCAGTGAATATCTTGTAAAATACCTTCGGAAGGTTTAGATGGCGTTACGCCTAAATATTCTTGATATTTTGAATTCCATAAATCTTCCAAATCAACAATCTCAACTTCACCTTCCATTAAGGATTTTTCAATTTCGTAACGAATTAAAACATGTATATGATAAGTTAATTCATCAGCAGAAGTTCTTATTAATGAAGGTTGAACTTTATTAATTGCTTTATAAAAAGTATCTAAATCTACTTCGCCTAATTGATTAGGAAAAACAGCTTGCAATTTTGGATATAAGTGATTCCACCAGTGTTTAGCTCTACCAATATTATTCTCCCAAACTCTACTTTGAGATTCATGAATTCCTAAACTAACATATTCGCCACTTGGTAAACCATAATTATTACTAGGTAAACCTTGCTCATACAAACCATGACCACCTTCATGAATAGTACTCCAAATAACTTCTGCAATATCAGTTTCGTTTATACGAGTAGTCACTCGTACATCGTTTGCGTTGAAGTTAATTGTAAATGGATGCGTTGAGATATCTTGTCTGCCAGAATCAAAATCATATTTCATTTCCCGCAACAAATCCAAACTAAATTCGAATTGATCTTCTTTATCATAAACTTGATATAAAAATGAATCTTCAACCTGCTCCTTCTCGCTTATTGCTTTTACAAGCGGTACAATATCATTTTTAATTTGAGTAAATATCTTTTCAAGTTTAACAACCGTTAAATCCTTCTCATAAAGATTTAATAAAGCATCATATGGATGACCTTTAAAACCTAACAAGTCCGCTTTTTCTCGCTCTAACGCAACAATTTTTGTTAAAGCTGGAGCAAATACTTTAAAATCTTCCTCCTTTCTTGCTTGCTCCCAAGTTTGAAAAGCTTCAGACCTTGCCATTGCGGCTTTTTTAATAAAATCTGATGGTAATTTTTTATTTTGAAGAATAAGTTCTTGCGTCTCTTGGAGGTTCCGCATCTCCTTAAAACCAAACGAACTCTTATGCATCAAATGATCAACCAACTTTTTAAATTCAGGATCAACAGATAATTCATGAACCATAGCACTCAACGTACTAAATTGCTGCGCTCTCACTTCCGAACCTTTTGGTGGCATATGAATTTCTTGATCCCAACTTAATAATGCCAAAGCAGAATTTAAATGTGCAATTTTCAGAAGATGTTCCTTATATGATTCGTATGTTTTTTCCATTAGTCTTTTTTCATTTTTAATCCATAAAGTAAAAGCATCGCCCAAGCTAAAATTAAAGTTAAGCCTCCAATTGGAGTAATTGGACCTAGCACTTTCCCAAAATCATTTAACCCAATTTGAGATTTTAAAGCCAATAAATAAATAGACCCCGAAAACAGCGCAACACCAATAACTGTGAATAAAAAAGCTAAATTTAAATGCTTAGTAAACTTATCTTTTGGTATAATTCCTAAAATTAAAATTAAAATTGTGTGAAAAAACTGGTACCGAACCCCTGTTTTAAAACTTGATATTTTATTGGACTTTAATACATCGGAATCAGGAATAAAATTTTGAATTCCGTGAGCAGCCCACGCACCAATAATCACCGACAACATTCCGAAAACAGCTGCGGTTACAATTATTTTTCTTTGCATAATCTAAAAAATTACAGGAATTTCTCCTTGAAGTGTTATTTCTGATGTTCCGTAAGGATATAAAACAGAATCAATCAAATTAGTATCATTAACATAAATAAAAATACCTAAATGTCCTTCATATTCATCTAGCTCATTTAACTGAACGTTAATATAATAGCCATCATCTTTATTATCTTGTAAGCGCTGTCCAACCCAAAACCCGTCTAATTGTTCACTGTAAGAAGTATCGTTTACAAAAACACTATCCCGTTTTCCCGAATCAAAATACTTATCGGAATTGTAAGTAATTGATAAATCATAATTAGGCGTTACCTGTACTGCATACCATATCCTCCAAATTGGTGTACCCTCATTTTTAGAGCAACCCAAAACAACAATTACAAGAAGTAAAATAAGGATTTTTTTCATCAATTCTAAGTTAGTTATTTTTATACGAATTGTTAATTAGGTTTAGCATAATTAACATTAAAAATATAATTTTCAATACCTATCTTTACAGTAATGAAATCTATTAATATCAGAAACAAAAAAGCTTCTTTTAATTACGAATTAATCGAAAAACTGGTTGCTGGAATTGTTTTAAAAGGAACTGAAATAAAATCTATAAGAAATGGTAAAGCCAATCTTAACGAATCTTTTTGTGCCTTTGAAAACGAGGAACTGATTATTAAAGGAATGAATATCTCTCCGTATGAATTTGGAACTCATGTTAATCATGAAGCTAAGGCAGATCGGAAGTTATTATTAAAGAAAAAAGAACTCAAGAAGTGGCTAGCTAAAACTATGATTAAAGGGTACACTGTTGTTCCTGTTAGATTATTTATTACCGAGACTGGATTTGCAAAAGTTGAAATTGCTTTAGCTAAAGGAAAAAACACCCACGATAAAAGAGAAACTATTAAAGCAAAAGATGCAAGTCGCGATCTTCAACGCATAAAAGCTGGTAAATACTAAAATGGATTTCTTTGAGCAGATTTTAATCCAAGTTGATTCCAACGCAAAATCTTACGCTACCACACCTTTTAGTTATTTTATCCAAACCAAGAACCTAAACATACATTATATTCGAATTGAATATTTCCAACAAAGTGCTTACCGATCTGCAGTTCAATTACTCCAGGCTAATCATGGTTTTTATATAACTGTTTTTGAAGACGTGTATAAAACGAGTCCCGAAAAAACAATCGATCGACTTTTATATCACACAGGAATTTCCATTCGAATTCATGGAAGAGCAACTTCAATTAAAAAAATAACAAAACCAGAAGCGGTTGATTTTCTAAAAAATAATCATTCAAATTTGTCGCTAAAAACAAAATATAGTTTCGGATTATTTTTAAAAGATGAACTTGTTGGTTTAGCCTGTTTTGGACAAATTATAAACATGCGAAACGATTCGAAATCAGTTGTCTTAATTCGATTTTGCAATAAATCAGGGCACCGAGTTGTAGGCGGGTTAACAAAGCTTATTAAGCACTTTGTTAAAACCTATTTAATAGATGAAATCATGACCTATTGTGATTTAGAATGGAGTAATGGAAATAACTATTCTAAATTGGGATTTAAAAACAAAGGCAAAACGGAACCGAACGAATTTGTAATTCATTTACCCACCTACGAACGAATTTTCCTGAAAAAATTCGAAAAAGAAATTCAACCCACAACTGTTAAATTTGATGATTACCGTAAAATTGAAAACTTAGGTTCTTTAAAATTTATTAAATACTTCAATGTCTAATTTAAACAACATACTTCCCGTAATTGTTGGTCCTACGGCTAGTGGAAAAACTCACCTTGCCGTTAATTTAGCCAAAGAACTAAACGGTGAAATTATATCAGCGGACTCAAGGCAAGTCTATAAAAGAATGGACATTGGAACAGGAAAAGACTTGGATGAATACTCGATAAATGGTGAGAACATCCCTTATCATTTAATTAACATCTGTAAGCCAGGTGATAAATATAACATCAACTTATTCTACCACGATTTTGTGAAAACATTCAATAAAATAAAATCCAACAATAACACACCTATTCTTTGTGGTGGAAGTGGCTTGTATTTACAAACTGCTCTAGAAGGAAATGAGCTTTCCGCAATTCCTGTAAATAATGCCTTGAGAAATCAACTAAAATTAAATTCTAAAAAGGAACTTCAAGTCTTGTTTGAAGAATTATCAGATGAATTGAAAAGCAAACTAGATTCAAACTCAAATAAAAGAGTAATTCGTGCTCTAGAAATTGGCGAATTCTTAAAAAAAAATCCATATCCTCAGTTTCACAAACCAACTTTCACGCCCATTCTATTTGGAATCGATATACCGAGAGAACATCGAAGAAACAGAATAAGTATTCGACTTAAAAACAGATTGGAAAACGGAATGATTGAAGAGGTTGAAGAACTTTTAAATTCAACTTCAGCCCAAGATCTTAAATATTACGGATTAGAGTACCTTTATTTAGTAGAATTTTTAGAAAACAAACACACTTACGAAGAGCTCTTCCAAAAACTAGAAATCGCCATTCACCAGTTTAGCAAACGGCAAATGACATGGTTTAGAAAAATGGAAAAGGAGGGGTACAAAATAAACTGGATTGATTGGAGTTTGCCAACTATTGAAAAAACAAATTACGTGTTAAATAAATTGAAATAATTAATTAATTTTCATTCCAAATAAGCAAACATCATCAACTTGCTCTTCGTAATTTCTCCAATCTTTATAAAAAGATATTATTTCTGAATTTTGAACAGGAATTGAGAAACTAGAAATATCTAATAACTTTTCATTCAATCTTCGCTTCCCTAACTTCTTTCCTTTAGGTCCTCCAAACTGATCTTTATAACCATCTGTAGACATGTATATATGATCGCCTGTTTTTAATTGATGTTCTGACATAGTATAAGTATGATTAGGAATAATATGCTGACCAATTGGACTCTTGTCTCCTTTTACTTCAACTAGCGATCCGCCAGAAACTAAAGAGAATCCATTCATGGCACCAGAAAACTTCATTTTATTCGTTTTCATATCAATAACAACAACAGCCATATCCATACCGTCACCAATTTGTAAATCTGTACTCTTATCAGTGGCAATTAATTGGATAACCGAGTTCCTTAACTCCTCTAACATCGAATGGGGTTCGATCACTTTTCTTCCAAAAACAATTTCGTTTAACAAAGAAATCCCTAAACAACTCATAAACGCTCCAGGAACACCATGGCCTGTACAATCGCCAATTGCTATAATTAGATTATCACCAACAACATTACTCCAATAAAAGTCACCACTTACGATATCTCTGGGTCTGTAAAACGTAAAATACTCCAATCCAGCACCTTCAATCAAAAATGAAGAATTTAGCATCGCTTGTTGAATTTTCTGAGCGTAATGGATACTATCCGTTACATCCCTGTTACGCGACTTTAATACTTCATGGGTTTTATTAATTAAATCACGCTGAGACTTCAATTCCTCTTTTTGTGATTCAATTTCTGAATTTTTATGAATCAAAACGTTATTACTTCCCTCTAACTTATTATTAACTTTTTCAAGCTCACCATTTTTAACGGCAATTTCATTCTGCTTATCCTGAAGCTCCACATTCTTTTCTTTCAAAACTTCATTCCTTTTGTACCTCATAAAATTAATCACTGCAAAAGCTAAAACCAATACTAACAGCAAAGCCCCTAAACCAAGCAGTAAATAAATAAAGATTTGATCTTTTTCCATCTCTGCTTCGTGCGCTATGATTTGTGCTTCTTTTAATTCTTTCTGTTTTGCCAATAATTTAAGCTCTCGTTCTTTCCTATCCAGTTCGAACTCGGAATTCAATTGAGTAACTTTAAGGGTGTTCTCTCGCGATATCAACTCATCTTTCAACTGTTCGTGAAGCTTATAATAAGCTAAGGACTTACTAAAATCGCCAATATTTTCATAAAGAACTTGATACGATTTATAAATATTTTTCACATCAGGCAAACTGCGTATCGATTCTGCAATTTCTTTAGCTTGCCCTAAGTAATACTCAGCTTCTTTTTTATTCTTTAGTTCCGAAAAGAAATCTCCTAGTTCGTAAAAAATCTTCACCTTAAAATCAATATTATTTAACGAGTCTAACATTAATAAAGCCTCCTGTAAATGACCTAATGATTCCTGGTGATCGCCTAACTTTCTTTTAGCAACACTAATATTAATTAGAATGTAAAACTGTCCTTTTAAATAGTTCTGACTCTTAGCGTCTTTATAACTTGCATTAAATTGATCAAGCGCCATATTATAGTCTCCCATTTCCATAAAAACATTTCCCATTCCACTATAAATAATTCTGTTTAGTTCAGGAGTGTTGTGCTTCTCAGATAGTGTTAATGCCTCACTTAAATACTTCAAAGCGCCGGGGTATTGATTAGTCTTTGCTAGTACATTACTCAAATTTATAAAAACCCCAATTTTAGCATAGTAATCTTTGGACGCTTCAAAATATTTAATAGACTTCATGAAAAAATCAGCACTTTGAGAGTAATTACCTGCTTTTTTATGCGATAATGCTAGATAAAAATATCGTTTACCCTCTAAGGAATCAACATGACCTAGGTTTAATGATTCCTCAATTAGATGTCGAGTTTTGTAATGATTTCCTATAAGATAATGAGCACGTCCTTTAAGGTAGCTTAACATTGACATTTCTCCTGATTCAATTTTGAATTTCCTTGAAAGCATGAAATCTTCCACTTTACCAGCATAGATTAGAGCAGAATCAGGATTGGCCTTAACTAAGCCTCTAACAACCTGAATATAATTAGAAACAGAGTCTGCTAAACCAGAAGATTTACTTAAACTAATTAGATTTTCGGCATGTGTTTGTTTTCCAAAACTAACGTTGCAACAAAGAATAATGATAAAATATAATAACCTATTTTTCAAAATATATTTTTTAGCTAAAAATAACACGAAAAAAATAAACAGAGATCTCTTTTTAAAACAAAAAAGCCCTGATCAATGATCAAGGCTTTTTTGTTATCCTAAATATTTCATTAATGATGCACTCCGTGAAGAGTGTTTCAATCGACGGATTGCCTTCTCTTTTATTTGTCTAACCCGTTCTCTTGTTAAATCAAATTTCAACCCTATTTCTTCTAACGTTAGGTTCGTCTTTACCGATCTATCAAAACCAAAATACAATTTCAACACATCTGCCTCTCTTGGAGTTAAAGCTCTCAAGGCGCTAGATATTTCTTGTTTTAGGGACTCTTGCATTAAATGCGTATCAGGACGCACAGCGTCCTTTGCTCCCATTACATCATATAATGTACCCGAATCAGACTCATCTCCTAAAGGTGCATCCATAGAAACATGACGTGAATTATTACTTAAGGAAGTTCTAACTTCATCAATACTTATATCTAAGGCTTCTGCAATTTCATTTACCGATGGCTCCCGTTCATAGGTTTGTTCCAACTCAGAAAAGGCTCTATTAATTTTGTTGATGTTTCCAATTTTATTGAGTGGCAACCTTACTATTCTTGCTTGCTCTGCTAAAGCTTGTAATATTGATTGGCGAATCCACCACACCGCATAAGAAATAAATTTAAATCCTCTTTTTTCATCAAACCTTTGAGCAGCTTTTATCAAACCCAAATTACCCTCATTAATTAAATCAGGTAATGTTAATCCTTGATTTTGGTATTGTTTAGATACCGAGACTACAAAACGTAAATTTGCTTTTGTTAAGCGATCCAACGCTCTTTGATCACCTTCCCGAATTTTAATGGCTAACTCAACCTCCATTTCTGGCGTAATTAATTCTTCTTTCCCTATTTCATGAAGATACTTTTCAAGAGAAAGAGTGTCACGGTTAGTGATTTGCTTACTTATCTTTAATTGTCTCATTTTAATAGGATTGGAGGTGCATATAAATCTACGGTAATCATCCTATTAAGGTTCGCTTATTTTATAAAAAACTAACCAAATATCATTAAATAATATTTTAAAAAGTACGATAAAACATTTAAGTGAATTTTCATTAAAACTTAAGAACCCACTGTATATCAGCTTATAATAATAACTCCTATTAACTGTCCTTTTTTTAGATGATCCAAACCTTAAACCCCAAAAATTAGGGTGTTTTAGGTACGTAAAAATTAAAATGTAGTAAATCCCCTATTTCTTAATTAAATTTGCAACCAAATTTCAGGTATGAGCAATCAATTTTTAGCAGACAGAATTAAGAAAATGAAAATCTCAGCTACTATAGCAATGAGTGCCAAGAGTCGTGAGCTAAAGGAACAAGGGCTTGATGTAATTAGCTTAAGTTTAGGTGAACCTGATTTTAACGCACCTGATGTAATTAAAAAAGCTGCAATCGCTGCAATTCAGAATAATTTCTCAAAATATCCACCAATTGCGGGTTTCCCAGCTTTAAAAAATGCTATTTCAAATAAATTTAAACGTGAAAACAACCTTGCTTACAGTTCAAATGAAATAGTAGTTTCAACTGGCGCTAAACAATCACT
>JGI24539J26755_10000044_pt1 | contig 47140 bp, 61 predicted proteins | sample NorSeaMetagenome_2_FD_26755 | JGI IMG/M metagenome (IMG submission 26755) | reverse complement strand
TATTTGATCCTACTTTATAAGGCGCTGCAATCTCAGAAAAAACTAAAGAACTTGATGAAACATCGTCTCCTCTTCCTGAAAACTGAACATTTTCTATTTTATATTTTACTCTTATTGCATTTGCAACTTTTTGAAGGTCAGAAGATAAACCAGCTCTATCATCTCTAAGGTTTGATAAAAATAAAGTATTATCTTTTTGCTCAATGCATTTAGCATGTGTGTAAGAAACAACTATTTTTTGTAATTCTTCTTTTGTTAAGTTAATTAAGTTTTCTGTATCAGGTCCTGTATAAACAAATTCAATTTCACCATCTGGTGTTATTGCCGCTTGACCAACAACAGAAGCATTAAATGTAGAAGCAGAGCTTTCATAATACAAAGCTACAATTTCTAATTCTTGATATTTGGTATCTACATTAGTAAAGTTAACTACTAAGTTTTTTCCTACATTTCCATCTTCATAAAAAGCACCGGAGTATCCACTGGCACCATCTGACTTACTTGTAGGTACCATTGGAAAAACTGCTGAAGGTAAACCAAATACTGTTCTACCACCTCCTTTAGTTATATATCTTGTTATAAATTGAACTATACCAGGCATTATAGAAGATTGCACACCTTCTACAATTTCTGTTACTTCTATTTTTGGAATTTTTTGATTAAACGTTAGTTTTACAGTTGAAGAAACATTCCCTACTACAGGTGGATCATCTAAATCAAAGTATCCATAAGGTACTTTATTATCTGTAAAATATAATAATCTATGACCATTAATAAGATTTCTACTTACACAATCAACAGGATGTTCTTGTTTAAAACCTAACTCTTTATTATTTGTAACAGGAGTTCCAGTTGCATCAACAGGACCAGAAGGATGATAAAATCCGGATAATGTTGTTGGATTATCGTCTTCTATGATGTATCCAACTTGGCTATTACCATCTTTATCTGCTAAAATAACAATTATATCATTATTTAAAATACTATGACCAATAGGACTAAACCCTGNTGGNAATNTAATGTTTGACATTAATTCAGTACCACTTTCGTTAGAAACACTAAACATGTTACCATCTTCAGAAAGCGCAACAAAGTTCAAAGCATTTAAAATTGTATTGGGCTTTTGCTTGTGTGGATCAGAGTTTTTATCCATTCCACCAATAAATTGATTTGAGTCTTGTCCCATTAGTTTGTACCGTCTAAGTTTATGTTTTGTTTTTTACCATTCCCTGAATAGCTTGTTTCTTGAAAATCAGTATCATTATATAAACGAAGCCAATTGTTTTTCAATCTTTCTAACATAGCAAGATCTGGCATATTTGCACTTGCTCTCGCCTGTGAACAATATTTTAACCACCTTGATTCACAATACTCTAAGTTTCTCATAGTAGCATTAGGAATAAGATTCGGATTTAACATAGATATGTGATATGCACATTTCCAGAACAAAGCGTCTCTAAAAGACACATCGTCTGGAACAAGAGGAAACCCTCTGTCATCTGTAGGAATTGCTAAATATTGGATATTTATTACCCCATATCTAAACGCTGCAGTAACTTTATTAAAGTTTATGTTATAATCAGTACCTGTGAATTGACTTGCGGATGCTCCACCAATTAAGTTTTTGTTAAAGTTTAATCTGTTTGTAACAGCATCTACAACACTGTTTCCATTAGTAGAGCTTTGAAGACCTTGTACAGGAAGTATTCTAAACCTCTCATACGCAGGTAAGGATGTGTAATCAACACCTAACTCATTTAATGTGTTTTGAAGAGAGCCTCCGTAAAAACCAGCATCTCCAGGTTGAATGCTACACCCTGCTTTAAATCTAATTACTTTGTGGAAATCACATGGTAGCATACCGTGATAATCTTCAATAAGAATATTACATTCTTTTTCTTCGAATTGATAATAACTACCAATGTGTTCAAGTGCATCAGCAATCCATTCTATAAATGATTGATATGGAATTTCAGAATGACCTAAGCCAAGATCGGTTATAATCTTGTTTATAATTCTATCTACGGAATTTAAGTTATTAATCATGACATGAACTTTTTATGTGATCCAACTTTTTTGATGAACTCACGCAACCTTCTGGAGTTAGTCCAAGTAGGCTCAAACGAATAATATGTGATGTTAGTAGTTTTACATCTCAATTTCGACCAAACCCATTTGGCTAAATAACCATCTGGTGGAATCTTTAAAAAATATTGTGTCTGCCCCGTTTCCTTAGTCTTCTTTATGTCAACTCTTAATTTACTATATGTAATTTCATATTTCTTCACTCGTATAATTCCCATAGAGTGAGGAAGTTTAATGATTCTACCTTCAAAAGCATCTTCAATTAACATCTTGTTGAAGTCGCAACATAGATCTCTAAATGCTTTTTTACTTATTTTATACTGTTCTCCTTTTGGATAGAATTTCTCTTTGTAGTATTTATATACGTGAGAAAGACTATATCCGTTATTTACCTCCGGCATTTAGTAGTTCCGCTAATTGGTTTACATTATTGTTAGATTCATCAACTGGTATAGAAGATAATATTCTAAGTTCTGTCTCAGCAACAAGTTTAACTATAATATCTACATGGTGCAAGGGTATAGGGTATTCAAATTCAAATCCAGAAAAACAATCTTCATCATTATCAGGACAATCACAAGTTCTAAATTCCACGGCTTCTAAAGGACGTTCAAATATCCCTTGTACATTCATATCAGAAAACATTATAGATGGCGGGTCAACGAGTTTTATGTGTCCTGCTTGATAGTACCAAGCGGTCTCTTTACCCGTCCACTTTGCAGCTCTTTTCCAAAACATTGCATTATGAGGTTTCATCTGAAACGGTGTTCCGTTAGATGTCCCAACAAAAGTTATGTTTACTCCATGAGTTGTTTCAAGAGGTTTTGGTATTTTACTTTTGGTTTGAAGAATACAATCTTCAATTCCATCAACCGTACAATTATCATTCTTATCGGCTTGAACTAAAGGAACACAACCTAAATTTTGAATGTATAATGATTGAGTAAATCGTCCTTTTTGTTGATCTTGCTTTAATAGTTTTGCTCTATAATAGTCTATTATAAACATTAACTGTCTGTTAGACAGGTTTGTATCGTCAGATTGGACTCCCCCTGCGATTAAGTTTTTAATGTTATAGATGATTTCCGATGCTAACATACTATGTAAATATAATTAAAGTAAACGTAAAAAAAAAGGGAGTCACACAGACTCCCTCATTTTTGTATCTCCTATTCTTATTTTTATAAAGTAGGTATTGCTGTAAATCCTAATTTGTTTGAGAAAAAACCATTAAGAATATGTAAGAAGTTACTACCAGAGTTAGTAGCCTGAGCTGTTCCTGTTGGAATATAAATTTCAGTTAATAAAGGAGCACTGTATGTTCCTTGAAACTCACCTGTCATTACTGCAGCGTGTGTGATTATAATTGAACTATATTTTACTGCTGGGTTTACTACAGAATTAATTCTTCTGTCGTAAAATCTTCTTTTAGAAGTATCTCCTAAGTAACCCTTAGCTTTTTCTTCTCTATCTGCAACTTGCTTCCAGAATCCTTGTCCAGGTATTGCTTCAGCAACTTTTGTTGTAAGAGCAAGATCAGAAACATTTTTTTCATCTGCAATAGAATATACTGCATCAAAAACAATCCATTCGTACTCATCTAAAGGTTCGTTACCGCCTCTAACTATGCTTGAATCTTGTCCAATACCTGTAAGTTTGAAACCAAACTGAGTAGCACTTGGTATTTTTCCAATATTTGCTGCAAGAATAGTTCCAGAAGGACCAACGTAAGGTAAGTCTAACTCTAAAGTATTGTTGTCAATCTTTTTAACTCCATAAACTGGAGACTGAGTACCTGTAGCAGCACTTCCTAATACAGATCCACCGATTCTAACAAAAGTTTCAGTTGTTAAACCATGACCAGTACATGTTACTGTTTTACTTCCGTTTGTAACAGTTGCATTCGCAGCTAATGCTGTGTAAGTACCATTAGAAACTCTTTCTAATTTAACCTTGTCGTAAATGAAATTTTCTCCCATTTCTTTTTGACTAAAAAGAAAAGCAACATTTTTTGCAATACTTCCTGTAGTTTCTGCTGCTCCTGTAGTATAGTTTACATCGAACAAAGTAGAACGTTGTCCTTGTACTCTTTGAGAGTCTTTAATTAAGATTCTCAATCTATATTCAGTAGAAGCGGCATCTGGTATATTTGTTGTTCCAGTTCCGTTAAATCCTAAAATAGTAACCTGCTCCGAAGCATCTACGGACGTAGTCCCTTCATACTTCGAAACAGTGTTACCTTGAATTGGGGAAGACAGAACCGCAATACCTGCTCCAATACCTGAAGCGATATATACTTTTTCAAATTTAGCTAACGCTATAGCTTGTGCTTGAGTCGTTAAAATAACATTTGATTCGTTAACTAAAAACAGATCACCTTTTGTGATACCTGAAATGTGTGTAATAGTAGAAGATGTATTTATCCCATCTCCGATTAATACTCTGTTCACATTGTTTACGTTTGACATAACTTTTAAATTTTAAAGTGTATAATAATAATAAATAAATTTTTATTCCATTTTTTGTAAATTCTCCTCGTTCGTTTGAACTCTTGGTGACTGTAGACTTTCAAGTGTGATATCTACTGCCATCTGGACAATTTCTTTGTGTGTGTGTTCACTTAGTTCACAATCTGTATTTCCACTAAGACTTACTCTTATTGGTCTTTTTATAAATGTAAGAAAAACATTTTTAATTTCTCCTCCCTTGCCCGTCCAAATATGTAATTGTCCGTCTTCAAAAAACAAAACTGGACTTTCTACAGTAGGTTTGTTAAATGGATCTCCAGGCAACGTATATAAATCATCTTGTTGTTGTAAGCTTACTGACTTCCATTCGCAACATTTATCTGTTGTATCTTTACAACTTTTTACTGAGCATTTAATAAAAAACAAATACTCATCTGTAGAAATAGTTGCGTAAGCCTCATCATCATAAAAAGGTTGTGTAATTGTTGTTGTTGTACCAACTGTTGTTACAATTGGCTCAAGTCCAGCTTTCCAAACATTTTTATCTGTAGCAGTGTAATTAGTATCTTGAACTACTTTTACAAATTTTGACTTTACAAGTATTCTTAAATCATCTGTACGTTTTTGACTTTCCTCAAAGCCTTTTCTGTACACATTGTTTTTGCTATAATGAGTTTTAATATATCTGTCCATTGCTTCATTTAGGAAAAAATCAATTTCTTCATCCATTAATTCCGCGTACACGCTCGAGTCTACACCATCTCTGGAAATCTTAAACTCTTCGTGCATTTTAGCAATGTCCATTTACTTAATTTTATTTATAGCTTCTTCAGCTTGTTTTAATCCAATCAAAATATTTTGATTTTCTTCTGACTTAAGATATGCAACTGCGGAATCAATAGAATCCCCAAGAGAAATATCATTAAATCTTAAAGGTAAATTATACCCTACTCCTACACCATCTTTTTGGACGATGCCTTTCTTGATTAGTTTAATAATCCAAACTTTATCTTTAAAGAATGGATCACCCATAACAGCCAAGAATTTAGCTGGAGTACTTTCGACAATTTCACCAAGTGCATTTCTGCATATCTCAGGATCTGTGTCGTTTGGATGTTGTCCTATCATGTGCAATGCGTCAACAACTTCATCTTGTGAAATTGTAGCAAACTTAGCGTATGCATTTGCAATGGTATTTCTTTCTGTGTTTTTAGATTTTGCTACGTCAGACGTGCTAATCATTACAAACTCAGTACCTGCCATGTTCGCTTGTTGCTGATCTATTGCAACTGTAGGATCTGCTTTAAGAACTGCATGTTGTAATTCTTCCATTGGATTTGAAGTATCTAATTCAAGACCTCCTTCCGGAATAATTATATAAAACGATTCCCAAAACTTACCTGTTATTCTCAAAGAGCCTTTTTCGAGTCCTAAAAGTTTTTCAAACTTTGCTTCCTCTTGTCCATTTTCCATTCCGGTTCTCAACTGACCTGTTCTTCTGTTTAATCCAGGAGCCCACTTAGTAGCAGTGTTATCGTATTGAGATAAAACCTTTTTGGTTGTTTTATTTTTTGCACCCCACGAGACTTCTCGTTCATGCTTTTTAATTGTTACTATTGCCATTTTCTGTCTTCTTTAATTTCCCAATAAAGTTATAAAAAAGGGAGGATATTTTACCCTCCCTCTGTATTTTTAATTTAGATTGATCTCAATACTAATTCTCCACACGATGTTGGATCTTCAACCATGATACCACACTGAGATAAGAAGTGAACTTCATACCCGTCAATACCACTTGAACGTTGAACATTAATAGATTTTGAAACTCCTCCGTAAGGATCAGTTGAACCACATACATGCCACATAGCCATATCTGAATCTTTCATCGCAACTTTACGAATGTTAGCTCTACCATCTTTTCTACCGAAGTTTAAGATTGTAAATCTGTAAGATTCAATTGGCTTTTTAGTGATTGGATGTAACTCTCTGTTTCTAATAATGTCATCATATGGATGAAATTCTTTAACAGTCAACTCAATACCATTCATAAACGTTACCGTTCTGAAGTATCCAGTGAATGCTAACTCAGAACCACTTCCAGTAATAAAAGTTCCTGAATTAGTAACCTCAATGTTATTACCTTTTGCGTATTCTTTGATCGCTCTATCGAACTCTCTCATACCCATTTTACCAGTTAACGCTACAAACTTGTGATCTCCACCCCATTTAGAAGCCGCATAAGATAAGTCTAATAAGAACTCATCAAGGATTTCATAAGAAAGTTTTGTGTAATAACGTTTGTTTGCTGGAGCAATTTGCTCTCTAAAACCAGCACCATGATAAATAGGTCTTTTGTTTTCACCCTGAAGCTTAACAAATCCTTGCTTATCTTTATTGTACTTAGAGTAGATATAAGATCTATCTATTTCTCTGTACCACTTAGCCATAGCAGTCCACTCAGCTAATTTAGTCCAAAGTTTTGTTTTCTTACTTGGATCAGCAGGATCGAACAACTCAATAACCATAACCGCTTTAGCTGCTTCACGAGAAACTTTGTAAGTTTTTCTTAAAGTACTTAATTGGTTACTTAATTTGTATGGAGTTGAATATCCATGTCCACCACCCTTGTTAGAGTATTCTTCAACTGAAGACCAGTCCTTAGACCATCTTGCTCCTAACTTAATGTAAGTTGGATTACAAAATATTTTAGGGTTTGGATCTGTTAACTGTACAGTATAAATCCATCCGTTACCTGACTGGTAAGGTTCTGAAATTACGTGTACTTGAGTCTTTGCATCATCTGCAACTAAGTTGTCAGATACTTCAAACCACTTTTCAGCTAAAACAATTTTGAATGGTTGTCCACCATACCCTGGCATAGTTGTACCCGCGTCTGGCGAATCAACTGCACATTCTATTGCTCTTTCTGATTGAGAATGAAGATCCCATTCATATTCTCTGTTACCTACGTAAAGAGTATTTCCGATTCCACCTGTTAATAAAGATAGAACATTATTTTCTTGAACACCGAAAGCGTAAGCTAACACTGATCCAACTTTTTCTGGTTCAGTAAGGTATGCATTTGATAAATTGTTCGACTCTACTAATCCGTTAAAGTCCCTTGTTTGGTAAACTTGTAACGGTGATACTTGAGTTTTACTTGCCATAATTTGAAATTTTAATCGTTATATATTTTTATTAATTACATGTTCCATGGAATACTGCCTCCCGAACTTCCTCCTGTCCCTCTTCTAACAGCGCTTCCTTTAGGAGATGCATTACTATCTTGGTAATTGTTAAGCTTTTTCTTAAGCTTAATTGTTTGCCTTGATGCTTCCTGTTTACTAAGTTTTGATTTATCAAAACCATCCATTGCCATCATTGCGTAAAGCATTCTGTTTTCTTTACTATCAGCTTTTTGAAATGCAGTTAAACCATCTTTGCCAGGAGCTGTTATAAAGTCATATAACTTTTTTGCTTTTGCTGGGCTTACTGAGAATCCTGCGATTTCTGTTATAGAAAAAACTTCGTCTCTAAAAGCGTTTGCTTCTTCCTGAGCTCGTTCTTGGTTCTGTTTTTGCTCTTGCTCCATTTTAGCCAAGTACTCTTGGTTAACTTCTTTTTGGTTTTTAGATAACTTCCCTTTAGCTAACAGTGCTTCTTTTTCAAGAAGTCCAGCTTGAGTAAGATCTTCAAGACGTTCTCGTATTTCTAAATCATCAAAACCTTGTAGTTTCATATAATCCTCAACTAAGTATTCTTGATTTCTTTCGTTGTTGGTATTAACCTTACTGAAATCAACTTGTTTAGTTAAAGAGTTATAATCTTCAACAGTTCCGCCTTTAGAAAGAACATCAAGTAACTTACTTGCTTCTTCTGGAAGACTACTTTTCATTTCTAAAAAAGCATTTTCTGTTTTTTCTTTAATCGTATGAGCCATTAAGGATTCTAATCCTTTTTCATTAGGTTCATACTCAGAATCTTCATCAAATAAAAGAACGCCATTGTCAGCCAGTGACTGCATTATATCTTGAACCCCACCTTCGGATCCTTCAAGTTGTGTTACTTCTGAGTTGTCGTCCGGTGTAGAGGCATCTTCCTCACTAACATCCTCGATCTCGTCCTGTTTCTCTACGACTTCTGTAGACGACTCTTCCTCATTGGCAACACTTTCTTCTGCTTCTTCCTGTTTTGTAACATCAGTAACGTCTCCATTACCTTCACTTACTACTTCTTGAACTTCTTCAGACTCGTTATCCGAGTACTTAGAATGATCAAGTTGGAAAATGTCAACAAAGGATTCCCCTCCTTCGTTTGTTTCTGTCTTCTTGTCCATAATCAAATATACTTTTTTTTGTTTATATATGTTAGTTATTAAATATACACATAATATGTAAAAAGATTAATACAGTGGGAGAAAAGTCTACTTTTTAAACTTTAATTGTTTTTTCAAATTCCTACCCTTAGCGTATTTTTTACCTTTAGTGTATCGTAATCCATGTTTGGCAACCATAGTTTGATCCATTTTAGGTTTTATTACTTTTCTACCAGTGTTTTCGTCAAACTCATTAACAACCTTGTTCGCATTTACATCATCGTTTGTTTGTGTAAGAGTAGATGGATCACCGGATGAACCAATAGAATTACGTTTTGCTCCCGCTATAGATCCTGCTATTCCTCCAACATTATTTACAATGTCAGCAGCTTTAGCTACTTTTTCATCTCCTGTAATACCAGCACTCATGCTTAAGAACTTTCCACCTATATCAGCTATGCTATTAACTGAACTTGCTCCTTTAATTAATGAATTACCACTTGAACTAAGTCCTGGTAATGCTGTTGTTAGTGTACTCGCCAATCCAGAAAATCCTGCAAAATATTTTGAAGGAGGACCTGATTGAGCTTGTTTTTTTCTATATGCTTCGGAAGCTGCTTTAAACTTTTCATTATCTGACTGTTCTTCTACTTGTTCTAAGTCTTTATAGTCCACACTATCCAACATACCTTTGCTTATTGCATTACCTGTTTTTCCATTAGCATCTACGTAAAAATATTTAGCTTTTCCTGGATTATTTGGGATATATTTAATGTGAGCTTTTTTTGGTTTATCGACAATATCTTTAAAAGACATATCAACACTATTTAAGTCTACTGGATTATCTACGTTTGCTGGTTTTTTAGGTTTGTTCCTCTCTTCAAGCTTTTGTAATGCAGCTTTAGAATTCTTCCCAAATATTCCATCCAAGGGTCCTTTATATAAACCAGCATCTTTAAGCATTTTCTGCTTTTCAACTATTTTTGGATCTGCGTACTTATATGGCTGTACAGGTTTAACCCCATCATAATTTTTTATACGAGTTGTTGTTGAATTACCAGTGTCGTGGTGATATGTTACATCTTTATTACCTTTAGGTGTTATACCTGTACCAACAGCAAAATCATCTGCGGTGTCTTTGTTGTGATCTTTTCTATACGGAGTTGTGTATTTATTATTTCTATCAGGGTATCCATACTCTATGTTTGTGTAATAGTCGTCTGGTTCATTTTTTCGAGTAAAACTATCTTCTATTTCTTTAAATCTACTATAAACATTAGTGCTATCATTATATTGTTTTACTTTAGACTTGTCGTCAGTATAAATGACAGGTCTTTCCTTATTTGAATCTCCATTAAGACCATCGGGGAATGCTCTTGTATTAGGGTTCTTTAGTTTTGGATTTACTAACTTACCAGTATCACCTAAATAACCATCTTCAACTTTCATCCCTTTTTTAACTAACGTGTCGTAGTTCCATTTAGTAGTAGGTGTTGCACGATAATTTTTTACGGTAAAATGAGTACCATTTTTGGATATGTAAGCATATGGTGATTTTGCGTTTGGATCTGTATTAGGATATATTTTTCTTGCATCTCTACTGTATTGGGCTTCATCTTTGTCTTTATTTTTCCAAGTGTCGCCTTTGTTTATCAAATTTGCATACTTATCGTTTGATGTAGCTGTAACTTTAGTAGGAGTAGTGGAAACCTTTTTAAAAGAATTGGAATTTCCTATTTGATCTATTGCACTTTGAGTTTTAGTTTTTATTGGTACTTTTGGTGTAAGAGCGTATGGTTGTTTAGGTTTAATTATTGATCCGTCGTTTCCATAATTGTAATTAATTGCTCCAGGAGTAGATGGTAGTTTATTAAATGGAACTCCTTCTTTTCCGTATTTATTACGGGCCTCTAAAATTGCTTCATAGTGAGCTTGACGCTCCTTATCATTACTTGGTGAAGTTCTATCATAACCACCATCCCTTCCTTGTGATGCTTCAAAATCATTATATGTTGTGTTTAACTTTGTACTGTAAGATAAACTATCATTATAGTTTTTTACTTTATTAGGATCATCTGTGTACAATGTATCAAAAAAACCTGTTTTAGGTTTTGTCTTTTTTTTACCATCTGTTCCACTGGTTCCATCAGGATACAACTTTTTTAATTTAATTTTTTTCATAGCAGTAGTTTTTTTTATTTTCTTTTCTTGCTTTTTACCATCGGGGAATGTTTTTGTTATACCTACATTAAGGGAAGGTTGAAAATTTTGATATTTACTTATATTTCCACTTTCTAATCCTAAGTTTAAATTTAAGTTTTTATTAATCGGAATGTCCTGATTTACTCTTAAGCTTTTATAATATTTAGATAAATCTCCAGAAAAAGTAGTGTTTCCATAATTAAGTTCTCCTCCTATACCTAATTCTTCTTGATGAGGGTAAGCAAAACCCTTAACCTTCTTTTTTACACCATCGGGACTATTTTTAGCATTTAACACAGCAGAAACTACACCATCAGGATATTTTTTTCCTTTACCTGTGTTAGCTTTTATTTTCTTTTCTTGCTTTAACATTTCCGCAGTAGGCTTTTTACCAGACCCTCTGTTCTTTCTTATGTTATGCCATAAACCTTTTCTATAACTCATTTCTTAGGTCTTTTTTCTCCAACAACAGGATTCTTTAATGCTGTCTTAGCTTTTAGTTTTTCAATTCTTTCTCGTGAAGAAATTTCCTTTTCCTTAAGTTGCCTGTCTTGCGCTTTTTCGTTTGACTCGTGAGAAAGTTTTCTGTTTTCAAGAGTGTTTTTTCTTTCAACTTCAACTTGCTTAAGTGCGAGGTTTCCATACGCAACAACGTCATTGATATCATTACCTTGGACGTCGTCATCAAATCCCATAGTTGTAATAACAGCTTTTCTAATATCATTCTCTCTATCTAATTGTGATTCATTTGCCTGGAAAGCTCTTAACTGTTGAGCTTCTTCTGCAGCCGCTGCCATTTGCGCTTGCTGACTTTCTTGATCTGCCTTAGCTTGTTCTTGATTCTGTGCATTACGTTTTTCTTCTGATTCTTCAATAAGATTAGAAAGCTCTGATATAGAGTTTGACTTGTACATTTTGATAACATCTGAAAATACAGCAGTACCTGTAGCAAGTGCTCTATCGGCCAACGCTTCAAGTTTAGCAAACATTTTAGCTTCTTTCCCTGAGTTTGTAATAAAGCACCCATAGTCTGAATCTGAAAACTTATCCATATCAACAGTTAAAAATACTCTTTGAATATCATCAGTAATGTATTGTAATTTTTTTGATTTTGGATATGCAAATTTTGAAGTTTCTAATAACGCATCAAGAACTTTTAATTTTATTTCATTATGAATATAAAACCAAGGCTCTGTAATATAGCTGGATTGCATAACACTTGTTTGTACACCTGTTGCTGTTTCACTTGCAAATGTTGCACCTTCGCTTTGAGGAGATATACCAACTATTCTATCCATCAATGTTTCTATCTTAGATAGGATAGATATGTATTGCCCTACTGCCTGAGATAAACCCATATCAATACTTGTAAACTGATTGAACTGAGATGTCTTTCCTTGAAACTTTTCTTTACCTTCTTCAAAAGAGTTAACAAACGCAATACCTGTGTTATCAAAAAAGTACATCCATTTGTCTAAATCAATACCTTCAGATTTAGGAATCATCGCAATATCCATTACCATCTTCTTACCTTTGGCTTTTGCAAGCTCTGTCTCCAGTCGATACCAGACAATGTTATATAAGTATTGATGAGGTTTTAATAAGTCAACAAGGGATGTCTGTGTACTGTTTGTACAATTATAAACTCTACCTACATATGGTAATTTTACAGATCTTGGATTATCCATAGATCTTGATTGATTAGGCATTGGTTCTACATTTAAAACCATGTCTTCTGCAATCTTAGTTCCATGCCATACATCGGGAACCCATGTCCAATCAAGAGTATATCCTGCTTCAACCATCTCTTCAGTTAACTTAAATTGCTCGTCAACTAACTGTTCTTCTTCTTCTTCGTTTTCATCTATGTATTTAACAAAACCTATTTTTTTCATAGATTTCCAAGTACAATGAGTTACTAAAAGATGTGTAGAATTAGATCGAGTACTTGATGAAGACTGACCTCTATTATGCTTATCCATTGATCCCTGTGTGTACGCGTACTCGGGAAACATTTGATTAGACAGACCTTGTTTTAAATCACCTTCATCTAATTTTTTAATTTGAGCTTCATTCATGTATTCCCCGTACTCGTCTAATATTTGACCAACTGTCATCCATCTATCTTCTCGAAACCAGTCACCGTCTTCTATATTTGGATTGTCTGGGTTTCTGTCAAACTCACAATTTAAAGGATTACATGTTCTAACTATTGGTTGATTATTTGTAATCCCAACATAATAATATTCTTCAGCTACAGTTAGTCCATGCTCCCAACCTTCATTAAATCTTAAAGCTAATTTTTGTTCGTATTTTAAATAAGTAAGAATGTCATTACCCCACTGCTCTCTAACATCTTTCATATTAGATGCTTTCCATTTAGCTACTTGTGGGAAATCTTCAGGTGGTTGAACCTCGCCTGTATCGGGACTAATGATATCTTCTTGTGGGATACCAAGCATTTTAGCTATTTTATTTTGAGCAACATAAAGTAGCATTTCTTGTTCTTGTTCTTCTTTAGCTGATAGAGCGTTACCATTTAAAGCCATAACATGAAAATCAAAAGGACGTTCCATTTCTTCTCCTTTTAACCTATTCATTTTATTAACGATTAGATTTATGTCCCTCATCTCAGCCTGGCCACCAGCGTTTTTTTCACCAAGGCCATACGGATCAAGTACGTATTTAAAATCGTTTTTATTAAATATAGAATTAACTAAATCATAGTTTGTTTGTTTTCTTTCCCAAGAAGTTCTACCGTTTTGTGTTCTGGTATTACCCATTGATGAAATTGCTTCTACACATGCTTCTTTCCACTTTTTTCCTTTTTTTGAAAAAGATAATTTTTGTGGAGGTAACGCTGAATGCATGTGGCTGCTTGTACTATCGCTCATATTGTCTATCTATTAAAGAATCCGCCTGTCATTGCCCTTTTCATAAAAGAGTCAGTTTCCACCATGGTTCCTGAATCTTTTTCAACCGATTTTACTTTAATATGGTAATTCATAAGTCTATGGCATATTGTTAACATAAACGCTATCACTCTATCAAAGTTACCTACACGGTTATAGAAAATAAGTTCTTCCAACAAGGGAATACTATTTATCTTGTGTAAATTTAATTTACCATCTCCCGCATCCTTTAGTAACCAGTCACGTGTGTATATCTCTAACTCATCTTTAATGTGATCAGTCATGTGTGTACCATACGTTCTATTTACCTTAGACCCTTCACTTGCTTTCAAGATTGTAGGTGTCTTAGCTAACAAATATAAAGAATTTTTGTGTTCAAAATGCATTTTCAATGTATTTCTCTCATTCTCATACAGATCCAAACAATTATAGTACAATAATAATTTACGTATATTTTCATGATGCTCGGCTGCTGTAGATGGTCGAGCTGTATATTCCGCAACAGGCCATTCGTATATTCCTTCTTTTGTATGAAACGTTTTGTAGATAAATGTAGAACCAAGTGACGCAGTAGATACTGACTTATCTTGATCATATGGATCCGTACCAGCTACGTATAATCCCCATGGCACACTACCAGCTTCTGATTGTGGATGTTCCCATATTTGAATACATCCAGTTGTATCGTCAGACTTTTTCATCTTATACCAAGTAGGTGTTAGCCTATTAGACAAATCTGGTCTCCATTCTAAATTTGGTTCGGGTTGTCCTTCTGCCTGAGTAAATACAAGCTCTCCGTTTTGACCTCTTAAAAAAGAATCTGTTTGATGAGCTTTTAAATAATTTAAATGTTCTTTTAATTCTCCTACAGGAAAAATATTAGATTCTGTAATTAAAAACGCTTCAGACGGGACCCGGGGGTTATTCTGCATCTCTTTGTACAATGGATCTTTAGATTTTCCTTTCGCTAACTTAGCTCTCTTATCGTCTACATATTCTTTAGCTAAAACCATGTCAGTAATCCCTTCTTTGTTTTTGTATTCGTTAAGTCCCAACTCGTAAGGAACAAAATACCCGATATCCCCAGACTCTTCCCATTCATCTTGGAAACATAAACAATCGTAAGTATCGGGGTCATTAAAAACTTCCATTGCCTCTTCAGACTTACCGGCCGCCATGTTACCACCTGTACCAAACATATATATTGTTCCAAACTTCCGTGGGCCGTTATAAGTTGTATCTTTCATTGACCCCAATGCATCCTTTAAATTATACATGAATCCAACTTCTTCTATCACGCCTAATGATGTACGAATACCATTCCCTGCTTCTGGGTTGTCTCTAAATGTTCTGTGATAAATCTTAGATCCAGATCCTCTCTTCTGCCAGTCACCACCTATCTTTACATCGTATTTGTTTTCTATTAATTGCTTACCTGAATGCCAGGACCCTGTATGTTTTTTATAAAGAGGACATCTGTAGTAATCTTCTCCTAAATATCTGTCTCCAGTAAGGTTGTCTATTCCTAAAGCCGTTTTGTCTAATAAATCTGTTGTATACTTTCCATCTATTGCACCAACAAGAACCTCAACAACAGCTGGCTCTTTGTCGTCTCTCAATTGACAAAATTCATCATAGTCATACATACCATCCATGTGATACGTATGAGATATTAACCCATTAGCTCCCCAGAATGATTTACCCCCACCCCTACATTCTATATCTATAACATTTCTTGCTTCGTTATAAAATAAAGGTTTTCCTAAATTTTTAGTATGTGTTTTTCTTAAATATGTTCTTGGTTTTTCAAACTTCTTTAATCTTCCTTTTTTATCATAGCAATTAGTAGGTATCCTAAACTTTGATATTGGCACAGATGGATTTTTCTTTATTGCTTCTAAATAAAACATTACTGCAGCACAGCATGTAGTATCTTCGTCTTCATCAAATCCAGAAAAACCACGAGACTCCATAAATACGTATGCTTTCTCCCATTCAAGATCTCTTAGAAATGGACGTGCTAATATCTTTGTAGTAGAGTATTCGCTTTTGTTTAGACGTATTTTACATAAATTAATATACCAATAAAGATTACCTGGCATCCACTTTCCTTCGTGCCAATAGCCTTCCATGCATCTTCTTTTGATGTCTTTCCAATACCTTGTGTATTTTATAGAGAATGGGTTATAGTCAAGTATGGTATGTATAAAGTGAATATTAGAAACAAACTTAGAATGCTTCCCTTCATCTTTATATTCCAATTCATTATTTTTTTTGTCTATTTTTTTCATCCCTTATTTTTTTTGCCCACTCTCTTCTGATTTTTACTTTTTCTCTTTTTCCAGGTCTTACTTCAAACTTACCAAGAAATTGTAATCTTATTGTTTTGTCTTCACCTTGCATTATTGTCTCTCGAGCAAATGAGAACTGGGATTCAACCATTGCTTTAACAATTAATAAAGGTATTCCGTAATCTTCAGATAATTTTTTATATTTATCATGATGTATCTTATTCATATCTCTCCTTTATCAGACAGTGATTCTTGCGCACCACCTTTTGCTTCTGCATCGTTGATTTCGTTTGATACTGTTTTTAAAGCTGCATCGTATAGATCATATACTTTTTTTGTGTCGGCTAACATCTTATCTATAATTGTAGATGTGTTGCCCACCCATTGACCGCGCTCATTACAAACGCCAAGGTCGTATGCTGTGTCTTTTAAAAATCTTGATCGTTCTTCTAATTTACTTTCTATTTCTCTTAAAGATCTACGTGCTCTTGTTTCTTGTAGCTTTAAAAAGAAATCTCTTATGTTGTCAATTTTTACTTTATTTTTAATGTAATACTTTTCATCTCCATATACATCAGAAAATAGTAAAGTAACTTTAGAGTCTTCCCCTAACTCAGGTAAATTAAAATACTTAGAATCTCTATCCCATATAAGTACAATAGTCCACATTAACTTAGACGACTTTGTCTTATTTTTAGATTTGTCTAATGTATATAATTCTTTAATCGGACCTGCGACTGATAACGTTGGGTGCAGGTCCCATATGTTTTCGTTTATTAACTCCAGGTTTGCTATTACTTTTCCCATATTCTGTTTGATTTCTTATTGCTTCTCCTTCCATCCCTTCGTCGTAACCGGGCGCGTGGCCTATCTGCAGGTCAATATCTTCCAGTTTTTGAAATGAATTTTTTGTTTCGCACTCTTTTTTTATGTCACTCATTTTACTTCAAGCTCTTGTATTTTCATTAATAATGTCGCGTATCTTATTGACCAACCTTTTAACTTATCTTGTCTTTCTTTGTATCCTTCTTCTGAAAAATCATCATGTACATCTACATTAAAAAAAGGTTTTTTTTTGTTATGGTTACTAAGTTCTTTTTTATAAAATCTAATTCTACTTCTTTTTTCAGAACGATCCATTTCTGAAATGTCTTTTGATTTAAAGCTATCTACAGATTGATCTTCTTCAAGGTTTTCTAAATTACTCATTAATTATGAATTTAAAAGTTAATTTTTCTTCAGGTATTAATTTTGCATTTATAGAAAATGATTCTTCTGAATTATACAATACACCTTTGGCTATAAGAGCTTTTTTAACCATGTACCATGCGCTATTGTTTAATCCATGTTCTACTTTTAACGCTTTTAAATTATTAGTAGAAAATAACAACTCTGATAAATATGGTTCTTTAACTCCACCCTTTACAATCTCAAGATGTAACCCAAGTAAAGACCGAGTTACAGCAAATTCTTTTTTTGTTAATCCCAACAAACCATTCCATACTCTTAAGTATTTATCTATGTGGTCTTTTGAGTCTGTCTTCAATATCAAATCCATGATCTTTGTTTTATGTGTTAGTTTCTTTTTTGATATGAATCACAATCTCTACTGTAGAAATTGTTGTTAAAAATTCAATTCTTGATTTACTATCACCATCCCACAACACTTCCGGTTTTAAAACATAGAAACCACGCTCTCCTGTAATCAACCCTTCTTCTCTAAGTCTTGCAATAGAGTTTGTCAAAGATTGAGTAGTCATATTTAACTCTTTCTGGAATTTTTCACGCAATATTCTTGACACTGGTAAATTACCATTTGATTGTGCATGTAGACACATAGTGGCGAGTGTGAATGTATCCATTCCTCTAATTACCCCACCAATATTGAGATGCCTAAGTACTGCCAAGAATAGATTTTTTTTATTATTTGTTTCTTTTATAATCTTCATTGTTTTGGATGTAATACTTTTACTGGCACGAGTCCTTCGTACTCTTCAACATACATATAAAGAACGTCCTCTTGTACAATGAAAAAAGAACGTTCATATATAAATCCATCATTTATCATGCTTACACAAGATCTCAGACTCTCTTATAATCCAAAAAAGAATTGGTCTTTCTGCGTTATCTCCAGTTTCAATTCTTTGCAGCCTTGCGTGAGACTGAAGAGATACTATATCCCCTGGTTCAATAAAAGAAACACCATCACCTGTTGCAGCAACTACTAATTCTCCGTTTACTACGTCTTTAGCCTTTTCTTCAATCTGCTTTAAATACATCTCTTTAGTTAATACTAAGTTTCCATCAGGGTATATAGACACTGGTGGTGCTAACGCTACCATTCCTGCATACGGTACAAAACCTACCCCTCCTTTTGCTTTTACTTTCTTTTCCTCAATCATTACTTTTTGTTTTTAATCATTAATATTGCATAGCCTTCTTTGCTATATGTCATTCCTCCAATTATTTTCCAACCTTCATCAATGTGTTTCATCAATTCGTCTTCAAACTTGTATGTAGTTTCAGCAACTAATACCTTCATTAAATTGTCACGCAAACTATCAAAGTAAGTTTTTGCTTCTGCTCCAAAACTCATTGTTGCCTTTTGAACTCCGTCTTTATCAAACTTCTTATTAAAAGGTTTATATGTTTTTTCAAACTTATCTCCTTTTGAACTTTGAGTACGAAGAACCAATAGCTCATTTCCATTAACTATATCATTTGATATTGTATGATCGTATCTTGGAAATATTGCTGGTTCTTTCTTTTTATTCATTAGTTAAAATTTTTTAAGAACTGTCTCCCGCAATTCTTTGTTATTTTTTAGCTTTAGTCTTTGTCTTTTTTTCTTTTACTTTAGCAACCAATGGCTTACTCTTTACAGCTACAATAACTGTACAATCAGTAGCTATATTTGATTCCACGCTTTCTACTTTAAATTCTTTTCCATCTATTTCGATGATTACTTCCTGTGAGCCTCTATCACCTTTGGATAAAGCTGCTGCTAAATTAGATCCTTTCATACACTAAAGATATGTATAATTTTTAATACACCAAATAAATGTAATAAAAACTTTCCAGGCTATAAGAGAACGAGTTCTATATTACCTCAAATAAACTACTAAATGCGTCTTCAGTAAATATCTCATAACTACCATTACCATGATTAACTACGTATTCATTTAACTCACAGAAAAAGTGCTCATTCGAAACGCCTAAGAAAGACATCACTTCTTTTTTGTTATCTCCTTTATACTGGATGGCTCTTATTACTTTTGGCTTCTTCTTGTAAAACTTAATATCATTGTTATTAGAAAGACCCGGGCCAACTAATTTAACTCCAAGTACATTTGTATGTACCATGCAGGAATCGTTTTTCTCTGATGGCTCTACAATAGATTCTATATCTATATCAAAATCAGATCCTATTTTATTCTTTACTTGCATTACCTTCTTAAGTGATCTTAAGTCACTCTCAACTCTTTCGATTATTAGAGATAGTTTCTCTTCTTCATGTGTCATTTTCATATCTTTTATTATTTACAGTTGTACGTTTTGTACATCTATAGTTAGTTAGTAATAAACATATATTAACTATGGTGTACGTTTTGTACAACGAGTTGTACGTTTTGTACAATCCTTGTGTTTTCAGGTGTCCAGCCACTTCCTAATATCATTCATTACATAATTAACATCTTTCTTATCCAACTTATTGAAATCATACAGGTGTTGCAGATTACTACATAACCACTTTATATTTACTGTAAACTTATTAGGCTGATTATAACCTTCTACAGTATAAGAGATGATGTTCTTGTCTACCAGTACACTTCTTGCCTTTTCATATTTTCTACGAGTTAACCTTGTAAGCATTGATATATTACCAAAACTATGAATAAAGTTTGCACCGTGTATCTTCTGTAGTTGCATTAATGTTTCTAAAAGTATAATATCATCGTTGGTATAGCAATCTAAATATAACATCCTTTTATACATGTCACTTGAAGGCAGGTCCTTTATAAACCGGTCTTTTCTGTACAATGACTTCATGATGTAAATAGATTGTTTTGCCATAGGTGTACGTTTTGTACAGGCAAATATAAAGTAATAATATCTATACACCAAACATGTGTATTATATTTTTGTCATATATTTTTTTGGGAAATTTTATAAGTGTTCGTAATCGTTAGGGTCCTAATCTAAACCTCCCCCTATGCATTGACGAGCACCATGTAGGGGCTCTTAACCAATAATTTCAGATATTATGGCTTCATTTACGAAGATTGTACAATCCCCAAGCGGATTGTACACGCACACAATCGCTGTGCAAGGACCAGCGGTAGAAACACCAATCGGAAAGATTGCGGGAAACATTGAGTGGTACTACGTATCACTTGAGACTGAAGGGACCAAGGGTGAAATACCTGACTTTGATCTTAGTATATACGAGACAAGGGAGTCGACCTTCACTAACCGTGAGACGGACGAGGTAATGACATCAACGTGGTTGGTGGGATTGAAATAGGATATGCGGGGGAAACCCCGTATTTCTAAAACCTCTCCGTTTACTGCAGTGGAACGTCTGCTGCAATGAAGATGAGCGTTGGTAAACAGTAACCAGCTCAAAAAGCCTTACTATCTTAGTATTATCATCAACAATAATAAACGATTGTGATGTATAGTACTGGATATAAGTTGAACCTTAACAACTATAAATAATTGGGTTAGGATAGCTCCTTGAATTGCTAAAGCGTAGAGTTAAGCAAAAACTGTAGGATGGGTAGCAACCATCATTCTTAGAGTGGCATCTAACCGTATAGATGAGGATTGTTATATCGGAGTGAAGACAATCCAAGTACCACTCATTTTTAATCTTGTAAAGAACACCAATACATACAATGAAGTATGTGTTGTATTCATTCTTTACAATTATGTAAAAGTCCGTGAGTAGTACTCAGCTAAGGCATTAACTTAAATCGAAAGGATAACGTCCTCTCAATCACTAACTAAATGGAACTTTGAGCAACCCATTTGATAAATAGACCGCTCCAGAAGGTATAACGTGTGTGCACAACATGTTATACTTATCTGTTTTTTAAGTACTAATGGTTAATGTAGGTTCGATTCCTACGGTACTTCCAATAACACAACCATTATGGCTGAGCATATTACATGTGATAGTATCACTACAGTAAGAATAAATGCGAAGATGCTGGTAACTAACTCTTACAAACTGATCAAGTAAGTAAGCTAAGTGCTAATGGTTGTGTTTTCTTTAACCTTTAATTCTATTACAATGGTACACTTTAAAGTAAAATATTATTCTTGGAAAGATGTAGTTGAAGATTTACAATCAAAAGATGTCAACTATATTGGTTGGGCCAACGGTGGTGCCAAACCTACTAAAGTTCTTCTTGAAAAAGGAGGATTTGAAAATCCAATTGAAGTTAAGCATGAACCTTTTAGTAATACGGGAGTGTATTACTATCCTTTGGCAAATGAAGTAATGTGTGTTGACATGAGTTGACACATTGCTTTTTAACTAACCTTTAATTAAATACTCTGTCTCAACAGGTTTAACAGTTATCATTTATGATACGCTTGAGACACATGAAGCATATTTGCTTACGCAAGCACTCTATACACCTCGGTGCACTGATAGAGTTACAAGACAAGCGATAAGATAATGTAAAAACTGCCATTAAAGGAGCGGTTTGTGTACTTCGTGGGAGTGGGGATGTACGCCCATGACAGAGTATTTTTTTTCACCTATTAATATTTACTAAAACACTTAAACTTATGGAAGAAATTCTTAAAAAGATAAGTGGTCTTAAAGAGGAATTGTTCAAGTTAGAACAAGAACTCTTAGAGGTTAACGATGGATATAAATATCGTGTGACTATTAGGTCATATGGTTCTATGTCTACTGTGGAGTTCAACAATGAACATGGTGTTCATAATATAGTCGATGATTATCCTGATGGAGAAAATGGACTGTTGGATATTCTCACTACCAACCCTACGTTAGAAACTCGGGATTATGGTAGCGTTACAATCAAAGTAGTGAAAGCAGATGCATGGGATAGACAACTTTCTCCAAAGGAAGTTAGTCGAACCGAAGGTATTCTGAAATTCATGAAAGATTAAGACCACTTTGAATGATTTAGAGTCAGAGCAGCTATGCTTGGTAACAGAAAATAGCTAATTTTTCTAACTAATTAATACTAATACTTAATCTAATGAAAAGAATAGTAATATTTATTGTAATTTGTGTCTTAAGTAGTTGTGCTGCAACGCACAAAAAAAATACTAAAGCACATAATAAAATATGGGATAGCTACAAAACTTGTAGTGCCTATGGAAATCCTTAATACTTTATAACTATGTTATCATTATGTATACTTCCCAATTTTATGGGAACAAAAAAAGAAACAATTCAAGTAGCCTTAATGATAATAGCAATGGATGCTTTTATCTTTTGGGGTTGTATGTAAAACCTTTTAACCTCCTAATTATGTTTTTTGAAGATGCCTTAGATTCTGCTATGCTTTACAGTATTAGCCCGGAATTAACTTGTCAATGTGATGAAGTTCACACTTGCCAACAATGTAAAGAAGAAGCAAGAGCTTCTTTTAATGAAATTTGTAACCAATATAAAACCGATTAAAATGAAAAAAGTAATCACTACATTCGAAATAGTACCAGCCATAGGATTTATGGCTGGTTATGACAAGTGCTCAGGTTTAATAATTGTAATCCCTTTCTTGTCTATTGCAATTAAAATACAAAAAAAACCACATGTTAAACTTATCTAATTATGAAAATAGAAACAATAACACTAATTGGTAATGATATAGATGGATACGAGGTTCACAAAGGTGAATCTTGTAAATCTATAGAAGAGTTTATTGATGCACGTGATGATCTTAGTGTATATGATGATGGCGCAAGTCATACATTGTATATGTGCAAAAATAAAAATGTTCAAGATATAATATTAAATGGGGAAACCCATGATGAGAAATTAATATTGTTTGCAGAAGCAATTCTAAAAGATTTAGCTATTACTAATTATAGTAGTAAATCAGATCAAGAAGCGTTGATGCAAACTTTCTTAAAATCTCCTTGGAATGGTCAGAATACTGACTGATAAGAAGTTGCAACGTTTAAGAATTGTGAATATCTTGAAGGATATACGAGATACTATCTGTGCAAGTCAGATGTATTCACATGTGGTATCATGCCGCCATCTTATCCTAAAACGAGTATGAGTGTCAACCGAACAATCGGTACAGAGAGGGTACGCAGTCCTCTCATTTTTATAACCAATACTAAAAAATATTAAGATGAGAAAATTTAACAATGACAATGAAGATATTATGCCTTTAGCTGCAGGATTATTAATAGGATTATTATTATCTACTGGTGTTTATGCACTAATAGAGATATTTTCAGAAACAGAAGTATTACGTATCACTAAAGGTGAAGGAAGAACTCAAGATTTTAGAACCATTTACATGAATGGTAATAAATATGTAATGCATGCAAGTCAAATAGAACATGTTTATTATAGTCCTTTTAAATCAGATGATGTAATAGAAATTCGTCATGCAACAAATGACTATGAACAACCAATAATTAAAGAAAATAAATAAACCTTTAAATACTAAATAAGATGAAAAATATAGCAGGAATATTAACAATAATAGCTGCAATAGCAGTATTATTTGTGTACGGAAAAAATCAAAGAGAATTAGCATTTAAAATTGGAGAAATGCAATCTGAAATGCAAGATGAAGTAGAATTATATGATGAAAGCAAACTTGATTCAATGAAAGCTGATATTTTAGAAGGAAGTAATGATTCAACTGTAATATTAACAGTAACAAAAAGTCCTGATAAACTTTATCATTTAAAAACTCAATACTATGAGATTTATAGTTTAAATGAAGCAGAATTAGATAGTTGTTTGATTCTTTTAGCAGAAACTGAAGCAAATGATTAATTATGGACTATCAAAGAGTAATGAAGATGACATTAGAATGTACATCAGAAACAATCGGTCCAAAAACTTTTCAATCATATACTGCGGATATTTACCGTGGTAATATGATTGAAATTAAAAAGTTAATAAAACTACTCTTACCTGAATTATGGGAAAGAGAAATAAAAGATAAAGAATTAATAAACAACTCATATAAATCAATAGATCATTTGATCTTTGTTGATAATGAGGGAATATATTATTTCTTAAAATGTCTGTAATAGTTGCCTGAATAAAGACTTGTGTCTTCGTGCACGTCGCGCACTCGAGTAATAGATTTCGTCGGGTACTCGACAAGAGTATAACTGTTCAAACTGCAGTCAAATATAGCCTGGGGGAATTACGTCCCAGGCTTTTATTAATCCTTAAATATATAAAAATGAATACAAAGAATGTATCAGAAGTCAAAGAACAAGATGAAGTATCAAAAGAACTTTTTAAGAAATCAGATGCTGAAAAAAAAGAACTTAAAATGGCTAAGAAAGCCTACAAACTAAAACAAAAGATGAAATATGGATGATATTATATGGGATGATTTAAGAATAGAAATGGAAACAATGGTTTTATCATGGATGAACTGGAAAGCGCAATGGCGTAATAATTAATACTAAAACTAAATAAGATGATTAAAGGAATAGCAGGTAAACTTTCATGGATGGAGTCATTCAAGAACCCTCTTAGTAAAGACATAGATGCATTTGACTTAGCTGAAGTAGACGGTGAAGAAGGAAATTTGTCAAATGAGCAATCAATGTTGTTTCAAGATGTACTTCACGAAGCAGCTTAATATTAATATTAAAACATTTAAATAACATGAATAATTATATAATAATTGGATCGGTATCTTTAATAACTCTTTCTATTGCATATTTAATGATTCGTTTAAGAAAACCAATGTCATTTAATAAGTTCAAGAAAGAACATCAAAAAATAACAAGGCTTATAGGCCTCATAGATACAAACGATAAGCATAATTATGTTTTAAAACAATTGTACATCCAGTACTTAGATCATTATCATTCTTTTACACAGAATAAATACAGTTTAGTTCAAAATTTAATAAAAATGACTAAAATTGATCAACAAGACTGGAATGCAAATACATTTAATTTTAATACTCGTTTAGATGATAATATCTTTATAGATAGTCTTGAACCAATCAAGAATGAAAAATTAAAATTACGTTTTAATATAGATCCTATATTTGCATTAGGACTCGCATTTGATAAAGAAGAAAAAGCACTTCATATAATATTAATTTGTATGACGATGACTTTTTACAAATCAACAACCTTAATAGAGAACACACTATGAAATAGATGGTAGTGGGTTCGAATCCCACCTGTTTCACATATACTACTTAGGAGGTAGTTAGAGGCAGGTGAATTAGGTTATTGGTTAACTTCTTCATCTGTCCTCTTAAAACATTAAACTCTTGAGCTTCCAGGAGTATAAATCGGAAGCGATGGTTTTCAGTCCTTAAAACTGTATTGTTATAAATATATCAAAAGTCAAAACAATTACTCAAAAACAAAATGGAAAGCTACGAGCAAATCCAATTACAGGAGTATTAACGACCAATGATGATTAATTACACCTTAATTTACACTTTATTTACACATTAAAAATTAAAATTTAAAATCATGGAAAAAGATCAAGCGAAAACAATCATCAACTCAAGGAAGTTGATCGCAACAGACGGAAAATATGAGTTAAGAGTAACAAATGTTACCCCATATCACAGAGAATTGGGTAACGGTAGAAGTCAAACTGCAATTGTAAATGTAGCAGGAATGACAACATATCATGCAACTCAAGCAGCTTCACTTTACCAACAAGGAGAGTATCAAGAAGCTGTTAATAATAACATTTCTTTCTCAGTAAGAGATAATGACTATATGCCTAAGAAAGGCGAGGTTTTAGAAGTATTCGTAGAGACAATTGTTACTAAAAATGGAGTAACAGGTCAATTCGTATCTTCTTTCAGCCCTGCTCCAGTACAAGCTGCAAGAGCTATGTCTTTGGACACTTTCTTAAACGGAGGTCATGCATCTTCTGAAAGAGCTGAAATGGTAATTCAAGACTCCGAAGAAATGCCTGCATTTGATGCACCCGTTTCTAAGAGTAAAAAATAACAATTAATAAGGATAGTGCGGTTTACGTGCTATCCTTTTTTTTCTTTTTTTTAGCTATGCTGACGGAAAAATAAGAATAAACAAAGATTAATATTATGAAACAACTAATATATGACATAGAAGTATTTCCAAACTTTTTTTGTGTCTGCCTTGAAGAATACGGCAATGACAACAAATATTATTTTGAAATATCCCCTTGGCAAGATGATCGATCTAAAATGATGGACTTCATAAAAGGTAATATTTTAATAGGCTATAATAGCCTTGCTTATGATAACATTGTAATGAATTACATAATAGATTGGCCTCGTAGTAATGATGATATATATAATATGTCTAAGAATGCAATCAGAGGTGATTATGAGAACACAAAAGCTTTTAGATATCCTAAAACTTACACATCAATTGACATAATGACTATGTTGTTCTCAAAAATGCAAAGAGTAAGTTTAAAAGAATTAGCAGTTAATGTAAACTATCCTAAAATACAAGACTTACCTAAACATTTTGATGATTTTGTTGAAGAACATGAAGTTGAAGAGATTAAAAATTACTGCTTTAATGATGTAGGTGTTACAAAATACATAACTATTCTTTCAAAGAACAATCTTAATCTAAGAATGCAAATTGAAAAAAAGTATAAGATTAAATGCATGTCAAAAGACGATGTAAATACGGGTGTTGAATTGTTTAAGAAGTTTTATGCAGATGACACAGGCTCTGATAGTTTTAAAGATCAGAGAACAAATCGAGATTCTATTAATTTAAGTGATTGTATCAGCGATAAAATTAATTTTAAGTCAAAAGCATTTAATGATTTATTGACAACATTAAAAAACAAACGTATTACTGAAACAAAAGGCGCATTAAAATACTCTGTTATTTATGGTGGAGTAATGCACAACTTTGGTACAGGTGGTATTCACTCTAAAGATAAACCTGGAATTATAGAAGCATCAGATGATGAAATATTCATAGACGCTGATGTGTCTTCGCTATACCCATCATTATGGATTAAACTTAAATTGTGTCCCGAGCATTTGGATAAAAATATATTTTTACCAAGGTATGAATGGCTTAGAGATACAAGAGTTACTGCTAAGAAAGAAGGTAATATGTTAATTTCAGATACCTACAAGTTATCACTTAATGGTAGTTACGGTAATTTAATTAATCCGTTTTCTTGGCTATATGATCCGAAAGTTGCGATGACAATCACATTAAATGGACAACTTATGTTATCTATGCTAAGCGAACAATTCACTAATGCTGGGATAAGAGTAGATTCTTTAAATACTGACGGTATTACAGCCATTGTAAAGAAGAAAGATCTTGACACTTACTACAAAATATGTAAGGAATGGGAGAAACATACAGAACTTGAGTTAGAATATAACAACTACTACAAAGTATTTAGAAGAGATGTAAATTCTTATATAGCTTGGTTCGCAGATAAAGATGGTAAACCATTATATAAAAATAACGAACCTGTAGTAAAACAAAAAGGATTCTTTTTGGCAGATGTAAAACTCGGCAAAGGTTTTGACAAGCCTGTTGTTAAAAAAGCATTGAATGAATATTTTATAAACGGAACGCCTGTAGATGAGTTTATAAAAAAACACGATAACATATATGATTTTTGTATGATGCAAAAAATGAATGCAAAATTCCAGGCTATGCATAACGGAAAAAAACTTCAAAAAACTAACAGATTTTATGCATCTGTTTCAGAGTCAGCGGGTTATCTATTTAAGAAAGATAGAGAAACAGGAGCTAAAGGTCATGTTCTAAAAGACTCTGGTATTATTATTTTTAATGACTTTTACAAAAAACAAATCAATGAGTATGAGATAAATTATGAGTATTATATACATGAAGCTAAAAGACTAATATCTCTGATAGAGCCTATACAACTATCATTGTTCTAATTTTAAAACTATGGAATATGTATCGTTAACATTGTCAGAATATGAGGAATTTAAAAGGAAATACGAAGACGCAGTGAAGAAAAAAGAAACAATTTTTATTTGTTTTGGACAAACTGTGTTGGTGGCATTTGCTAAATATTTGATTCAATATTATGATGACAAAATAAACTTAAAAAAACTTTAAATTTATGGACTACATTAAACAGTATCAAACATTATTATCACAAGCTAAGAATGCAAATGTAAAGTTTGGAACTATAACAGTAGAAGAACAAAAATCACTAATAGCCTGTTTTACAGCACAGTTAGAATGGTGGACTGATTCTAAAGGAGCTCCTGAAGATATATCAATAGAGCAATTTGAAGAAATGAGCACCGAAAAGAAAAATACATTATTAGAGTGTTTAAAAATACCAGAGAAATGGATCGTCCATTCTCCTATGTACAATCTAAAATCAATTTAAACAAATGAGTTTAATTCTATTAATCTTTTTTACATGGATTGCTATAGAAACAGTATTGGAAATAACTAAAAAAAATAAATGAAAGTAGAAAACTACACATACTATGAAGTTGAAGTAACAGTAACTAAAAAGATTACTGTCACCTTAGATTTTGATGAGTTAGATACTGAAGAAAACTATAGTGTAGAAGATTACGCTATAGATGATGTAATTAACGGTAGACATTTATCATTAGGAAAAAAAGATATAACTAAAGTAGAAGTAAAAAAATCAATAAGATGAAAAAACAAGACTATACTGAAGAAATTAAAAACATAGAGTCTCTTTTAGTTAAATTAAAAGATAATCATGTAGAACCTCCTGTTAAACCTATATATTTAAAACAAAAAATAGAATTTGAGGTGTATCCTGAATCTTCAAAAACAAAATATAATTTTAAAGAAGCTGCAGATGCATGTAAACTATTAGGAAAAGGCTGGAGACTTCCTACAAGAGTAGAATTACTACTTATGTATGAAAATAAAGATGAAATTAAAGGTTTTGATCATAACTATCATTGGAGTTCTACGGAGTACGATAGCTACGATGCGTGGGTACAGTCTTTCGAAGATGGTGGCCAGGGTGGTATCAATAAGGATGACTTCTGCAATTTTATAGCAGTTAGAAATATTAATCACTAAAACTAAAAATAAATGCAAAAAGTAAAACTTAAATCATTTAATAAAGAGTACAACTGTATGGTTTTCTATGACAGATACCAAGAAGGTGGTCATAGAATTGATCTTATTGATATATCAGACGGTATACCTGTTGCTACAGTAACTGTAAATGTCCCAGGTATTAATTTACTTGGTAATGAAGTTGTTATTAAAAATTATTCTGAAAACGAGGGTATATATGATACTTTGATTGAACAAGGTATAATTAAAAAAACAAATAAATCAATACAATTGTCAGAATATGTAGTGGCACCTATTGCTACTATAGTAAAGAAAATCTAAATATTAAAACTATGAAAACAATGATAAACATTCCAGTAGATGATCTGGACACAGTAAGATATGTCCGACAACTACGAAGTGTTGTTCGTTGGAAACATATTACAAAAGCCTGCGGTACAGTTGAAGCTGCTACAGGTTTTGGGAAAAGTACTATCCCATTAATAATTAAAGCTAAAATGGAGAGTATGAAAAATCGTCCTCTTCACGACTGTAAAGTCGTAATAGTAGTGCCAACCACACCATTAAGAAAACAATGGATGTCGATACTAAAGAACCTCGGCTTAGACCGTAATGTTCATGTTTATGTAATCAACACCGTAGCTCTTAAAGCAAACTTCTACATTGAGTGTGACCTACTTGTAATTGATGAAATTCATATGATGGCTGCTGAAAAGTTTTCAAGAATATTCCAACGTGTAAAATACAGTTGGATCTTGGGATTAACGGCAACATTAAATCGTTTAGATGGTAAAGAACGATTACTAAAGAAGTATGCTCCTATTTGTGATAGCATAACACAAGCAGAAGCAATTGAAAATGGATGGATTTCTGATTTTATTGAGTACAATCTCGCAGTCCCTGTCGGCCGTGAAGATGTTGTGAAACAAAAAAAACTTAATAAAGAAATAAGATTTTACATGTCGAAGTTTGGCGACTTCCAAGTAATGTTATCATGTTTATCGTCTGGAAATGCGAAAATATACGCACAGCAAAACGACATCGAAGATCCTGGTCAAGTTTCAATGTGGGCGAGGAATGCAATTCGTGCCACACAAGCTCGTAAGGAATTGATGGAGATGCCACAGCGTAAGATAGATATTGCAATTGATCTTATAAATGATCTTGATTTGCGAACTATCACGTTTTCACAAGCAACTGAGTTTGCAGACGAGGTCGCCCAAGGTCTCGGTAAAAAAGCAGAAGTTTATCATTCTACTATGTCGTCCAAAGATTTAATGTTTGATAAGTCAAAGACTTACAAAACACTATCAGGATTAAACAGAGCAGTAGATAAACTGAAGAAAACAGAAGGGCTTACTTATGTTAGAGCAAATGAAGCTACATTAACAGCTAAGTGGAAAGCACCTAAGACAGTAGGCGCAAACACTCGAGCTCAGATGGCTTTAGATGCTTTTAAACAAAAGAAAATCTCTGTACTGTGTTCAGCTAAAGCATTGGATCAAGGTTTTGATGATCCAACTGTCCAACTTGGTATTGATGCATCTCGTTCTTCCAATCCTACCCAACATACCCAGAGGACTGGTAGAGTAGCGAGAATATGCAAAAATACAAATGGAAAGAATGCTATTAAAATTTATGTGAATTTATACATTCCAGATTGGAGTGTTCCTAATTCCCGAGACGAAAAAAAGCTAAGGCAATGCCAAGTTAAAAATCCTTCTAAAATAATTTGGGTAGATTCAGCTGACGAGTTGAAAGAAAGTCTACAAAAAATATTAAAAGAAAGAGGAAGATTAACGATTTAACTCAGTTATCAGCGTTGATAGCTTAAAAATTAAGTAATGTTGTAAGAAATGATTCCAATACTGTCGAGTATTAATCATTAAATTAGTATAATGTTATATAACGTAAAGGAAGATTTAACACTTTGTAGAGAGTTAAAATTAACAGCAAAACAGTTAATGTTTGTTAAGATGCTGTATCCAGATCCAAGAGTAGATGAAGCAGTATGGAGAAGAGATTGCTATGCAATGGCTTTAGAATATCAAGACATCGGTGGACTTACCCCAGAGGAATTAAATGATATGTTGAGTAGGGATATCATCATAGATTTGAATGCCCCTGGTTCAAAAGTTTATTACGATTGTTTTGAAATAAACCCAAAGTATCAGAAATTGTTTTCATTAAAAACTGTACCTTGGGTCTCCGAAATTGAGGATATGTATCCTCGCTTCTTTTATATGGATACAAAAAAGTTTAATGCGATGACCGTAAGTGCTCAAGAAGTATCTGAGACTTATCTTAGAGCAATCAACAAAGACCCAAAAATACACGAAGAAGTTAAATCTTTACTAAAGTGGGCAATTGATAATGATTGTATTCGAATGGGTTTCGAGAAGTTCATTAAAACTAAGCATTGGTTATCTATAAAGATGTTGACATCGGACGCAAAAAGAACCGTAAATGAATCCAAACTCGGATAGAGACAACATGGTTCCCCCTGAACAAAGAGGGGGATTTAAGCCTCCCAGTAAGGGGCAACAAAAAGTAAAGATTTTACCAAAGTTTTCATCTGATCAAGTAGTTGACAAAAACTTGAAATACGTTGATGACCGAAGAAATGGTAGAATAAAATCATTAACAACTAAATTTCCCAGGCTTAATAAGCATTTGATGGGCGGAATCGAGCTTGATTGTATTTTGGCAATATCAGCAATGTCTGGTGCCGGTAAATCTACTTTGTCTAAATGTATTCGTGATTCTATTTATGATCTAAATAAGGAAGTTGATAATCGTCAGTATGTTTTCAATTTTGAGATGTTAGCACACCAACAAATCGGTAGATCTGTGGTTACAAAGTCTAACAAATCAATGAAGGAACTGTATTCGATTGATGAACCTTTAACTGATGAGCAATTTGTCAACTTAAAGATTTATTACGACGACTTAAGAACAAGAGATATTTGGTTCATTGAGACAGCGGATACTGCTAAGACAATTGCAGATTCTCTTATTTACTACTGGAAGACAGAGTGTCAACCTTATGGTAAAGTTATGGTGTATGAGATTGATCATGCATTATTAACGAAAGGGAACAACAATCAAGGCGAGAAAGAAAGAGTTGACGACTTAATGTATCGTTTAGTAGATGTAAAGAAATACATTTCTGCTAATGACGGTCATTCTGTTGGCATCGTCCTTTCTCAAATGAATAGAATCATACGCGGAGTAGATAGAATTGCAAATAAAGAGATGCATAGGCCAGACACTTCGTGTTTGTTCGGTGCGTCATCTATCGAACAGTGTTCTGATTATATTCTATTCGCTCACATACCAGCTAAACTTGGTATCAAGGACTATGGTGTGTCCAAATACCCAACTGTGATGAATGTAGGTACAGAAAAGTTGCAAATACCCTATTTTGAACTCGTAAAAAATCGCTCAGGTGAACCTGATATAACTATTCCCATGTGGAATAAATTAAGCAGATTTGATTTCGACGAAATGGACATGGAAACTTTCAAGAATTTACACAATCAGCATTTAGAAACTGGGGAATGTTATTATAACCCTCAACACGAATTAAAAGTATGAAGTTACCAACTGGTCCAAGAGACGTAAAAAGATCAAATCCGAAAGAATTAGTAATCTTCGGTAAACCAAAATGTGGTAAAACAACAATTGCTTCAGAATTAACGAAAGAAGGTAAATGGTTGTTACTCGAGCTTGAGGATGGTGGTGCCGATTTTGTCGGTGGTACTATTATAGATGCAAAAAATCTTGAAGAGATTGCTGCAACCGGTCAAGCAATATTAGCAGCCGAGAAGCCATATGATGGAATTATTGTAGACACTGTTTCAAAGTTAGAAGACTTAATTATGCCAAGAGCTGCAGAACTTTACAGAGGATCACCAATGGGTGTAAACTGGAAAGGTAAAGATGTAAGAACTTTACCTAAAGGTTCTGGTTATTTGTATATGCGACAAGCTTTTTTCGAAGTTCTTGATTACATTAGAACGTGGGCAGACAACATTATTTTACTGGGCCATCTATCAGACAAAATGATAGACAAAAAAGGCGAAGAAGTGAGCTCAAAGGAGTTAGACTTGACTGGTAAAATATCGTCTCTAACGTGTGCAAGAGCCGATGCTATTGCGTATTGTTACAGAAAAGACAATCAAACTATTCTTAACTTCAAAAGTAGCGAAGGAGTTGTTTGCGGAGCGAGACCTGCTCATCTTAAAGGTCAAGAGATTGTTATAGCCGAGTCAAATAAAGACGGTGAATTAGCATTGAATTGGGACAAGGTTTACTTATAAATCCCCCTCACATTATTATTATTATTAACTTTACAAAAGATAAATTATTATGTTTAATTTTCAAGGATTAGCAGGACAAAAAACAATAGAAAACTTTGACGTTAAAGTTTTAGCAGCATCAAAAATCAAGTTAAGTCTAAATGCAAAAGAGATAATAGGACTAACTGAAGAAACTGGTGTTTTTATAGATAAAGACGTTACTTCAAACAATTTTTGGATAGCAGCAGTTAAGGAAGGTGGTAAAACTTTAAGNAAAGGTAATACTTTTGGNCACAAAGTTTTAAATCTTTCTTTAGGTGAAGGAACTGAGTGGAATATTGATGTTTCAGGAGTAATGGAACACGATGGAGTAAAGTTTTTCCCTTTAAATTTAATTGAAGCAGTTGTAGAAACGGTTGTAGAAGAAGTGGTAGAAGAAGTAATTGAGCCAGAAACAATCGTTTTAGATAATGTCGATGCTGTTTAAGTAAGAATTAAGTAAATTAAGAACCAAAAAAAACAAAAAGTATGTTTGATTTAAGTAGTGATGATTACACAGGTGAAAGTAAATTTTCACAATTAAATGCAGGAATAGGTGTTTCTGCAAAATTAATAGCAGTAGCAGTAGATGATCAATCTGGAGATTTGATATTTTCTTTTAAGGGTACTGATAATGGAGACGCAGATAAAGGAGTTCCTCCTAACAATGGATCTTTTAATCACAGAGTATGGGCAAATAATTTTGATCCAGACAATGAGTATTATGATGAGACTTGGGCTAAGAGATATGTAAATCAAACTAAACATATTCTTAAAGCGTTCTTACCACTTGAAGTTGTTGATTCAATTAAAGGTACAGGTTGGTTAGAGTTTGCTAATGCAATTCTTGGAGTTATGCCAGAAGCTTCTTTTAAAGATGTATCTGTGTCACTTAAAGTATTATTGGACAACAAAAACAGACCTCAATTCCCTGTTTTTCCTGATTTTATTTCTTCTCCATTGATGCCAAAGTCATTGAAGATGGATACACGAATCAATCCAAATACAGGTAGACCTTACGAAAGAATTACACCTATTGAATTGGTAGATGATTCTGCACCTGTAGATACTTCTTTTGGAGCAGTTGCAGCAGCAGCAAATCCAGATGATAAAACAACTGGAACAGAACCAACTAAACCAGCATTTGCATGATTTTAAGATTCAATCCAGATATTGACAAAAAGTACATATTAAAACATGTATCAGAAGAAGAAATCTTTCAAAAATATCTACGTATTGAAGTCTCAATGAGGGGGAAGTTCGCTTCCCCTTTACGTGAGGACAAAATACCAACCTGCAATTTCTTTAGACATAGAAGTAGTAGAGAGATATATTTAAAAGACCACTCGGGTCACTTTTGTGGAAATTGCTTTGACACAGTTATGTTTATGTTTAACGCTAACTTTGGACAAGCCTTGGAAATAATTGCAAGTGATTTTGGATTAATTGAAAATAATGTAGATAGAAAACCAACAGCTATTGTACACAAAGAAAGAAAAAAATCAAAGATAGAGTTTAATCCTCGTAACTGGATGCAATGTGACGTTGTGTTTTGGGAACGATATGGAATTAAAGCTCCGTTATTACTGTTATACAAAGTATCACCAATACAGAGTTTATTCTTAGATGGTAATATACATTATACTCATCATTCCAACAACCCTGCCTATCATTATGGTTTTGGGGAAAATGATGACAAAGTATATTTTCCAAAGAAGAAAAGTTTTAGATTTCTTTGTAATACGTCGACCCTACAAGGTTATGACCAACTTCCTGAAACAGGGAAGATACTTATAATAACAAAAAGTCTTAAAGATGTAATGGTACTTTATAACTTGAATTATTCGTCAGTTGCACCTCAAAGTGAGTCAATGGCAATAACAGAAAGAGACTACCAAGAACTATCTGAAAGATTTGATACCATTTATTCATGGTATGATTTTGATTTAACTGGAGTTCGTACAGCTAATAAAATGAAAAAATTATATGGGATTAATGCAATATTCCTTACCAACGGTAGGTTTAAATCAAGAAATTTTGGTGCCAAAGACGTATCAGACTGGTTCGAAAATGTCTTGGCGCGATCTGAAAACTTATCAGGAATTAAAAACGAGGTACGATTACTTTACGACATCTTCTCAAAAGGAAGAAAACAAGAACCTGGAAGAACTCTCAAGGACAGAACTTCATCAATTTCAAAAACTGGACAAAACATTCTTGGAACAGAATCAAATTGTCCATTTTAGAGATGTAGATAACAACAAACTGTATGTGGGAGACGCAATATACAGAGTAGAGTATAATGGTTTACGCTTTGGTGTTTTAGGTAGTGTTTCAAATGGTGGTTCTATAATGACAGTTACTTGTTATTTTGATCAACATTATATGAGTTCTATTGCTATTCATAGCCTTGCCCTCACATCTCAACATACACACAGGGGTCATTTTATATCAGGAAAACCTGATAAAATATTAAAAGTTAAACACTTAAGCGACTTTCAAAAAGTAATGTACAAAGCAGCTTTAAAAAAAATCTAAATGGCAATACAAGAAATTGAAAAGAAAGCCGCTGAGGGTTCAGTCGGCATAGAAAGATCTATTAACGTAGCAGCTGTGGGGATGGTTATGGATATTGTTCAAGCGCAACAATATCAAAAACCTATTCCTTCAACAGTTCGAGAATTAACTGCAAATGCTGTAGATTCTCAAAGCGAAAAAGAAAAAGCAATAAAAATATTGAATGGTACAGCCGTACCAGAAGATTACTTCATCAAACGTGAAGGCGCATTATATGAAGACAGTAAATGGAATCCTGATTACTATGATGTAAATCATCTCGACTCTGAAAACAATGAAATCCACCTAACTTATAAGGAAGGAAGCGGTACAGGGAGATGTGACAAGTTTATCATTAAAGATTTTGGTGTCGGAATAGGTGCAAGACGATTAAAGGGTGTCCTTGAGGTAGGTTATTCAACTAAACGTAACAGGAAAGATGCACTGGGTGCGTTCGGACTTGGTGCTAAAGTTGGATTAGCAACTGGTGCTGATTACTATAAAATGACGACGGTCTATAATGGTATTAAGTATCAAGTTAAGATCTTTAACAAAAAGGTAAACTCTTTAATTGGTGTGTTAAACTTAAAAACGGGTGATACAAATCAACCTTATGAGTTTAAAAATGAAAATGGGGTTGTTACTGGTATTATTTATGGGGAAAAGACTGATGAAAAAAACTACACTGAGATTGAAGTCCCTTGTTTAAAACATCACCGACATGAATTTGAAACAGCTGTAAAGACACAACTATTGTTCTTTAAGAATGTTAAGTTTTCAAGAATCAATGAATGGAATGACGAATATGAAATTGATTTTAAAGCAGAAGTTCTTCACAATAGTAGTAATCTTATTATAGCTAAGTACACCCCTTATTCAAAGCCGTTTGTTGTAATAACAAATGGAGACAACGACGTGGGTGTTTGTTACGGTCACATTGACTTCAAGGAATTAGAGATTGAAGAAATGCGAGGTGCTGTAGGTATTAAATGTCAAATTAGACAAACCTACGACGANCCTCAAACAGGCAAGGAGGTAGTNGTTTCAGAGGGCGTAGATGTAATTGCTTCTCGTGAAGCTATTCGATGGACTCCAGCGACAAGGGAATTCTTGATGAAAAAGTTTGAAGAGGCTCAGAACGAGGCTACTTTATTAGTTCAAGATAAGCTTAAAGAAAGTGATTTCTTGCGTTGGTTATCGCAGTGTAGAAACATTAGCTCTATGTCTGGTAATGATACCGCTATTGGTAGACTATCTCGTATTGTTGAACTAAAGAATCTAAAGCCTAAGTTTTCAGGNAATAGTAATCTTAAGTTNCATCCTATGCCTATTAGATTGTTTGGCGAAGGTGTTTATCCAGAAGTAAACAGGAAAATTTTTGACAGAAAAGAAGGTTTAAAATTCAAAACTGAAAAATCTGAAATGGATGGATGGGCCAACTATGACCACGACTCTTTCTATGTCAAGTATCCTGATGATACCAGGCATAGATTGAAAGATGTTTTTATTTCCGAATCTCACAATGATAAATTTATTTTATTAAACGTAAAAAGCGAAGAACAAATAAGAGCTTTTGCTGAAAAATTAGCAGATCATGACGTTAAAGAAGGTAAAGTAAAAGGGTCTGAAAGAGACAAAACGGTAATAAAACATCTTAACAGAATACTACTTAAACAAAAGCTAATTTTAGATACAATCAAATCTTCTGATTGTTATAAAAACTATGCTGATGTAGAAGTTACTGAAGATTGGAAAGAACAACATTCTGCAAAAGAAAGTGAAATAACAGAAGAAGAAAAAACAGCTTTATTAACTAATTCCGAAAGACGGGCTTTAGAAGAAAGAGTTGTAGCTTGTACTTATGTTGAAAAAAACTTTTCTTATAGTAACCAGTATCCTGAAACATTTAAGAGAAGTAAAGTAGAGCCAAAGTTTAAAGAAATCAAAGATTATGATGGAGATTTGTATTACGGTTATCAAGTTGATGACGCGAAATTACAATATGCAGCAACGATTTTAAGAATGCCATTAGGGTCTTCAAAAAGTCAAAGTGATTCGTTAGGATCAAGAGATCAATTTACTTTTTATAATGATGAAAAGCAATTACTTTCTGTTTCTAAATCGAATAAAAAGCATTTTTCAAACCACAATCATATTGATGACTTTTTTGGTAAGCAAGTCTTAATTAAAGACTCTACTGTTTTTAATAAAGTCGTTGGAATACACATAGTTATGGACAATTTAGTAGTAAGATGGAACACAGCAAGAATAATGAAATTACGCATGGGGGACTTGTCTTTTTTTCGTAACTTTAAGCAAATTGACGAGGGAATTACAGAGTTGTATAATGAGGTTTATGATTATGTAAAAAGTAATTATGAAGACACAACAAGATACAACGATAGAACTGGATTTAATCAATATAATACTGATTTTATTAAGTTTCTTGACAATCTGCAAACATTCCAAGAAGTAGTAGAAAAAAACCCTGACAGTCCAAAGGAAATTGCAAATAAAGCAAAAGAATTAGCATTGCCAGGGGGAACAACAGGAGGTATTGCTGTTAATAGTGAAATGTTAGAAAAGTTAGAAACTGTTTTGACATATGCTAAACCTGTTAGAGAGTTGTTTAATCACGTAGATTGCCTTGCTTTGACTGGTGGCTATGCAGATAGACACGAACCTACAATTGACCTTGAATTAAGTATGTTTTTAAAAGACATCTTAGACTTAAAGGGAGTTAAACACGAGTAAAAGAATAAATTATTTTATTAATTAAAACAGTAGACTATGATCGTAGTAAACAGATTGGATGACGTAATTAGCGTATCCGCAGGAAACCAAGAGTTTTCGACAATGCACACCGAAGAAAGATTTAACGAATTGATGAAAATTGCTGAGAAATCAGAAAAAGTAGAATCAATGGAAGATCTTGAAGTACTTTTAAAAGAAGTTGAATCTATTTGTGCTAATTCAGAAAATGAGAAGATTCAGTCTTTTCATCCTGATCTTGCAAAAGATTCAAAATCTGAAAACTATTTCTTAAGAATAAATAAATCTACTATTTCTTCAGTACCAATACCTACTGCATTAGTTAGAAGAATTGAAGAGTCTATAGACAAAGGAATAGATGTTTCTCCATTGATGAAATGTTGGATGAGATTCTTAAGAAACCCAAAGGCAAAAGATAAAAACTTTGCTAAAAAGTTCTTCAACTACATAGATATGAAGTACTCGAATCCAAAAATTAAAAAGGAAAAGTTAGATGCTGGATTTAGTGAAGAATTGGCTGATAAAATGGCTTTAGTGTATCAAGTTAAAATAACAAACGAAGGTTTAATTAACTGTTACAAAGTATCAAGTGAAGTTGACTGGAGATATGAGTCTAATGAAGACAACGATACTGCTGTTAGAAAACCTCTTTATGGTAAAACATTTGATCCTCTTACTGGAGAAATATCAGGAGATGAAAGAGATGACATGAAAGCCGAAGACAGAACTTTTTATCCAGCAATAATGGGTATGAATGGTGGAGACGCTTTCTGGTGTGAAGGCGACATGATAAACAAAGAAGGTCACATAATTAAAGTTGGTCATGTTCACAGACTTGAAAGCTGGAATATGGTAAACTGTAACGACGACAGTAGTTGTGTTAAAGGTTTACATGTTGGTGGACTTCACTACATTTCTTATATTTCTGGTGAAATACACAATGTTTTTGTTGATCCAATGCATGTTGGTGCAATACCAGATGATGAATCCGGGGCTATGAGAGTAATTCAGTATTTTGTTCACTCTACATTTTGTGCAGTAAACAAAAGTATCTATCATTCTTCAAAGTATTCTGAAAAAACAGATGAACAATGGAACTTGATTAAAGTTGAAATCTTATTAGCTCATGGGGAGTTACAAGAGACTCAAGAAGAGGAATTTAAAGAAATTCAATCTCTTTAAAAGATTAGGAGTGTCAATATAGGCACTCCTTTTTGTAAATCTTATGCAGAAAGTTGTTATGCCTGAATATATCAGGAAAGTAAAGTTATCTGAAGCTCGTCGTAAAAAGTATTACGAATTAGGTAAAAAGCTACCAAAAAGTGCTAAACACAGAGACAAATCCTTATTTGAATATAGGGTTTGGCCAGGGTATGGTAAACGTAGATTTTTAGTTGATAAAAAAACTAATGAAAGGGTCATTGCGAACCCGCGAGCAGCAGGAACACCCAATTATGTCGTGATTAACGGTCAGAAAATCTATAATGGAGAAGTAGCTGGACCAATTAGGAACAAAATGATGATGGAAATCAAAGCCTTTATGGCTCCATTTGTAGCCAAATTGAATCCAATAACTGACTTCCCAATTAGGATAAGTATGGAAATGCACGACGTAATAAAAGAAGATGGTCATTCATATTGGGATGTTGATAATAGGGCTTGGCCTTATATGAAAGCGTTTCAAGATTGCCTAACAGGAGACCGAGGTAAGACAATTAAAATCATTGATGATGACAATATAATGTATATCACTCAACCGCCAGTACCATTGTACGTGCCTGTTAGCAACCCTAAAGACCGAAAACTCGTCTTCACTATTACTAAGGAAAAAGATAAACGAATACTGCAACAAAAAGATTATCGTAAGATATTACAAGAACTAAAAGAAAATGTCAAATAGATCTAAAGAAGCTAAATACCGTCTTGAAATCGTTTCAAAAGACGAAGAAATATTAGGAACAATAACAGATATTCTGTTACGTTTTGAAGATGATTATGTAATAGATTGGCATTATGATTCATCAAGTGAGTCTAAAACAATAAAAATTAATAAAAAATGATAGAAGAATTAAAATATTATGGTGTTAAAGCAATATCTAATAGTTCTCTTAGAGATATAAACCCAGAACAGGGTGGTTCTCCGGCTTTGTTTAAGAAAAACATAATAGACAGAGATGGTGAAAACGTGCAAAAAGCTTCTTTTGAAAATGGAAAGTTAGTACACAAGTATGTTGAAGATCCTTCTGCTTTTGTTGTGTCAGATTTTAACAAACCGACAGAAACAATGGCTTCTTGGGTTGAAAGAACTTTTTTAAATTTGCCACCTACAGTAACCTCTACTAACTTTTACGATCAACAAGAATTGATTGGAAAATGTGCATTAGATGTTAGAGAAGGAGCATATGGTAAAATGAAAGAAGAAACAGTTATATCTAAGTTTTTGAAAGAAGGTTTAGAGTATATTTCTTATTTATTCTTAGAGAAAGGAGAAAGTATTATAATGACTCCGTCTCAACAAGAAATGATGATTCATATTATTGATTCAATAAACAATTGTCCAAAAGCCTATGAATTATTATTCGAAAAGCCTTCGTTTGGTAGTAATGAAATACAATTAAACGAAGAAGCAATTTACTGGGAAAGATCTGTTAATGCTTCTGGAGAAGATTTTGAAGAAACGGTAAACATGGAAATGAAATCTTTAATTGATAGATTTACCTTAAAGTTTGATGATTCAAAAAGTTCTGCTTTTGTAAAATTAATAGACTTTAAAACTACAGGAAAAGGAGTTGTAAAATTTGAACAATCCTTTAAATCTTATAGGTATTATCGTCAATTGGCTTTTTATAGAGGTGCTATAATGGCCTATATAGACAAAAACTACCCTGAATTTACAGGAGATGTAGAGTTTGAATATTACATTGTAGCGGTAGAAACTCATTCTTTATATCAATGTAAAGTGTTTAAGATTGATTTAGAATGGATACTAAAAGGTTACCATGAAATAGAAAACTTATTAAAAACAATAGCGTATCATCAGACTACCGGACAGTGGTCAAAAACCATAGAAGAGGAAAGAAATGGATATGTTAGATTAAAATTAGAGGAATGAAAAGCACGCTACACGAACGAAAAGACGCAAGTCTGAATAGTCACGATAGCCTGCTATAGTATTAAAAAGTGCAAGTTCAGACAACCACAAATTTTGTTTTAGTGGTGGTGGTTGTGTGTATGAGGGGTAAAGGTCCGAGTGGATCTTCCCCTCTTTTTTATTATAGCTTTTTACAGTATAAACAAATGAGCAAAATAATTAAGAAAGTGAATAGAAAATCTATGATTATAAGAGATAGTGGTAGGTCATCTGACTATATCACTCCTTCTTTTGGTTATGGATGCTTGTTAAATTGTAGTTATTGCTACATGAAAAGACATTTGCCTGAAGGATTATCAATAGCAAAGAATGCAAATCAAATTCTTACTGAAGTAAACAATCACTCTTATTTTGTAGCTAATGTAGAAAAACCTAATCAAACACACCCTGAACATGTCACATATGACATTGCGTGTAATGAGGACTTTGCATTACATAGAAAGCATCATAAATGGGAATACATCTTTGATTTCTTTAAAGATCATCCTATTGCTTCTGCAACTTTAGCTACTAAGATAATACCTGTTGAATTTCTTGAGTATAATCCCAACAAGAAAGTTAGAATTAGATTTAGCTTAATGCCTCAAGCAATATCAAGTGAGTTAGAACCAAATACGCCAGACATAATAGATAGAATAAAAGCTGTAAACGCATTTATAGAAGCTGGTTATGAAGTACATCTTAACTTTAGCCCTGTCGTTGTATACAAGAATTGGTTAGAAGACTACAAGTTTTTATTCCAAATGTGTAATGATTACATTGACTATAAAGATGAGGTTAAGTGTGAAGTTATATTTCTAACACATAACAAGGATAAGCATGAAGACAATCTTATAAAAAACACCAAAGGTGAAAATTTGATATGGGCACCTAATATACAAGAAACTAAAACTTCTCAGTATGGTGGTAAGAATGTTAGATATAAAAGAGACTTCAAGAGAGCAAAAATACAAGAGTTTAAGGATTTGCACAAGAGTGTGATTCCATGGAATACAATACGTTATATATTTTAAACCTAATAAAAATGATAACCGGATTTGATAAACATACAAAAGACCTAACTGCGATTGAAAAGGACATTGTTTTACCAATCCTAACAAAAGGATTTAAACAATTAGTAGGAAAAAAGGCAGCTATGACAAGTGGTGCAATCATAGATTCAGTCAGAACTCATCACAATTTAACGATTACAGCCCCTCGGCTTAGAAAGATAGTGAACTACATCAGAATTAATGACAAGGTACCACTATTGATTTCTACCAGCAAAGGGTACTACGTAGCGACAGATCAGCAAGAAGTGATAGATTACATTAAGTCACTAAGAGAACGTTCAGAAGCGATCAGTCACGTAGCTGATTCGCTAAGTATTCAGTTTAAAGAACAATATACATGAGAGAAATATACAAAAAAGACTCAAAAGGAAATATTAGAGTCTATAAAACGTACACTCAAGACGATGAATTGATTCAAGAAACTGGGATTTTATATGGAAATTTAGTAAAAAACTCAACAATCTGCAAACCAAAAAACATAGGTAAATCAAATGAAAAAAACGCAAGAGAACAAGCAATTCTTGAAATGTACTCCCGTGTTGATAAAAAGTTAAGATCAGGATACTTTACTACAGTAGAAGAAGCTCAAAATAAAAATGTTATACTTCCAATGTTAGCTAAATCTTATGAAGATCACAATCATAAAATAGTTTATCCTTGTTATGCCCAGCCAAAGTTAGATGGGATGAGAGCATCTGTTAGTAAAAATGAAATGTTGTCAAGAAAAGGAATTGGAATAAAAACAATGGATCATATTTTAAATGAACTAAAACCTGTTTTTATTAATGAAACCGATGACAATATATTAGACGGAGAACTCTATGCCCATGGGCTTTCATTTCAGGATAATATGAAACTAATTAAAAAGTATAGAGAAGGATCATCAGAAAATGTGAAGTACCATGTGTATGATTGCATGATAGATGCACCATTTAAACATCGATACTCTATTCTAAAAGAATTAGTGTTAAATTCAGATCTAAAAAATGTAGAAATAGTTGAAACTGTTTGTATTAATTCAGAAGAAGAGTTAAAAGCATGTCATGCTAAGAACCTTGGAAATGGATATGAAGGCACAATGATTAGATGGAGTGACGATTATTACAAAATGGATGGTAGATCTGATAAGCTTTTAAAGTACAAAGATTTCTTAGATGATGTATTTGAAGTAATTGATATAATACCTTCAGAAAGACGTCCTGATCAAGGAATAGTATTGTGCAAGCACGGTGAACATACGTTTAAAGCAAATCCAAGAATGTCAAATGATGATAAAAAAGACCTGCTAAAGAACAAACTTTTATACATAAAGCAAATTGCAGAAGTTAGATACTTTGAGTTGACAGACAAAGGTATACCAAGATTTCCAATATGTGTAGGGTTTAGATTAGACAAATAAAAACCAATTTAATTTTTAGTATAATGCAAGAAGCTATTGCAGACTCACAAGATAGAGCGCCAACACTCATATATTTGCCGTTAGTAAATCTTCAAAAAAAAACACCGTAAGGTTAGTATCTGAGAAGTATAAACGAAACCATATAGAGGAGAGCCAGATACAAGCAGAGAGAATAGATTGAAAGAAATTAATTGTTTTTATTAAACGGGTACAAAAAAGTCATAATGAAACTTGAAAAAAAAGATATAACTAATAAATGTCTTATTCCTAAAGTAGTTATGCCAGAAACAATAAGGAAAAATATAATTAGTATGAGTAATTTCATACTTCTAATTTACGAAAAAAATATATTAACAGTTTCTGTAACACATAAAAATAAAATAAAACTCTCCAAGCTAATGNAGAAGCAAGTGATAATCGGGAATAAACGCACCAAACTTCTGGTTACCGTAAGTCACAACACTATCAAGAGTGTTAGCTTTGAAATTAGATATTGTATAGAGCGATAAATTCAAAGTGCGTTACACGAACATTACTAATAAGGCTAAATTTTAGATTTTGTTAGTTTTCAATGACGAGCGTAACGGTGCATATTCCACTTGGAGGACTTGGAGAGTTTTTAATAACTATTAAAAAAAAACAAAATGTTATCAAAAGAAGAAAAAGAAGAAATTTATCGTATTCCTTTTATGGGTAGAACAAATGAACAAATTCTATCTATAATGAATTTTACTGAAATTTCTAAAAGATTTTTAGACAAATGCCAGCCTGGAATGGGAAATTTACTGATTAATACTCGTAAAAACTCCCCTCAAGATCCTGATTTTATAGGATATGGTAAAACAGATGAAGGAACTCCAATAAGATTAGAAGGAGTTGGTAAAACATCTGAAAAAGGACACAAAATGATGTCTTTTAAAATAATTACAATACCTGGAAATATTTACTCAAACACAACGTTTGAAGCAAAAGTTCCAAACTACAGACCTAATTCTGAGTTTTTAGAAGGGTAAAATTAAAAAAACTGAAGGTACACAAAAAGTCCTTCAGTTTTTTTTTAGCTTCTCCTTAACTTTTAGTAATTAACAAAGTTTTCTCTTAATGTAGAATATTGTTGGGCTTTGTGATAAACAATGGAAGGGTGTGTTGCAAAAGACTTATCTCTTTCTTTATGTATTTCAAGAGTCATTTTATCTATAGGCATATTAAACTTTTCAAGTTTTTCTATATATGCATCGTAAACACTTTCGTTAATTCCATAAGCTTGACAACACCATGCTCCTCCAAGTTTTACTAAACACGGAGCAACAATTTCAGAAGGAATCTCCTCGGCTATGTTCAGATGAAACAAATCCCATCCTCCTTTTTCTTCTGATGGCAATCCATTTATTGCAGTTCTAAAAATATTTCTAAAATTAAAATTAATCATCAAAGCATCATCTTCAAATATAAAAATTCTTTTATACTTCTTTTCTTTAGCTTTCCTAATGATATTTAAAGTTGTAAGTGCCAAAGCAGCTGCGTTTCTGTTCCAACCCTCTGTTTGTTCACCATTAAATACAACTCTTTTATCTTTACCATGGATCGCAGCAACACGAGTTACTTTAAGTCCTATTCTTTTTGCTTCACTCTTAAAACTTACCATTCTGTCTTTGGCTGTCTTAAGATTGATAACATACATTTTGTCAAAATACTTGTCTTCTATCATTTCCCCAATTTTAATTTGTTATATAAGATCTACTCTACTATCTCCAACTGCGAAAGTTGTACCATCTGGATTAGTATTACTACCTGGTACACTATTTGGTTCTCTATATGGAGTACTTGGATCACCATCTTTATTCATAAAGTTCGAAAGTGAAACTGCTAAAGGATAACCATCTTTTGTAAACATAAATGCATTACCGTTTACGTGATTAGAAGCACCTAAACCATATCCGAATTGAAATAAAGATGAACTTTTTTTCCCAAGTGGAGCAGGATTTCCTACGCTAAGTCTATCATTACCACCAACCGTTTCTTCGTATTGAACAGAAATAACTGCATCATCAGCTTGGGTGGTAACGTTGCCTGGCCAAGCATTATATTTTTCATCATCTTTTAATCCTGTACTATCATTTACAACTAATATGTTATTTGTAGATGTAGTTATAGCAAAGGCAGCAAAATGATTGTTAATATGTATACCACTGCCCATTGTAGAAGCAGCCGTTACCAATGAACCACCGGTCAAAGTCGTTGCTAAATTAATTTTTGTTATTAAACCTGCCGTAATACTGGCTTTTGTTGCTCCGGTCGAAGCCGAAGTATAAGTTACAGTAAAAGCTGGATAAGTAGATGAATCTC
>JGI24539J26755_10000042_pt1 | contig 47347 bp, 42 predicted proteins | sample NorSeaMetagenome_2_FD_26755 | JGI IMG/M metagenome (IMG submission 26755) | reverse complement strand
TGCAATATATAATTACATGTACCATCATCATTTGTAGCTAATGGATTATAATTTAGTGCTAAAGAATCTGTACATCCATAAATAGGATATAGACATGAACCATCGTTAATTGTAGCAAGTGAATCATAATTTAATGCTAACGAATCTGTACAACCAAGAATTCCGTTATTACATGGNCTTNTATGATAACCTAAAAATACCCATGTTTCATTTGGATAAACAATCCACTGTGAATTTAATGAATCTGTACCAGCAGCATTTGTCCAGCTGGTATCACCACTTGTTACATCACATTTTCTAACTAATGTATGATTTTGTGTTGCATTAAGTAAACCCGCAACTTCCCATCCAGATCCTGGATCTCCATTCCAATCTCCTAACCAATCTATAACTTGATATGATGTTTGGTCTCCAAAAGCTAAACCAAAACCATCATCTCCATTGCTTAAATAAGTAAATGTNTCATCTGCTTGAGCTAAAATTATTGGGTCTGAAGATGGGTGCGCAACTACATATACATCATTTGGTAAGATTACAGCACCNACATTAAATTCATTCCAATATTCATAAACACCAGGNGTTGTAGGTGCGTTAGAAACATTAGGATATGCATATAAAGATAGGTCAACAGTATCTGAAGTTGGGTTATAAAGTTCAAAATACTTATTATTTGAATTTCCTTCAGCATACTCTGAGAAAAATAAATTGACCATTGGCTGAGATGTATAATTACATGTTCCATCATCAATTGTAGCTAAAGGATCATAATTTAATGCTAACGAGTCTGTACATCCAGAAATAGTTGNAGGAGGACATATAGGATATAAACATGATGCATCATAAATAGTTGTTGATCCATCAGTACAGTTGACTGCTCCAAAATTCCAATTATTTAAATTAAAAGCTCCAGAAGTTCCAGAATTAATTTTATAAGCCCATGAATCTAAATATTCCCAAGGTTGACCTGACCCATCAACATTAATATCTCCGAAAGTTTCTACTACAATACTTGAGTAAGTAATATTGTTTTGAACAGTAAGTGAACCAACCATTCCATTTGCAGCATGACTTCCAACTGAACAATCATAACTATATGATCCGCTAATATTAAAAATATGACTACCAAGTACTGGACCTGAAGTTGGACTGGTTATGAAACTTTCAGGATTACCAAAGCTTAAGCCATTTATTGATGAATTAATAAAATTAATATTATGATATCCTCCATTATTTAACCAAACAACGGTATCACCAGAATTAATAGTTAAGGATGAAGGTGTATAATAATAATTTCCNGAATTTACAGTATGAGAAATTGGTAATGTAGATGAACTGAAAATTTTATATAGTTCAATTGCATCATCTCCATTTTGAGAGATAGCACTAGATCCGATAATTATATGTTCAAATTCATTAAAACAACTACTAAAGTANGATGCCATTGCACTCGAATCTCTACATAATAAAATATTTTCTCCCGAATTTACTGAGATATCAGGGAAGACATATTCAATACTATCAGTACCTCCACCATTATTTGCCACTCCAATTCCATAAAGACTTAAATCAGAAATAGAATCAGTTGCTAAAAAGTGAATGGCTTTTCCATTACTTCCTCCTGAGGGAACTGAAAAATCAATAATTCCCTGTATAGAAAGGTTAACTTCAAAATAAAAACAAGACCCATCGTCTATAGTAGCTGAAAAATTATAATTTGTAGCTAAGGAATCTATACAGCCATAAACTGGATAAATACATGAACCATCATCCGATGAAGCTAATGGATCATAATTGAGAGCTGTTGAATCAGTACATCCTGGCGATACAGGTGGAGGACATAAAGGATAAGGACATGAAGAGTTATAAGTTGTAGTAGATCCATCAGTACAATTTACTCCTCCAAAAATCCATTGCCCACTCAAACAACTTGAATCTCCAGAGAATGATTTATAAGCCCAAGAATCTAAGTAATCCCAACATTCTCCTGTACCATCAACATTAATATCACCAAAAGTTTCTACAACTAAACTATCCATAAATAACTCGATAGCATCATCTCCNTTTTGGGAAATTGATCCAGAAGCAGTAATTACATAATCAAANTCACTAAAACATCCATCAAAGTATGAGGCCATTACACTTGAGTCTCTACACAATAAAATATCTTCTCCAGGATTTACTGACATTAAAGGAAAAACATATTCTAAACCATCAGTTCCGCCACCATTATTAGCAACTCCAATACCATAAATACTCAAATCAGCAATAGAATCTGTTGCTGTGAGGTGAATTGCTTTTCCATCATTACCTCCAGAAGGAACTGTGAAATCAATAATTCCTTGAAGAGAAAGCGCAGGGGGATAAACACATGAACTATCGTTAATTGTAGCTAATGCATCATAATTTAAAGCATTTGGATCTAAACAGCCAGAATATAAGCATGAACCATCGTCAGTATTTGCAATTGGATTGAAATTATAAGCTAAAGGATCGGTACAACCACTAACAATATTTACTAAAATAGTACCATTCCAAATATAGATGCATCCATTACAATCAGTAACTGTACAACTAATGGAACCCGCAGAAAGACCTGTAACATCTTCTGTAGTGTCTCCTGTTGACCAAAGAAAATTATAACTACTATCTGGAAGACATATTGTTCCTCCAATTACTGATAAGTCAACCGATCCATCATTACTAGATAATGAAGAAGCNTCAACAATTATAGACTGAACAGAAATAGAATCTGGATCTTCAAGAATTATATTTAAGGTATCAATACATCCATAAGTATTTCCGGTTACAATACAAGAGTAAGATCCTGAACTAAGATTTATAGCTGAGTCATTTGTTTGCCCATCTGACCATAAATATGAGTAAGTATCTGAGTATAATGAATCATTACTTATAGAAACAACAGCTATTCCATCACTTGATTGGTAGCACGATGGATGAGTTAATGATGCACTTAAATTAAAATATGAACATGGATTTACATTAAATACATTGAAATTATCAACTAAAACAATATCATTAGTCCATTTACAAGAAGATTCAATAGAAATACTAACACTAGAATCNCCTGAATAACTTGAAAGATCATAAATTAAATTAGTAGGAGAAGACAAGATTCCAACATTTCCAGTTAGTGGAGTCGAATTTGAATATTGACGGGTATATGCTGTGTTTCCATATAAATCAGCTACAACAGTATCATTAACTTTCAGCCTATACCAACTATATGGGTAAGTAGATGAATTTCCAGTTGGATAAACTAAGATATTAAGATTAATAGTTGCACTTGCAGCAGAAAAGTCTAGACATATAATTGATGATGAAACATGAGTATTATTTATAAATGCACCAGATTCTGAAAAGGGTGATGTCCAACCATTCCAATTAGGGTTACCACCAGAAAATTCTAAACTTACATTTCCAGAAAGAGAATTTGAAGAGCTTAATATAACATTAGACTCTGATCCTGAAAAAGTAATCCAACCATTTGTATTAAGATTATTTGATTCAAAACTTTCGTTTAAATCTAATATATTACATGCAGGATAAATACAAGATAAACTATCGTTTACATTACATGACGAGCAATAATTTAATGCATTAGGATCTAAACATCCAGAATATAAGCATGAACCATCATTAAAAGTTGCTAAAGGATCATAGTTCAGGGCAAAAGGATCATTACATCCAGCATTTGGAGGTAAAGGACATAGAGGATAAGGACAATTAGATGAATATGAAGTTGTAGATCCATCTGTACAATCAACACCTCCAAAAATCCAATTTCCTCCAGCACAAGTATCTAAGCTTGAAGTGTCTTTATAAGCCCACGAATCAGTATATTGCCAGCATTGTCCAAGGCCACTTGCATTAATATATCCGAAAGTTTCTACAACAGAACCACTCATAAATAATTCAATAGCATCATCTCCATTTTGAGAAATATTGCCATTCGCTTGTAAAACATGTTCAAATTCAATAAAACATGTGTCAAAATAAGAAGTCATTGCTGAGATAGAGCGAGCAACAAGAATATCTTCTCCAGGAAGTATTGAGATAGGATCGAATGTATACTCTTGCCCATCAGTCCCTCCTCCATTGTTAGCAACACCAATTCCGTAAATACTCAAATCTGAAATTGTATCAGTCGCTGTCAAGTGTATAGCTTTTCCATTACTACCTCCTGATGGGACTGTAAAATCTATGATTCCAGTTAAAACTAAATCTGAACTTTGGGAAATTAGAAAAAAAGGAGATAAAGAAAAAATAATAACAAAATATAAAGTCTGTTTAAGGTTCATGTTTTAAAAATTTATTGTTCAACTAAATTAAATTAAAAAATCTAAATAATTTTAAGTAATAAAAATTATTAGAAGTAATATAATATAATGATAAACAGACATTTAAGTTGAAAAACTAAATAAATAAAACAAAAATTAAAATGAAAATGGGAAAAAAAATTCTTTTTTTCATAAATTATATACTTTAGCTAAAAAATTATTTGAATTTCAAATGAATTATAAAGTAATCTTTTTAGGCTTGTTATTGTCTATGTTAGCATGTGATGATAACGAAGCTCTAATAAAACCAACTGCTTATCAATTACAAACTGGTTCTGGCTCTTTTATTTACAATCAATTTGAGCCGTTTTCTAGTAAACCAATAGAGGTCTTCTACCACATTCCTGAGAATGTAGATAACACATTACCAATTTTAATATCATTACATGGTGCTGATAGAAACGGTAATAACCATAGAAATACATTAGTTAACAAATCAAACCAATTTAAATTCATAGTTATAGCTCCTCAATTTACAGTAAATTATTTTCCAGGAGGAGATACTTATAATCTTGCAAATATTTTTATTGATGGAGATAACCCGTCAGTAACATCTCTAAATGCTGAAAATCAATGGACCTTTTCTGTTCTTGATCCTATTTTCAACTATATAAAAAGTATCACAAATAACAACTCAGATAAATATAATCTTATAGGATTCTCAGCTGGAGGACAGTTAGCACATAGAACCTTCTTATTTGGAAATTCAATATCGTGTAATAAAACTATTGCTATGTCATCAGGCTGGTATACAACAATTAACAATAATATAGATTTTCCTTATGGATTAAACTATAGTCCATTACAAACATCTGATCTCTCAAATGTCTTTGCTAAAGAGTTAATAATATTAGTGGGAGAAAATGATAACAATCCAAATGCAGCAGGGCTAAGAAGAAATTCCATTGTTGATTTACAAGGAACAAATAGACTAGATAGAGCAAATTATTTTTATTCATTAGCAGAGTCTATGGCTTCAGAGCAAGACATACCGTTTAACTGGGAAATAGCTATAATTCCAAATGCATCACATGAGCTTTCACCAATATCTAATTATGCAATTAACTTACTGTACTAATGATAAGTAAAAAATTTATTGGACTTATTCTTGGTCCCTTAGTTTTTATATTAGTAAAACTATTTTTTCATCCAATAGATCTTTCAAATGAAGGTGTTTCAATTCTAGCTTCAACATTATGGGTAGCTATCTGGTGGGTCACTGAAGCAGTTCCTATTTCTGTTACTGCATTAATTCCAATTATTATCTTCCCACTCTCAGGGGGTTTAGATTTAAAAACAACCACAGCAGCATTTGGGCATAAGTTTGTATTCCTTTTTATTGGAGGTTTTATTTTAGCTATAGCGATTGAAAAGTGGAATTTACATAAGCGTATTGCATTAAACATTATTAATTATGTAGGAACAAAAAAATCACATATAATCCTTGGATTCATGGTAGCTACTGCTTTTCTATCAATGTGGATTTCAAATACTGCAACATCGGTGATGATTCTTCCAGTTGGCCTTGCAATTATATCACAGTTAAAAGATAATCCAAATACAATTGATAATGAAAATACAATATTTGGAAAAGCACTCATGTTAGCAATTGCATATAGTGCTTCAATTGGAGGTATGGCAACATTAATCGGAACCCCTCCAAATTTGGTTTTAGCTGGAGTCATTAAAACTACTTACGATATAGAGATAACTTTTTTACAGTGGATGTCATTTGGATTGCCAATTAGCATATTTCTACTTTTTATATGTTGGTTTTATCTTACTAATATTGCTTTTAAATTTAATGATCAGAATTTCAGCAGTGGTGTAAAGGAAATAAAACAACAAATAAGTAAATTAGGNAGATTCTCTTATGAAGAAAAAACAGTTTTAGTTGTCTTTATANCAACAGCCTTAGCATGGATCACTCAATCATTTATTCTAAAGAAATACATACCAGCTATTGATGATACTATTATTGCAATCACTAGTGCTGTTATTTTATTTATCCTACCNAGTAAAAATAATAAAAAACCTATTTTATCTTGGGAAGATACGGTAAAGCTTCCTTGGGGTATATTATTACTATTTGGCGGCGGAATGGCTTTAGCAAAAGGATTTGACTCAAGCGGGTTAGCAGTTTGGATTGGAAATCAATTAACTGTTTTAGAAGCGGTTCCATTACTTTTCCTTCTATTAATACTTATTTCAATCGTAAACTTTCTTACTGAAATCACTTCAAATCTTGCAACAACTGCAATGCTGCTTCCTGTGCTTGCATCATTGGCTGAAGCAATAAACATTAATCCATACTTCTTGCTTGTTGGCGCTACAGTAGCAGCTTCATGTGCTTTTATGTTGCCTGTAGCAACACCACCAAATGCCGTAGTCTTTGGATCAAAACTTCTAAAAATTGATGATATGGTTAAAAAAGGTTTTTGGATGAATATAATTTCAATTATAATACTTACATGTGCAGTTTACATATTATTACCTTTGATCTGGGGATTCTAGAATATATATTTTAAGTAAAAAAACTATACTAAATAAAAAACATTACATCTTTAATATTAATAATAAATATAACTTTAAAATAAAAAAGTGATATTTATATTATACATTTGTATTAAATAAATTATAAAAAAAATTGAAAAAAGTTATAGTAATCGGTAGTGGGTTTTCTGGACTAAGCGCAGCAGCTTTTTTAGCTAAAGCCGGGCACCGAGTTGTTATTCTAGAAAAAAATACTAGCATNGGAGGAAGAGCTCGAGTTTTTAAAACACAAGGATATACTTTTGATATGGGTCCTAGCTGGTACTGGATGCCTGAAATATTTGAAAATTTTTTTAAAGAATTCGATTATAAAGCCAAGGACTTCTATAAACTTATTCAATTAGATCCCGGTTTTAGAATTATATTTCAAAACAAGGACATAGATATTCCATCAAACTGGAATGAAATTTGTCAGGTTTTTGATGATCTTGAAGAAAATGGATCTAAAAAACTTAAGCGATTCATGCAGGACGCTGAAGAAAAATACAATATTGGGCTAGACTTTTTATACAACTCTCCAGGCTTATCAATATCTGAACTATTTAGAAGAAATATAATTACAAATATTAATAAACTTCAAATTCTAACTACATATAGACAGCATATTAAAAGGTATTTTACAAATCCATTTCTTATTAACATATTAGAATTTCCAGTTCTCTTTTTAGGAACAGAGGCTAATAACACACCTGCATTATACAGTCTTATGGCATACTCTGGAATAAAGCAGGGCACATTTTATCCAATTGGAGGCTTTCATGAGGTAATAAAAGGAATGGCAGAAATTTGTAAAAAACATGGAGTCGAGATTCTAACCAATGAAGAAGTTAAAAAAATAAATATTACTGACAATATAGTGACTTCTGTAACAACCTTAAATAAAACTATTAAAGCAGATATTCTTATAGGTACTGCTGACTATGCACATATTGAAGAAAAATTGATAGAAAAAAAATACCGAAACTATTCGGATTCATTTTGGAAATCAAAACAATTCTCTCCTTCTGCCTTAATATTTTATTTAGGCATAACAGAAAAATTAGAAAAACTTGAACACCATACTTTATTTTTTGATGAGGACATCAAAAAATTTACAGATGAGATNTACAAAGACCCAAAATGGCCTTCAAATCCATTATTCTATACATGTTGTCCATCAAAATCAGATCCTAATGTAGCGCCTGAAGGTAAAGAAAATTTATTTATATTAGTACCTATAGCCTCAGGCCTTAAAGATTCAGAAAAAATTAGAGAAGAATACTTTAAAAAAGTAATAGGTAGACTTGAAAAGTACTGCCAAAAAAAAATAATAGAAAATATTGAGTATAAAAAAAGCTACTGTATTAATGATTTCAAAGAGGACTATAATGCATACAAAGGAAATGCATATGGACTAGCTAATACCCTTTTTCAAACAGCGAATCTTAAACCTAAAATTATAAACAAAAAAATTAAAAATATGTATTATAGCGGACAACTTACTGTACCAGGACCCGGAGTCCCTCCCTCTATAATATCAGGTCAGTTAGTAGCGGAACATATAATTAAAAGCAGTAAAAAAAATTAATAATAGAATATGAAAAAAATATTTGACGATGTTTCACAGGATTGTAGTAAAATTATAACTAAAAAATATAGTACTAGCTTTTCTTTAGGAATCTCATTGTTAGATAAAAAATTACATAACCCAATTTATTCAATTTATGGCTTTGTTCGCTTAGCAGATGAAATAGTTGATAGCTTTCATGATCATAATAAAAAAGAGTTATTAGAAAAATATAGAAATGACACAAAGCAAGCTATTAATGAAAAAATTAGTCTTAATCCTGTTTTAAATAGCTTTCAAAATGTTGTAAATAAGTACAATATAGATTGGAAATTTATTGAACAATTCCTTAATAGCATGCAACATGATATTAATAATACTAAACATAATGAAAGTAGTTATAAAGAATACATTGCAGGTTCTGCAGAGGCAGTAGGTCTTATGTGCTTAAAGGTATTTTGCAATAATCAAAATGATTTATTTAATAATCTTGAAAATTACGCAAAGATTCTAGGATCAGTTTTTCAAAAAGTTAACTTTATTAGAGACATGAATGCTGATTATAACCAATTACAAAGAGTTTATTTTCCTAATCTCGATATAAATAAATTTAATGAACAAGAAAAATTAAAAATAGAATTAGATATAGAAAATGAGTTTAGATTAGCTCTTGTAGGTGTAAAAAAACTTCCAGCAGAATCAAAAAAAGGAGTATTCTTAGCATATTCATACTATTATTCATTATTTAAAAAAATTAAAAAAACTCCAGCAATACAGATATTACAGAAAAGAATCAGAATTCCAAATACTTTAAAAATTATAACATTAATTAAAATTGAGATTAAATACAGATTGAATTTAATATGAATAAATTGATCATTCTTTTAATTATTTTTTCACTTAACATATCTCATGCCCAAAGTATCCAAGATGTCAGAAAACTATATATTGAATCAAGTTATAATGACTCAAAGTTAGATTCATTAAATCACTTACTNGAAGAANAAAAAAATAAAACTAATACATTGTCAGCGTATTACGGCGCAAGCTTATTGCTAAAAGCTAAGTACTTAAAAAATCCATTTAAAAAAATTAGTTTTTTTGAAAAAGGAAAAAATATTATTGAAAATGCAATCTCAAAAGAACCAACTAATATTGAAATAGCTCTTATTCGATATTCCATACAAAAGAACTCTCCAAGATTCTTAATGTATAATAAAAATTTAATTGAGGATTATGAGTTTATTACCACTAATATAAGTTTTATCAAAGACAAAAAACTTAAAAAATATATTTCAGAAACTATCAAAAACCTCTAAAAACAAATGATGCTATTAAACATATCTATTACAATCTTTACCTTTTTTGCTATGGAATTTGTAGCATGGTTTACTCATAAATATATTATGCATGGTATACTTTGGAATGTTCATTTAGACCATCATCAAGTTGATAAAAACAAAAAAATTCAAAAGAATGATTACTTTTTCTTGATATTTGCCTTACCCTCGATACTATCTATAATCTTAGGTTCAACAAACTCTAATTACTTGCTATATATAGGTATTGGTATTGCATTATATGGCTTTGCTTATTTTATTGTTCATGAAATCATAATTCATCAAAGAATTAAGATTTTTAGAAATATAAACTCTAAATATATCAGAGCAATAAAAAGAGCTCATAAAATACATCATAAAAATATTGAAAAAGAAGATGGAGAATCTTTTGGNATGCTAATTGTCNCTTTAAAATATTTCAAATAACACAGCTTTTGAGTAATTAAAGTCTGTTAATGAGTTTGTATCTTTAATTTTTTAATCTTTAGAGAATCTTTAATATTTTTTTCTGGCAAATCCTTATAAACTTTAACATCTCCACCCCAACATGAAGAGAGAAATAATAAAAGAATTATTAAAAAAAAACTATATGTTTTTTTTTGAAATTTTTTCATAAGCCTCTTGTATAGATAAAAATTTTTCATTAGCTANCTTAACAATGTCCTCACTCACACCTTGAAGCTTGTCAGGATGATATTTCATCACTAATTTTCTGTATGATTTTTTAACCTCATCTAGAGTTGCTGTTTTATCAACTTCAAGAATTTTATAATATCTGTCAAAATCATTTCCATTNTTTGAAAACATAGCGTAAATAGAATTAAAATCATATTCATTAATATTTAAATAACTAGCTATTTTATTAATCAAAGCACTTTCCTGCTGATGAATCTCTCCATCACTAGAAGCAACACCAAATAAAAAATGGACTATCTGCAGCCTAGCTGCATGATTCACTGATTGAGTTAACTGTAAACACACCCCTCTTAACTTAGATGATAAGGCTTGTTTATTTAATGTATTAAAAATCTCAAAATACTTAGCTGACTTTGCAGTACCAAAAGTTTTAGTAAAGAAATTCTTAACATAACTTAGTTCTTCTTTAACAATTTTACCATCTGCTTTAATTACAAGAGAAGCTAAAATCAATAATGATATTTCATATGCTTTTTCCTGATCATTCTTTCCATTAAAGAAGTTCTTTCCAATATAATAGCCAATAATAGCACCAATTGGCCCTCCAAAAAACCAACCTGCACCTATTCCTACCCATTTACCTAATGTCATATTATAATAATATTATTTCTACAAATTAACATTAATTTAAATTATTTCTTTGATAAGAAAGTATTAATAAATAGTAACTGAATATACCGATAGAATAAAAAGCTGCAGTGATATAAAAAATATAAGAATATGGAAAACCTAAATCAATCAAAAACCGAAATATCTGAGAGCTAAAATACCAGCTACCACTCCAAATTGCAGCCATAATTGCGCTAAGCATCTCCTGATTATCTTTTCCTACATAATTCATAGTAAGCTGTGAAGTCATTGGAGCCGCCATATTCATTAATGGCGCTCGTAACAAATAGCATAATAAAGCAACAGGAAAAGCAAACCAATAATCTGTAAAAAACTCAGTAGTAGCTAATATTACTAATGCACAAACTGCAATACTTTGACTTATAGTAATTCCCTTCTTATAACCAAACCTACTTTTAATTTTTGGCACAAAAAGAGAACTGATAGCAACTAGCACACTAGTACAAGAACCAATTAAAGCAAAATCTGCAGCTTCAATATAAAAATTATGAAAGAAAAATAGATTAATAAACGGTATGGTTAAACCAGCTCCAACTGCAATAATTAATGTTGGTATAACAGCCTTAGATATTAATAACCAATCTAAATCGCTAGAAAATTTAGTTAATTTAATTCTAGATTTATTAGTTATGTCATCAGTATTTATCTGAAAAATATACTTAAGCCCAAAAAAACCAATTAAAGAAATGAGCATTAAAACTTGGCCATTATCTAGAGACGTAAGGTTGTCAAATATAAAAATCAATAAACCACTTAAAATCATTCCAAAACTATTTGTAGCAAAACTCAAAGCAATAGCATGAGATTGATTTTCTTTACTAGTATTCCGCATGATATATGGCAAAACACTTACTTGAAAAAAAGTATATGAAACCCCCCATGAAACAAACAAAAATGGCAATATATCCTCTTGTTTATACTTAATAGCCATAACAACTAGTATAGCAATAATTGGAACTCCTAGATTTCCTAAAAACAAAAAAGGTTTAAGCGCTCTTCCTTTTATAAAAAAACCAAGCGGAAAAGCGAGTAACATAACAGCTAAAAAACGAAAAGATATAAAATGCGCAATCTCAGAATCAGAAAAGCCATTCTTAGCTAAGAAGATGTTTAAAATAAGAAAAAAGGCGCCACCAACAATCTGAATAAAAAACTGGGCCTTAATAATATTTAAAATATGTGATTCTAACATACTATAAAGAGCTAGCATATTTTTTAACTTTAATATCATCTTTCCTCTAAAAATATATTAGAACTATCAATATTGAGCTTTTCAAAAATTTTTAANATNGATGTCTTTCCCACTTCACCAAGTGATAAAGAAAAATCATTTACATATAAATTAATATGCGAATTAATAACATCATCACTCATTTCTTGAGCATTTGATTTTACATATTCAGATAAATACGTTTTATTAGCAAAAGCATATTTAATACTTTGCATAATGACTCTGTCAATTTTATATTGAACATCTAAAGATAAATCTCTACTAACCACTATACCGCCTAAAGGTATTGGAAGATTTGTTTCGTTGTGCCAAAAATCACCTAAGTCTTGTTCCTTTATAAGACCTCTCTCTTTATATGTAAATCTATTTTCATGTATTATAACTCCAGCATCATAATTATTCTGCAAGACAAGTTTTTCTATTTCTGAAAAAACTATAGCATCTTTATTCTTTAAATATGGATATGCAAGACCTAATAACATATTTGCAGTTGTATACTCACCAGGAATTGCAATTTTACTTGAATCACACAACACTGTATTGGGTTTCTTTATAAGTATAGGGCCACAACCTTCTCCAATTGCTGAACCACTATTAAGAATTTTATAAGAATTAAAACATTTAGTAAAAGCATAATAACTTAACTTAGTAACATGAAAACGATGTTGCATAGACCATTTATTTAACTGCTCTACATCAGAAAGCACAATCCTAAAGTCTAAACCCTCAGTGTCAATTTTATCATTTACTAATGCATCAAAAATAAAAGTATCATTTGGACAAGGAGAAAATGCTAAATTAATTATCATAAATTATTAATAATATTTCGTAACTCAATATTTAAATTGCTAATTGCCAAATCGAGATCCCAATTTTCTTTATTTCTTTCTTCAACATAATTTGAAATTGCTCTAATTTGCATAAATCTAATATTACACTTTTGAGCAACCATCATAAAAGCCGCGCCTTCCATGGATTCAACATCTGGATTTAATCTATTAAAAATCTCATTAATAGATTTTTTTTCTCCATGAACAGTATTCACTGTAATTCCACGAGCCTGTACTAATTTAGTTTCTTTTGGATATTTAAAATTAGTAATAACATCAAAACCAATTTCATTTAAATTAAGAAATCTATTTTTATCTTGAACTCCTATTTCTGAAAAACAATCATTTGAAACTTCAAGAACCTGACCTAAAGGAATCTCTTTATTAAAAGACCCAGCAACTCCAATATTTATAATTAAATCTGGAAGATTTTTTTTAAGATAAGTAGTTAGTTCAAAGCATGCATTTATCATTCCAATTCCCGATATCAAAATATCACAATCAGTAAATTTTTCAGATAAAACCTCACTGCTGGTTGCTGCTAAAATTAGAATTTTCATAGTAGCAAATTTACAAAGAAAAGGTACTATATTTGTAAAATAAAACATAAACAAAAAAAGAAAAGTGCACAATAAAAAATTAGCTGAAAGCATTAAATTAGTTTTAAAAGAAATTGGAGAAAATCCAGAAAGAGAAGGGCTTTTAAAAACTCCAGAAAGAGTTGCTAAATCAATGGATTTCTTAACAAATGGATATAATCTTAACCCATCAGAAATACTTACAAAAGCAATGTTTAAGGAAGAGTATAGTCAAATGGTTTTAGTAAAAGACATAGAGCTTTACTCTTTGTGCGAGCACCATATGTTGCCTTTTTTTGGAAAAGCTCATGTGGCATATATACCAAATGGACATATTGTAGGATTAAGCAAAATTCCTCGAATTGTAGATGTTTTTTCTAGAAGGCTTCAAGTTCAAGAAAGGCTAACAGATCAAATAAAAGATTGTATACAAGATACATTAAACCCAAAAGGAGTTGCTGTAGTTATAGAAGCGCAACATTTGTGTATGCAAATGAGAGGCGTCCAAAAACAACACTCATCTACAACAACATCAGCTTTTTCAGGACTATTTTTAAAAGATGAAAAAACTAGAGCTGAATTTATGAATCTAATTACATAATGAAGGCTTATGTTTTTCCTGGGCAAGGAGCGCAATTTCCAGGAATGGGAAAAGATTTATTTGATGCTTCATATGAAGCTAAACAGTTATTTAAGAAAGCTAATGCTATTTTAGGTTATAATATAACTGAAATTATGTTTGGAGATAATTCAGAAGCTCTAAAAGAAACCAATATTACCCAACCTGCAATCTTCCTTCATTCTGTAATCCTATTCCAATTGCTAAAAAATAAGCTTACACCTAATTGTGTTGGAGGTCATTCTCTTGGTGAATTTTCCGCACTAGTTTCTGCTGGATATATAGACTTTGAAGATGGATTGATACTAGTTAAAAAAAGAGCTGAAGCAATGCAAAAAGCATGTATAAAAAACCCATCAACAATGGCAGCTATTATTGGTCTTAAAAACAATCAAGTTGAAAATATTTGTAAAGAAATTAGCGAAATAGTAGTGCCTGCAAACTATAACTGCCCAGGTCAGCTAGTTATATCTGGAAGCTTTGAAGGTATTGATATTGCATGTCAAAAATTAACAGAAAGTGGGGCAAGAAGAGCATTAAAACTTCAAGTTGGTGGAGCTTTTCATTCTCCATTAATGAAGCCAGCAAAAGAAGAATTAGAAATAGCAATAAATGAAACTACTTTTAATAAAGGCCTCTATCCTATATATCAAAATGTAAATGCATCCGCTGTAACATCGCCTGATAAAATAAAAGAAAATCTGATAAAGCAATTAACTGCACCGGTCAAATGGACTCAAATAATGGAAAATATGGTGAAAGACGGAATAACTGAAGTTGTAGAAGTAGGGCCTGGAAAAGTATTACAAGGACTATTTAAAAAAATAGATAGAAAGATCACCACATCTAGTGCCAGCTTATAATTTATCGTTTAATAATTTACCACTATTTACTAATTGATGCCAGTATTTCATAGTTTCGCATTTATGATAAAGCTGAGCATGATTTTTGTTGTGACAGTCAGTACCAACATAAGAGATGAAATTATTTTTAATTAATAGCTCTGCATTCAACTTAACCTCTTTAGAATAATATCCTATTAAAGACAATAGGTTTAGCTGAAATAAAACACCTCTTTCAATCAAAGCATTATAGTCCTCAAGAGAAAAGTAGCGATAACGTGCAGGATGGGCTAAAACAATTTTATATCCTTCAAGCTGAAGTTTAAAAATAATATCGTACATATTTCTTGGTGCTTCTAGAAAAGAAAATTCTATTAATATATTTTTGTCACCAAACGTCATGAACTTTTCAGTACCAATTTTTTGCTCAAAATTATAATCTACATAATATTCAGCTGCTGCTTCAACAATGATATCAATTTCTTGTTTTATAAGCTCCTGTTTTAATTTTGACAAGCCCGAATTAATAATCTCTGGTGTGTTTTGATAAAGATCACTCATAATATGCGGAGTTGTAATAATCTTTTTAAATCCGAGATCAATAAATTTTTTAATTAATAATATGCTAGCCTCCATATCTCTAGCTCCGTCATCAATACCTGGAATTAGATGAGAATGCAAGTCGGTTCCAATCTTAGATAGGCTTAATTCTTCTAATACTTGTTCTTTTTTAGAAAACCACTTAAACATATAATAAATTTAAAATCTAATAAATACAAATATATGCAATTAATAGATGATTGATTACGTTTATTTTTAGATGAAAATGTATTTTAGCCATAAATCTTAAATAAGTTATGAAAAGAAAAATTATCATTCTCTTTCTTTTTTTATCGCACTCAATATATTCTCAAGAAAAGGGAGTTAATGCGTTTATGATTGACTATTCTTATCAAATTCCTTCTGGAATTCTTGCTCAAAAATTCAGCAATAACTCTTCTATTGGAATCAATTATTTTAAAAAAAATAATAGTAGTTTTTTTTACGGCTTAAAAGCTAATTATATTTTTGGAGCAAATATAAAAGATAGCACTATTTTTAATTCAATTAGCACAGACGAAGATTTTGTTATAGATGGAAATGGCACGTATTCAAATATAATTTTACTGCAAGAAGGGTTTAGTTCACATCTATATATTGGATATGCATTAGAGCTTAAAGATAACAACCCTAATGGCTTCTATTTTTCTGTTGGTTTAGGATTTTTGCAGCACAGAATATTTATAGATACAAAAAACCAGTACATACCTCAATTAAGTAATGATTATAAAAAAGGATATGATCAATTAACGAATGGCCTTAGCACTCAATTCATTATTGACTATATGATCTTAGAAGATAAAAAAAGATTTAAACTTTTTACGGGTATTGACTATACTCTTGGATTTACAAAAAACAGAAGAACTTATGATTTTAATGATATGAATATTACAGATCAAAGTATGAGATATGATAAGCTTTTAGGCTTCCATATAGGCTTAATTATTCCCATAAATAGAAAAAATACTGAAGAATTCCATTACTTCTAAATGTCTATAATTTATAATATACTGATACAATTATATGCTTTACTAATTCGCATACATTCATTAGGAAATAGCAAATCTAGAAAATGGGTAGAGGCAAGAAAAAATATTTTTACAGAATTACAAGAATCTATAAAAAATGAAAAAAAAATATTTTGGTTTCACTGCGCTTCTTTGGGAGAGTATCAGCAAGCAAAACATCTCATAGCCTCAATAAAAAAACAAGACGCATCTATTAAGATATTGCTCTCGTTCTTTTCTCCCTCTGGATATGAGGCTGTTAAAAACCATTCAGAAGCACACTTTGAATGTTATTTGCCCATTGACACTTTAAGTAATGCAAAAAAATTCTTATCTATAGTCAAACCTAGTAAAGCATTTTTTATAAAATCTGAATTTTGGTTTAATTATATGAATACTTTACATGAAAAAAATATTCCTTTATATCATGTCTCTTCCGTATTTAAGAAAGATAATATCTTTTTAAAAATTAATTTCTTTAAAAGAATACTTTCAAAATCTACTCATTTTTTTGTTCAAGATAATATTTCATTTCAATTACTTAGGGATGTAAATATAAAAAAGGCAACTGTAGTTGGGGACACAAGATTAGATAGTATATTTTCTGATTTAAAAACTTATAAAAAAGACTCAAAACTATTAAATTTTTCTACTACAAAACCTACAATAATATTTGGAAGTGTATGGCCAGAAGACGAACATATATACTTAAGTTTTATTAATAGAAATAAAGACTATAATTACATCATTGCTCCACATGAAAAGAAGTATTCAAAGAAAATAGCTAATAAAACAAATAGTATTTTATATTCAGAATTTATACAAAAAGATAGTATTAAAGAAAATGTTTTAATTATAGATAATATAGGTATACTCAAGTATTTATACTCATACTGTAAAGCTGCATATATTGGAGGTGGGTTTGGTAAAGGCATACATAATATTAGTGAAGCTGCAGCATGTATGATACCTGTGCTATTCGGACCAAATCACATAAAATTTGTAGAAGCAAGTGAATTAATAAAACTTAAATTAGCAAAAGAGATTTCAACATTTAACGAGTTTAGAGATGCAGTAAATTCATTTATACCAAATTATAAGAAAGATACAGCAATAAATCACTTTAAAAATCAAGAAAGCGCAGTCTCAATAATAATGAAATTAATTTACAAAAATTAATTATAGTCAGAATGTGGCCAATTAGAACATTTTTAAAAAGAGCCTAGTGTTTAAAGTTAAGATATAGCTTTTCACACTAGGTTTTATTTTCCTGACAACAGTTTACGTAAAGTTTCTTGTATTTTTTTAACCCTACTCATTCTTAATTTGCTTTTTAAAGAATGAGAATGGCCTTCATTTTTAAAACCTCTTGCCAATCTCTTTTGCAGTTGATGAAGCTTATATCTTAATTTAGCTATGTCATTCATATGTACTTATTTTAAATTAGAAGAATTTTTTATTATTAATTTTATATCCACTATAAATAGTAAACATATAAATATAAAATATTGTAATTGTAAATACAAATAAATAAGAATCAAATAACATTAAGAAAAGATAAAAAACAGGTAAACAAATGAGATNTATAATATTAGAACTATCTTTAGTTAAATACTTTACTTGATAATAAAATAACGATAAAAAAATTANAAGTCCCAAAAGACCTATTTCAAAAAATATATACAAGAAGTTATTATGTGGAGTTTTATGTTTATTAAAATCATAATTTGATAAAACATTTTCTTTAAAAACTGAACTAAAACTTCCTGTTCCATATCCAAAAATTGGTTTTTGTTTTATAAGCTTAAGACTTTCTGCTGCAAATAAATAACGGATATCTTTTTCAATTGCTTTCGGATTTTTCTTTTGCCCATTATTCTCAACAATATGTTTTAAATTATCTACCCTATACTTATAAACTCCTGAGTTTTTATAAGAAGAGAAATTAATAGCAATTAAAAAACAAATGATAGCAAAAGAATACAAAACTCTTTTATTTAAAAAATAGATCATATAAAAAATAAAAAATAAATTAAAGGTCAGTTGGCCAGCTCTTCCTGCTTCAGAGAATATACTAAGTGAGTAAATTATTATAAGAATTAAGTAAAGTGATGAATATTTTGATTTAGATTTAGTAAAAAGAGCAAAGGCTAATAATGATGAGAATGACAATAATATGTTATGGTAATTATATTTTAAAAAAGCAGATATTGATGAGTCACTTGAGATAATTGAAATNTAATCATGAATAGGATTAATAATATCATTATTAATTGCAATAGACAACAAAGCAGCTAATAGATTAGTGAATAGGAATGTTAAAATAGCATAGCGATATGTTGATTGCTCAAATTTTGANGAAGCAAGAGGAATGAAAAAAAGCAATAAAGATATCCTTTGGATAACATATGTACTATCTTCATGATATTCACCATAAAGCAAAGCAATAAAATAGCAAAAAACTAAAGCTACTAATGATCGCACCCAATATAAAGATTTTAAATACGAAAATTTCTTAAGAAAACCACCTTCAAATATCCAAACAAAAATAAAAACTACTATTAACACATTTGTAAATGCTACTGAGATAGGTATTGAAAATCCTAACAATATAAAGATTAGGTTTTTTAAATCATAAAAAAATTTCATTAGATTCTCATTTACTTTTTAATAACGATTTTTAATTAAAATTATTTAAATAAAAGTAGAATAATTTATTAATACAAAACAAAAAAGCTGAAGATTTCTCTTCAGCTTTTTGTACCCGGGACGGGACTTGAACCCGTACGAGCATTACTGCTCATTGGATTTTAAGTCCAACGTGTCTACCAATTCCACCACCCGGGCAGGTGATTTTTAAAAGAACCTTTTTAACTTGAGCGAGTGATGGGATTCGAACCCACGACCCCCACCTTGGCAAGGTGATGCTCTACCCCTGAGCTACACTCGCGTCAGGTCGGCAAATTTAGTTAAATATTCAATATTTCAAAGCTAATTACTTATTTCCTATAAGTTTTTTTATCTCATTTAATTTCATTAGAGCTTCTAATGGTGTCAACAAATCAATATCAATATCTAATAGCATATTTCTAATATCTTTCATAATAGGATCTTCAACATCAAAAAAACTTAATTGAAGTTTTTTATCATTTAAATCTATCTTTTTATGTATTCCTCTAGCAGATTCTAGTTCTTTTAATAAATTATTAGCATTATCTACAATATCTTTAGGCATGCCAGCCATCTTTGCAACATGAATTCCAAAACTATGATTACTACCTCCTTTTTTAAGAGTTCTCATAAAAAGGATATCCTTATCCTTTTGTTGAATAGATACATTATAGTTTTTTATCCTTGAAAATTGATTTTCCATATCATTAAGCTCGTGGTAATGAGTTGCAAATAATGTTTTTGCTTGAGTTTTATGATTATGTATATACTCAGCTATAGACCAGGCTATTGAGACTCCATCATACGTACTTGTCCCTCGCCCAATTTCATCAAGAAGAATTAAACTTTTTGCACTTAAGTTATTTAGAATACTTGCTGTTTCATTCATCTCTACCATAAAAGTTGACTCCCCCATAGAAATGTTATCAGAAGCTCCTACTCGAGTAAAAATCTTATCTACTACACCTATATCTGCTGAATTAGCAGGCACATAACAACCTATTTGAGCCATCAAGACTATTAATGCTGTCTGTCTTAGCAAAGCTGATTTTCCAGACATATTTGGCCCAGTAATCATCATTACTTGTTGATCTTTTTTATCTAAAAAAAGATCATTTGGAATATAGTTTTTTAAACTCTCAAGTTGTTGTTCTATAACAGGGTGTCTTCCTTTAATTATTTTAAGATCAGATCCACTTAACATATTAGGCTTACAGTAATTATATCTAATAGAAATTTTTGAAAATGATAACAGGCAATCTAATCTAGAAATAAGTTGAGAATTTTTTTGCAAACTTAGAATCTGCAAAGAAATACTATCAACCAACTTACTAAAAAGATCATATTCGATAATAGAAATCTTTTCTTGTGCTGATAATATTTTCACTTCATAATCTTTAAGCTCTTCGGTAATATATCGCTCAGCATTAACTAAGGTCTGTTTACGAATCCAACTTTCTGGAACTTTATCTTTATGAATATTTCTCACCTCCAAATAATATCCAAAAACATTATTATAAGAAATCTTTAATGATGAAATACCTGTCTTCTCAATTTCCTTCATAAGCATCTTATCTAAAAAATCTTTTCCCGATTTTCTAATTAGTCGTAACTCATCTAATTCAGAATTGAAACCTGAATTAATAACATTTCCCTTATTTAATTGTGAAGGAGGATTGTCAGATAATTCTTTGGATATTAGATCTACAAGTTGCGAGCAATCATTCAATTTTTTACCTAATAAATTCAAAGATTTTAAATTTGATTTTAAACAAACTTGCTTAATAGGAACTATAGATAATAAAGAATCTTTTAGTTTCTCAACTTCTTTAGGATTAATGCGCTTTGTAGATGCTTTAGATACTAACCTTTCTAAATCACCAATCTGATAAATATTATCTTTTAAAACATTCAAAACCTCTGTATTATCTATTAAATAATTAACAATATCTAATCTTTCATTTATTTCATTTATTTTTTTCAAAGGCAGAGCGAGCCATCTCATTAACATTCTTGAACCCATAGAGGTTTCTGTTGAATCTAAAATATCTAACATNGTTTTAGCACCATTATTTGGTGAGTTAAAAAGCTCTAAGTTCCTCATAGTAAACTTATCCATCCACAAATACTTCTCTTCATTAATTCTAGAAATTGAAAGAATATGTGAGGTTTGATTGTGTTTAGTTTCTTTTAAATAATGAAGAACAACACCTGCACTTACAACTGCTTCATTTAAATCACTAATACCAAAACCTTTAAGAGATTTTGTTGCAAATTGATTACTTAATAATTCATTAGCATAATCAATTTCATATGGCCAATCATCAATTGCAAAAGTAAAACCATGTATTCCAAAATCATTTTCAAATTTTTTCCTTAAACTTTTTTGAAATAAAATCTCCGAAGGACTGAAAGATTGAATTAACTTGTTAATGTACTCAGTATTTCCCTGTGAAACTAAAAACTCACCAGTAGAAATGTCTAAAAATGAAATTCCAATTGATAATTTACCATAAAAAATAGAGCATAAGAAATTATTTTTTTTACTATCCAATGTTAAATTATTATATGAAACGCCTGGGGTAACTAACTCAGTAACACCTCTTTTAACTATTTTTTTTGTAAGCTTTGGATCTTCCAATTGATCACAAATAGCTACTCTATATCCTGCTCTAACTAATTTAGGTAAATAATTATCAAGTGAGTGATGAGGAAATCCAGCAAGTTCAATTCTAGAAGAGCCATTGGCACGACTTGTCAAAATAATTGATAAAATTTCTGAAGCTTTTATAGCATCCGACCCAAATGTTTCATAAAAATCTCCCACACGAAAAAGAAGCAAAGCATCTGGATACTTTGCTTTTATACTATTATACTGCCTCATTAAAGGAGTAACTCTAGTTTCTTTATTTTTATCTAAACTCAAAATTTATTAATTAATTTAGCAACAAATATAATAGATGAGAAAGTTAAAAAACAATGAATTAAAAAGAATCACAATAGAAGAGTTTAAAAGAACTAAGAAAAAACCTATTACAATCATCTTAGATAATATTAGAAGCGCTCATAATGTTGGTTCTATTTTCCGAACATCAGACGCTTTTCTTATAAAGAAAATTATTCTTTGCGGAATAACCCCAACCCCACCAAACAATGATATTCGAAAATCCGCATTAGGCTCAACAGAATCTGTTGATTGGGAATATCAAGAAAATACTGCTGAGGCTGTTAATNTTTTAAAAAAAGAAGGCTATGAAATTATAGCAGTTGAACAAGTAGAGAAATCAACAAGGCTAACTAAATTTAAAAGTATAAAACCTATTGCTTTAATTTTTGGACATGAGGTAAATGGTGTTCAGCAAAAAATTATTGATATGTGTGATCAAACAATTGAAATTACACAATGGGGAACAAAGCATTCTCTAAATATATCAATTAGTGCAGGAATTGTATTATGGAAAACTGCTAATATGTTATAAGTAAAATCTGTTTAGAGATTTGATTTAACTATCATAATTATTATAAAAATAATAGTTTTTAATACATTAAAAAAGAGGAATTTATAAAGAATATAAAAGCTAAATTTTCTTATTTTTGTTTATTACAACTAAAAAAATTAAAATGAGAACCTTTAATATCCTTAGCTCAATTATTCTACTATCTTTTCTAACTTCTTGCGGACTTTCTAATATGTCTAGCAAATTTGAAACTGTTTCGATTAACGTTACACCACCTACTCTACAGGTTCATGCAGGAGAGGTTGGAGTTACTATTGATGCAAGTTTCCCGGAAAAATATTTTACTAAAACTTCTACTATAGAGTTTACCCCTGTATTAATACATGAAAATGGTGAACATAAATTCAAATCAATAACTGTTCAAGGTGAAGAAGCATCTGGGGGTGAGGCTACTATTTTTTATACAACTGGTGGAAAATTCTCTTACCAAGACAAAATCAGCTATGATGAAAGTATGTTTAACTCAAGGCTTGAATTACGAGCTATTGGAAAAGCAAAAGACAAAGAGCTAGTGTTTGAGTCTCGAAAAATTGCAAATGGTGTATTAGCTACTTCAACAAGAGTTCAAAATACTGAAGATTTCGCAGTAGCTAAAAGCAACTACGAAAAGGAAACAATTCTTGAAGAATCTGCAATAATTTATTTTTTAGTTAATCAAAGTAATATTAGAGCAACAGAGAAAAGTGATGGTGATATAAAAAGATTAGAGGAATTTGCAAAAAAAGGAAACAAAACTCATTCAATTGAAGTAAAATCATTTGCCTCACCAGAAGGATCTGTGGGATTAAATGATAATGTTTCTGACAAAAGAGCAGCCAGTACATTAAAATATGCAAAAAGAGTGCTAAAAAAATTAAAAGTTGATGGAGCGAATAATAACGAACTATATTCAGAGAAATCAGAAGGTGAAGATTGGGAGGGTTTTAATAAACTTATGAGAAGTTCAGAGATTAAAGATAGAAGAAGAATAACTAAAATTGTAAATTCTGTTGAAGATCTTGAAAAAAGAGAACAAGCAATAAGAGATATGGCAGAAATCTATGATGCAATTGAAAAAGATGTACTACCGCAATTAAGAAAAGCGCAAATTACAGTAAGATCATTTGAGCCAAAAAGAACAGATGAAGAAATTTTAGAGTTGGCAAAAATGAACCCATCTGAATTAGATATTAAAGAGTTATTATACTCAGCATCACTCACTGAAAATACAGAAACAAAAATATCTATTTATACTCAAGCTAGTGAGATTCACAGTAACTGGAAAGGTTATAATAATATAGCATGCTTATTATTGTCTACAGGTGATGTAAATGAGGCGGAAAAAAATCTATTAAAATCTGAAAAATTTGACAGAACTCAATCAAAAATTTCAAATAACAAAGCTGTTATTGCAGCATGGAGAGGTGATTTAATAGGAGCAAAAAAACTTTACAACAATTCAACTACTGCTAAAAACAAAGCATTATTAGATCTTAGAATGGCTAACTACAAAAAAGCAAGTCGTTTCTTTAAAAATAAAAAAACTCATAATGCAGCACTTGCAAAAATGCTAAATGGTCAAAACAGTAATTGCAATGAAAAAACAGCAGCTTGTGATTATTTGAATGCTATCTCTTACGCAAGGTCAGCTAATGATAGTATGCTTTTAAAATCCTTAAAAAATGCTATTAATAAGAATATAAGATACAAATCTGAAGCTAAAAAAGATCTAGAATTTATCAATTACAAAGAAAATGAGGAATTTAAAAGCTTAGTTAATTAGAAATTAAAGTTTATTATATCTTTATTTGATGCAACCCTACTTTATAACTATTACTCATTAAAGACTTTATCTTTAAATAAATAGATTTGTTTTCTACAAAATCTACATTTGAAACATCTAAAATTAGAACAGGGAATTTTCTTTGCTTTTTTAAATAATCAAAATAACTATTTTCAATAGATTGTAGATATTCATCTTTTATATCTAATTCAAATTCTCTTCCTCTTTTTTTAATATTTTCTTGCAGTCTTTTAGTATTTGCATGTAAATAAATTAACAAGCTTGGATTAGGCAACGAAGATAACATGATATCAAACAATCTATTAAATAATAAAAGTTCATTGCTTTTCAGATTTGTTTTTGCAAATATTTTAGATTTCATAAAAAAGTAATCAGAAACTTTAGTTGGCAAAAACAAGTCATCTACTGATTTATCTTTTAATTGATGATAACGCTCTGCCATAAAAAACAACTCTAAAGAAAGGCCATACTTACTAGGTTCTTTATAAAATTTTGGCAAAAAAGGATTTTCTGCAAATGATTCTAATATTAGCTCAGACTTAAAATCTTGAGCTAGTTTTTTTGATAAAGATGTTTTNCCAGAGCCTATATTACCTTCAACAGCTATAAATTTATAAATCATAAATTTCAACTTTTTCTTCATCAATACATTCATTTAACAACTCTAAAATAGTTTTATTGTATTTTGGATGATTCAGGTTTTCAGCTATTTCACATAATGGAATTAAAACAAATCGTCTTTTTGACAAATACTTATGTGGAATACATAAATCAATAGTTTCTATAATATCATCATTATAGAAAAGAATATCTATATCAATGACTCTTTCTCCCCATTTCTCTATTCTTATACGTCCAATTTTTTTTTCTATAGTTAAAATTAAATTAAGAAGATCATGAGGCCCAATACTAGTTGACAATAATAACACTTGATTTAAAAAGCAACCTTGACCATCTACTCCCCATGGAGTACTCTCGTAAATCTTAGAAATTTTTTCAATTAACCCAAGTTCTTCAGAGATAAAATCTCTTGCGGTTTGCAAAAAATTTTCTCTAGCGCCAAGATTACTACCTAATTGCAAATAAATCTGATTCATAGAATTAAATTCAAAATATAAGACGTCTTAAAAATAACCAAATTATAAATTTTAGAATTACATTTGTACTAATATATTATGCTTTGCATAGTAAATAGCTTTTATAAATATAGTTTTACAAATTAAAATACCAATAATGAAAAAATTCATTAAAAATATATTCTCAACCCTTATAGGAATTCTCTTATCCTTTTTTGTAATTGTTTTATTATTCATTGGAATCATATCTCTTGTTTCTAACTTAGATAACAAGACACAAAAGGTTAAAGAAAACACTATTTTGAAAATTGATTTATCAAATGAGGTTGTAGAAAGATCATCATCAAACCCTTTCGATGGAGTCAATCTTATGAATCCTGAACCCAAAAAACAAATTGGGTTAAATACAATTTTAGATAATATTGAAAAAGCTAAAAATGATGATAATATTATTGCTATATATTTATATAGTCCAATTGTAAATGCTGGATTGTCTAAAACTGAGGAAATTAGAAATAAACTACTAGAGTTTAAAGAAACAGGAAAACCCATTATTTCATATAACGAAGTTTATTCTCCTAAAAGTTATTATTTATCATCAGTTGCTAATAAATTATTTCTCAATCCACAAGGAGGAATTGATCATCGAGGTCTTAGTGCGACATTAATGTTTTTTAAAGGAATGTTAGAGAAATTAAATATNGATTTACAGATTTTTAAAGTTGGTAAATTTAAAAGTGCAGTTGAACCCTTTATTCTAGAAAAAATGAGTTCTGCTAACAGAGTTCAATTAGAAAAACTATTAAATAGCTTTTCTGAAAATATGTATGACAGCATAGCTAATCAAAGAAATTTATCTCTAGAACAAGTGNAAAGTGATGCTGATTTATTAAAACTTACATCTGCAAAAATTTGCCAAGAGTTAGGTTATGTAGATGGATTGATTTATGAAGATCAAATCGAAGATACTCTAAAACTACTATCTTCAGATAAAAAACTAAATATTATATCATTAAATAAATATAAATCTGTAAAAGGTGAAAAGAAAGATATAAGCAGAAATAAAATTGCTGTTATATATGCTAATGGAGAAATAAACTCAGGAAAAGGAGATATTTCAAGCATTGGATCAAAGACTACATCTGCAGCTATTAAAAAAGCAAGAGAAGATAAAAATGTAAAAGCAATTGTTTTAAGAGTTAATTCTCCTGGTGGAAGTGCACTTGCATCTGATGTTATTTGGAGAGAAACAATATTAGCTAAAGAAGCAAAACCACTTGTTGTTTCTATGGGAGATTATGCTGCATCAGGAGGGTACTATATAGCTTGTGCTGCAGATAAGATTGTTGCAAACCCTACAACATTAACAGGATCAATTGGTGTTTTTGGCATGGTACCAAATATGAAAGAATTTTATAAAACTAATTTTGGAATAACTTTTGACACTGTTAATACAAACAAATATTCTGATATGGGAATGAATAGAAAACTATCAATATTTGAAAAAAATAAAATACAACTTGGTGTTGAGGATATTTATGAGGTTTTTATTTCAAAGGTAGGAAGTGGTAGAAATATGAATNCTGATGCTGTAGATGATATCGGTCAAGGAAGAGTCTGGTCTGGATATGATGCTAAAAAAATTGGATTAGTCGATATATATGGAGGTCTTGAAAAAGCAATCTCTACTGCTGCTTCCTTAGCAGAATTAGATGATTTTAGAGTAATTTCTTTACCAAAACAAGAAGACCCTGTTACTCAAATTATTAATGACTTAAAACAAACAAGNTTATCAGATATATTAATTAATGATTTTGATTTTAAAAGTTTAAAAAATATTAAAACTATTAAAAAACTAANTAAATCTGATAAAATTCAAGCGCGTATCCCTTTTATTCTGAACTTAGAATAGAGAACCTTGAGCCAATGTGTCCTCATAAGAAAAATCGGCTATAAATCCTTCATGAGATCTAACATTAAAAACTTGATTGTTTTCTAATAAAAGATATTGACCTTTTATTCCTTTTAAAACTGCTTCAATACAATTAATTTTTTCAAGCTTCAAACTTTTAACTTTAACTGGATACTCAAGTACAGGATACTTAATTTCAGTTACTGTATTGTCTGCTAAAATATATTGTTGCAAATCAGCAGGGACATGACTGGAAAGTTCGGATTTAATTTTCACTAAATCTATATGAACAGGTTCTCCAGATAACATTTTCCTCCAGTTTGTTTTGTCAGAAACATATTTCTTTATAGCAACTTCAATATCTCCAGAAAACCTTCTGTTAGGAACTTTAGCTAATATTATAGCCTGACTAGCTCCTTGATCCATCCATCTAATTACACCTTGAGTAGAACGAGTAATTCCAACTTTAATACCACTAGAATTTGCTAGATAAACATAATGTGGAGCAATTTGAAATTTTTTTTCCCATTCTAAATCTCTTTCTTCAATATTTAGATGCGCAGTACACAGCTCGGGCTTGAAAATACTTTGTGAAGCAAGTGGCGAGCTCCAAAAGCAATTATAACAAAATCCTGATCTATAGAATTTACCCATTACTTTTCCACATTGACATAGAACCTTACCGCTCCATTTAATTTTGATTTTTTTACCAATTAGGTCATTAACAAAATGAGTTCTATTATTAATGCTTAATGTATAATGAACAGTTTCATTTAAAGAAGTATTCATCTTTTTAATTATATCAGAATCCATATTTTTTGTAATTTTCAAAGCCTAAATATATTATTTTTTGTCAAGAATATCTTTTAAAAATATCATTCTTTCTAGTATCTTAAAAAAACGTATTAATCGGATTAATCGGATTAATGAAAACCCTATAGAAACTCAGAAAAAAACACTCAAATATCTTATAAATACATCAAAAAATACTGAATTTGGCATTGAACATAGTTTTAATAGAATCAGTAATTACGAGACTTTTATTAACTATATACCCATAAGAGATTATGAAGAACTTTTCAAATATATTAAAAGAATAAGAGAAGGGGGGAAAAATATTTTATGGCCTGGAGAGATAAGGAATTTTGCTAAATCATCTGGAACTACAAATGCTAAAAGCAAGTTTATACCACTTAGTAAAGAGACTCTCTACAATTGTCACTACAAAGGCGGTAAAGATATGCTTGCACTATATCTAGAAAGCAATCCAAATAGTAAAATGTTTGATGGTAAAGGAATAATACTTGGAGGCTATCAAGAAAAAAACAATAAATATATAGATGCTGATCTTTCTGCAATACTTCTGAAGAATTTTCCATTCTGGGTAAACATGCACAGAATACCAGATATAAAAACAGCTGTAATGAAAGATTGGAATAAGAAATTAGAAGAGATTACAAATCAATCTATCAATCAAAATNTTACAAATCTTTCAGGAGTTCCTTCATGGATGCTTTTATTATTGCAGAATATAGTTTTAACGACGGGTACTAACAACATTTCAGAAATATGGCCAAATCTTGAACTATATATGCATGGAGGNATAAACTTTAGTCCCTATCAAAATCAGTTCAATAAATTAATTCCATCAAGTAAAATGAATTATCTTGAAACCTATAATGCCTCTGAAGGTTTCTTTGCAATTCAAGACAGACCAGATTCAAAAGACATGCTACTAATGCTTGATTATGGAATTTTTTATGAGTTTATTAAAAAGGAAGAAGTTAATAATAAAGAATATGAGACATTCACAATTGAAAATATTAAAGAAGGGATAGAGTATGCTATTATAATTACAACAAACTCTGGGCTTTGGAGATATCTAATTGGAGATATTATTGAGTTTACATCAACAAATCCATTTAGACTAAAAATAAAAGGAAGAATAAAAAATTGCATTAATACATTTGGAGAGGAATTAATGGTAAGTAATACTGACTATGCAATAAAGATAGCTTGCCAAAAAACAGATAATGATNTGGTAGATTATAGCGTTGCTCCAATATATATTGATAAAGAAGCAGGTGGGCACGAGTGGGTTATAGAGCTAAGTAACATACCACAAAATATTATAGAATTTAAAAAAATCCTTGATTTAAAATTAAAAGAAGTTAATTCAGATTATGAAGCAAAAAGATTTAAAAACCTTGTTATTAAAAATCCAAAAATTAACCTTGTTAAAAAAGGAGTTTTCTATAAATGGCTAGAAAAAAATAAAAAACTTGGTGGCCAAAATAAAATTGTGCGACTAAGTGAGGATAGAAAATTCATTGAAGAATTAATACTACTAGATAATATAAGTTTTCAACAATAATTTATCTAGTTATTTTTTTATTTTAAATACTAAAATTCTTTTTTATCTTAGTAAAAAATTAAATTATGCATATAGCAATTGCTGGAAATATAGGTTCGGGAAAAACAACATTAACAACACTATTNTCAAAACATTTTAAGTGGAAAGCTCAATATGAAGATGTTGAAAATAACCCATATCTAAATGACTTTTATAAAGATATGCAACGATGGTCATTTAATTTACAAGTGTATTTCTTAAATAGTAGATTTAGACAAATTATTGATATTAAAGATAGTGGAGATAAATATATTCAAGATAGGACCATTTATGAAGATGCATATATATTTGCTCCCAATCTTCATTCAATGGGACTTATGAGCTCTAGAGATTTTGATAATTATAAAGAAATATTTAATCTTATGGATAGCTTTATTCAAGGTCCTGATTTACTAATTTACTTACGTGCTTCGGTGCCTAAGCTTGTTGAGCAAATTCAAAAAAGAGGAAGGGATTATGAAAATAGTATAAGACTAGATTATCTAACTAGATTAAATGAAAGATATGAAGCATGGATTGACGAATATAGTAAAGGAGAGCTTCTTATAATAGAAGTAGATGATATTGACTTCTCAGAAAATCCAAGTGAACTAAAAGAAATAATTAGTAAAGTAGAAGATAGACTAAAAAAACTTTCTAAATAATTATCTCTGACCTTTAAACTTCATAGACATTTCACCAAACTTTATCAAGCCTGAAATATTTGATGCTTCATCATTTATATCGTAATATATAACAGCATTTTCCATACCTGCAGTATTACTAACTGCATTTATTTGAGTTGAATGAACATCAATTCTAGAAACTGCAACAGTTGAATTATCAGTCGTTAATACAATATCTCCTTTTANAGACNAAATGAATTGTTCACAAGCTTNTCCACCAGATGCACATCTTAAATCAGCTGATAAAGATAGTGTTTGTAATACATTCAAATCTCCACTTTTATTAAAACCGTAATTTTCTGCTACAGCATAAATTACAACCTCTTCAATTTCAGTTTGGTTAATAATCATCTCATTTGATATTTTATTTTTATCCGTATTAATAAGATTATCACTTACATTACTTGTATCGGCTAAAGATGGAGCAATTACAAGAGCAACAACTGACATTAATTTTAATAGAATATTTAGAGAAGGGCCTGAAGTGTCTTTAAATGGATCTCCTACTGTATCCCCAACAACTGCAGCTTTATGCGCCTCAGTTCCTTTTTTACCTTGCTCTTCAATCATCTTTTTTGCATTATCCCAAGCTCCACCAGCATTAGATTGGAATATTGCCATCAATACACCAGTTGTTGTTACTCCAGCTAAAGTTCCCCCTAACATTTCTGCTCCACCAATATAACCAATTAATACTGGAACTACAATTGCTAAAAGTCCTGGTAAAACCATTTCTTTAATAGAAGCTTTTGTAGAGATATCTACGCATTTATCATATTCAGCAACACCATCAGCAGCATCAAATATTTTTCTATCTGCTGCAGTAGCTTTTGTCATATCTGAATCATATTTTCTCATTACTTCTAAAGCTGCTTTAAGAGCAGGAATATCCCTGAACTGTCTTCTAACTTCTTCAATCATAGCCATTGCTGCTCTTCCAACTGCATTCATAGATAATGCAGAGAATACAAAAGGAAGCATACCACCAATTAGTAAACCAGCCATGATAACAGGCTCAGAAACATCAATAGATTCTACTCCAGCAGTTTGCATAAAAGCAGCAAATAAAGCTAAAGCAGTTAGTGCAGCAGATGCAATTGCAAATCCTTTTCCAATAGCAGCAGTTGTGTTACCTACAGCATCTAATTTATCAGTTCTCTCTCTTACTTCTGCAGGAAGCTCAGCCATCTCAGCAATTCCACCAGCATTATCTGAAATTGGACCATAAGCATCAACTGCTAATTGTATACCTGTATTAGCTAACATTCCAACTGCAGCAATAGCAATACCATATAAGCCTGCAAAATGATTTGAAACTATAATAGCAGTAGCAATTAAGATAATTGGCATTGCTGTTGACATCATTCCAACACCTAATCCTGCAATAATTGTTGTTGCAGCACCAGTTTCTGATTGTTCAACAATTGAATTAACAGGAGGTGTTCCTGTACCAGTATAATATTCTGTAACCTTACCTACAAGAAGTCCTGCAACTAAACCGGCAATAGTAGCCCAAAAAACCCCCATTGATGTATATTGCATACCTCCACTAACCCAAGTTTCAGGAAGCATTTTATTAATAATAAAATATGAAGCAACTAACATCAATGCAGCAGAACCAAATTCACCTAGATTTAAAGCAGCATGTGGAGAACCACCATCCTTAACCTTTACAAGGAAAGTTCCAATTATTGACATAACAATTCCTACAGCAGCTAAAACAAGTGGTAAATACACAGCTCCTAAACCATCAAAACTTGCTTGAAATTCAGGAAGTGTTGAGTATACAGCTCCAAGAACCATTGTACCAATAATAGAACCAACATATGATTCAAATAAATCAGCTCCCATACCAGCTACATCTCCTACATTATCTCCTACATTATCAGCAATTGTTGCTGGATTTAATGGATGATCTTCAGGAATTCCTGCTTCTACTTTACCAACAAGATCAGCACCTACATCAGCAGCTTTTGTATAAATTCCACCCCCAACACGTGCAAAAAGAGCAATAGATGATGCTCCTAGAGAAAATCCAGATAAAACATTTAGTACCATATTTAAGTTATCAGGAAACATTCCTTGATAGAAATATAATAAAGAACTTAAGCCTAAAACACCAAGACCAACAACACCTAATCCCATAACAGCTCCTCCAGAGAAAGCAACTTCTAGTGCTTTTCCTAAAGATGTACGAGCAGCTTGAGTAGTTCTAACATTTGCTTTGGTTGCTACCTTCATGCCAATAAATCCAGCTAATGCGGAACAAATAGCACCGACAACAAATGACAAAGCCACTAATCCATGAGAAGCTACTTCATTAGATCCTTTGAAAAATAATAATATTGCTACAGCAATAACAAAAACAGATAGCACTCTATATTCGGCCTTAAGAAACGACATTGCTCCATCAGCAATATTTTTAGCTATTCTAGACATTTTTTCATCACCAGCATCTTGCTTTGAAACCCATGCGTTTTTCCAAAATACAAATACTAATGCCAAGATTCCAAAAAGAGGTAGATATGATACAATAATTTCCATTGTGTTTTATTTTTTAGTTTAATTCGGTTGCAAAAATAATATTTTTGTTTAAAGAGACTACCTAATTACTCAAAATAATTAATTACACCAATCTAGATAATCCNGTTTTTTTTGTCAAAAAAAACAATATATTTTAATGGATTTAATTAGCTTTGTCAACGTAATTTAATAAGAGAGTAAAAGATGAAAATATTAGTATGTATAAGTAGTGTTCCAGATACAACATCAAAAATTAACTTTACAGAAAACGATAGTAAATTTGATAAAAATGGAATTCAGTTTGTAATCAATCCTTATGATGAGTTTGGATTAACCAAGGCAGTAATGTTAAAAGAACAATTACAAGCAAACGTAACTGTATTGACCGTTGGNGACTCAACTGTAGAGCCAGTTATGAGAAAAGCACTAGCTATTGGAGCTGATAATGCAATCAGAATTAATCTTAATCCTAATGACAGCTATTCTACTGCAAAGGAGATTTCCAACTACATTAAAGATAATCCATTTGAACTTATAATAGCTGGTAAAGAATCTAGTGACTATAACGGAGGAGCAGTTCCTGGAATAATTGCAGATACTCTTAACATTCCATTAGTGAATGCATGTAATGGATTAAANTCGGAGGGGGATAGTGCCACAGTAATGAGAGAGATTGATGGTGGCATAGAAACACTAAAAATTAAATATCCATTTATTTTAGGAGGCCAAAAAGGGTTAGTAGAAGAAAGTGAACTAAGAATTCCTAATATGAGAGGAATCATGACTGCAAGATCAAAACCACTTGAAGTAATTGAAGCTACTGAAAATAATAATCTTACAGAATCTATATTATTTGAAAAACCTGCACTAAAAGGAGAGTGTAAAATAATATCCTCTGATAATGTGGGTGAGTTAGTAAATGAACTTCATAATGTTGCAAAAGTTATATAATAATAAAAAATAAAATATGTCAATTTTAGTATACGCAGAAAGCTGGGATGGAAAGTTTAGAAAAAGTACATTAGAAGCAGTTTCATATGCAAAAAAAACTGCAAGTGTTTACAAGACTGATGTTAAGGCTATATCATTTGGGAAAATTGAAGAAAGTGAGCTTAGCTTACTAGCTGAGTATGGGGTAAATAAAATTATATCTTATCCGGAAATTCTAAAAAATGACGGAAAATCAGTTGCTTCAAGTATTGAAAAGGAATCTGAAGGAGTTGAGATGGTTATTTTTTCTAATACATTTAATGCTAAAATGATTGCTCCTAGAATTTCGTCAAAGTTAAATGCAGGAATTATTACTAATGTTATATCGTATATTGAAGACTCATCTAACGTATGTGTAAAAAAACAATCATTTTCATCAAAAGCTATTGAAACAGTACGTTTAAAATCTAAGATAGGTGTTCTAGCTATCTCCCCGAATGCATTTGAAATAAAGAATGATAGTGTAGATTTTGAAGTTGAAATTAAAAATAAAGAGCTCGAGTCTGATGTTGAAATTATTGGTAAAGATATTAATAAAGGTAAAATTTCATTATCTGAAGCAGAAGTTGTTGTCTCTGCAGGAAGAGGCTTGAAAGCAGCTGAAAATTGGGGTATGATTGAAGAGCTTGCTGAGATTTTAGGAGCGGCAACTGCATGTTCTAAACCCGTATCAGATATTGGATGGAGACCACACTCTGAACATGTTGGCCAAACAGGTAAGGCAATAGCTCCTAATCTATATATTGCAATAGGTATTTCTGGAGCTATACAACATCTTGCAGGAGTAAATTCTTCCAAAGTAATGGTAGCAATTAATACAGACGCTGAAGCTCCNTTTTTTAAATCTGCTGACTATGGCATAGTAGGAGATGCTTTTGAGGTAGTTCCAAAATTAATTGAGGAGTTTAAAAAAATAAAAAACAACTAAAGATTTGGATTTAATTCAACTTGATATTGCCGCTATTAGACAAAGTGACTCGCAAAATAATGCCTATGTTCTTTTGCTTAATGAAACAGTAGGTAAAAGACAATTACCAATAGTAATTGGCTGGTGTGAAGCGCGTTCAATAGCTGTTGCCTTAGAAAATGAAGAGAAACCTGAAAGGCCACTTACTCATGACTTGTTTAAAACATTTGGTAAAAGCTTTGACATAACTATTAAAAAAATTGTCATACATAAACTTATTGAAGGAGTTTTTCATTCAACATTTTATTGTAAAAACATTATATCTAACGAAGAAGTTGAAATAGATGCTAGAACTTCAGATGCTATTGCAATTGCTATAAGATTTTCTTGTCCTATCTTTACTTATGAAGATATTTTATCAAGAGCTGCAATTATTGTAACTAGTAATTCAAATAAAAAAAATAAGGATTTAGATAAATCTAAAAAAGAAAAAAAAATAAGCCTATATAGTCTTAACGAACTTCAAGAATCTTTAAAAGAAGCTATTAAAATTGAGAACTATGAAAAGGCTTCAGTAATTAGAGATGAAATTAAAAGAAGAACATCATAATTAAGATGAAAAGAAAATTATTAATTCTTATTAGTTTTATTTACACACTATCAGTATCCGCAGATAATATATCTCAAAAATGGTTTTTCTCAAGTATTACCTCAAACAATACAAATAAATCTGATTTTAGCAGTAATGACTATTTATTAATTGATAGCAATAATACATTTGAATACCAAATAACATCTTTAGGAGTTTTTGCTAAAGGAAGATGGGAAAGAAAAAATAATCAAATTTCTTTTTACTATGATTTACCAAAAGATACAACTAGAGAATATCTAATATCATCAGTAAAAAACACATTAACTCTTACTGAAAACAATACAGATTACTGTTTTTCAAAAGAACCCTCCATCTCTAAGACAATGAAATCTAGTACATGGCTTAATAATTTATTTAGAGGTTTAATAGGATTAATATCTCTTGTTTTTTTCGCTTATTTATTCAGTAGAAATAGAAAAGCAATTAATTGGAATTTAGTAGTTAAAGGATTGGTTATACAATTGTTATTAGCAATTCTTATTTTAAAAGTTCCTGTCGTTCAAAACATATTTGAATGGATGAGTTCGGTCTTTGTAATTGTATTACAATTTTCTAAACAAGGTGCATTATTTTTATTTGGTGATACACTTGTTAATAGCAACCAATTTGGAGCAATATTTGCTTTTCAAATTCTACCCACTATAATTTTCTTTTCAGCATTAACAAGTCTTTTATTTTACTTTGGCGTTCTTCAGAAAATAGTATTTGCATTTGCTTATCTAATGAAAAAGACATTAAAACTTTCTGGAGCTGAAAGCCTTTCTGCCGCTGGCAATGTATTTCTTGGCCAAACTGAATCTCCTTTACTAATAAAGCCATACATTGATAAAATGACAATGTCTGAGCTGCTTTGTTTAATGTCAGGAGGAATGGCAACAATTGCCGGTGGAGTTCTAGCAGCGTACATTGGTTTTCTGGGTGGTCCAGATCCAGCTCAACAACTTTTTTTTGCTAAACATTTATTAGCAGCATCTGTAATGTCTGCCCCAGCAGCAATTGTAATAGCGAAAATATTACTTCCAGAAACTGAAAAGATAAATGAAGATATGTCTATATCAAATGCAACACTTGGCTGTAACTCTTTAGAAGCAATAAGTATTGGAACTGGACAAGGACTTAGACTAGCTATTAATGTTGGAGCTATGCTTTTAGTTTTTATAGCATTTATAACTATGGGAAACTACTTCCTGAAAGATTTTATCGGCAATATTACAGGTATTAATAGCTGGATACTTTCTTTCACAAATGGTCAATATGATGGATTGACATTGGAATTTATATTAGGTTACACGCTTGCTCCTATAACATGGTTAATGGGTGTTTGTAAAGAAGACATGATATTGGTAGGCCAACTTTTAGGAGAAAAAACAATACTTAATGAATTTGTAGCATACATTTCACTAGCTGAACTCAAAAATAGTGGTCAATTTATTGAAGAGAAATCAATTATTATTTCAACATATATTCTTTGTGGATTTGCCAACTTTGCTTCAATTGGCATACAAATTGGAGGTATTGGATCATTAGCTCCTAATAGAAAAAGNGATTTATCTAAACTGGGCATACTTGCATTAATCGCTGGTACACTAGCCTCATTATTAACAGCAGTAATGGTAGGAGCAATAATTTAAACTATGAAACAATATCTTGATTTAATGAAGCATGTGATTGATAATGGAACTGTTAAGAATGACAGAACCGGTACTGGAACAAAAAGCGTTTTTGGATATCAAATGAGATTTGATTTAGCTAATGGATTTCCTTGTGTTACAACTAAAAAACTACATCTTAAGTCAATTATACATGAACTTCTTTGGTTTTTGAAAGGAGAAACTAATATTAAATACCTTAATGAAAATGGGGTTAAAATATGGGATGAATGGGCGGATAAAAATGGAGATTTGGGGCATGTATATGGATATCAATGGAGAAGCTGGCCAACACCAGATGGAAAACATATTGATCAAATACAAAAGGTTATTGAGCAACTTAAAGTAACTCCAAATAGTAGAAGGATTATTGTAAGTGCATGGAATGTTAGTGAAATTGAATCAATGGCACTACCACCATGCCATACGTTTTTTCAATTTTATGTTGCAAATAACAAACTATCATGTCAATTATATCAAAGAAGTGCAGATATATTTTTAGGAGTTCCATTTAATATAGCATCATACGCATTACTTACAATGATGATGGCACAAGTATGTGATTTAGAATTAGGTGAGTTTGTTCATACCTTAGGAGATGCACATATCTACTCAAACCATTTTGATCAAACAAAATTACAATTAAGTAGGGAGCCTAAGATCTTACCAAAGATGATAATAAATAAAAATGTGAAAAATATATTTGATTTTACATTTGATGATTTTGATTTAACAGACTATCAATCTCATCCACATATAAAAGGGAAAGTAGCCGTTTAATATAATACTATAGAAATGAAAAAAATTGTTGTTTTGGGAGCTGGTTTAGTTGGAGGAGTGATGGCTAAAGATCTAGCTAAAAATCATAAGGTTACGACAATTGATATTTCACAAAAAAATTTAGACAAACTAGATTCAAATATTTCAAAAATATGTGCAGATATTTCAGATACTAATATTTTACATCACCATATAAAAGAATGTGATTTAGTTATTGGGGCAGTTCCAGGATTTATGGGATATAAGATGATGAAAGATGTAATTATAGCTGGTAAAAACATTGTTGATATTTCATTTTATCCGGAAGATCCTTTTGGATTAGATGAACTTGCAAAGCAGCATAATGTTATAGCAGTAATGGATTGTGGTGTAGCTCCAGGTATGGGTAATATTATTTTTGGTTATCATAATAATTCCATGCAAATATCCGACTATGAATGCTTAGTAGGCGGATTGCCAGTAAAAAGAGAATGGCCTTATGAATATCAAGCGGTATTTTCACCAATTGATGTTATTGAAGAATACATTAGACCAGCAAGGTTTGTACAAAACAAACAACTAATTATAAAAGAAGCTCTTTCGGAAACTGAATTAATAGAATTTGATGAAATAGGAACACTAGAAAGTTGGAATTCTGATGGTCTAAGAAGCTTAATTAAAACGATGAATCACGTACCAAATATGATTGAAAAAACACTTAGATATCCTGGATGTGTTGAATATTTAAAAGTTTTAAGAGCTTCCGGATTCTTCTCATACGAACCTATTGATATTAATGGAACCGCAATACGACCTATAGATCTAACATCAAAACTACTTTTCCCAAAATGGGAAATGAAAGAAGGTGATAAAGATTTTACTATAATGAGAATAATAATGAAAGGACAAGAAGAAGGAAAAAAAATTACTTATCGATATGATCTACTAGACAGATATGAAGATAATACAATTTCAATGGCTCGAACAACTGGATTTACATGTACAGCTGTTGCCAACTTAGTTCTAGACAAAAAATATACTAGAACTGGAATTTCGCCACCAGAATATTTAGGAAGTAATTTTGAAGATATAAGAGATTACCTAAAAGCAAGGAATGTGTTTTATAATGTTACAAAATCATAATGATAAGATCAATTATTGTCGCAGCTTCAACAAATAATGTCATTGGAAAGAATAATGATCTAATTTGGAGCCTTCCAGTAGATATGAAGTTTTTTAAAGATAAGACAGTTAACCATCATATTATAATGGGTCGGAAAAACTTTGAATCTATTCCTCATAAATATAGACCTTTACCAAATAGAGAAAATATTATTATAACTAGAAAGAATGATTATATTGCTCCAAATTGTATTATTAAAAATAATATTAGGGATGCTTTAATTGCAGCATCTAATCATAATGAAGACGAAGTTTTTATTATAGGTGGGGGTGAAATATACAAACTAGCTTTAGAAGAGAATCTGGTTGACAGAATTTATCTTACAAGGATTCATCATATATTTGATGGAGATACTTTTTTTCCAGATCTTTCTGAGGAATGGAAAGAAACTAATAGAGAAGATTATTTTAAAGATGAAAGACATAAATACGATTTTACTTTTTATACATATGAAAAGCAATCTTAAAAAAATATTCATATGAAAACAAAGATTTTAATACTAACGCTAATTATCACATCAATAATTTCTTGTAAGGATGATAATGTAGTTGAGAATTTAGAACAACAAAACCTGCAATCGAGCAGTGATTATTTATTAATTGAAAAAATATTAATAGATATTCAGAGAATAGTAGAGCATAGCTTAATATCAAATGGAATCACAAAAAATTGCATTATATATACATTAAAAAATAATGATCCTTTAAATACTGATACACTAATTACAGATTTCGGAGATGTTAATTGTTTGCACCTAGGGCAGTTAAATAGAGGAAAAATAGTTACAATATATAGTGATTATATTCATGATTCATCAGCAATTATTAATAATACATTTGATAATTTCTATTTAAACAATAATTTGATACAAGGAAATATTGTATTAGAAAATTTAGGTGTAAATATTAATCAAGATTACACATACAATCTAGAAATTAATAATCTAAGTGTAACTACTCATAATGGCATCATTAATTTAAATGCTAATTATATAAAAACCTTAATAGATGGGGCATCAACTAAATATAAATATTTAGATGATATTTATTTAATTATAGGATCTGGAGAGGGAAATGCAGTGAATAATAATAATTTTAATATACAAATCACTGATTCTCTAACTATTAATAATGCTTGTTTTGAATCAGGCAAATGCGTTATTATTGAAGGAAAATCTACAATATCAACAGACATATATCAAGATAGAGAATTAGATTATGGAAATAATTTATGTGACTGTAAGGTAAATATTGAAATTAACAACGAGCCATACTTAATTGTTATAGACTAAGCAACTTTTAATTTCTTTAATATTAATTTGCTAAGTTTTTTAGTTACATAGCTACTTGATATCACTAAATCCTTCTTGTTTTTTTCAGATGGGAATTCATACATTGCATCTAACATAACAGATTCACAAATTGACCTAAGCCCTCTAGCTCCAAGTTCAAATTCTAATGCTTTATCGACAATAATTTCAATTGCTTTTTTATCAAATTTTAACTTAACACCATCTATCTCAAAAAGCTTGATATACTGTTTAGTAATAGCATTCTTTGGTTCAGTTAAAATAAGTAGTAATGCATTTCTATCAAGAGGTTCTAAATAGGTAACAATAGGCATTCTACCAATTAATTCCGGAATTAAACCAAAAGATTTAAGATCTTGAGGAGAAATGTATTGAAGTAAGTTAGCTCCATCAAGCTGATTTTCTTTATCAGTTTTAAAACCAATAGATCGGGTATTTAGTCGTGTGGCAATATGCTTTTCTACACCATCAAAAGCTCCACCACTTATAAAAAGTATATCTTTTGTATCTAAAGCTATCATTTTTTGATCAGGATGCTTTCTTCCACCTTGGGGAGGAACATTAACAATTGTTCCTTCAAGAAGTTTCAACATAGCTTGCTGAACCCCCTCACCACTTACATCTCTTGTAATAGATGGATTATCACTTTTTCTAGCAATTTTATCAATTTCATCAATAAATACAATACCAATTTTTGCTTTTTCAACATCGTAATCAGCAGCCTGTAAAAGTCTAGATAGAATACTTTCAACATCTTCTCCAACATAACCTGCTTCAGTAAGGACTGTTGCGTCAGCGATACAAAACGGGACATTTAATAATTTTGCAATAGACCTTGCAAGTAAAGTTTTTCCTGTTCCTGTTCTTCCAACCATTATGATATTTGATTTTTCAATCTCGATATCATCATCCGTTGTGTTTACTTGTGAAATTCTTTTATAATGATTATAAACAGCAACAGACATTACTTTTTTAGCAAAGTCTTGTCCAATAACAAAATCATCAAGATGAGATTTTATTTCCTTAGGTTTTAATAATTTAAAATCATTTTTTTCTACATTACTAGATTTTGAATCTTCTTCAACAATATTAAAAGCTTGTTCTATACATGAATTACATATATGAGCATTCGCTCCAGCAATAAGTATTTCTGTATCCTCTTTTTTTCTACTGCAAAAAGAACATTGTATCTGTATATTTTCTGACATTATTTCTTCTCTAGAATCTCATCTATCATTCCGTATTCCTTAGCTTCCTTAGAGGTCATCCAGTAATCTCTATCACTATCTTTCCAGACCTCATCAAAAGATTTTCCAGAATGTTCAGANATAATTTGATACAACTCATTCTTTAACTTTTTAATTTCATTAGCTGTAATCTCAATATCAGATGCCTGTCCATGAGCACCTCCTAATGGTTGGTGAATCATAACTCTTGAATGTTTAAGAGCTGTACGTTTTCCTTTCGCTCCAGCGCATAACAATACAGCACCCATTGACGCAGCCATACCTGTACAAATAGTTGAAACATCTGGAGTTATATACTGCATTGTATCATAAATACCTAAACCTGCATATACACCTCCACCTGGAGAATTTAAATAAATTAAAATATCTTTTTTTGCATCTACAGATTCTAAAAATAACAACTGAGCTTGAATAATATTTGCTACATAATCATTAATTGGAACGCCTAAAAAAATTATCCTATCCATCATTAGTCTAGAAAATACATCCATACTAGCAACATTCATTTGTCGTTCCTCGATAATTGTAGGAGATATATAATTACCATGAATTGAAGTAAATTGATCTAAATGAAGACTATTTATGCCTCTATGCTTAGTAGCATACTTTTTAAATTCTTTTCCGTAATCCATAATTTATAATTTATTTTTCTGTTGCTAATTTAACAAAATCATCGTAAGAAATTGATTTCTCATTCAGCTTGAAAGATTTTTTGTAAATAGAAAGGGTCTTTTCATCAAATAATTGCTCAGAAATCTTTTTTCTTTCATCTTCGTTTTTCAATATATTTTCAGCAATATCTAAAATCTGTTTCTCATCACTAGATACTTGTCCATACTGCATCATTTGTTTTGCCACAAGTTCTTTTGTAAAACTTAATAGATCTTCATTGTTAACTTTCACTTCATTATTTTCTAAAATTTTATTTTCAAGCAATTGCCATTTTAAACTTTTAGAATACATATGGTAATCACTCTCAACCTGCTCAAGTGTAAGGGGTTTTTCTGAAGTCTGAACTAACCAACGCTTTAAAAACTCATCAGGCATTTCTAACTTAACCTTCTTAACTAAATATAATACAACATCATTTTTCAACATCCTATCACTCTCTACTACAAAAGATTTTTCAGCCTCTTCAGTTACTTTTTGTTTAAATTCTTTAATATTAGTAACGCTCCCATCAGAGTATACTTTATCGAAAAGCTCTTTGTTAAATTCAGAAGGAGCTAGTCTATTAATTTGTTTAACAGTAAACCTAAAAGAATCTGATGTTAGTGCATGTAATTGATCATGAGTTATTTTTAACATTGCTGAAAGATCTGAATGATTTTGAAAAACTGACATAACATTTAAAGTTAATTGATCTCCTGACTTTAGACCAATAAACTTTTTCTTAACNTTTTTGTCTTCAATAACATCCATAGAAACAGTAGCTTCGTTAGAAATTCCGTTAATCATAACCTCNCCATTAACATCAAGTTGATTTATAGAGCAAAAAACTAAATCTCCATCAATCGATTTGTTAGGGTTACTCATTTTTCCATATCTTTTTGCTATATCATTACAATAGCCATCCACTAATTTTGTGTCAGCTTTAATGATGTAATACGTTAATTTATCCTTGCTTGAGATTTTTACATCAAATTCAGGAGCAAGACCAATCTCGTATTCAAATACAAAATCAACATTATTAACCCAATCAATTTCCACACTAGATTTTGGAAGAGGGCTACCAAGAACTCGGATTTTATTGTCTGTAATATGCTTATATAAGTTGTCTTGTAACATTTTATTTACCTCATCAACAACAATAGAGGTTTTATATTGTTTTTCAATAATTGACATAGGAGTTTTTCCTTTTCTAAAGCCAGGAACAACCGCATCTTTTCTGTATTTTTTTAACACATTTGTTACGCTTTCAATGTAATCACTTTCAGAAACCTCTACAGTTAATGTAGAAATCATTTTTTTTACCTTGCTTTGTGTAATTTTCATTTTCTATTTTTAAATGGATGGCAAAAATACATTTATTTCTGTGATTGGTGAAAAAAACACTAATAGTAAAACATAAAAAAACCCCTTTTTAAAAAGAGGTTTTTTTGTGCGGGTAAAGGGAGTCGAACCCCCACGCCTTGCGGCACTAGATCCTAAGTCTAGCGCGTCTACCAATTCCGCCATACCCGCAAAAGGGTTGCAAAGATATTATTTTTTAACATTTAATCATAAAAGGCTCTCCAAAGATTATTTATTTGAGTTTTTAATTATTTTTGTTACTTAAATAAAATAAAACAAGAATGAGNTTAACAATAAAAGGAAAATTAAGNAGAAAATTAAGTGTAGAAAGTGGAACTTCAAAAGCAGGAAAGGAATGGAAAAAACAATCATTTGTAGTTGATACTGGCGCACAATATAATCCTGAAGTATGTTTTCAACTTTTTGGTGAAGATAAAATTCAAATGCTTTCAAGTCACAATGAAGGTGATCAAGTAGAGGTTTCATTTAATCTATCTTCTAATGAGTATAATGGAAAATATTACAGTAATATTGATGCCTGGAGGATCGAGAGTTTAGCGGCGGCAAGTCCAAATACAACAGAACCAGATATCCCTTCATTTGACGAAGGTGCAAATTCAGATGATGATCTGCCTTTTTAAAAATGTCGTTTTCTGATAAGTTAGGAAATACAATTAAAAACTTTTTACCTGCACCTTTTACAATTGCAGTCTTACTATCTCTAGTAACTTTTCTACTAGCCTTTTTTATATCTGATAAAACAAGTGAGGAGTCTCGCGTATTTGAAATTTTATCATATTGGGAAAAAGGACTTTGGGATAGTAAAATGACTGTATTTGCAATGCAAATGATGCTAATGCTTGTTCTTGGACATAGCCTAGCTTTAACTAAACCAATAAATAAATTAATAAACAAAGCAACCTACTTTTGTAGTAATTCCGCAAGAGCAGCAGCAATTATTACATTTTCAACACTCATCGTATCTCTTTTTAATTGGGGATTAGGATTAATCTTTGGCGCTATTTTTGCTAGAAAGGTTGCAGAATATGCAAGCAAAAATAATATTAAAATAAACTATCCATTAATTGGGGCGGCAGGCTATTCTGGTATGATGATTTGGCATGGTGGAGTTTCAGGCTCAGCTCCACTTAAAATTGCTGAGGAAGGTCATTTTTTGCAAGAAAAAATAGGAATTATATCTCAATCTCAAACAGTATTCTCACTAATGAATATTTATATCACTATTACTCTACTTATAATACTACCAATAATAATGTATTTGATAGGACAAAAAAGCAAATCTTCAATAATTAGCCTAGTTGAAGAAGAATCAAGTAAACCTTTAAAAATAACTGGAGCAGAAAATCTTGATCACTCTAATATAATTGCATATTTATTTGGAGGAATAATTTTAATCTTTTCAATTTACAAAGCATTAATACTACCTGATATAATTTCCTTAAAATTTATTACCCCTAATTTTATTAATCTTTTACTGCTAGCCATGTGTATAATCATGCATCAAAATTTCTATAACTTCTTAATGGCTATTGACAAAGCTATAAGAGGTGCATCAGGAATTCTCATACAATTTCCTTTATATTTTGGAATTATGGGTATTATGAAATATTCAGGAATGATAGAAATCATGTCAGATTTTTTTATTGAAATTTCCACTAAACAAACATTTCCTATTCTAACATTTTTAAGTGCTGGAATAGTAAATATTTTTGTTCCAAGCGGTGGAGGGCAATGGGCCGTACAAGGACCAATAATAGTAGAATCAGCGATAAAAATTGGAGTCTCTATACCAAAAGCTATAATGTCTTTAGCTTATGGTGATCAAATAACTAACATGCTTCAGCCATTTTGGGCACTACCTCTTCTTGGAATAACAGGTTTAAAAGCAAAAGAAATATTTCCTTATACATTAATAATTATGCTAGTTGGAAGCTGTATTTTTATTATGGGATTATTAATTTTCTAATTAATCTCTAACATCAAACGCATCTCTTAGACCATTGCCCAATATCATAAAAGAAAGTACAAGACTCATAATTGCTAAACCTGGAATAATTGCTAGATAGGCTTTATCCATTACAATGTATGCATAATGATCTTTAATAATCCCTCCCCATGAGGGCATTGGGGGTTGAACACCAATTCCTAAAAAAGATAGTCCTGCTTCAATTAAAATTGCAGAAGCAAAATTAGCTGCAGAAATTACAATTACAGGTCCAATAACATTGGGAAGAATATGTTTAATAATAATTCTCCAGGCTGGATATGCAAGTACTTTACTGGCGTCAATAAACTCCAATTCTCTAATTGCTAAAACTTGACCTCTAACAATTCTCGCTACTTCTACCCACATTGTTAAACCAACAGCTATAAAAACTTGCCAAAAACCTTTTCCTAAAGCTAATGATATTGCTATCACCATTAATAATGTTGGGATGGACCAAATTACATTAACAAACCACATTATTATATCATCAACTCTCCCTCTATAAAAACCAGCTAATAAACCTAATGTTATACCAATTAATAATGATATAAAAACAGCAATTAATCCAACGGCAAGTGAAATTCTAACGCCATATATAATTCTACTTAAAAGATCTCTTCCAAACCTATCTGTTCCAAACCAAAAAGTCTGATTAATAATCTCGTATTTACCTTCAAAGTTAGACTTCATATACGAGCCTAATACTGTATAATTAATCCCATCAGGATATTTTTCATACGATTGAATAGGGATTTTTTCAAATATCGATTTTTTTCCTTTGAAAAAATATTCAAAAAAACTCTCAGAGTTATTAATCTGACTAGTAATCTGTAAAAAAGTAACCTCTGAAAAAGGAGGAAGAGTAGTTAATTCAAGATGCATTTGATTAGCAAAAGGAGTTTTGTCTGGTATGAATAAATAAGAGAAGAAAGACATAAAAACACATAAAAATATAAATACTAAAGAAAATAAAGAAGATTTATTTTTTATTAGTTTAAGCCAAGCAATATTATTTAATGAATTACTCATTACTATTTATTTTGGATTCTACCTTTCCAATTAAACGACATGAAACTTGAAAGCAATGTAATAAAAGTTACATAAAACGAATATATTATTTGCAATGGAAAAACCCATTTAATTAAATCTAATCTTTTAAAAAAAACTAAGATAGATTTTAAAAATATAATATCTAAAACAAACTTTATCAAAATAAAAAAGATAAAAATATTTATAAAAG